>Ga0101944_10001369_pt1 | contig 51735 bp, 33 predicted proteins | sample DewCreD2012metaG_FD_75245 | JGI IMG/M metagenome (GOLD analysis project Ga0101944, IMG submission 75245) | Hot spring sediment bacterial and archeal communities from British Columbia, Canada, to study Microbial Dark Matter (Phase II) - Dewar... ... | reverse complement strand
CAAGGCGGCGAGCGTGGCGCCGTGGATCGGCTGCAACGCGCCGAACACCCGAGGGAACATCGCGCGCAAGAAAAACGCCGCTCCGATCCCGCCGACCGCCATGTGGGCGATGGCCCCGCTCAAGAACACGATCCGCCGCGTGATCACGTAGGGCCCGATCACGCCGCAAGCCACGCTCGCCAGCAGCCCCGCCACCAGGCCCGTGACCAGGAACTCGCTGTCGCCAATGTCGCGAAGGAACTGGATCATGGGGTTCCAGGCTGGCCGCCTCTCCCGAAACGGACACCGTCCCCCTCGGCAGTGCCCAAATCCGACGGAGACTCATCGCGGGCGAGGGGACGATCTCCCTCGGAAAGCAGGCTCTTGCGGTCGAGCTGCTTCGGGGGCTGGCGTTCCAACGTCTCCCCCAGCCTGGCCCTCGAGCCAGAGGCCCCAGCGCCCAGCACCGTGCCTTCGGGGGAGCACCCCTGACGGCAGCCGTGATCCGACAGCGGGCACGCTTCCTCGTGCCGAACCACACGGATCGGCGCGTGGTACATTTCAGCGATCACTTCACGGGAGATTTCTTGAGCGGCGTGGCAGATCAGCCGTCGGTTCAAGCACGCCACGCGCTGCAAGTGCGTCGAGACAAACGACACGTCGTGGCTGACGATCACGATCGGCAAACGCTGGTTCAGCCGGTGCAGCAAGTCCGTGAGGCTCTGCTCCATGTGGGGATCCACCCCGGCCGTTGGTTCGTCCAGGAGCAACAGTTCGGCGTCGGACGCCAATGCCCGGGCGATCAGCACGCGCTGGCGCTGCCCTCCGGAAAGCGTGGCCATGGTGCGGCCGGCCAAGGCGGCCATCTCGGTTTGTTCCAGGGCGGCCATCGCGGCCTCGACGTGCCCGCGCCCGTAGCGAAACCCCCACGACGACCTCGCCAGCCGGCCCGTGAGCACCACGTCGAGGACGCTCGCCGGGACGCCGGGATCGATGCGGGCGTGCTGCGGCACGTAACCGATCCGCGTGCGGACCTCGCGCGGCGCACGCCCCAAGACGCGGACCACGCCGCGTTGCGGCTCGAGAAGGCCGAGAATGATCCGCAAGAGCGTGGTCTTGCCGCCGCCATTCGGGCCGATCACCCCCAGGAAATCGCGCGGACCAATGGTGAGCGAAACGTCTTCCAGAACCCACTCCGCGCCGGGCGGGGGATACGCGAAGAAGATGCGATCGATCTGCACCACCGGAGAAGGCTCGCTCATGGCGAAGCGGACGATGTTGTTTGGCGTGGGGAGGTACAACCGGCCGCGGCGGTTGCGAACCTTGGGAACACAACGAGGTTCGCGGCCCGCGCGGCGGCCATCGCCTCCGCGCCCTGGAACCTCCGGTTCCCGGCGGCCTCGCACCGACCGTTCATTATGCCTCCGCGTCGCGGCGGGTCAAGGAAGAGATCGGGCCGCCATCGCCCTCTGGACCGCGGCGCCCATGTCCGCGGGGCTGTCCGCGATCACGATTCCCGCGGATTGGAGTGCGGCGATTTTGTCCTGGGCGGACCCCTTGCCGCCCGAAATGATCGCCCCCGCATGGCCCATGCGTTTGCCTGGCGGGGCGGTGCGGCCGGCGATGAAGGCGGCGACGGGTTTGGGGAAGGACTCTCGGATGTAGGCCGCGGCTTCTTCCTCGGCCGTGCCGCCGATCTCGCCGATCAGGAGCACGGCCTGGGTTTCGGGATCGTCGGCGAACCGCCGTAAGAGATCCACAAACGACGTGCCCACGATCGGATCGCCGCCCAACCCCACGCAGGTCGATTGTCCCAGCCCTAATTGGGTCAACTGCCAGACCGCCTCGTAGGTCAAGGTGCCGGAGCGGCTGACGACGCCGACCGGGCCGCGGCGATGGATGTAGCCGGGCATGATGCCGATTTTGCACTCGCCGGGCGTGATCACGCCGGGGCAGTTGGGTCCGATCAGCACGCTTGACGAGCGCCGAATCACGTCGGCCACGCGGACCATGTCGAGGACCGGAATGCCCTCGGTGATCGCGACGATCAGGCGGATGCCGGCGTCGGCGGCTTCCAGGATCGCATCGGCGGCGAACGCCGGAGGCACGAAGATCATCGTGGCGTCGGCGCCGGTCTTGGCCACGGCTTCCTCGACCGTGTCGAACACGGGCACGCCTTCGACGGTCTCGCCGCCCCTTCCGGGCGTGACCCCGCCCACCACCCGCGTCCCGTACTCCAGGCATTGCCGCGTGTGGAACTGCCCGGCCTTGCCCGTGATGCCTTGGCAGAGGACCCGTGTCTCTCGATGGACAAGAATGCTCATGGGTGAGGCGCTGCTTTCGATCGAGTCAAGAGGCGTCAGCCAGCCGCGGCGGCCACGACCTTCTTCGCCGCGTCGGTCAAGCTTTCGGCCGTGATGATCTTCAGGCCGCTTTCCGCCAGGATCTTGCGTCCCTGTTCCACTTCGGTCCCTTCCAGCCGGACCACCAGAGGCACGTGGAAACCCACGGCGCGGTAGGCGGCGAGGATGGCCTCGGCGATGGTGGTGCACCGCATGATGCCGCCGAAAATATTGACCAGCACGGCGCGGACGTCGGCATCGGCCAAAAGGATGCGGAAGGCCTCGGTCACCTGATGGACATTCGCCCCGCCCCCGACGTCCAGGAAATTGGCCGGCTGGCCGCCGTGCAGTTGGATCAGGTCCATGGTGCTCATCGCCAGACCCGCCCCGTTCACCAGGCAGCCGATCGTGCCGTCGAGCTTCACATAGCTCAGGCCCTCCTCGGCCGCGCGGATTTCGGCGGGTTGTTCCTCGGCGAGGTCGCGGAAGCCGAGCAAGTCGGGCTGGCGGAACAAGGCGTTGTCGTCGAACGTCATCTTGGCGTCCAGGGCGAGGAGTTCGTCTTCCGCGGTGACGACCAGCGGGTTGATCTCCAGCAGGCTGCAATCCCGCTCCACGAACACCCGGCAAAGGTTCTTCAGAAACGACTCAGCGCGCCAAGCCGCCGCCGTGGACAGGCCGAGTCGCCGGGCAAGTTTGCGGGTCTGGTAACTGGCCAAGCCGGAGTCGGGGTGGAAGGACTCGCGGAAGATCGCCTCCGGCCGGACCGCGGCCACCCGCTCGATTTCCATCCCGCCTTGATTCGACGCGACCAGGACCGGCCTCTCCGCGGCGCGGTCGACCACGATGCCTACGTAGAGTTCGCCGGCGATGCGGCAGCCTTCCTCGACCAACACGCGGCGGACCACCTGGCCTTGCGGCCCGGTCTGAACCGTCACCAGCGTATGGCCGAGGATGTTGCTTGCCGCCCGAGCGGCCTCCTCCGTGCTGCGAACCAGTTGAACCCCGTGCTGGTCGGGGTTTTCCTTGATCGTCCCCTTGCCGCGACCCCCGGCGTGGATTTGGGCCTTGACCACCGCCAGGTTTCCGCCCAGGGCGTTGAAGGCGTTGACCACTCCCTGGGGCGTGTCGGCGACCATCCCGCGCGGCACCGGCACCTTGGCTTCGCGGAGGATCTGTTTAGCCTGGTATTCGTGAATCTTCACGGACGATGGAACTCCGAGCAGTGGCAGGACAGGGCTCGCCGTGTCATGAAAGCCGAGGGCCCGCCGGGCTCCTGCGCGATTCCCTCCACGCCCCGGCGCTCCCCCGCGAGGGGAAACGCCCGGAGGGAACTCACCGCCCCCCCTTCTTTCCCAACAGCTTCCTCATTTGCGCCCACGTTCGACAGTTGGCGATGTTGTCCCTGGACAGTCCGCCGCGGCGGGCCTGGAGCACGCCGAAGCGCATCGCGTCGAGTCCGTTTATGTTATGCGCGTCGGTGGAAATGACAATGGGAACGCCGTGGTGTTTCGCCGCCGCGCAGGCCACGTCGTCGAGATCGAGGCGCGAGGGATGGGCGTTCAATTCCATGCATTTACCGTGATCGCGGGCCGCCTTGAGCACCGCGTCGAGGTCGATCTCGTAAGCGTTGCGGCGGTTGATGAGGCGGCCGGTGGGGTGAGCGATCGCGCAGACGTAGGGGTTCGCCAGGGCGTCGATGGTCCGGGCCGTGATCCGCTCGCGCGACTGGTTCTGTCCGAAGTGGATACTGGCCACCACCCAGTCGGCCTGGGCGAGCACCTCATCCGGAAAGTCGAGGCCGCCGGCCTCCAGGATGTCGACCTCCACGCCCTTGAGGACCTTGAAGCCGCGAAGCGTGGCGTTCAATCGGTCGATGTCTTCCCACTGCTTGAGCAACTGGTCGGCCGAGAGGCCGTTGGCGATGGTCGCTCGCTTGGAATGGTCGGTGACGGCCAGGTACTGATAGCCCCGCTGGCGCGCGGCGGCGACCATTTCCTCGATCGTGGCCAGGCCGTCAGACCAGGTGCTGTGGGTGTGAAGATCGCCGCGGATGTCGCCCAATTCGATCAGCGTCGGCAATCGGCCCGCGGCGGCCCAATCGAATTCGCTCCGGGCCTCGCGGAGTTCGGGCGGGATCCAGGGCAAGTCCACCGCGGCGTACACCTCCTCCTCCGTCCGGCCGGCGATGCGATCCTCGCCGCGAAACACCCCGTACTCGTTGACCTTCAGGCCCCGCGCCTTCGCCATCCCGCGCAACACGACGTTGTGGGCCTTCGAACCCGTGAAATACTGGAGCGCCGCCCCGAACGACTCCTCGGGCACCACACGCAGATCGACTTGAAGTTTGCTCTGAAGTCGGACCGACATTTTGGTGTCGCCGCGGGCCAGAACGCTGGCCACGCCCGAAAACGCCGCGAAATGCTCCATCACCGCGCCGGGATCGTCGGCCACGACGAGGATGTCCAGATCCCCCACCGTGTCCTTGCCGCGCCGGTAGCTGCCGGCAAACTCCAATTGCCGGACCGCGCGGCGCGAGCCCAGGTGCTCTCGCAGCGCGCGGGCCACCTCGTCAGCCTCGGCCCAGTACACGCGCAGCTCGGCCTGCGCGGCGATTTCCAGCCCCCGAAGGATCGCAGCCTCGGTCTTGGCTCCGAAACCCTTCAACGCGGCGACGCGATGGCTCTCGCACGCCTCGCGGAGTTGCTCGAGCGTGGCGATTCCCAGTTCGCGGTGCAGCGCGGCGGTTCGCTTGGGACCAAGGCCCGGCACCCTCAGAATCGCCAGAATGCTCTCGGGAATCTGGGCCAAGAGTTCCTCGAGCAGCGGCAAGGAACCGGTTTGCACCAGGGTGGCCACCTTGTCGGCCAAGTCCTTGCCGATGCCGGGTATGTCGGTCAAGCCGCGGTCCTTGCGGGCGACCAGGTCCGACGCCGACTCCGAGAGGTCGCGGATCGCCCGGGCCCCGTTCCGATACGCGCGGACCCGAAACGGATTCGCGCCTTGAAACTCCAAGAGGTCGGCGACCTGTTCGAACACGGCGGCGATTTCGGAGTTGGTCATGCAACGTGCAACTCCACCACGTCGCCGTCGTGGAGCACGTAATCGCCCTTGACCACGGTTCCGTCGTGGACGGCCTCGCCCCACACCCGCGCGAATTTCAGATTCTCCACGAAATCCTTATGGACCTGTGCGGCCATGTCGAGCACGGTGCTGCCCCGGCGAAGCGTGAACGGCCGCTCGCGATCGGCCTCCTTGGCCGTAGGCAGCTTCGAGTAAACGCGAACCACGTCCATCGCCCGATAGATCGCCTCGCGGAGCGGTTCCAGCCCGATGCCCTCCTGGGCCGAAATCACGTATTCCGGGAATTCCCAACGGCACAACTCATGAAACAACTCCAAACGTTCCGGGGCGTCCGGAAGGTCGATCTTGTTGGGAACCAGAAATGTCTGGGTATACGACAAGCCGATGTCGTTTTCGTCCAGGTAGGACCGGGCGCCCAACCGCGTCTTGGTGTTCTGGAGCCGGTCCACCACCTCCTGGCATTGCTCGATTCCCGAATCGTCCCCCAAATCCAGCATCAGCAGCGCCAATTCCGAGCCGCGGATGAGCCCCTGCGTGTAAGGCTCCATGAAATCGCCCGTGATCGGGGGCGTGTCCACCAGTTGCACGAACACATCCTGATAAGGCATCATCCCCGGGATTGGGGTATGGGTGGTGAATGGATAGGGGGCCACCTCGGGGGTGGCGTGCGTGAGGGCCCGCAGCAACTGGCTTTTCCCCGCGTTCGGCCCCCCAATAATGACCGCCGTTCCAGCACCTTGGCGGGGAATCCGAATGCCCCGGGTCTTCTTGCCCGACTTCCGTTCCGCCTGGAGTTCGCGCTTGACCTTGGCGATCTTGGCCTTCAGGTCGGCCTGGAGCTTGTCGGTCCCCTTATGTTTGGGGATCTCGGCAAGCATGACCTGGAGACATTCGAGTTCCTCTTCGGGCGAGGTGGCCCGCCGGTATGCTTCCTCGGCCTTGAGGTACTGGGCGGTCAGATTGGCTGGCATCGGCTCAAATCGTTCCCGTAAGGCCTGCTCCGTGCAGGCATTTGAACGACTCTACTCGCCGGCTGCCTCCCAACCGCTGGTATCGCTTTGTGGACGCACGGGAGAGCCGGCCTGAGGCTGGCGGTCCAGCGGTCGAACGTACACTGCCTGCCGAATCGTGGCGGCCGCGGTTCGGCCCAAGGGCGCCGCCGGACTTGGTATTTTATCAGGCGTCGCGGGCGTGTTCGAGTCCTGGGCAGGCCTCGGCAGCGGCGACGTTTGCGGCAAGCCCCGGCCGTCAAGGGTGTTGACAGGCGTCGCCGTGGCGCCCGGCGGACTGGACGGAGCGGCCGAATTGCCGGGGGGGGAGAGCACCACGGGAGCGGAAAGTGGAAGCGGGGCCGTAGTGGGCCCAGGCGAGGCGGGCCCAGACGCGGAGGTCCCTGGCACGGAGGTCCCTGGCACGGAGGGCCCTGGCACGGAGGGCCCTGGCACGGAGGGCCCTGGCATGGAGGACTTCGAAGTGCTGCTTGGGCTGGGGACTCCGACACTCGACGGCAGAGTCGGCGGCAGACTCGACGCTGGACTCGGCGGCGAAGTCGCCGGCGCAGGCAGACTGGCCGGTGGCAGGGACATCGGCGACGCCGGACCGATCCAACTCGGCGCGGCGATCGACCCGCTTGAAGAAGCGCTCGGCGATGGCCCAACCGTGGATGGCGCGGCTCGAACGCACGTCGGGCAGCTCGGGGCGGCCAGCGCCGCCGGTGTGCCGCCGTACCACGCCGGACGCACAACTCCAGCAGCCGAAGGCCCAACGGCGTACGCGCTCGAAGCGGAATAGGGCGCGATGACCGGCCGGTACACCCAGGTCACAGCAGGGCGGTACGCAACCACCGCCCCGGCGCGCGGATCCCAGTAACTTACCGGTCGAAACGTCGTCACCGGCGCTAAACGATACTCCGCGCGATAGGAACTGATAGGGACGTAGCAACAGCCTGTGACGGTTGGCGCGACGACGGTCGCGGGCGGAGCGGCTGGACGCCACGGCAACGCCCCGTAGCGCGGGGCAAACCCCACCATCTGACCGCTGAATGGCGGCGCGTAGCAGGTGTTCACCGTGCCGCAATAGGTGCCCGGCGGCGGGCAGAGCCAGTCGAACAGGGCGTAACTGGGGCTCGGAAGCACCACGAGCGTCATCGCCACGCTGAATGCAATCGCCGCGCTGCGTCGAAGTCGAATCGCCATGAGTTGACTCACGTGGTTGGAAGCCGCTTTCTTGGATCAGACCGCCCTTCGGCCGTCTTGTCAACCAACGGCCGCGTGTTCGCGGCCATTTGGCAGAACTTTCCGGATGCGGCGGGCGTGCCAATAAGTTCGTTCGCAGCGGTCGTGCCGCAAGCGACGACCTTACGGGCGCGCTCGCTCGCCGCGGTCGTCAGACAACTCTACCTCAGGAAACCGGGCACGGCCCTCATCGACTTGCCGTTTTTCCCGCGTGACGTGACGCGGGCCGGCAAGACCCTCGTCTCCAGCCCCGGGCACCGTGGCTCAAGGGGGGCCGGGCGGGCCAGATTGCCCTGCGATACCAACCGAATCTCTGGCTCGGCCCCGACCACGCGGACGGCAGCAATGCAAAGGCGGCGAAATGGACTTTACGGCTCGTTGAGGGACGCCAGGTCCACAATTCTGGCGTTCGGGACGAATCGCTGGATGGTCTCGCGGGCAAGATTGCACCAGGCGGCGCATCGGTCCAGGATTGCGCTGTCGGCGGTGGCGACAGTCTCCGGGCTCGCCATGAGCACGGCGTCGGGATTGGTGGTAAGCTCGACGGACCAGTTCCAGCCGTGTTGGCGGGCGATTTCCTCCATGACCGCCTTGAGCCGGGCGCTATTGGAAACGGGCCGGTCGAGATGCCATCGGCACATCGACACGCCGAGGGCCGCCGCGGTTCGTCCGATCCATTCCAGGGCAGGCCGGGTCTCCATCACGCGGCGGAAACTGCCGTGCATGCTGGCCATGTCGCGAAACGTCCCGTCCCGCGCCGCGAGGATGACCCCCCCGGCCATCGCCGCCTCGACGGTCGTCAGCACATTGTAGCCGTCGAGTTCGAGTGGCCTGCCCGCCAACTTCGACCAATCAACGCATGTCGCCGTCCGCCGCTCTCGTTCGAGGTCCGAGCAAGCGCATCGCGCGACGGCCGTTCGCTGCCTGGCGGCAAGTTGGTAACGATCGCCCACCAGCTTCTGAGCCGCTGTCCCGGCATAGCCTCGGCTCAACAGCCAGTTCAGGTCGGCGACGGCCCGACGCAACGTCGGGATCGCCTCGGGCGCGAACAAGCGGGCGTCCTCGGGATGAGGGCCGCGATGGTTACGGGTGTCAGGCAAGCCTCACCACATGCTATTGGCGCTGATAGGTGCCCATCAACTGGCCCTCGGCCACGACATGGCCGGCCATCTTGGAAAGCAACTCCTCCTTGGTGAGGCCGGGCGGGGCATCGAGCGGTCGGTCGAGGGCATAGAGCTTGAAGTAATAGCGGTGCGGTTTGCCCGGCGGCGGCATCGGACCGCGGTAGCCCATGTTTTCCCCGTCCGGCCATGAGTTTTTTCCTTGCGCGCAACCGGCCGGCTGTTTGGGTTTGGCGACCGGTTCGACGCCCTCGGGCAGCCCCTTGGCGTCGGCGGGAATGTTATAAATGACCCAGTGGACCCAAGGATCCTTGCGGGGCGCGTCGGGATCGTCGCAGATCAGGGCGAGTTGCCGGGTTCCTTCGGGCACGCCCGACCACTCCAACGCCGGCGACACGTCCTCGCCCTCGCCCGTGTGTTTCCTTGGAATCGGCGAGCCGTCCTTGAACGCGGGACTGGTGATGGTGATCTTCATGATTTTCTCTCCTTGCGAGCCAGCCATGGAAGACGGAGGGGGGAGGTTTTTCGACGCGGCCTTCTCGTCGGCCGCCTGGCAACCGCAGAGGATCCACGGCAGCAGCCAGAACATCACCAACGACAACGCGCCGGATGCATTGCGATCCGCCATGATTTCCTCCTCGTCGTATCAGCCCTTGACGACGCCGATGGGACGCAGCCGGGCGACCTTGCGCGCAAGGTCGGCCCGGTGAACCACGTCGACGACCTGGCTCACGTCTTTATAGGCGGCGGGCTGTTCCTCGGCGAGTCCTTGCCAGCTTCGGGCGCGGGCAACCACGCCTCGCTCGGCGAGTTCCCGGTCAATGCGCCGTCCCTTGGCGTCCTGGATCGCGGCCGTGCGGCTCATCACCCGGCCCGCCCCGTGACACGTAGTGCCAAACGATTTCCTCATGCTGTTCGGTTGCCCGGCCAGCACCCAACTCGCCCGGCCCATGTCGCCGGGGATGATGACCGGTTGGCCGATCCGGCGGTATTGCTCGGGGACCTCCGGGTGGCCCGCCGGAAACGCCCGGGTCGCGCCCTTGCGATGCACGCAAACGGTTTTCTCCACGCCGTCGATGGTGTGCTTCTCCATCTTGGCGATGTTGTGCGCCACGTCGTAAACCAGGCCCATTTGGAGCGATTCCCAACTCCTGCCGAAAAACTCGGCGAAGCACTCGCGGGTCTGCCACATGAGGAGCTGGCGGTTGGCCCAGGCGTAGTTGGCCGCGGCCCGCATCGCCCCCAAATACGCTTGCCCCTCGGGGCTGTCGACCGGAGCGCAGGCGAGCTGCCGGTCGGGAAGCTGGATGCCGTAGCGGGCAGGCACTTTGCGCAGGTCGCGCAAGGCATCGTCGCACACCTGGTAACCCAACCCGCGCGACCCCGAATGGATCATCACGCAGATCTGCCCCTGGTCCAAGCCCATGACCCGAGCGGCCTCTTCGTCGAAGATCTCCTCGACCACCTGGACCTCCAGAAAGTGGTTGCCTGAGCCCAGCGTCCCGCACTGGTCGCTACCGCGTTCGAGGGCTCTCGGGCTGACGAGGTCCGGTCGGGCATCGGCCAAACAACCTCCGGCCTCGGTGTGCGCGATGTCGCCGGCCGTGGCGAGGCCCCGCTCTTGCAGGAAATGGCAGCCTTCGCCGAGCAAGCGCTGGAGTTCCTTCCCGCCAAAAAGGTACGGCCCGCCCGTGCCCACTCCCGCGGGAATACGGCGGAACAGGGCCTCAATCAGCGCTGGGACTTGGGGTTCGACTTCCTCGAGGTGCAAATTGCTGCGGATCAGACGCACGCCGCAGTTGATGTCGTAACCCACGCCGCCAGGCGAGATCACTCCGCCCTCGGCCGGAGCGGTGGCACATACCCCTCCAATGCAAAATCCATATCCCCAGTGAATGTCGGGCATGGCCAGGCTGGCCATCTGGATTCCCGGGAGGTGCGCGACGTTGGCCACCTGTTCGGGCGACTGATCTTGCCGTACCTGCTCCACCAGACGCTCGTCGGCGAAGATCCGGCCCTCGACCCGCATTCCCTCCTTGTAGGACTCCGGGATCCTCCAGCAGCACTCGTCGATCTGTTCCAACGGTCCGTGGTAGCCTTGCTTGGTCATGACCTCGGTTCCTTCGAAGAAATTCTAGGGGCGACGGTAAGGGCCGGAGCGCATCCTCGCCGCTGGCTTACGGACGTTTGCCTCGCCGACGTTGGTGGGACATCGCCGCGGCCGCTAGTCCCATCGATTCGCAAGTCATATGTCCACAATCACTTCCGCCAACCATTCGTCGCCCCTGCGCTCTACCTTCAACCCGTGGTACGTGATGGCCTTGATCTCGACGTTCGGCCGATGTCTACAGCTATCGAGGGGTTCGCCTCGGGCCGCGGCGGCGATCCCCTCCGGGGTTCGCCGGACCTCAAACTCGCTAAACACGAGGCGTCGCGTGGAAAACACATACAACAGTTCGCACAACCAATCGAGCAACAGGTCCTCGTCCTCGTGTCCCGAGATGGTAAAGGCCAGTTCTTGGAGCGGTTCGACTGCGTCCGGGTTCGCCAAGAGGATGGAAAACAGGCCTTTGGCCGCGTCGACGAACAGTTGCTCCCAACCGGCAGCCCGGACCCGAATGCCCACATCGGCGGTGTGTTCGAAAATCTCAAACATCCCTATCGCCTTGCCGAATGGATCGGACAGATCAAGTCCCAACCTGGTGGACCGCTCCCAACTCAACCGGCCTGGTCGTTCTGTTGCCGGCGTTCCCAACGCTCCTCGGCCGCGCTGCGGCGATGGTAACGGGGCGCAAGGGACCAAAGGTCGTCGCATTCGCCCCGCGCAAACCGGCGCGCCGCGAGGCGTCCGACAACCGACGCGGTCGGCCCCCAGAACCTCGAGTCCAACGCTCGGACTCCCTGCGGCAGCTTTTCCGAAAGCCCGCGCAACGCCGACCCGGCGACCGCGATTCCGTGCGGAAGGCTGGCCAACCAAATGTCCCGATCGACCAACTGCCAGGGGCCGACCGCCGCCAGTTCGCCGTCGGGTCCGCGACGAAATGTCCCGCAAACGATTTGGCCCTGCTGGCCGTCGATAGCCACCGCGAGATGGGTCACGTCGGACGGACAGGCGGCGGCAATCGCCGCGAACGTGTCGATCCCGGCTACAGCCGCCTGGGTTGCGTAGGCCAGCGTTTTCGCCGTGGTCACCCCCACCCTGAGGCCCGTGAACGAACCCGGACCAACCGTTACCCCAACCCCCTGGATTTGTGAAGGCGACCACCCCGCCTGTCGCAGAATCTCTAGGATCGCTGGAGCCAGCGCGCTCGCCGTTCCCTTCTCCAGAGGTAGACGACGTTCGATCAGCACCTCGTCGCCCCATAAAGCAGCGACGCTGCCGACGGCTTCGCTTGTCTCGATGGCCACAATCCGCATGAGAGTCTTACCATAACGTAAGGAGGGCCAGGCCGGAAGCCGCTTCCGCTCGACTTGACCGGGTTTATCAGGAACAATAGACTGGCGGGATGATTGGCCAGCATTGGGGGCATTTCAGGTAGTGTTGGGTTGAGGTTCCGCGGAAATCCTAACGGAGGGGGAGGGCCAGTGAAGGGGCTGGCGCCGCACCTGTTCCGCGAGGAAAAGACTCAGCCGACTGCCTCCGCCACGTCCAACCCTTTTTTCTTCTCCGCGGTCCTCTACAGAGCGCGACAACGTGAAAATAGCGGTCATCAGCGACATCCACAGCAACCTGGAAGCCCTCACCGCCGTGCTGGACGACATCCGCGGCCAGGGGATCGAGGAGGTGATCTGCCTGGGCGACGTGGTCGGCTACGGTCCCAATCCCCGCGAGTGCATCGACCTGGTGATGCAGTGCAAGGTCTGTCTTCTGGGGAACCACGACCAGGGAGCCCTGTTCGATCCGGAGGGGTTCAACACGGGAGCGGAGCGGGCCATTTTTTGGACTCGGGCTCAATTGGAGGAGCCGGGCGGGGATTCGGCGGCCGCCGCCCGACGTTGGGATTTCCTCGGCGAATTGCCGCGGACCCATATCGAAGGCCCCTTCCTCTTCGTGCACGGGTCTGCGCGCAATCCGCTCAACGAGTATGTGTTTCCCGAGGACATCTACAACCGGCGCAAGATGGAGAAGATCTTCGCCCTGATCGAATACCACGCCTTCCAGGGCCATACCCACGTGCCGGGCGTGTTCACCGAAGACCTGCGGTTCTTCAGCCCCGAGGAAATCGGCCATGAGTACGCGTTGGGCGATCAGAAGACGATGATCAACGTGGGATCGGTGGGCCAACCCCGCGACAGCGATCCCCGCGCGTGCTACGTCGTTCTGGACGACGGAGACGCGGCGAGCGAGGCGAGCGGGCAAGGGCTGCTCAGTTCCCCCGGCCCGGCCAACAGCACCTTCCGTTTTTCCGCCACTCCTCGGCCGGTCGTCCGCTTCCGCAGGGTCGAGTATCCGTTCGAGCAGACCATTGCCAAGATTTACGCCATCCCTGAACTGGATAATTTCCTCGGCGATCGGTTGCGCGACGGACGATAAGGGGTCTGCGAAACTCGCCTTCGTACCGGGATTTCCAGCGGCGCGGCGGCGTCGGAGGCCGGGTCCGGCGCGGGAATCTCCGGGCACGGATACGCCAGCCATTGCCAGTTTTTTTGCCGCGCTAGCGGCGAGGTAAGAGTGGATCGATGGAAGAGCAACCGGTGCGAGGCATGGGGGTGCGATACGCCCTTTTTGTCATCCTGTCCATAGGCATTCTCGCGCTGAATGCCTATTTGATGTCGCGGTGGGCGCCGCCCAAACCGCCCCTTGCCGAGCCCCCGCCCCTGGCCCAAGCGGCGAAAAGCCCCGCCAAGCTGGAAGCGGCGGTCGGTCCCGCCAAGGCTGCCGAGAAAGTCGAGGCTCCGCCCGCTCAACCGAAGCCCGACGCCGAGAAGCCCGCCCCCAAGCCGCCTGCCGTCGAGGTCCAGGCGCCCGATCAATGGGTGGCCCTCGGCTCGCTGGATCCCAATGGCCAGTATCGCATGTTGGTCACGCTGACCAACCGCGGCGCGGCCGTGCAACGGATTGAATTGAGCACGCCTCGCTTCCATGATTCCGAGGATCGGAGCGGCTATTTGGGACATGTGGCGGGCGATGAGGCCGCGCGGGGCGAGGGCTGTCTGGTCCAGGTGGTCGGCCACGGGACGCCGGCGCAGCAGGCGGGGCTTGTGCCGGGCGACCGGATCAAGGCCGTGGACGGCGCGCCGGTCAGCGGTCCGAACTCCCTCGCGGCGGCCTTGCACGAGACGAAACCGGGGCAGACGGTGCGACTGACCGTGGCGCGCAACGGCCAGGAGTTGGAGCTGCCGGTCCAGCTCGCGCGGCGGCCGCTGGCGGTCATCCGGCCCGAATCGCCAGCCCCGCCTTCCTTCCGCGTCGCACTCGCCCAGATCGACGATCAGACCGCCTCGCCGCCGGCCGAGCCGGGAGGCGCGGCGCAAGGCAGCGGCGACCTCGAGGCGGAAATCGACGGCGCGCGCCTGCGGGACGTCAACTGGGAGATCGTCTCCCACGACGAGTCCCACGCGACGTTTCGCCGCGCCCTGCCGCAATGGGGACTGGAGGTCCTCAAGACCTTCCGCCTCGCCAAGATCCAACCGGGCGACGGAAAACGCGAAAACGCCCGCGATCACCACCTGACGTTCGACCTGGAAATCCGGAACACGGGCAAGGCCGCGCGCAAGGTGGCCTACAGCGTGGACGGCCCCAACGGCTTGCCCACCGACGGATGGTGGTACGCCAGCAAAGTCTCGCGCACGTGGAGCGCCGTCGGACTGCGGGACGTGATCGTCTCGTTTCAAGGCGACGTGCACGCGATTTCCGCGATCCAGATCGGGGGCGGCGACACCCAGCCTCGGCAGCGCGCGGGCAACGAACCGATGAGCTATGTGGGCGTCGACGCCCAGTATTTCGCGTCGTTGTTGATCCCCCAACCGTCCGAACCGGCCGTGGTCCGCTTCGCTCAATGGCAGCCGCTAGGCTACGGCGTGTTCGAGCCGGATCAACGAAGCCTGACCAATGTGTCCTTCCGCGCGACAAGCACCCTCCGCGAGTTGAACCCCGGCGCGGCGATGGTCGAAGCGTTCGAGATTTTCGCCGGGCCGAAACGCCCCGACCTGCTGGGGCAATACGGGCTGGAAGACATCATCACCTACGGTTGGTTCGGCCCCGTCGCCCGCCTCCTGCTGGCCATCCTCCACACCTTCTATCTGGTGATCCCCAACTATGGCGTGGCCATTATCCTGCTTACCGTGCTGGTTCGCTCGTGCATGTTTCCGCTGAGCAAGAAGCAGGCCCTCAGCGCCCAGAAGATGCAGGAACTTCAGCCCGAGATCAAACGCATTCAGGAAAAATACAAGAACAATCTCGAAGCCCGCAGCAAGGCCCAACAGGAACTGTTCCGCAAGCACAACTACAATCCGATGGGCGGGTGCTTGATCCTGTTTTTGCAACTGCCGATCTTCATCGGCTTGTATCGTGCGTTGATGGTCGATGTCGAACTGTACCAGGCCCCATTGATCGCGGAAAGGATCCGCTGGGCCTCGAACCTGGCCGCGCCCGACATGCTCTTCGATTGGAGCGGCTTCATGCCGTCGTTCATCACCCGGGGCACCGGCATGTTCGGACTGGGGCCGTATTTCAATCTCCTGCCCTTGCTGACCATCTTCCTGTTCATTTGGCAGCAGAAGAAGTTCATGCCGCCGCCCACCGACGAGCAACAGGCCATGCAACAGAAGATCATGCAGTTCATGATGATCTTCATGGGCATTCTGTTCTTTAAGGTGGCCAGCGGGCTGTGCATCTACTTCATCGCCTCCAGCCTGTGGAGCATCGCCGAGCGGAAGTTCCTGCCCAAGACGGCGGCGGCCGGCGGTGGACCCGCGCCCGCCGCGCCCTCGCCGCGCCCCGCCGCGGCCGGCAACGGATCCCCGCTCGCCAAACGCAAGGTCCGCGGCCGGGGCAGGCGGTAGTCGCTGACGCAAACGGCCTTTCGGCGCGGCTTCCCCAGCGCGCCTCAGCGTGCGGCGAATCGTTCGGCGGCCAGCGCCAACGCGCCGTGGACAACCACTTCCTCGCCCAGGGCGGCGGGAACAATCTGGCAGGTCCCGGCCAGGGGTGGAAACACGTATTGGGCCACGTAGCGCCGGAGCGGCCCGAGGAACAAGTCCTCGCCGACCAGCGAAACGCCGCCGCCCATCACCACCACGCTCGGCGCGAGGATCGTAATCACTTGGGCCAGGGCCCAGCCGATCGTGCGGCAGGCCCGATCGAACTCCTCCGCCGCCAGCCGGTTGCCGGCCCGGGCCGCTTCCGCGATGATCTTCGTGTTCAGCCGATCCAGGCTTCCGCCGCATCGCGCCATCAAGTCGCCCGCGTCGGCGATCTCCCCCGGGACGGCGGAGGCGGGCGCAAGCCCCGACAGCCGGGCCCGCACCGCGGCCGTGATGCCCCAACCGCTGGCCACGGCTTCGAGGTCCTGCTCGGGGCGTTCGGCCTGGGGCCCAGGGCGAAGGTGGCCGAACTCGGCGGCCACGCCCTGCGACCCCCCGTACACGCGGCCCTCGATCACGATCGCCCCGCCAATGCCGCTGCCGATGTTGTTGTAGACCACGACGCGGTGGCCCTTGCCGGCGCCAAACAGGGCCTCCGCCAAACCGGCGCTGTCGGAATCATTGGCCAGAAGCGCCGGCACGCCCAGCGTCTCGCGGCACCACTCGGCCAAGGGGAAATCCTTCCAGCCCTCGACCTGATGGCTGGTGATCACGCGTCCGCGGGCCGAATCGACCGGGCCGCCAAAGCCGATGCCGATGCCCGAGACCCGATAGCGCTCGATGAGCGGCCGGCAGGCCTCGACGATTTGCCGGCGAATGCGTTCGGCCCCGCGTTCCGGCTCCACGTCGAGGCGTTCCAACCTGACCAAGGGCGGGCCGTCGCCCCGGCCCACGCCGAATTGGAGCTTCGTCCCACCAATTTCAATGCCAAGCAGCATGGGAAGCGATCCGTGTTTCCATTGCGTCCCGGGCTCGCCGGGCCGTCGGCCGCGGCGCCACCACCCGAAGAACCGCCGGCGCGCCGAATGGTCGAGGTTGCATGGCTACGACGTCCCCTCCAAATGGCGCGGGGCGGCGGCGGTGTCGCGGTCGAGGTGAGGCGCCCCGAGAAGCCAAATCACCCCGCCCAAAAGCATGAACAACGAAACCACCAGGAACCCCGCGTCCAGGCTCGATCGGTCCGCGATGGCCCCGATCACGAACGGCGAGATGGCGTCGCCCAAGATATGGATCACCAGGATGTTCAAGGCGAAGCCCGTGGCCCGCATCGCCGGATGGGTCACGTTGGCCAGGATGGCGTTGCTCGGACCGGTGTTGAAAAAGACGAAAAACTCGGCGAGGAACACGAACACCCAGGCCATGGGGAAAGGGGTCACTAGAAACGCTAGCGCGCAGGGCACGCCAAGGCAGAGTCCCGCGCCGGAGACGATGAAGTACGATCCGCGAATCCGCTCGCGCAAAGCATCGCCGGCCACGCCGCCGGCCAGCGTCGCCAGCAGTCCGGCCACGGCGGTGATCGCGCCGAACAGCGGCACCGGCTGCACTCCCCAAAGCGGCGGCACCTCGCGTTCCTTCAAGAAGGCCGGCATCCAGAAGGCCAGGGCCCCGATGGCGAAGGTCATCGCCGTCATGCCCATCGTGTTCAGGACGTAGGACCGCGTGCGGAGCAGGATCAGGTACTCCCGCAACGTGGCCCGCCGCGTCTGCGTCACTCGATCGGCGGCCCCGCGCCGCGGTTCGCGCATCAAGACAGCCCACAGTCCCAAAAGAAGCCCCGGGACGACCACGAGATAGAACGCCCAGCGCCAGCTCTCGGCGGCGGGGTTCCAGTGGGCCACCAGTCCGCCAAGCACGAACCCCAGGGCGCTCCCCACCGGGATCGCCACGTAGAAAAGCGCGAGCACCCGTCCTCGCTTCGCCACGGGATAGAAATCCGACAAAAGGGTCGGCGCCACCGGCCCGTAGGCCCCCTCGCCAACCCCCACCAAACACCGCGTGGCCAACAGCACTCCAAACGAACCGGCCAGCCCGCTCGCCCCGCTCGCCAGGCTCCACAGCGCCACCCCGATGGCGATCAACAACCACCGCGACGCGCGTTCGGCGAGGAAACCGAACACCGGCGCGGTGAGCATGTAGGAGACCATGAAGGCCGTGGACAACAGGCCCATCTTGGCCTTGACGTTCGGATCCTCGGGGTCGCGGGCCAGGAGGAGCGTCTCGCGGATTTCCGGCTCCACGGCCGCCAACACGAAGCGGTCGATGTAGTTGAACAGATTGATCGCCAAAAGGAGCCCCAGCGCCATGCCCGCGCCGGGGACTCCCGCAGCGGCCCCGCTCGCAGCGGCGCCGCTGTCGGGCGAGTCGTTGCTGGGGGCCGCGGCAATCATGGGGCTGACGGCTCGTCCCGATTCACCGCAATTCCTTCACCCGCACGTTGCGGAACTCCAACTCGTCGCCGTGGCCCAGGAAGCCGATATGCCCCTTCTCGCGCTTCAGGCCGGGATGGTCTTGTCCGTCGAGCGTCTTGCCGCCGTTCTTGGCCACCGCCTCGTCGAGATCGGCGTCGACGATCACCGTGCCGTTGAGCGTCACCTTCACCCGTCGGCCCTTGGCGCAGATCTCCTCCGAGTTCCACTCGCCCGTCGGCTTGAGGAACCCTCGCCTGGCCGGAACCACCCCGTAAATCGAGCCATGGACCTGGTAGTCCTTGAGCCACCCTTTGTACTTCTCATGCCCGTCGTCCAGGATCTGGATCTCCATGCCCACGTAGGCCGGGTTGCCTTGGGCGGGGGTGCGGATGCCGACGCCGTTGTTGGCGCCCGGCGTCAATTTGAACTCGAAGCGAAAGACAAAGTCAGCGTACTCCTTTTTCGTAAGCAGGTTGCCGCCGCCGGTCTTCTTGCAGACCAACTTCCGTCCTTCCTTGGCGTCGTCCACCAGCACGTATCCCCGCGTGGCCCCTTGCCATAGTTCGTCCAGGGAGCCGACGGCCAGCAGATCAACAAACCCTTCCTTGGCCTCGTCGGGACAGAGCCCCGGCTTCGCGCCCGGCTCGCCGGCGCGGCCTTGCGAAAGCCCCGCTCCCAGAAGCGACACCACCACAACCCAACCCATCGCCATCCCTACACGGCGGACCATATGCATCTTTCCCTTAACAAAAACGTCTTTGGTGCGCAAAACCAATCACGCTGCACCATTGTCACCCTGGTCCGCCGCGGAGTCAACCGCCCGCTTTCGTTGCAACCACAAGACGGATAGAATGCCTCCTTGGGATGTACGCAGCGTCTGAAGAATCTGGCGGGGTTCTGTCGCATGGGGCCCGATGTCGTTGACGTAGCGTCAATAGCGAATCTGGTGGCGGGGTTCCGCGAGAATCTGCGGGACTTGCGGGATCCCCGAACGAGCGAAGCGGTCGTCCGACAGGAGTATATCGACCCGTTCTGGAAGGCCCTGGGCTGGGACGTGGCGAATGACGCCCACCGCTCCTACGCGGAGAAGGACGTCCTGGTCGAAGCAGCCGTGGGCGCCGTCGAGGGCGAGAAGGGCCGCTACCGTCGGCCAGATTACCTGTTCCGCATCGACGGGTTTCCCCGTTTCGTGGTCGAGGCCAAAAAGCCAGCGGTGGACCTCCGAACCGACAAGGATTCGATCTTCCAGGCCAAGACCTACGCTTGGAGCGCTCAGATCCCTTTCGCGATCCTCACCAATTTCGAGGAATTCCGCCTGTACGATACCACGATCAAGCCTTACCTCGACGACCCGGGCCGCGGGCTGATCGAGGAGTTCGCCCTTCGCTTCGAGGACTACCTTGCGCAATGGGACGTGCTGTGGCAGACGTTCGGCCGCGAGGCGGTTGCCGGTGGCTCGCTGGAGCGGCTCCTGGCCAGGCTGAAGAAGGTCCGGGCCGGCCGGCGAATTCGCGGCTTCGATCGCGTGCTCTTCGACCTCCGCGGGACAGAGCCGGTCGACCAAGCCTTCTTGAAACACCTGGAGGACTACCGGCTACGCTTCGCGCGGGAAATCTACGCCGGGAACCGGGGCCGGTTTCGCGAGGGCGACGCCCGGCACGGCGCCGCCGCACTGTCCGAAGCCACGCAACGTTTGATCGATCGCCTGGTCTTCATGCGGGTTTGCGAGGACCGGGGCATTATTAGTTATGGAACGCTGCGCGCGGCCGTCGAAGCGGCCGCCCGGGACCGGCTTGACCTCTACGATATCCTGCGTCAGCGTTTGCGGGAGTTCGACGCGCGATTCAACGGCTATCTGTTTAAGCCCCATTTCAGTGAAGAACTGTCGGTCTCCGCGGAACTGCTGGCCGATTTCATCCGCTCGCTGTATCTTCCGGAAGGCCCATACCGTTTCGACGCCATTGGCGACGACCTGTTGGGAATCATTTACGAACGATTCTTAGGGAGCGCCATTACCGTTGAGCGGGGCACGGTCGAGGCCAGGCAGAAACCCGAGGTCCGTCACGCCGGCGGCGTCTACTACACTCCGCGATTCGTCGTCGACACGATCATCCGCCGCGTCGTCGCGCCCAAAGTCGAAGGCAAGACGCCGTCGCAGGTCCTCGACGTGAAGATCCTCGACCCCGCCTGCGGTTCGGGCTCCTTCCTGATTGCCGCGTATCAATACCTTGTAGACTATTGCTGCCGGTATGTGGCTGAACACCCGAAGTCCGCCGAAGCGCCGGCCTCGCCCCGGGCGCGGAGCAAGACGCGGAAGATCGCGCTCCGGAACGGCGACGGACGATGGCTCTTGTCGCCCGACTTCAAAGCCGAGTTGCTCACCTCCTGCATCCACGGCGTGGACATCGACGCCCAGGCGGTTGAGGTGACGATCATGAGCCTGTACCTCAAGACGCTGGAAAACATGCCGGAGGGGTGGCAGCGCGGGCTGCTGGAACACCGCCTCCTGCCGCCGCTGGACAACAACATCCACTGCGGCAACAGCCTCCTCGCGCAAACCGATTTCGACGACTACTGGGACAAAAAGTACGGCGGGCTATTCTCTCGTGACGCCGAGGTCGCCTTCCGGATGAACGCCTTCGACTGGTCGAGTCACACGCACGGTTTTGGCCGACTGTTCGAAAAGCGTTGGGGGTTCGATTGCATTGTCGGCAACCCGCCGTACATCCGGGTTCAAGAGTTGAAACGCTGGGCGCCGGAGGAGTGCGAGTTCTACAAGTGGCGCTACAAGTCGGCCGCGAAGGGGAACTACGACATCTACGTGGTGTTCATCGAGCGGGCCCTGGAGCTGTTGGCCGACGACGGCCTGCTCGGGTTCATCTGCCCAAACAAGTTCTGGCAAGCAGCCTACGGCGAGGGCCTCCGCGAGATCATCGCCGAGGGGCAGCACCTTCGCTCGGTGATCGACTTCACCGATCAGCAGGTGTTCCACGGAGCGACGACGTACACGGCGATCCATGTGCTTTCCAAGACCCCCAATCAGAAATCCGTCGAGTATGCCGCAATCGCCGAACTGACCGACGGCGACGCTCAATGCCGATCGATCGACAACGGACGGAAGGAAGCTGGTGTTGACACCTACCGGACCGAACGCCCTCGAGGCCGCAGCCCGTGGGTCTTCGTGAACCGACGCAAGAACGATTGGTTGAGCGCGGTGCGCGGTGAACACCCCCTGCTTGGGCAGATTGCGGAGAAGATTGCGCAAGGACTTGTGAGCGGTTGCGATAGGGTGTTCTACCTCGCGCAAGCGGGAAAACGGTTCCGAAGCGACGCGACGAACTCGGAGCATGAAATCGAACGAGCGTTGATTCATCCGCTGTTGAAGGGCTCCGTCCATCTTCGGCGCTGGTGGCCCGACCCGTCGGGAAAGGTCGTGCTTTTTCCGTACCGAAGGGAACGTGGTCTCTGGACGCTGATTCCCCCCAGCGAAATGGCTGCCAAGTATCCCAGATCCTTTGCGTACCTTCAGGAGAACCGTGGTCTGCTGGAGGCGCGAGAACGGGGTCGCTTCGCTGGGCCGGAGTTTTACCAGTTCTCCCGCCCGCAGAACTTCGACGTGATGCCTCGTCCGAAGATCCTTGTGCCCGCCATTGGCAGCCAAGCCGAGTACTGCGTCGATCAGAGAGGAGAGTTCTACTTCGTTGGCAGCGGGGGTGGCGGGGGAGGCGGGTACGCGATTGTTCCTCCGATGAACATCAAGTTGGCCTATCTTGCGGGCCTGCTCAACAGCAAGGTCCTCGACACGTATCTCAAGGCCGTGACGACCCGCTTTCACAGCGGCTGGTACGCGTACAGCACGCGCTACTTGGCCCAATTGCCGATCAAGCTTCCCACAACAGCCCAAGACCGAAAACTGGCCGATGCAATCGCCGAGCGGGTCCAGCGGATCATCGCAGCGAAAAAGGATATCGCGAAAAACAGGGGCAACGATCGCGCGATCGAACGGCTCCAGCGCGAGATCGAAGGCCACGAGCAGCAAATCGACGAACTGGTTTGTCGTTTGTACAACGTCGGCGACATCCCCGTCTGAAACGAAGACGCCGGGGCGCCGCACGCCCGTCGGCACGCGTGGTTCTTTCGGAGATTGTTGCTGGCCACTCTTTCGGAAAGCCGGCCGGCGCGCCAAGCCGGTCACCACGAAGCCGCAAGCCACGGGGAAAGAAGCGGGCGATCGGCGGCGGTTCAACTGCCCGCTGTGGCGGAGGCCAGCGCCGGCCGCGAGGGGCCGGCCCTTTGCAACGCCTCGAGGATCGCGCTTTTGGTGTAGCCGTTGAGAAAACGGATCGGGTTGTTGGGGCTTCCGGCGGGAAAGATGGCGATGACCGGAACCTGTTTGGCGCCGAGCAATTCAAGCATGGCGGTGACCTCGGGATTGTAGTTGGTCCAGTCGGCCTTGACCGGGACGACGCCGTTGGCTTCGACCAATTCGCGGACCTCCCGAGTGTTCATGTACAACGCCTCCAGCGTCTTGCAGGTCGCGCACCAATCGGCGGTGAAATCGACGAGGACCGTCTTCCCGCTGGCCAGCAGTTTTTCGAATTCGGCTCGCGTCGTGAAAGGCCTCCAAGGCAATTCATGGTCGCTGGCCTTGGCAGCCGAACTTTTTGCGCTGGGCATGGCGGGGGAATCCGGCGCCGTTTGGGCAAGGCGACGCCCGACCTCGTTCTCGATCCGCTGCTGGAGCCGGGCCGCCATCACCTCGCGCAAGCCCCGCAGGCGAAGCCCTTCCAGGCTCTCCGGCACGACGGCATCGAGCCCGGGGAACAGCAGGATCCAGGCCGCTCCGACCAAGGCCGCCGCCTCCAACCATGCCCGGGCCTTGACCCCCGTTTCCGCGGTCACCGGCGCGCGAGCCACCCACCAACACGCCGCCCACAAGACGAACAACAAGGCCAGCGTGGGCACGAGGTAGGAGGTCTCCAGGAAAGTAAACAAGTAGACCACCGTGCCCAAGAGCACGAAGCCCATGACCTGTTTAAAGGTGTCCATCCATGCGCCCGGCTTGGGCAGGAAACGGATGAGTTTCGGAAAAGCGCCGATGAGGAGGTACGGGCTGGCCATCCCCAACCCGACGCTCGTGAACACGGCGAAGATCACGCCCGGCGGCTGATAAAAGGCCCAGGCCAGGGCCCCGCCCATGAAAGGGCCCGTGCACGGCGTGGCCAGCAACGTCGTGATGACCCCCTTGAAGAACGCCCCAGAAAACCCTTCCTGTTCCGCCAGCCGCGCGGCCTGTTTGCCGCCGGCGAATCCCGGGATGGGAAACTCCCAGACGCCCAGAAAACTGAGCGCCATGGCAAACACCAGGGCCGCGATGAAGACATTGAATCCGGCGTTCTGGAACTGTTGGCCCCAGCCCATGCCTTGTTCCGCCAAGGCCAGCGCGGGAGCGGCCGCCAGCGCCGCGAGCACCCAAAACACCGAGATCAGTCCCAGGGAATAGGCCACGTTGAGCCACAGGGCCATCTTCCGGTCCTGGCCCGCCTGCTGCACAAAGGAAAAAACCTTCAGGCCGATCACCGGCAAGACGCACGGCATCAAGTTCAGGATCAGCCCGCCCAAGAAGCCCAATGCCAAATTGACGACGAGCGACCGTTCGTCCTTTTGTTGCTCGATGTTGCGGCGGAGTTCCTCGGGGTTGAAGGCGGCGGACGCCGGGACGCTCGGCGGACCTTGGCCAAGACTGGCCGTGAAGGCGAAATCCTCCGGCGGATAGCAGCTATTCGCGTCGCACGGTTGGGCGTTGACGGATCCGGTGATTTTCAGTCTCGAGGGATCCACGCCCGGCGCGAACTCGATCGGCGCGAACCACGTCACCGTGCCCTTGTGGCTTTCGAGCACCAGGTCGTTGAACGCCTCGGGCTGAGTGCTTTTGGTGGGCGGCGGCGTGGCGGTGAAATCGCCCACCACCCGGTATTCCGTCGAGGGATTCAGCCGGATCCTGGTCCGCCTCGGTCCGCCAGGCGCCTGGGTGATGGAATAGATGTGCCAGCCGGGCTCGATATGGGCGGTGACAAACAGCGTTCCCGACCGACCGCCCCGCTCCTCGGTGAACTCGGCGGAAACCTTCACCGAACTGGCCGCGCGACTGGCCGTTGCGCCCAACCCACCCCCATTGGAGGTCTTGCCGATCAAACCCTTGTCGGTCTGGGCCGCCACGGGCCGGTGCGCCGCCGCCAACAGGACGATCACCACGAGCGGCCAATGGAGAGTCTTTCGAGCCATGGATACTCTCTGCCTCCTTGTCAGGCGAAGCATAGGCAATCCGTCATTCTGGGGGACATCGCTTGCCCTGTCAATGCAAACACCTTGGGCACCGCCTACGTCAGTTTGGATGACCCTTCAAGCATTTTAGATACAAGTCCATTGGACCGGGAAAGGTTTCACTCCGTTCACGACACGTTTCAACTCTTGTGGGCCGGACCCGGACGCTCGTTGTGGGAAAAGAGTTTCGGCAGTCCAGAATGGAGCACCAAGCCGCCGTACTCTCAGGGGGGGATGGCGCTCGGGCTGCCTGGCACGGCTGCGGCCAAGCAAGCAGCGAGGCGTCTTGTCCGCGCCCAAGCTTGGGATCCCCCCATTCAGTCCAAGAAGTGACGCAAGTCCCCCCAAGATTTGTGGGAACGACCGAGTGTTGCCGTCCGCGAGAAATCAGCTTTTTGCCACGCTGAACTTGTGCACCGTCCGTTGGCGGTACGTCTGTCCCGGCCGGAGCACTGTCGAGGGAAAATGGACCTGGTTGGGGGAGTCGGGGAAATGTTGGCACTCCAGACACAGCCCAGCGTGCTTGCCGTAGCGGAAGCCGCTGGGCTTGGAAATGTTCAGCCCATTGGCCGTATAGAGCTGGACGCCGGGTTCGGTGGTGAAGACCTCCATGACGCGGCCGCTCTTCGGGTCGAAAAGCCGGGCGGCAAAGGAGAGTTCCCCCTCGGCCGTCTTGGTCAGCACGTAGCAGTGGTCATAGCCGCCGGGCACTTGGGCGATCCGCGAGCCAACCGTCATGGCCTTCCGGAAGTCCATCGGGCTGCCTTCCACGGGCCTCAGCTCGCCCAGGGGAATTTGCCCCTCATCCACGGGCAGGTAGCGGTCGGCGTGGATCGTCAGTTCGTGGCCGAGGATGTCGCCCGAGCCCGCCAGGTTCCAATACGCGTGATTCGTGAGATTGACCACGGTGGGCTTGTCGGTCGTGGCCGCGTACTCCATGCGCAGCTCGTTGTCGGCGGTCAGCGTGTAGGTAACCTTGGCGGTAAGATTGCCGGGATAGCCTTCCTCGCCGTCGCGGCTCAGATACGTGAGGGTGACGGCGGCCGAGCCGTCCTGTTCGCTCGACTCCGCGAACCACACAACCTTGTCGAACCCGACCTTGCCGCCGTGAAGATGGTTGCGGCCGTTGTTCGTGGCCAGGGTGTACGTCGCGCCATCGAGCGTGAATCGCCCGTTGGCGATGCGATTCGCGTAGCGTCCGCAAATCGAACCGAAGCAGGGGTGGCCCGACGCGTAGTCCGCGAACGCATCGAAGTGCAGCGTCACGTTTGCGAACTTGCCCTCGCGGTCGGGGACCTCGACGCCGATCAACGCAGCGCCGAGCGTCATGACCCGGGCGCTGGCGCCGGCGGCGTTGCGCAAAATGTATACATCGACCGTTTTTCCGTCGCCTGTGACGCCGAACAACTGTTTCTGGACGCTCATCCCTTTGTCGCTCCGTGTGCTCTTCGAACCCTGGGGTTCGCCCGTTGCCGTCGAGCCGAATCCCATGGCCGCGGCCAGCGCGAGCCATTGCCGCCTGGAAAGCCGCATCGAATCGCTCCTGACTCTTGCGGAGAACCTCGAGGTTCACGCCATGTCCCGCCCCCCTGCCAAACCCGCCAGGGGGCGCGGTTTCGGCCCCACGTTGCCGAGACTATTTGCCGCTTTTCGGTTCGACCGGCAGCTTGCCGGCCTTGATCCGATCGCCAAAGGTGGGCGAATTCTCATCCTTGGGATCGACGCGCTTCGCCTCCACTTTCTTCAGCGCGGCGAGAATCTTCTCCTTGTCTTCCGTGTCGGTCTTGCGGCTGAGCAGTTGCCCCAGGGCTTTGCCGTACTCGTTGCGGTTCTTTTTCAGCTTGCCTTCGTGGCAAACGTTGCACTTGACTTTTTCGACCGCCTCGGCGAAGGCTTTGTCCTTGGCGTCCTCGCTGTCGGATTTCACGTAGGTGGCGACGAACTGGTCAAAGAACGCCTTGTCGGCGGCCGCCTCCCGCAAACTCCCTGCCTGCCAAATCACACCCAGGGCGACAACCGCCATGCCGATCCTCTTCTTCATCGCAAACGTCCTCCCGGAATGGAAGAAGCCATGCCAAGGACACCTCACACCCTCCCGCGGGGCGATCCCCGCCGCGCAACGGATGCTTCACGCTCGTCATGGTAGATTTTCGGAACGCCGCTTGTCAACCGCCGGAATGGCCTTGGGGCCATCTTGCCTATCCCCCAATCGTTCCCGGGGACTGTCCCGATTTTCGCGGCGAAGTCCGCGAAGATGGTATTTTCCCTCCGGCCAGTAAAGAGACAGGCACGCTGTTCAGCGCGAAACGGGCGGGAAAACGAGCCACTCTTCGGCCTGTGAACGGTTACCCTATCCCCGAACGGGGACAGTAGCCGTCAGCGGCTGTGCAAACCGAACGCGTCTTGCGGGCGGCCATCCCAAGACAGAGGAAAGTCCAATTTAGCTCCGCCGGCGCTGGCAACTTGGGCAATAGAAGCTGGACCGCTGCGACTGAACGATGCGAACAATTCGGGCCTTGGCACACTGTCGGCAAACCTGCCCGGCCCGTTGATAGACAAGGTGGCGCTCCTGAAATCGGCCCGGCTCGCCTTGGGCAGTGCCGTACATGCCGTCGGCGAGGGTCGAGCCTTGCATGGCGATCGCTTCGCGAAGGATCTCTTGGAGGGCGGCGTGAATCGTTCGCCACTGGGACGGCCGAATGCGGCAGCAAGGGACGGTTGGATGAACCCGAGCCCGGTGCAAAACCTCGGAGGCGTAGAGATTTCCCACCCCGGCCAAGACGCTTTGGTCCAAAAGGGCCGCCTTGATCGCCCGACGGCTCGTGCCCAGCCGCGTGCGAAGTTGTTCCGCCGTGATCTGCAAGGCATCGGGACCGAGCTTTTCCGACACGAGGCGGCGGAACTCCTCCGGCGTCGCCATCCGCACGACGCCAAGCCCCCGCGAGTCCCAGAACATCAGCCTGTGGGAGCGATTCCCGAAGCGAGAAAACTGCACGACCCATCGGAGGTGTTCTTCGTCGGGCGGGCTGGAAAGCACGAGGCGGCCGGTCATGCGCGGCTCGACGACGATTCGCTCGCCGGAGTCCAGCTCGATCAGCACCCGCTTGCCGGCCCGGCCCACGTCCACCACGCGGCGTCCGACCGCTTTCCGTCGAAACTCCGCGATGGGCGGCTCGATCGTGATCGGCCGCAAGCGTGTCAGAGGAACCCAGACATCGTCGATCCTCGACCCGAGGATCGATGCGATTCCTCGACGCATCGTTTCCACTTCAGGCAACTCGGGCATGGCGCATGGCGCCGCGGGACAGGAAGCGATGGGGCGTTCGCCCGCGGACACCGCGGATTTGAACACATGGGCTTCAAACAAACAAGCGGTCCGGTTTTCCTTCCAGATGACGAAATCCGGCGCGCCAATCTCGCTCCCATCGACCCAGCAAGCCTCCGAAAGTACAATCGTCTGATGTTCCCGAAATGACGAAGGAGAAAAGCAGTGTCCTCCCCGGCGGAGAAGACGCCATCCTACGAAATCATCATCGGCCTGGAAGTCCACGTGCAGCTTCTGACCGAAAGCAAGATGTTTTGCGGGTGCTCGACGAAGTTCGGCGAGCCGCCCAACACGCTGACCTGCCCGGTGTGCATCGGGATGCCGGGGACGCTGCCCGTGATGAACCGCAGGGCGTATGAACTGGCGTTGAAGGCGGCGCTGGCGCTGAATTGCCAGATTGCCCGATTCACGAAGTGGGACCGGAAGAATTACTACTATCCGGACCTTCCGAAGGGCTACCAGATCAGCCAGTACGATTTGCCGCTCTCGCGCGACGGCTACCTGCCGATCAGCGACCCGAAGGGCCGGATCGAGCCGAAAAACATCGGCATCCTCCGCGTGCATCTCGAGGAGGACGCGGGCAAGAGCATGCACGACGAGAAGGCAGGCAAGGGCGACAGCCGGATCGACTTGAACCGCGCCGGCACGCCGCTGTTGGAGATCGTCAGCAAGCCCGACCTCCGTTCGCCCGCCGAGGCCAAGGCGTATCTGACCGAACTGAAGCTGCTGCTGAACTACCTTGGCGTGTCGGATTGCAACATGCAGGAGGGGAGCCTGCGGGTCGACGCCAACGTCAACTTGCACATCCCGACGCCCGAGGGCAAGGTGGCCACGCCGATCGTGGAAGTCAAGAACATGAACAGCTTCCGCGCGGTGGAGCGGGCGCTGGCCTACGAGGCCGAACGCCAGTACCGCCAGTGGCGCGAAACGGGCAAGCGGTGGGGCGAGGCGCCGAAATCGACCCGCGGTTGGGACGAAGACCAGGGCGTCACTTTGCCGCAGCGGTCCAAGGAGGAATCGAGCGACTACCGGTATTTCCCCGACCCCGACCTCGTTCCCGTCACGGTCTCGGAAGAAGAAATCGAGCGGATCCGCCAGTCGCTCGGCGAACTGCCCGCCGCGATCCGCTCCCGGCTCGAAATCACCTACGGGATCACGCCGTACGACAGCGACGTGATCGTCAACCAGGGCCGGGCTCTGGTGGATTACTACACCGAGCTGGCCGAGCGCTGTGGCGACGGCAAGATGGCCAGCAATTGGATCCAGCAGGACGTGTTGCGCACGCTCAACGAGCGGCAGATCGGAATCGATCGGTTCCCGGTTTCGGCCGCCGCCCTGGCCCGGCTTCTGGCCAGGGTCGCCGGCGGCGAGATCGCAACGAGCCGGGCCCGCGAAGCGCTCGCCCTGATGATCGACACCGGCACGTCGGCCGACGAGGCGATTGCCGCCCTGGGCATCCAGCAGGTCGACGAGTCGGAGCTTGTCGCCCTGGGCCGGGAATTGCTCCAGTCGAACGCCAAGGTGCTGGCCGATCTGAAGGAAGGCAACCTCAAGGCCGCTGGCTGGCTCATCGGCCAGGCCAAGCGACGCAACCCGAACGTCAACCCCAACCGATTCCGCGAGATTTGTCTGGAGCTGGCGAAAGGGATGAAGGACGAAGGATGAGGGATCAGGTTGCGGGAACGAAGCGCGCCGCAACGCGTGACGCCCTCTCGCCGAGTGAGTGTCGTTCGTCGTAACCGTTCACGGGGACTGTTCCGATTTTCGCGGCGAAGTCCGCGAAAATGGGACTGTCCCCCTGGAGTGAGACAGGGGCATTTTTTCGGCGCGAAATGGCCGCAAAAAACGCGCCAGGCCCCGGCCTGTGAACGGTTGCCGTTCGTCCTTGGGCGTTTATTCCCCCATCCGTCATCGAACCCATGTCCATCATTACGTTGACAACGGATTTCGGGACGGGCAGCCCGTATGTGGCGGCGATGAAAGGAGTCATCCTGTCGCTGAACCCGGCGGCCACGGTGGTCGACATCACCCATGCCGTCCCCCCCCAGGATATCCGCTACGCGGCCGTGGTCCTCGAGGACGTCTGCGACCGGTTTCCCGGCGGGACGGTGCACGTGGCCGTGGTGGATCCAGGCGTAGGGACGGACCGGGCGTTGGTGTTCGCCCGCATCGGCCGCCAAGGCTACCTGGCCCCGGACAACGGGCTTTTGAGCCGCCTTGCCCGCCGCACCGCGCCGGCGAAACTTGTGCGTCTGACGGAGTCCGACTACTGGCTGCACCCCGTCTCGGCCACGTTCCACGGGCGGGACATTCTGGCCCCGGTGGCCGCCCGCCTGAGCCTCGGTCTGGATCCCGACCATTTGGGATCGCCGATGGAACGGCTGGTCATGTTGGACTGGCCGGAGGTGCGTCGCGGACCGGGTCGGATCGAGGGGGCGGTGCTGTTGGTCGATTCGTTTGGCAACCTGATTACCGACATCGGGGTGGACCAGCTTCCGGAGCCCGCCAAGTGGGCCCAACTGCGGATTTTTTGCCGCGGCCATCTGGCAAGCGGGCTAGCGCGGACCTATGGGGATTCGCCGCCCGGCTCCCTCGTCGCGTTGATCGGGTCCAGCGGGCGCCTGGAACTGGCGGTGGTCGGGGGCAGTGCGGCCGCGGCGATCCAGGCTAGCCGCGGCGATGAGGTCAGGGCGAGTTGGCCTGTTGGGTGACTGGGAAAAATGCGTTGGCCTCTCAAGACGGAGCCTCTTTCCCGCCCCATTTGGACAAATCGCTAATTCCCGCAGCGACTGCCGATAGTCACAATGTCGAGGTGGTTGCCGTCTTCGACAAAGTTGGGGCACGCGATCCGAGGAAGGCTCGCCACGGCGATAGGGAGGGCACGGAGAGTCCCAGGAAGGAGGAGGACTCCGCACAAGGATGAAAAGGCATCATCCACCGCGGCGCGACCGGTCGGTGGGAACGATCGCCCGGCCAGCGCGGCAACTAAAGATCGGAGTACACAACGGTTCCTCCGCTCCGCGCCCTCCCCTTCGCCGCGGCAATCCGACGGCTCGTTGGGTTGCGTCCTCGCCCGCTCCGTTCCTGTTTGGGCCCTGGAGTCATGCCCGAGCCCCTTTCTGAACAGCCCACCGCGGAACAGCTCAAAGAGTGGGATCGCCGGGTGGTGTGGCACGCGTTCACGCAGATGGCGGAGTACGAACCGCTGATTCTCGTGCGCGGGGAGGGCTGCCGACTGGTCGATCTGGACGGCAACGAGTATCTGGACGGCACGAGCAGCCTGTGGTGCAACGTCCACGGCCACCGCCACCCGCGGATCGACGCGGCGATCCGCCGCCAATTGGACGAAGTGGCCCACGTCACGCTCTTGGGAGCGTCGCATCCCACGACGATCCGCCTGGCCCGCCGCCTGGTGGACCTTGCCCCGCCGGGATTGGAGCACGTGTTCTTCTCCGACGACGGGGCGACGGCGGTCGAAGTGGCATTGAAGATGGCCTTCCAGTATTGGCGCCAGCGGAACGACCCGCGGCCCAACAAGACTTGCTACCTGGCATTGGGCGAGGCCTATCACGGCGACACGCTGGGCAGCGTGAGCGTGGGCGGGGTGGAGCGGTTCCACGCCATGTTCAAGCCGCTGTTGTTCGAGTGCCTCCGCGTGCCCGCTCCCGATCTGTACCGCAGGCCGCCGGGCGTGACCCCAGACAACGCGGCTTCCTATTACCTCGACCAGCTCGAACAAGTCCTCGCCGAGCACCACGCGCGGATCGCGGCCATGGTGATCGAGCCGCTCGTCCAGGCCGCGGCCGGCATGATCGTCCATCCGCCGGGATACCTCCGCGGCGTTCGCGACCTGACCCGGAGGTACGGCGTGCTGCTCATCGCCGATGAAGTGGCGGTGGGCATGGGCCGCACGGGCCGCTTGTTCGCCTGCGAGCACGAAGGCGTCTCGCCCGACTTGATGTGCCTGGCCAAGGGCCTGACCGGCGGCTATCTTCCGCTGGCCGCCACGTTGGCGACGGAGGAAATCTGGCGGGCCTTCCTGGGCACCTACGCCGAGTCGAAGACGTTTTTCCACGGGCACACCTACGGCGGCAATCCCTTGGGAGCGGCGGCCGCCCTGGCCACGCTCGCCATCTTCGACGAGGAGAAGACGCTGGACAGTCTTCCCCCCAAAATCGCCCGCCTCGGCGAACGCCTCGATCGCATCCGGCGCTTGCCTTACGTGGGCGATTGCCGCCAGTGCGGATTGATCGGCGCGGTCGAGCTGGTCCGCGACCCAGCCACCAAGGAGCCGTTTCCCTGGGCCGAGAAGCGCGGATGGCAGGTCTGCGATCACGCGCGGCGGGAAGGCGTGCTGTTGCGTCCGTTGGGCAACGTGATCGTCATCCTGCCGCCGCTGAGTATCGCGCTGGACGAGCTGGATCGGATCTGCGATGCGGTCGAGCGAGGCATCCGGCGCATGGCGTGAACGCGGCGGAGCCCGGCTCAAGCCTCGACCAGACCGGCGCCCTCCACAGTGATGCAGGGCAAGGCGGCCGGTTCCAGGCCGCGAGGGCGGTAGTAGTGGCGGGCCAGGGCGCGGCGCACGTCGGGAACCGCGGTGTGGTGGGCCAGGACCATGATGCAGCCGCCCAGGCCCGCCCCCGCGATTTGCGCCCCCGCCACGCCCGGCACTCCGCACGCAATATCGACCATCTGGTCGATCTCCGGCGTGCTGCAAGCATACAGCCCCGGCTGCATGTACAACTGGGCCCGAAGCACGCGATCCGGCTCCTCGCTGCCCAGGTCGGCGATCAGCCGGTGGAGGCAGGCGTCGCTGCAATCGTTCTCGATGGGCTGATAGCGTCCCTCGGCGTCGGGCCGGCTCACCCGGTCGCCGTCGTGGCTGATCTTCATCAATCGCCCGAAGGCCTCGACCTGCCCGGATTCCAGCAGATTGACGCACATCCGGCTGCGGAGGATCTCCGAGACGCCGAACAGCAACACGCCGCGCGGCCGATAGGCCTCGGGTTCGGCGTGCGTGGCGAAATTGGCCTCCATCAATTCGCGGTGCTCCTTGGAGAGCACGGCGCGGAAGTCCTTGCGGGTCATCGTCTCGGGCACCTTGAGCAGCCAGCGGTAGATGTCGCTGGTCGTGCAGCCGAGTTTCTGCGGGTCGAGGTCGCGGAGGTGCTCGACCGCGCCTTGGAGCTGCGGACACCGTTGCTTGAGCAGGGCGAGGCCCAAATTGTAGGCGGCCACCCGCGAGTTGAACTGGTCGCGGGCCGATCCGCTCTTGGCCGCCTGGATGTGGCTGTTGGCGATGAGGACCTGGTAGTCGGCCGGGGCGTCGAAGATTTTTTCCACGCGGAAGGGAAGGTATCCGACGTGGGCGATCTTGCCCCGCTGGCCCAACGAAATCGCCGCGTGGTCGCCCGACCCGCCCCGTGAACCCACGAACCACTCCCCCTCGCCGCACAGGTCGATGAACTGCTGGCTGGTCAAATCGAAGTTGTTCAGGGCGATGGCCGCTTGAAGCGTGGCCACCACGAGCGTCGAGCTGGAGCTGAGGCCGGCGGCCATGGGGACGTTGCCGGTCAGGGCCATGTTCAGGCCGCGGACGCGGACGTCCTGATACCGATGCTGGAGCCGCAAGGTCGCCGCCTTGATGTAGTTGCCCCAGTCCCCCGCGCTCACGTAGATCATGTCGCGGACCCAATCGCTGTTGACGAAGTTCACCCAGTCGTTCCAGGCGAACCGGCCGATCAACTCGGCGATGTTGAAGTGGACGGGTTTGAACTTGCCGGGCTGGGTGTTGACCGCCATCACGTCGCCGTCGTCGCGCCGCCCGACCACCGCGATCGTCTCGCGGTCGATGGCCAGAAAATTGGTCATCCCGCCGCGGTGGTCCACGTGCCGGCCCATCAGGTTGATCCGGCCGGGGGCGCGGACGATGCACACCTTCTCCTCCGCCCCGAACCGCCTGGCATAGCACTCCAGGACCGAGATCAGGTCGCGGCACTTCTGCTCGTGGAGTTCGGGATGGGGACCGTAGACCTTTCGCAGCCAGCGTCTGAGGACGGGACGCCGGGCCTCGATCCTGGCCAGCCATTGCCTCACCGTCGCGTATTGTTGGGGCGGAAGCGCCGGACGGTGGTCGGCCGCCGCGGTCCTCAACTCGCCGAGCTTCTTGCGCCGCACGTAGTCCTGGATGGCCACGAGTTCGTCGGGCGAATTGAACCCTTGGACCCAATGGGGATCGTCGACCGGCACCGCCCGGATGCGATAGCGCGGATTGCCGTGGGGATCGCGAAGTTCGGCCAACAGCCGGATCATGTCCGTGATATAGTATTCGCCCTGGGCGTTGTCGTTGCGGATCCGCCCCACGCCTTGATAAAAGACCTCGGCCCGCATCAGATACAGGCTGGGATTCACGCCGGCGCAGAGGCGATCCAGCTCGCGGCCCGAATACCGCTTTCCCCCGATCGCCAGGTTGTATTTCTCGGCCTGGAGGATTTTTTCGAGCTTGAGGCGGTCCACGGCGGCGTCCGGTGGACTCAGCGCGAGGAGTTCGGGAACGGCCGTTTGTTGGCGCTTCGGCTGGGGGAGGTGCCGCTCGACGACCGCCCTCACGTCGGATCCGCGGAGCGCGTCCCGATCGGCCAGCATCTCGCGGAGGTCGTCGGCGATCATCTGTCTGGCCAGATCCACCCGCTCGACGATGTCGAGGGCCTGTCCTTGCTCGTCCACGAACACCCGGCCCGCCGAAGCCTCGGTGGCCGGGGTCTTGGGGATGGTCAGCAAGGCGAGGTCGGCCCGTTGCCGCACATAGCCGCTGACCAGGGCCTCCAGCGCCGCCTCTTCAAGGAACTTGTCGCCCATGGCCACCAGCACGTAGCCCTCGTAGCCGATCGCCTGGAGCGCTTCGGCCGCGATCTTCGCCGCGTGTCCGGTGCCCCATTGCGGCTCCTGGTGGACGTAAAGGACGCCGGGATGGTCTCGGGTGACGGTCTGGAGCACCTGATCCGCCATCGAGCCCACCACCAACAGAAAGCGTCCGAACCGCTGGCGCTTGAACACGGCAATCTGCCGATTGATGGCCGGGACGCCGTCGATCTCGAAGCAGACCTTGACCAGGTCGGGACGGCCCATGCGCGTCCCCTTGCCGGCCGCCAGGATGACGACCATGGTTTGTTCCGCGATCCCATGACTGGCAGCCATCGCGATGCTCCCACGGCGACCGAGCGTTGCTGAAAAGCGTTGGCGAGACGGCCGAAGCCGACCCGCAAGCGCAAGGCGTGCGCCCGCCGGTCGGCGCCCTTGCGTCAAGCCTCATTCGGACCATTATGATTCGCTTTTTCCCGCTTGCAACGCCATCGACGAATGCCCCGCCGGCGGGCGCTTGCCCCATCCGCCATCGCGGGCGAGAATACTGCGGGACGGCAACCGTTCGCGGGCCGTACCGCCAGACGGGGCAGCTTTCGCGGACTTCGCCGCGAAGATCGGCGGGGCAGTCCCCGTGAACGTTTACCCGCCAAGCCCCACTGGCCCCAGGGAGACGCAAGCCCATGAATGCCCGACGCGGCGAAGTGTTGTCGTTTTCGGCCAGCCCCGTCCCCGTCCGTCTGGCCTGCCTCGCGGCAGTTGCCGCGGCGATCTTGGGGCTGGGTCTTGGCGGGCGCGCCAGCGGGGCGGGACTGCGCGCGGGCGTGGCCAAGGTCGACATCACGGATCGCGAGGCCAAACCGGTCCATGATCCCCTCTATGTCAAGGCCCTGGTCCTGAAGGACGACGCGAAGACCGTGGCGCTGATCACCGTGGACGCGGTCGCTATTGGGCGGCTAGGGCGCATCGGCGATGGGTTCCTGAGCAACCTCCGCGCCCGCCTGGAGCGCGAGTTCGGCATCGCGCCGCGCAACGTGGTCGTCAACGCCAGCCATTGCCACGGGGTGGTGTGCGCGGATGTCGAGTCGCGGACGGTCCAGGCGGTGAGGGCGGCCCTGGGCGCGATGACGTCGGTCCGCGCCGGCGCCGGTCGCGGACGCGAAGACCGCATCATGGAGAACCGCAGGCTCAAGCTCAAAGACGGCCGCGAAGCGGACGTGCGCCATGCCTATGCGCTCCCGCCGGACGAGGCCGTGGCCGCCGTCGGCCCGATCGATCCGGACATTGGCCTGTTGCGCCTCGATCGCGCGAACGGCCAGCCGCTGGCCGCCGTCTACACGTTCGCCTGCCACCCCATCCAAGGCGTCCCCAGCGGAGGGAACACCGCCGATTTTCCCGGTTTCGCCTCCAAGGTCATCGAGGAAAACCTCGGCGAGGGGGTGATCGCCCTGTTCCTCCAAGGCTGCGGGGGCGATATCAACCCCGTGCGCTACAAGGACGTCCACCAGCCCCGCGACGCGGAGACGCTGGGCAACATGCTGGGCCTGAGCGCGATGCGGGCCTTAAGGCAAATCCAGACGAAAGACCAGCCCGAGCTGCGCTTGGTCAACGAGACGCTGGCGCTTCCTCGGGCGGCCGACTTCGACAAGCGGATCGCCGCCTTGCAGGCCGAGCAGGCCCGACTGGTTGAGTCGCTCCGGGGAACCAGCCTGAACTTCAAGACGTTCATGTCTTTGTTTCTGAAGCACAAGGCGTCTGGCGAGTTCCCCTCCTACGATTCCCATCGGTACTTGCACGAGAAGGCGCTGGGCAGGGAGGACTTGAAACGTCTGGACGCCGAGAATCGGGCCAACCTGGAGGCCTATCTCCGCAACATCGATGCGATGGAGCAACTCACCAGGCTCAACACGAACCTGGAATTGCTCAAGATGCACCAGGCGCAAAACGCGGCCGCGGGCAGCCCGACCCTCGACGTGGAGGTGGTGGGCCTCCGGTTGGGCGACTTCGTCTTGGTCGCCTTTCCCGGCGAGTTGAGCGTGGAGATCGGCCTGGGGATCAAGAGGCGGTCCCCCTGGCCGTTCACGTTCGTGGCCGGCTGCACCAATGGCTACATCTACTACGCCCCGACGGAGCAACAGCGAAACAACCCCGGTTTCGCCCAGGAGGACTGCGACTGCCTGCTGGCGCCCGAGTGGCAGAGATCGTTCGACGAGAAAGTGGACGCGATCCTGAAACGACTTTGACGTGGCGGTCGCGACCGCCCGCCGCCAACCGCATCCGCCGCGGCGGAGCCGGAAGGTTGCCGCCCACGAACTCGAGGTCTGGGCCATTCGGGTCGCGGCTTCGCCTCGTTCCGTGCAGGGTCCCGGCAAAAGGAGGAACGACCGTGAACGTCATCCTGGAATCGATCGAGCGGCGCCCGAGCCACACGAAAATCGTGGCCACCGTCGGACCCGCGTGCGACGGAGTGGAAAAGCTGGGCGAGTTGATCGCCGCCGGCGCCGATGTGTTTCGCATCAATACGGCCCACGGCTCGCGCCGGGATCATGAGCGGCTGCTTGGTCAGATTCGGGAGGCGAGCCGCCGGGCGGCCATGCCCGTGGCCGTGCTGGCCGATCTGGCCGGGCCGAAGATTCGCTTGGGGGAGTTGCCGGGCGGGGCGCATTCTCTGGCGGTGGGCGATCGGATCCGGTTCGTGCGGGGCACAACCTCCCCGTCCGCCGGCGACTGGACCACCACCTACGCCCCGCTGATCGACGAGCTGCGGCCCGGCGACCGCGTCGTGCTGGCCGACGGAATGGCCGCGTTGATCGTCGAACAAGTGGATCCGAGCGGGGCGGTCTGCCGCGCCGTGCAGGGCGGCGTGGTGCGGAGCCGTCAGGGCGTGAACCTGCCCGGCGCGAAGCTCAGCGTGCCTGCCATGAACGACCGGGATCGCGACAACGCGGCCTGGGCGGCCTCCCAGGGGGTCGATTTCGTCGGCCTGAGCTTCGTGCGCACGGCGGCCGACGTGGAGGAACTTCGGAACCTCCTCGACCAGCACGGCGCCGAGACCCAAATCATCGCCAAGATCGAAAAGCCCGAAGCCGTCGAGAACCTCGATTCCCTCATCGCCGCGGCGGACGGGATCATGGTCGCCCGCGGCGACCTCGGCGTGGAAACCGACATCGCCCAGGTCCCCATGGTTCAGAAACGAATCATCCGGGCGTGCCGCCGGGCGCGGAAGCCGGTCATCGTCGCCACGCAGATGCTCGACAGCATGCACCACTCGCGCCTTCCCACGCGGGCCGAGGCCACCGACGTGGCCAACGCCATCCTCGACGGCGCCGACGCCTGCATGTTGTCGGGCGAAACGGCGATCGGGGAGTACCCCAGGGAGGCGGTCGAAATGATGCACCGCATCGCCCTGGCGACGGAGCGCGAGGCGACAAGCCCCGCCGGGCCGGCGGAGCCGAACGTGGGCAGCGCATCGGTCCATCCGATCACCGAGGCCACGACGCTTTCGGCGGGCCGAATCGCCAATCAGGTGGGAGCGAAGCTGATCGTGGTCGCCAGCGCCAGCGGGCGCACCGCGGCCAGCATCTCGCAATATCGCCACGGCGTGCCGGTGATCGGCGTCAGCCCCAGCGAGGCGGCGCTGCGCCGTATGTGCCTGTATTGGGGCGTCATCCCGGTCGCCGGCGCCCCCACCGAGACCAGCGGCCAACTGCTCGAGTGGATCGTGCAACGCGGCCGCGCGGCCGGGCTGCTTGCGCCCGGCGACCGGGTCGTGCTCATCACCGGGGTCGGCGCGGCCCCCAGTCGGCACAACGCGATCATCGTGCACCAATTGCCGGACGCGTGAGCGGGTTCGGGGAAGCCTCGCCGCGCGCTTGATCGCCGATCTTGGCCCCGCCCCAACGCACCCTCTTGACACGGCGGCAATTCCCCACGACCCTGGTTGGCGTCGCCGCGGAGGGGCCGAACAGGCCCTCCCGTTTCGGAACGCTTCCTTCCGTCGAACCCTCGTTGCTTGCAAGGAGCCGCGCCATGTCGTTCCGCCTCAAGTTTGCCGCGATGTGGTTGATTTGCTGCTGGGGGGCTGCGCCGGCCAGGCTGGCCGCCGAAGAGACGATCTACGCCAGCGTATGCCGGGAGGCGCGGCAGATTTCCAGCGCCTCGCTCGCCGTGCCCATGCCGCCCGAGGCGTGGAAAGCAACCCTCGCCCGCCGCCGCGCAATGTGGCTGGAGATGCTGGGGCTGATGCCCCTGCCCGAACGCACGCCCCTTCACGCCACGGTGACGGGCGTGTTGGAGCGAGGCGACTATGTGGTGGAGAAGATCCATTTCCAAAGCATTCCCGGGGCCTATGTCATCGGGAATCTCTATCGGCCGGCCAAGATCAGCGGGCGGTTGCCCGCCGTGCTGTACCTGTGCGGGCACACCAAAGGCAAGGTGAATCCTCCCTACCAGGCGAATCCCCGTTGGTTCGGACAGCACGGCTACGTGGCCTTGGTCTTGGACCCGATCCAACTCGGCGAGTCGCAAGGCATCCATCATGGGACGTACCGCGAGGGGCGCTGGGATTGGCCCAGCCGGGGTTACACGCCGGCCGGCACGGAGGTCTGGAACGCCATGCGGGCCTTGGATTACCTCGAAACCCGGCCCGACGTGGACAAGGACCGGATGGGGGTGACGGGCCTGAGCGGCGGGGGCGTGATCTCGTGGTGCCTGGGGGCCGCGGACGAACGCGTGAAGGTCGTCGCGCCGGTCTGCCAGAGCGGGAGCATCGAGCATGTGGTCGTGGATCGGGCGACAGACGGCCACTGCGATTGCGCATTCTGGATCAACTACTACCGCTGGTGCTGGCCCGACATCGGCGCCTTGATCGCTCCCCGCGCGCTGTTGATCGCCTCGGGAAGCGAAGACGTGCTTTGGCGCCCGTTCGGCTACCGCGACGCGGCGCATCGCATCCGGCATCAATACGCGGCGCTCGGGGCGCCGGAGAAATTCGATCTGGTCGAGGACCTTGCCCCCCACGGCTACACGCCCAAGCTCCGCCAGGCCGTCTTCACCTGGTTCAACACCCACCTCAAAGGCGATCCCACACCCGTCAAGGACGACATCACCGACTTCGTCGAACCCGAGGAAAACCTGCTCGTCTTCGGCGGCAAGCCCCCCAAGGACGACCGCATGAGGCAGATTGACACCCTGCTGGTCCGGCGGGCCGAGGTTCCGGCCGCGGCGAACGAGTCGGACTGGCGGGCCCAGCAGGAAACCGCCCTCCGTCGCTTGCGCGAACTCACCTTCCGCTACGTTCCGCGCGAATTTCACCCACGATTGCGGGAGTACCGGGCCGACGGCGCCGGCACGGGCGGGACGACCTATGGGAGCTATGCGTTCGACACGGACGACGGCCTGACGCTGCGCGTGAGGACATCGCGGCCGCGGACGGATGCGTGGCGAACCCCGACGGTGGCCTTTGCCGTGCAGGCCGACGCCCGGCACACCTTCGCCGGCGGCGGCCCGTCCCGCCCCGCCGTCGCTTCGGAATTCGCCACGGCCGGGGTGGAAGTGCGCAACACCGCAGTCACCTCGGTCGGTCCTGGATACCTGTGGACGTTGAGACGAGTCTATCCCTTGCTGGGCCAAACGCTCCCCGAGCGTCAGGTGAGCGACCTGCTCGCTGGCATCGCGGTGGTGCGGCGCGAGGCGGCGACCGGTCCGGTGGCCGTGTTCGGCCAGGGCGACACGGCCCCCTTGGCCATCTACGCGGCGGTCCTCGATCCCCAGATCGCCGAAGTGATTCTCGCCGATCCCCCGCAAAGCCACGCCGACCCGAAAACGCCCGAGTTCCTCGGCATCCTCCGCGTTGGCGACCTGCCCCAAAACCTGGCGCTGGTCTATCCGCGGCCGATCACCTTTGTGGGCAGCGTCCCGGCCGCCTACGAGTGGACACGGCGATTGTATCAGCGGCTGGGGGCGGGCGACCGCATCCGAGTGATCGCCAACGTTGGGCAATGGCGGCCTCGGTAGGCACGCAAAGGGCAACGCGAAGGAGCGGCCCTCCGCCTTTCCCCGCCGCGCCCGGCTGCCCCCCTCAGGCCGCGCCGCGCCCTTACTGAATCAGACGGGCTTCGACGTTGGCGATTTCGCGATTGACGAACTCGTCGGTCAGGAACCATTCCTGGTAAAGCCCTTCGAGTTGTCTGAGGTACCAATCGACCGAGCCGCGGGTCAAGTTGCGTGGCAGGTTTTTCGGCCGGTCCTCGTCGCGGATCGGCGGACGGATGCGGTCGGCGGGCGGCTGATAGCCGGGATTGAACACGAGCACCGGCAAGGTCTCCGCCGGCATGAGGTGGCGCCACAGGAAGGCCTGCATCCGGTCCTCGGCCGGCACCGCTTCATGCACGATCTCGCGGTCGCCGACCTTGGCCGTGCCCACCACGACGACGTTGACCGGCTTCTCCATGTCGTCCAGGGTGGTCTTCAGGCCGAGCCCCACGGCCTCTTGCTTGGGCCCGAGCGTCGCGCCTGGCGATTCGAGGCCCTTGGGCAAGTCCTTGAAACTCAGCGTGATCGGCCCGTCGAACCCGTCTTTGCGGATGGCGAAGACCGTGACCGCCGCGGAGCCCTTTCGGGGGACGCAGATTCGGGAAGGCGCCACGCGGAGGGCGAAGTCAGGCTGCGGCGCGCTGATTCGGAGCCGGTAAGCGTACTCCTTGCCCGCCTGACGCCGCGTGTCGCCCAAGTGGACATAGTACTTGCCGTCGGCCGGCAATTTGACCATCAGGTAGGAGTCCGCGTGGTCGGTGTTGAATCCCGAGCCCGCGTCGTAGTGATCGTCGTTCAGCGCGAGGATCTTGCCGTCCGGCCCGGTGACTTTGAGGAAGGAATCCAGCGGCGAGCCCAGGCGTCGGGCGTGGACCTCGGCGACGATCGTCTCGCCCGCCTTCCCCGAGACTTCGAACACGTCCCAATCGCCCGGCCGATCCGACCGACCGTTGACGATGATCGGAAGGGTCACTTTCTGGGCCTTGGCCGGTTCATCGTTGGGTTCCTGGTCGAGGCATTCGGGCAGGGTGTCGAGGGCGAAGGGCACCTGATTGGAGACGACGCCGCCGTTGGTCGCGGCGATCAGGTATTGTCCCGGCCTCGTTTCCTTGGGCGGAGCAATAGTCGTTCTTTCCAGGTTCCAGCCGAGGGCCTCGATCTTGACCGGTTCGCCGACGCGCGCCCCCAACGGGAAGATGCTGGCCACGTAGGGCAACTCGCCGATGGTGATGCGATACACAAAGCTTTCCCGGCCTCGGAAAAGGGCCTCGTTGATGGTGAGGACGTATTCGCCGTCGTCGGGGACCTCGAAATAGATGAGGGGATCGGGGTGGTAGTAGAAATCGTCGCTATAGGCCAGTTCCCTGCCATTGGCGTCGCGGACCCGCATCACCGCCTGGAACCAGCCGGGCACGCCGTCGGCCACGTAGGGCACGAGGTCGCGGGCCTTGGCCGCAATGACCAGCCGTTGCCCTTTCGTCGCCTGGAAGCGATACCGGTTCATTTCGCCCGGCGCGATCTGGCCGTTCATCGTGCATGGCACGGTGATCCGCAACTCCTCCTCCTCCGGAGGCCGATACCGCTGGGCCAGGTGTTCCTTGCCGAGGATGGGAAGCTGGCAGGTCTTCATCGGCTTGCGGGCGACCTCGGGGACCTGGCCGATGAAGAAGGGCAGCGGGTTGGAGACGCCCAACTTGGTGACCACGCGGATCTCGCGGCGGCCCGGCTTGGCGTCCGGCTCCACCGTCACCTCGGCGAAGACGAGTTCCGTTTGGGACCAGACCGCCGGCAACCGCTCGTCTTCGGCGAACCGCTTCTGGATGCGTTCGATCAGCTTCTGCCTGGCGAGTTCCTTTTCGGATTGGGGCGTCTGCGGCTTCGCGGCGGCCGCGTTCTGCTTGGTTTCGTCGACCGGCGGACCGATCGGCGCGGGGAACTCGAACGACGCCATCTTGGCGGCAAGCACCTCGTCCAGTTCCTTTTTCTGATTCTGCAACTCATTGAGCTGCTGCTGGAGGAAGGCCATCTCCTGATTGTCGAGCACCCGATAATAATCGACCAACCGGCAGGAAACCCCCTCGCCGGTGACGATCACGCCGTCGCAATACCGGAGGCTCTGACCGCCGATCCGGATCGAAAACGTGCTTCCTTGTTGCCCACCGGCGGGATAGACATAACCGATGTACTGGTTCTGCGCCCGGACCGAAGAGGCCGCCGCCAAGGCGACCGCCAGTCCCAGGATCGGAAGTCGACTGAATCTGCGCATGGACTCCTCCGCTTTCTCTGCGTTCGTCGCCGATTGTGTAACCTTTCGCAGGCCCGGGACGGTAACCGTTCACAGCCCGTGACCGGCCCAGGGGGACAGCCGGACGCCCGCGGCTTCGCCGCGCGGACGCCGAGGCCGTCCCCGTTCGTCCCTGATGGCCTACATGATTTCTTCCAGCATTCCCGCCGATTTCATCCGCTCCTTTTCCGGATCGAGCACCTGAGCGTCCTCTCCCCAAGGATGCGGCAGCTTGGCCGCGGCGTCGATGCCGGCCAGCAGGTAGAAGCTGCCCAGCAGGTCCGCGGGATACACTGGTCGTTCTTTGACTTTTTCGCCTTTCTCATCGGACGCGCCGACCACCAGGCCGCCCTTGAAGCCGCCGCCGGCCACGAGCACGGTGAACACGTCGCCGTGGTGATGGCGCCCGCCATTCCACGGCGGCTCCCAGGAAACCCTGGGCGTCCGGCCGAACTCGCCGGTGCACCAGACGAGGGTGCTGTCGAGCAAGCCGCGGTCGCTCAGGTCCCCGAGCAAGGTGGCCAGCCCCTGGTCCAGACTCGCGCACTGCGCCCGCATGGTCGCGAAGTGGTTCGAGTGGGTGTCCCAGCCGCCGGGAAAGCTGATGGTGATGTACGGCACGCCGGCCTCGACCAGCCGCCGCGCCACCAGGCATTCCTGGCCAAAAGTGTTCCGCCCGTACCGATCGCGCAGCTCCGTCGGTTCGTTGTCGAGATTGAACACTTCCCGCCCGCTGCCCAGGATCAACCCGTACGCCTTTTGGCGGGCCTCTTCCGCGGCGGCCATTTCCGGGACGTCGGCCAGGCCGTAGCCGACGAGGTTCATCTTGTCGAGCAGGTTGCGGCGGGCCTTTTGCCGGTTGTCGTCGATGCCGCGGTTGATGATGCCCTGGACCTCGAAACGCGGGGCGTTCGGGTCGCCGCCCGTGGCGAACGGCTTGTACGCCGGCCCCAGGAACCCTTCCTCCGAGAACCGCCCGGCCGCCTCGAGCATCACCACGTAGGGAGGCAGCAGTCCCTTGTATTGTTCCTTCTTGAAGAAGGTGAAGATGGCGCCGACGCTGGGATAGGCCAGACGGCCGGCCGGATCGTGGCCCGTCTGCATCAGGTAGGCCGCCGTCTCATGGCCGTTGTTGCCGTGGGTCATGCTGCGGATCAAGGAAAACTTGTCGGCCTTTTGGGCGAGTTTGGGGAACAGCGCGCCGAGCTGAATCCCCGGCACGTTGGTGGGAATGAACTTGTCGAACTCGCCGAGATAGTCGTAGCCGGTCCCCGGCTTGGGGTCCCAGGTGTCGTTGTGCGACATGCCGCCCCAGAGGAAGATCTGAATGACCGACTTGATTTGGGTCTTCTTCGTCTTCGCCTTGGCCTTGGCGGCCTGATCGCGAGCGGCTTTCTCATCGGCCAGCTTTTGTTCCGGCGTCTTGGCGGGCTCGGCGGCATAAACGCGGTAGTCCAGGCCGCTAGCCGCGACAATCCCCGCGGTTCCCAAAATGCCCCGCCGTAGGGCCTCGCGCCGGGAAACCTCCTTGGCGTTGTCGCGATTGGGGTTACGAGTCATGATTACCACCTCCCTTGTTTGGCGTCGTGTCAACCGACCGCTTGAGATCCACCCAGCAAACCGTATCGTGTCCAAAGCCCCTTGGGGGCGAACGTCTCGACGGCGCGAGGCCGCCCGCCCCGCGTTTCACCCTCGCCAGAAGGTGAGCAGGGCTTGGCCTCCCCGTCCTTGGTCCCATGTTCCCACATCATTCCGCGGCCATCAATGCCGCAGCAGGAATTCGGGACTGTTGACCAGCGCCCAGGCGACGTCGATCCACATGTCCCGCCCCTTGGTGACTCCGGTCTTGGAATATTCCTCCAGCGTCCTTAAGTCGGCTTCGGTGGGAAACCGCGAGAGGACGGTCAGGTACAGCCTCTCGGCGATCTCCTGCGTCGTCCCGCCCGCGGAAAGCAACGCGTTCAGCTTCGGCCCGCTCTGGAGCTTGTTTTGGATGGCGGCCGAATTGAGCATGTGCAGCCACTGGGTCGAGGCGAGTTCGTTGACGCGTTCGGATTCCATTCCGGTCGACCGCGAGGATCGTCCAAACAGCGTCAGGAAGGAGCTGGTGACGCTGCCGTCGGCCAAGGCCACCGCCGACATGTCCTTCGGGATATAGGTGAACGGCTCGGGGACCGCGCTGGTGTACAAATCGGTGCTGCCGGTGATCCCGTTCAACGCATCGATCAGCACCTCGGCCTCCACGCGGCGGAGGAGGTAGCTGGCGAAATTGGCCCTGGCCTCCGGCCCTTTGAACCGAGGAATCGACGAGAACTGGTACACCGTCGACGTGAAGATCAGCCGCTTGAGATGCTTCAGATCGAATCCGCTGGAGATGAGTTCCTTTTCCAGATAGGCCAGGAGTTCCGGGACGCTGGGCGGGTTGTTGTCGCGGATGTCGTCCGGCTCGTGAATGATCCCGCGCCCCATGGCCCACGCCCAGGTGCGGTTGGCGATGGCCTTCGCAAACCAGGGGTTCTCCGGCCGGATGAGCCACTCGGCGAACACCTCGCGCGGATCGCGGTTCGGCGGAATGGTGACCTTCGTGCCGTCGGGAAACATGGCGTTCAAGGGCCCGTTCTCGCTCAACGGCTGCGGCAGCGCCTGGGGGATTTGATTGGTCGCCGTGATCGCCTTGGCCACCGCGTCCTCGCCGCGGGCGATGCTGCCCGGCACGGCGACCGAGTTGAGCGGGTCCCAGAAGACGATTTCCTCCTTCCACTCGCTGGTGGGCTTGTAGCCGACCTGCGAGAAGAAGGCGGCCATCCCCTTTTGACGCTCCTCCGGCCAGGAGCGGATCCGCGTCCCCATCAGCGCCATGCCCACGGCCGAGGCGATCCCCTCGGGGGTCCGGTTCTGGATCGCGCGATAGAAGTTGACCGGGCCGACGCGGAAATTGCTTCCGCTGGAGGTGAGCAGCTCGCGGGCGAACTGGTCGTAGCGCTTGTTGCGGGCGACGGACTCCCACAACCAGCGATGGTAGGCCTGGGCGGCGTTGGGCCAAACCTTGACGGGAAACTCGGCCTTCACCCGAAGGATGTCGGCCCATTTCATGGCCCAATAATCGAAATGCGCCGGCTCGTCGAGCAGCCGGTCGATCAGCGCCACCCGTTTGTTCTTGTCCGGATTCTGAATGAACGCCTTGGCCTCCTCGGCCTTGGGCAGTTTGCCGGTCAAGTCCAAATAGGCGCGGCGGACGAACACCGCGTCGGAACAAAGGACCGGCTGGATGCCCAGGGCCTTCAGCTTTCCGAACACGATCGCGTCAATCCCGTTGGCCGGCTGCGGCGGATCGGGACTGTCCATCAGGCTGGCCACTTGCCTGGCGGCGACCAGCCGGTAGAGCGCGGCCTTGGCCTGCTCGGCCGCCGCCCGTTTCTCGTCGGCGACCTTCATGGCGGCCAGGTAGGCGGCGCGGGTCTTCTCGGCCTCCACCTTCAAGGGCGCGGCAATGGCTTCCGCCTCCTTGGCCGCTTTCTCATCGGCTTCGTGCGTTTGTTTCGCGGAGGCGATCCGCTGCCTCAAGTTGGCGAGATACTCCTCGGCCGATTTTTTTCGGGCCTCGGCGCGGGCCAGGTTCTGCGCGGCGGCGTTGGCCTGCACCGCGGCCTGCTCCAGTTTCTGGGCCAAGGGGGCCAAGGCGGCCTTGGCCGCGTTGGCGGCCTGGCGTTTGGCGGCGGCGTCCGCGGCGGTCTGCCGGGCGGCGTCGTCGAGGGTGAGAACGTCCTTGCCCGCCTCCCTCGCCGCTTGATGGGCGGCGGCCGCCGCGGCCACTTGATTCTTGGCGTTGGCCAAGGCGGCGTCGGCCGCTTTCTTCTGCGCGTCGGCGTCGGCCAGCTTCTTCTCCACGGCGGCGACTTGGGCCTGGGCCGCTTGCTCGGCCTGCTGGGCCTGGGCGAGGGCCGCCTTGGCCGCGTCGGCGGCCTTGCGCTTGGCCGCGGCGTCGTCGGCCGCCTGCTTCTTCTCGGCGTCCGGCTTTGCCGCGTCGGCGGAAACCTGCTTGGCCTTGGCCTCGGCCTCTTGAGCGGCTTTTTCCGCCGCGGCCGCGGCGGCGGCCGCCGCAGCCGCCTGATTCTTCGCGTTGGCCAAGGCGGCGTCGACCGCCTTCTTCTGCTCGGTCGCGTCGGCCAGCGCCTTGGCGGCCGCGTTGGCCCGGGCTTGGGCCTGCTGCTCAGCCTGCTGGGCCTGGGCCAGCGCGGCCGCGGTGTCCGCGGCCGCCTTGCGCTTGGCCGCGGCTTGAGCCGCCGCTTGGTTCTTGGCCTCGGCAATTTTCGCCGACTCCTGGGCCGCCGCTTCGGCCGCGGCCAACGCCGTCGTGGCGTTGGCAATCTGCTTCCGGACGTTCGCCAGGGACGTCTCGGCGAGTTTCTTTTGGGCCACGCCGCGGGCCCACTTCTGTTCCACGGCGCTGGCCTGCTTCTGCGCGTTTTGTTGGGCGGCCTGGGCTTGGGCCAGCGCGGCTTTGGCTGCCTCCGCCGCCTTGCGCTTGGCCGCGGCGTCGGCCGCGGCCTGCTGCTTCTGCTGGTCCGAGCGGTTGGCTCGCTCCGCGACGGCCTTGGCGGCGGCCTCCGCGGCCTGGGCCGCCTGCTCGGCCGCCTGATGTGCGGCCGCGGCCGCGGCCACCTGGTTCTTCGCGTTGGCCAGGGCGTCGTCGGCCGCTTTCTTTTGCGCCGGGGCATCGGTCAAGGTCTTGGCTGCCGCGTTGGCTTGGGCCTGCGCCTGCTGTTCGGCTTGCTGGGCTTGGGCGAGGGCCGCCTTCGCGGCGTCGGCCGCCTTGCGCTTCGCCGCGGCATCGGCAGCAACTTGCTGCTTCTCGGCGTCGGTCACTGGCTTCGCGTTGGCCTCGGCCGCTTGGGCGGCTTGCTCGGCGGCCTGGTGCGCCGCCATGGCGGCGGCCACCTGGTTCTTGGCCGCGGCCAGGGCCTCGTCGGCCGCCTTCTTCTGGGCCTCGAGTTCGGGCAGTTTCTGGTCGGCGGCGTTGATCTGGGCGATCGCCTGTTGCTCGTTTTGTTGGGTGCGGGTCAGAGCGGCCTTGGCGAGGTCCGCGGTCCTCCGCTTGGCCGCGGCGTCGGCCGAGGCCCTCTTGGCCTCTTCATCGACCTTGTTGGCCGCGTCCGCGGCGGCTTTGGCCGCGGCCTCCGCTTCTCGGGCAGCCTTCTCGGCCGCGTCATACGCTTGCTGCAACGGGGCTGCCGCGGCCTTGGCCTCGGCAAGCGCCTTGTCCAAGGGCGGCTTGGCGTTGGTTGCGTCGGTCAGGGCCTTGATGGCTTCGGGCAAGTTGGCCTCGGCCTGCTTCAACTCGGCCGCGCCGGGTTCGCCCGCCAGATTCTTGGTATCCGTCGCAAGCTGCCGCTTGGCATTGGCCGTTCGACTCGCGTTGGCGAAATCCGTATCGGCTTTTTGCATGGCGGCCCGCAACGGCGCCACCGCCGCCTCGGCATCCCGAGCGGCCTTTTCAGCCGCCTCGTAGGCCGCCCTCGCCGCCGCCTCGGCGTCGTTGCCAGACCCCGCGTTGGACGGAGCAGGCTGCTCCCCCGCCTGAACCCACAAGGAAACAGCGATCGCCAGCGACACGAACGGCAGGATGCTCTTCAGTCTCATCGATAATCCCCTTGAGGATGAACTGGGGCGGAACCCCTTTCTCGATAGAGAGTCCCGCGTCCCAGAGAATTTGGCCTTCGTCGGTGCGGATCCCAAAGGCTCGGCACCAGCATCAGACTCGAGTCGTTAAGGCAGGGTCTCCCCTCGGAGACCTCGCCGGGCATCTTCCTTATGACTAGCGCGGGGCGTCTTGCCTCGATGGGCCGAGGTCGCTGGCCTCGCGCTCGATATTTCCCAGGGCAGGAAACGGCGTCGCCACAATGCTGTTTCGGCGCCCGATCTCGCTAGAGGCGTGTCGTTCGGGGTGCGTTGAATGCGGGCTTATCGTGTCTAGCCTAATCGCCAAAATCGGTTCTTGCAACACCCCGATCGGGTGTCCAGGCCTATTACCGACGCCTCATGCCGTCGCGGTTGACTGCCGCTGCTCGTAACCCATTGTTCAAATGCCACTTAAGGCGAATCGAAATAAGAAAGGCTGAGGCGCCGATTATCGACAAGTTGCCCTCCAACGAGTCACGGGCGGAGGAAACCACCTCGGATTTCCGCCTTTCTGATTCGTTGCGATTCTCGTAACCCTCGGCACGCAAGAGAGTTACGATGGACGGCTTGTCGAAATGGGGACCCCTCGGAATAATTCAACTCCCACGACTCCCGTGGTAAAGCCAGACAGGACTGCCTCGAGCGAGAAAGGAACGATTCATGCTGAGCCCCAAGATGCAAGAGGCTTTGAATAGCCAGATCAATGCCGAGTACTACTCTTCCTATTTGTATCTTTCGATGGCGGCCTTCTGCGAGCGGATCGACTTGAAGGGGTTCGGCCATTGGTTCCGGGTCCAATCCCAGGAAGAGATGATCCACGTGATGAAGTTCTTCGACTATATCTTGGATCGCGGCGGCGAGGTGACGCTCACCGCGATCGACGCCCCGCCGACGACGTGGACGTCGGCGCTAGGGGTGTTCGAGGCCGCCCTGGCCCACGAGAGACACATCACCGACCGCATCGGGAAGTTGGTCGAGTTGGCCAACGCCGAGGGCGACCACCCGACCCACGCCTTGCTCCAGTGGTTCGTCAACGAGCAGGTCGAGGAAGAAGCCTCGGTCGATACGATCGTCAAGCAGTTGAGGATGGCGGGCGACGCGCCCGTGGCCTTGCTGATGATCGACCGCGAACTCGGTCAGCGGACGCTGGCTCCCGCGGCCGAGTGAGGGGAGGGTTGCGGCCGAGTGCCAAGTCCCCGGGGCGCGGCTTTTACGGTCGCGAGGTGGCGGGCAAGACCCCGTGGCGTCCCGACTCGTGCGTGTCCCAAAACGAGGCCTCTCCCCCGGTAAGCGTTCACGCGGACTGTCCCGATTTTCGCGGCGAAGTCCGCGAAAACGGGAGTGTACCCTTTGGCTGTGGGCCCTCAAAATCGCAGTCGGTGGGGGATGAAGTTCTTGAATCGGTCGAACAGCCCATTGGAGCGTTCGGCGTCATGGGCCGAACGCGAGCGCGGCGGCGAGATTTCCACGCGTGGGATCGCCGGTTGTTCGCTCAACGGCACGTGCTCCACGAGAAATCGCGGCCAATAGCCGTCGAGCAACCGGAGGCAGTCGCCGATGCGTCCGTTCTGAAGCTGGACGTCGCCGGGGGTGAGCAATCGCAGCAACTCCTTGTGCTCCCGGCGGTCGAACGCCAGGTCGCATAGTTGGACGTCGTCGATCCAGACCTCGCCCGCCCCGAGCAGCTCCAGTCGGATTCGCACGGCGCTCAATCCTTCCAGCGGCAAATCGTTGGCCTCGATGACGAATTGGGTCCAGTCGACGGGGATGGGGCGCACGGCCTCCTGACCAAGGGCCTCCCGGCCAAACTGATTGAAACGATAATAGGTCGGCCCCGACGCCCGGCCCTCGATCGCCACCCGCAGCGGCGGTTGCTGGCTTTCCTCCGCGGTGCGGAGCCAGACCGAGACGGCGAGGCGTCCGGTGGCGGGCGGGGCAAAGGCGTGGCTGACCAGCCCGCCCGCCACCCCCGCGCTGGCGAGATGCACGCTCTGCGGCCCGCCACGCCGCACCGACCTGTCGAGCCGAATGGAAAAACCCGAGGGGGCCATGGGAATCCAACCGGGGATCTGGCCTTGCGGACCCGGCGCCCGGTCAAAGCTGGGATTTTCGAGGACCTCCAGCAGCGGCGGGCTGCGCAGCGCGGCGGCGCGCGAGCCGAGTTCGCTCAACCGGTTTTCGAGGACCGCGCGGACCTCGTTCGGCCAGGCAACCACCGGCTTGGACAACCGGACGTTGGGAACGGAAAAGGCGGCGGCGGCGACGTCGTAGGGGCCGAGTTCGATGGCCCAATAGGCCCCGTCGGCGTCGCGCCGCAGGGGCCCCGGCGGCTTGGCCCCGGCGAGCCCCTCCATGCGAAAACCCGCCGGACCCTCGACCCGCACCTGTGCTGAGACCGGAAACGGCGCGTCGTTGACCACGTAGGCGTAGGTCCGGTCGTTCCATGTGCCGCAGCGCACGGTCACCGGTTGCGTGGTGGGCGCGGCGCCCGGGTCGGCGATGGTCTCCAGACGCGCTGGAGGAAGCTGCCGATAGACGGCGATCAGCTCGCGAAGCGCCTCCTCCTGGCCCATCGTCAACAGCCAGCCGCCATCGAACATCACCTGGGCGTCGAGCGTGGCCAAGGCGTGGACGAAGCGGCGTCGGTTTTGTGCGGCCGAGGGAGCCGGTTGCGACGCGAGCCACGTGTAGCACGGCTTGAACGGGCATTTGTCGTCAAACGAGGGAATGCGGACCTCGCGCGGCGGGTGGAAAAACAGGCTTCCCGGCCGACTCAAGACCTGAAAGTACCGGTCCGCGTCGGGCATTTGTTGGATTTCCAAATCGATGGCCCGGCGGGCCAGGGGGAGTCCTGCCCCGATCCGTTCCGGACGCACCAGGACTACATTCCCGTCAGCGTTCAAGTGCCGGCTGTCGATCCCGACGCGCAGCAAGGCATCGGCCATCGTGCTTCGCTGCGGCAAGGCGGGCTC
>Ga0101944_10001367_pt1 | contig 51745 bp, 42 predicted proteins | sample DewCreD2012metaG_FD_75245 | JGI IMG/M metagenome (GOLD analysis project Ga0101944, IMG submission 75245) | Hot spring sediment bacterial and archeal communities from British Columbia, Canada, to study Microbial Dark Matter (Phase II) - Dewar... ... | reverse complement strand
TTCAGAGCAAAGGAACCCGGTCTTCGAAAGAGACCGGGTTTCGCGTGAAAGAAGCCCAGGATGAGCCGGCCCAGAATCTCCCGACCGGCTCATCCTTCATTATGGATATCCGGAAACAGAGGTCATCACGAAGGGAGCTCTTATGCTCAGGGGATGGAAAGAGAGAGTGACTGGCACGGATGTGGTCATGTGGCTCATCGGTGCAGCCATTCTGGGAGTCGTCATTGTGGGGTCCGTGGCCACGCTGGCCTCGGGTCGTTATGCAGGACGGCACTGGTTCGACTTCATGGTCTTCGGCCTTGCCCAGGGAAGCATCTACGCGCTCATTGCCATGGGCTACACCATGGTCTACGGCGTGTTGCGGATGATCAATTTCGCGCACAGCGAGGTCTTCATGAGCGGCCCCTACACCGCCTATTACGTGGCGGCGGCTTTTCACAGGTCCGGCTTTTTGGACACCCATCCGATCTTGAGCCTCGTGATGGTCTTCCTGGTGGCCATGGCCACCTCCACCCTCATCGCCTTCCTCCTGGAACGCATTGCCTATCGTCCTCTGAGGGGAGCTCCCAGGCTGATCCCGCTGATTACGGCCATCGGAGCTTCTTTCTTTCTACAGTACATGTTTCGGGGACTCTATGGCCCGGGGTTCCAGGCGTACCCGGTGGTCAAGGCCTTGGAGGGCCAATTTGTTTTTTTGGGCCTTCGGATCCTCAAATTTCAGGCGCTTGTCATCGTGGCTGCCGCCATCCTCATGCTCGCCCTTTACTCCTTCATTCAGCGGACCAAGGTCGGCAAGGCGATCCGGGCTGTCTCCGAGGACAAAGAAGCTTCCTATCTCATGGGCATTGACGTGGATAAAATGATTTCCACCACGTTTGTCATCGGCGGCGCCGCCGCTGGGGCGGCAGGCGTGCTCTATGCCATCATGTTCAAGCAGGTGCACTTCTTCATGGGTTTCATCCCAGGGATCAAAGCCTTTACGGCGGCCGTGCTCGGCGGCATCGGAAACATTCCGGGCGCCATGCTGGGGGGGATCTTCCTCGGCCTCATCGAGTCCATCGGCCCGAGCCTGTTCCTCGACGGTTTGGGGATCGTGGCGCCCTACCAGCTCAAAGACGCCATTGCCTTCACCATGCTCGTTCTGGTCCTGATCTTCCGGCCCACAGGAATTCTGGGCGAGCGTCTTGCCGTGAAGAAGGCCTGATGGAAAGGATGACCAGATGACAAGAACCCTCACCCTTTGGAAACACGGAGCCACGACCGGGCTGCTGGGAGGCCTGATCACCGTCCTTCTCTCCCTCACGGGAATGGTGGAGGCCTTCAGCCAGCGTCAAATTGTGACCGGTATTCTCTCCATGGATCAGTCCCTTCTGGCTGCGGCAGTGGTGTTTATGGCCTACCTTGCCGCAAAAAGGACCACGGGCAGCCGTCCCCTGTGGGTGGTGATCAACTCCCTGACCTGCGGTTTTGTCACCGCAGCGATGCTGATGCTCCTGCTCTTGGTTGGAGATTGGATCCATTTGCGGGCGGTGTTCGTCAATGCCTCCCCCGTCCTCTATGAATTGATCAGCTTCGGGCACGGATTTGAAACCGCGCCGCTCCTTTTCGTGGCCTATCCGCTCTGTGCCCTTTTTGCCGGAATCCTTTACCTGCTGCCAGGTCCTGTTCGAAAAATGTTCATTGTGTCCCTGGCCTGCATCTTGGGCGCGGGAGTGCTCCAGGACATGTTGCGGCCCACCCTGACCGCGTGGGAATCTCTCACCGATCTCGCGGAATGGATCTTTTCCGCAAACGGTCTCACGGGACAGGGGGCCCTCGCCCTGTTCATCTTGATTTCCGCCGCCGTCCTGTTTTGGTCGTTCAGGGGAAAGGCCGTCAAGACAGGCTACCGGAACCTGTCCCCTGCGGGCCAGAGAGGGCTGAAGTGGACGGGGATTGCCGTGCTCCTGGCGGTGCTCCTGATCCTTCCCCAGATCCTGGGGCTCTTCCTGAGTGAAGTGCTTACCATTGTCGGTCTTTATGTCCTGCTGGGTTTGGGTCTGAACATCGTGGTCGGGTATGCCGGACTTCTGGACCTGGGGTACGTGGCTTTTTTTGCTATCGGCGCTTACGTCACGGCCATTCTGACCTCTCCTGAGCTGGGATTTTTTAACCTCTCTTTCTGGCAAGCTTTGCCGTTCGCCATTCTGATCGGGATCTTGTTCGGGGTCTTGCTCGGGATTCCTGTGCTCAAGATGCGGGGCGACTATCTGGCCATCGCCACGCTGGGATTCGGGGAGATCATTCGAATCCTGGTCCTGTCGGACTTCCTGAGACCCTGGCTGGGCGGTGCGCAGGGCATCGGAAAGATCCCGAAGGCCTCCATCGCCGGGTTTGAGTTCGGCACGCCCCAGGAGATCTATTATCTCATCCTGGCCGGCTGCTTCCTGGTGATTTTCATTTCCCTGCGCCTCAGGGATTCCAGGCTGGGCCGGGCGTGGAAAGCCATGCGCGAAGACGAAGACGTGGCCCAGGCCATGGGGATCAACCTGGTGGCCACCAAGCTGCTCGCCTTCGGCACAGGAGCGGCTTTTTCCGCTCTGAGCGGGGCCATCTTCGCCACCAAGTTGACCTCTGTTTACCCTCACAGCATGAACGTGATGATCTCGATTAATATTCTCTGCGTGATCATCGTCGGGGGCATGGGAAGCATTCCCGGTGTGATCGTGGGGGCTGCGGCGCTGGTGGGTCTGCCCGAGCTCTTGAGGGAGTTTGCCGAGTATCGCCTCTTGGTTTACGGCTTGGCCCTGGTGGTGATGATGCTCGTCAGACCCGAGGGACTTTGGCCCGAAGCCGTGCGACGGAGGGAGTTCCATGAGGAGGAACTCGAGGAGAACAACAACGCCGCAGCAAGCGCTCCAGCATCCTCATAGGAGAGATCATGGCTACTATTCTAGAAGCGAAAAAAACGACGAAGCGTTTCGGCGGCCTGGTGGCCGTGGATGAGCTGAGTGTGGAGATCAAGGAAAAAAGCATCCACAGCATCATCGGGCCGAACGGGGCGGGTAAGACCACGTTCTTCAACTGCGTCACCGGATTTTACCGGCCGGAAGAGGGCCAGATCCTGCTCAACTCTCACTCGCTGGTCGGTCTCCTGCCCGACCAGATCGTGCGCCTCGGCATCGCCAGAACCTATCAGAACATCCGCCTCTTTCCCAGCCTGACGGCCATGGAGAACGTGCTCGTGGGGCTCCACTGCCACTTGAAGGCGAACTATTTCGGGATTGTGGCCAATCTCCCCTCCACCCGAAAAGAGGAAAAAGAGGCCACGGATGAGGCGAAGAGACTCCTTCGTTTCGTCAATCTCACGGGCAAGGGAGATCTGCTGGCCAAGAACCTTCCATACGGCGAGCAAAGACGGCTGGAGATCGCGCGAGCCCTGGCCACCAAGCCGAAGCTCTTGCTTCTGGACGAGCCCACGGCCGGAATGAACCCGAGTGAAACTCAGACCATGATGGATTTTATCCGCCACCTCCGGGACGAAGTGGGCATCACCATCCTGCTCATCGAGCACCAGATGAGAGTGGTCATGGGGATATCGGAAACCGTGACCGTGCTGGATTACGGCAAGAAGATCGCCGAGGGCACGCCGGAGGAGATCAAGCAAAACCCGAGGGTGATCGAGGCGTATCTCGGAAAGGGTAGCGCTGCAGAGACCATGGGGGTCGCCGCTTAAAAGGAGTTCCCGTTATGGCATTTCTGGATGTGAAGAACGTGCACACCTATTATGGTCATATCCATGCCCTCAAGGACCTTTCTCTGACCGTGGAGAAGGGCGAGGTGGTGACCCTCATCGGAGGCAATGGGGCGGGCAAGAGCACAACGCTCAACACGATGAGCGGGCTGCTCAAACCGAGGCATGGATCCATTCAGTTCGAAGGCGAAGAACTCACCCGCTTTAGGCCCCACGAGATCGTGGCCAAGGGCGTTGTCCAGGTTCCCGAGGGCAGGCGGGTCTTCGGCCGCCTCACCGTCACGGAGAACTTGGAGATGGGCGCGTTTACATGCAAAGATCCGAGCGTCACGAAAAGCAATATCGATCGAGTCTTCGCCCTTTTCCCCAGGCTGGAAGAGAGGCGCAAACAGCTGGCCGGGACCCTGAGCGGCGGGGAGCAGCAAATGCTGGCCATGGGACGTGCGCTGATGGCCAACCCCAGGCTGATGCTTCTCGATGAACCTTCCATGGGCTTGGCGCCTGTCCTGGTGGACAGCATTTTTGATACCATCAAGCAACTGCACGCCGGGGGAACCACGATCCTCCTGGTGGAGCAGAACGCCCGCATGGCGCTGCTGGTGGCTCAAAGGGGGTATGTGCTTCAGACGGGAGTGGTGCTTCTCAGCGATAGCGCCGGAAACCTGCGCCGCAATGAAATGGTCCGCAAAGCCTACATGGGGGAAGCATAAAAACCAGTACACAGTAGGCAGTGAGCAGTAAGCAGAGAAGAGAATCTAAAGAGCTGAAGTGCCTGAATTGAAAATGACAAGGCCGAATGCGGCCCGGCCTTTCCTTCCGGCCCCCCTCCCCTCTTGTCACTCGTTACTCGTCATTTATGCGCCTCTGGCGCACTTGTCACCAGGAACGCCTTCAGCTTTTCCTGAAGAGAGTCCGGCCAATCATCGCCGGAAAGGAGGATCTTCACTTCTTCTTTGGTCAGGGACTCCAAGACTTCTTTGGGCAGGTTCTTGACCAGTTCGAGACGCTCCGGATCAGGGCGGGCTTGCGGCGAATCTTTGTCTTCCATCGTCTTATTCTCCTTTTTCTTTTTCCTTTCATAACTCATTTTCCGGTTCGAAAAAAGCGCGTTTTCTTTACGGTGATTGACTCCATATCACGCCGTGGTATACAGTGAACCCCATAGTCCATTCTGCGTAACCGTTTAGCTCTTTGAAGTGGATGGCTCAGGCCTTTTTCTGTTTTTGTCTCAAAGAGGTAAACGGTTACGATTCTGCCTGAGGGAGGGCATTATGAGGAGTGCGGTTCTTGTCGTCGCAGGAGTGGTGTTGGCCATTTTGATTGCCGGACCGTCTTTTGTGGGCGGCGCTTCAGATTCAAAAGTTCCTTATCCGGAAGTTCCGAGAATGACGAAGGAACAGCTCAGGGAAATGCTGGGAAAAGAGGACGTGGTGATTATCGACGCCCGACCTGTGGAACAGTGGAAGTACACGGACCAGGTGATCCCCGGAACCACCCATGAGGACCCGACGGCCATCAAAGAGTGGGCCCAGAAATATGACAAGAACAAGACCCTCGTGATCTACTGTGCTTGACCCACGGAGTCCTCGAGCGCCCGGGTGGCGCAACAGTTGAAGGAATTGGGATTTAGGAACGTCTATGCCTTGAAAGGCGGTTACAGGGAGTGGATCAGGGCGAATTTCCCGATTGAGAAGAAGTGGACGGCCAGGCCCGAGTGCGTGACGTGCCACACCACGGTGACTCCGGGGATTGTCGCAGACTGGAAAGAGAGCAAGCATTCCGACTCCGAGGTCACCTGTTCGGTCTGCCACGGTGAACTGCACATGTCCGAAGAGGATGTGCACAAGGCAGGCCGCATGAAACCCGAGCGGTGCGCCCTTTGCCACCAGGTTCAATGGGAGCAGTTCAAGGGGGGCAAGCACGCTCTGGCATGGACCGCCATGAAGGCCATGCCTACCGCCCACCGGCAGCCCATGGCTCTGATGGAGGGGATGAAGGGTTGCGGCGGATGCCACAAGATCGGATTGAAGACAGAGGCGGAACAACAGGCGTTGAAAGAAGCGGGGGCGGGTTTTGGAATGGCTTCCTGCGATGCCTGCCATACCCGCCATACCTTTTCCGTCAAAGAGGCGGTGCAGCCGGAGGCCTGTCAGACCTGCCACATGGGGTTCGACCATCCCCACTGGGAGATGTATTCCTCCTCCAAGCACGGGGTCCGGTTCTCCCTGAAGCAAAAGGGGATTCTCCCGGAGTCTGCCGCGGCCCCGAGCTGCCAAACCTGCCACATGGTCGAGGGCCATCACGGCGTGATGACGGGCTGGGGTTTCCTCGCGGTGCGACTGCCCATGCCTGAAGACAAGGAATGGGCGGAAGCCCGGACGACCATTCTTAAGGCTCTGGGCGTGCTGGATCCGGAGGGAAAACCCACGCCAAGGCTGGAGGCCGCCAAATCCATCAACCTGGTCCGGCTGACCCAGGAGGCCTGGGAGAAAGAGCGCGACAAGATGGTAAAAACATGCGCCACCTGCCATTCCCTTTCCTTTGCCAGGGGAGAACTCGAGAAAGGGGACAAGATGATCCGGGAGGCGGATCTGCTCATGGCCGAAGCGGTTTCCCTTGTGGCCGGCCTTTACAAAGAGGGGCTCCTGAAAAAACCGAAGAGTTACGCTTATCCTTTTCCGGATCTCCTCAGTTTCCACGATAGTCCCACGCTGATCGAGCAGAAGCTCTACCTCATGTTTATGGAGCAGAGGATGAGGACCTTCCAGGGAGCCTTTCACGCCAACCCGGACTACACGCTCTGGTATGGTTGGAGCGCCATGAAAACGAGTCTCCTGGAAATCAAGACCATGGCGGAGGAAATGAGAAAGGCAAAAAAGTAAATCCGAAGCACGAAATCCGAAATACGAAACAAATTAGAAATCCAAAGTCCGAATGACAGAAACGAGGGCAAATCGGTCCCCTGCTGAGATCAGTGGATCGGCCCTCGTTTTGAATTTCGGTCATTTGAGTTTGGTGCTTGTTTCGGATTTCGAAATTCGAATTTCGTGCTTTCTGCTAAATCCCCGGACCGGTACCGCCAGGCTCAGAACCCTCTCCCCCTCTCTGAACATAAGCTTCTTGTCGACCATCATGTCCAGAAAGGGGATAATTTTTTCCTGCCCGAACCCAGGGAAACGCTCCACGATCTCTGGCACAGTGCGGTTCCTTTCGCAGAACAGATAGATTTCCCGGGAAGAGCCCCTCAGGCGGTGAGTCATGTTGTCAGCATTCCGGCGACGCTCACGGATGATGAGAAAGGTGCCGCCGTCCTGGTAAGAAAGAACAGGGTCATGGTTTGAACCGCCATGAAGATCATCATAGGTGGTTTTCCAGGACTTCAAGACCCTGGCCACGGGGCCCCACAGGCGTTGCTGTTCTTTCACTCCCCCCTGATAACCCTGGAGCATGAGTCGGAGCGTTGACAGGACCTCTGGAGGAAAGAGGTAAGCGTAAAAGGGGTGATTTCGAGGTGTTCCGATGCCGAAAGCCTTGGGATCGAGCCACACAGGACTCCCGTATCCCAGCCAAAAAGGCGCGGCTTTCAAAGGCCGGAAAGGAAGCACGAAGGTCAGGGTTCTCAAAGTCTCTTTCACATCCGTCTCGTCGCTTCCCGGAAAACAGGTGATCAGGTTGGAGGTCAGATCCGGAAGATCCGCGGCTTCGCAGTTTTTCATGATCTCCACATTTTGTATGGCGGTGACCCCCTTGTTCATTTTTCTGAGGAGCCCTGTGCTCAGCGCTTCAATACCGACCTGCACTTCAACCACGCCGGCCCTCCCCATGGCCACAAGCTCTTCCAGGGAAGTGGTGGCTCGAATCTCGGCAAACAAGCGCAACTCCTTGCGAAGGCCTGCCAACCTTCGAAAAAGCGCTTCCAGATTCCCTGGAGGAAGAAGATTGTCCATGAAGGAGACGGACAGGAGCTCGTGGCGGTCGGTCAGGGAGTCCAGCTCTTCGACGACCTTTCCGGGCGACTTGGAACGGTATCCTCGCCACTGGAGGTTCAAGTTGCAGAAGGCGCATCCCCCAGGATGATGCGGCAGAGCCCTTTTGCCCCACCAGCAACCGCGGGAAATCTCCATCGGCAGTCCGGGCAGGAAACGCTTTGCCTCAGGGAGTTGTTTGAGGAGGTCGAAGTAATCCGTGTAGTCCGGGGCCGGCAGGGCATCCAACTCATCGACCTGGCTGAAATCCTCCGCCGTCCCCTGGGTCCGACTGAGCAGGCCGGGGACTGGAGGGACATCCGGGTTTCCTGGGGCTCCCAACAGGGTTTCCGCAAGATGCAGCAGAGGCAGCTCCCCCTCTCCGCTCACCACAAAATCGATTTCAGGAAAGGTCCTGAGGAGGCTTGCGCCCATTTCTCCTGCACAGGACGAACCGCCCACGACGATCTTTGACTGAGGAGAGGCTTCCTTGATTCTTCGGATGAAGTACAGAGAGCTGGTCAGTTGACCCAAGCAGATGGACAGACCGATGAGCGGATAGTTTTTCCAGGGCACGGAACGCAGGACCCGTTCGGATGCCTCTTTGAGAGCGCGACGCAGTGGCTTGAATTCGGGCCTTGGGCTGAGCCCCCTGGCTTGTCTCCGCCAGAACCGCTCCGCGAGGTGCTCCTGCTCAGGATAGAGGAGGGCGGCGTAGCAGGCTTCGGAGAGCCATGACCTTTCTGAAATGGACTTGTACAGTTCATAGCCGAGGGCTTCGGCGACGCCCAAATAGAGGGGATGCGCGTCCACCCGGAGTTCCGGAAGTTCTCTCCGGAGAAAGGCCTTGAGGGTGCCGAGCTGGATCGAGGGCCGGTTGAACAAAGGCCACGGTGCGGATACCAAGGCAATGCCGGGCATGGAGGAACCGATGCTTACTCTTTCAGCTTCAGGGTGCGCTTGACGAGATCCTTCTCGTGCTGGTAGTCAATGACCCGCTGAAGCATGATCTTCTGGGCCATCACAGGGCCGGCGCCATGCCAGGTCCCGACGCCGTGGAGGCCCGAGGTCCAGTTCTGCAAGAGCTTGTGCACCTTCATGATGTTTTCCGTGGGCTCGTCGGAGCCGAAGCTGTAGAACTCCTCCACGTAGCCTTTGACCTCGGGGTTTTTCAGCTCTTTCATGGACGGCAGGGTCACGATCAATCCCCCGCCGATGTCGCCGGCCAGGGCCATCACTCGCCAGAAGGCATTGCAGATGTTGAGCTTGGAGACGTTGCCCATGAGTTCGTCCGGCAGAAACACCCCTGAGCCCTTTGGCTCCTCCTCACCCCTGTGAGCCGCGGCCAGGCCGCAGGCGCGGCCTGTCTCCCTGAGCACCACCATTTCCATCAGCTCTTCATTAATGTGCGTGGCCTTTTGGAGCCCTTTGTATTCCTGGATCAGCTTGGCGGCCCCAATGATCTGATTCATGAAACCGACCTTGCATGTTCCCCCGCAGGTCATGCGATGGGTTCTCGCAAAACGGGTGACAAACTTGACGGAGTAGGGGGCCTCCCCGCAATGGAACACTCTTTCCCAGGGAACGAAGACATTGTCAAAAATGACCATGGAGGTTTCCCGCTGGCCGTAAAGAGGGTTCCCGAGCTCCTCCAGGTCCTCGGCCAGGTCCCTTTCCGCAGAGTAGGGAGTGTACTGGCAGACATAGGTGATGCCCTCGGCATCGGTCGGGGTGGCAAAGGCCACCGCATAATCTTCTTCTCCCTTGACGTGAGCGGCCTGAGGAAGCACCACGAGTTCGTGGCTGGCAAAAGCGCCGCTGATGTTGATCTTGGCGCCCCGGACCACGATGCCCTGCTTGTTTCGGTCCACCACTTTGAGGGAAAGATAAGGATCCGGCCAATCCAGGGTCTTCTTACTCCTGCTCCCCCTCGGTTCCGTGAGCGCACCGGCTACAGAGAGATCTTTTCTCTGGACCATTTTAAGGTAGTCCATGAATTTGGGATGGTAGGCGGTTCCGAGGTCCCGGTCCATTTCCCAGGTGGTGCCGGCCAGGGCGTGAAAGGCATCGTATCCCACACAGCGGTAAATACAGGTCCCCAGGTTCTCGGCCGTGAAGGTTCCTGCTTCGGCTTTCTTGACAAGGTCTTCCCGGCTCCTGCTGACGTGGGTGTAGCGGTTGACCGTTTCATCGATCAGCGGAGAGTGGCAAGACATGATGTCCTTGCTCTTGGGGTCAAGCGCCCAGGCATAGCTCGCCTTGTTGGCCTCCACCACGGTTCGGGTGTTCCTGTTCTCGAGAATGCTTTCCACCCTCTTCCCGTTCATGAAGACTCTGGGCTTCAAGGTCTTGAGGCTTTCTTCGAATTGCTCGGGGGTCATTAACGCCATGGGTTTCTTGCCTCCTGGTGATGAAATGAATGCGTACCAATGGAATATTGGAATGTTGGAATAATGGAAAGACCGGACAACGCAAAAACGGTGCATGAGCTCGTGAAACGCTCACTTTGTGTTCTAGTCCATCAGGTCACCGCTCAGGTGTCAAGCTTTTTGTGGCCCGTGAGACGCCTTTTCATGGAGGACAACAGACGTCTTCTGTTACCCGAGCGGATCAAAAACGGCCAGGGACAAGGCGCCAAAAGAATCAACGAGCCACGAGATCAAAACATGGACTTGTCACTCGTTCCTTGTCATGGATGCGCCTCGGGCGCCCTGGTCACTTTTTTGGATCACGAGGTGAGGCTGAGGACCATGTAGCCTTGGCGAGAGAGGAAGCCGGCAATGTCATCAGGGAGTTTCAGATGGCTGGCAAAAACATTTCGGCCATGGGTGTCCTTGAAAACAATTCCCGGGATGGTGAGCTTGTAGTTCTTGCCGCCGGCTTTGCCCGCCGGTGTGAAGGGCTGGGGTTTTGAATCGAACGTCACTCCAATGAACTCCAGCGTTCTGGCGACGAGTTGCGCCGGATCCTGTTCATTGCCCAGTGAAAGAACGGAGACCTTGTACTCCTTCAACAAGGGAACGATGTCCGCCCCGATGCCGGTGCAATCGATGATGGAGTCCTTCCCGTCCACATAGAGAAAAAAGTCCGCCTTGACCGAGAGGCTGACCCCGCTCTTTTGGCCTTGGATGATCGGCATTTCCACATCCCTGGAGAAGGTCTGGCCGGTCAGATTCAAAACGCTCTCGACGATCGTTCCTTTGTCTTTGCCCGCGAAAAGGACGTCGGCCTTTCCAAGGGGTGCAGCCTCGCCGGCCGGCGGCTGGCCAGGGGGATATTCAATGGTTTTCACGCCGTAATGGGCGAGAAAGCTTCTGAGTTCCATCGGCATCCTGTAGGCGTTCTTGTCCGCCAGGTGAATGAGAAGCGTCTTGCTCCTGTCCTCGGAGGACTGAAGGATATAGTCTGCGCTGACCTGAAGGGTGATGTCCCCTTGCAATTCCAGAGGCTCGCCCTGCTTGTAGACCCGGTAAGGATCACAGGCAGGCAGGATCTTGTTCAGGGCGCCTCGCAGGTCCTCATTCCCTTTCAGGTGCACGATCCGGTAGTTTTCCCAATTCGCTGCGATGACCTGGGCCATTTTTTCCGGAAGTTCGTGATAAAGGTCCACGATGACCCGTTGGCCGTTGCCAAGGCTGAGAATGGGAAAGGCTTCTGCCTTGAGGTTAACCTGTCCGCCGGCCTTCAGGGGGATGAAATGTTCGCCCGAGTTGATCCACTCTTCTCCCAGGAGCGCAAAGAACTCCGAAAGCTGTTGCGTCAGAGGAGACGGCGCCTTTTGCTGTTCCGGGGACGTGGAGGTCGTCTGTGCCGCCGCCTGGGCCGTCTCCAGAGGCCGGGTCGGCTTCTCGCGCCTTATGGGCATCCGAACGACCTGGGGGGTGTAAATGGGAAGCCTGACCACCTGGCCGGGATAAATGCGGTTCAGGTTGTCGATTTCCGGGTTGAGTCTGCTCAAGATTTGAAGATACCTGTCGTTGATCTGTTCGTCCCTCAGGCTGTAGCGGCCTTTCACCACCTTGATCAGGCTGTCCCCCTGTTGCACAGTGTAGCTTTCGAGCTTCAGGTCCTTGAGCTGTTCCAGGGAAATGACGGATTCCTCCCCTTTGGCAGCAACCAGCGGAAGACCCTTTACCGGAGTGATGGTGAGAGGGATGATGATTTTATCGCCGGGATAGATCAGATCGAGGTTTGTAAAAGAGGCGTTCAGTTTCTTGAGGGCGGCCAGGAGCTCGGGGAGGTTTCTCTTTTCCAGCAGGCCCCTCTCCCTCAGGAGCTGCCAAAGGTGATCTCCTTTTTTGACCGTGTAGGTTTCTGTGACGACCTTCTTCCCTTCCAAACTGAAGCTCTCTTGTTTCTCCGCCGCGCGGACCGCTTGTTCTGCTTCCGGTTCAGGCTCTGCGGTTTGGGTCAAGGAAATGGAGTAGGTCTCTTCGTCAGACGGTTGTGCCAGCCCCCTGTCCGAGGTACAAAAAAAGAGGGAAATAACTGCAATCGCAAGAAGAGCAAGGCGTTTTGGAGAATGTTTCATACTTATCTCTAATTTAGAATAAGTTGATACATTTTATATGCATCATCTCAACTTGTCAAATTTGTTCTAATTCAATTGGATCATTCTACAAGATATTGGCGTTTTTAACCGCTCCTTATACAGCATGTGGTATTTATTCTTTACAAAGCCCTTATTATCTGATAAGTATTTATCAATTGGTTAGATTTTGAACACTGGCGTTGGAGGTTTCCATGAAGATCAAGAGAGTTTCCATGCTCGGCTTCAAGTCTTTTGTGGACAAAATGGACATTGCTTTCCCCCTCGGGCTCAGTGCCATCGTGGGGCCCAACGGTTGCGGAAAGAGCAACATCGTCGATGCGATCCGTTGGGCCATGGGTGAGCAAAGCGCCAAGCTGCTCAGGGGCCGACAGATGGAGGATGTGATCTTCAACGGCACCACAGACCACAAACCCTTTGGCATGGCGGAAGTGTCCATTCTCTTTGAAAACGGGGACGGGTCCTTTCCCCCGCAATATGCTCATGCAACGGAGCTCGCAGTGACCCGAAGGCTTTTCCGCTCCGGTGAAAGCGAATACTTGATCAACAATGTCCCCTGCCGGCTCAAGGACATCCAGGAGATTTTCATGGACACGGGCCTGGGAAACAGGGCCTACTCCATCATCGGCCAAGGCCAGATCACCACGATCATCGAACAGAAGCCTGAAGAAACCAGGGCCATGATCGAGGAGGCGGCGGGGATCACCAAGTACAAGAAAAAGGTCGATGAATCGCAGCGGAAAATAGAGGCGACCCAGGCCAATCTTCAGCGGGTGGAAGACATCCTGGGGGAAGTGGAAAAACAGATGAGATCCCTCAAGCGGCAGTCCGCAAAGGCGAAGCGGTACAAAGCCATCGGCCAGGAGATCAAGCGTCTCGAGCTGATCCTGAATGCCCACGCTTACGAGGAGCTCAAAAAGGAATCCGCCGAAAGAATGAGATTCGCCGAGGCGCTTGTCCAGGAGGAGATCGGCCGCTCTACCGAGCATTCCAGGATTCAGGCCTCCATCGAATCCATGAACCTGGAGCTGGAAGAAAAAGACAAGCAAATCGCGTCCCTGAGGGAGGTCCACTTAAGAGCCAAAGAAAAGGTGAGCAAGAAAGAAGCCATGGCGGAGGCCATGGTTGCTGAAAGAAGGATGCAGACCGAACTCGAAAAACGGCTGGAAAAGGACAAGGAAGAGCTTTCCAGGCGTCTGGGGGAGCTGGAGAAAGAAAGAGGCCTTTTGCTCGAAAGGATCGCGGAAGCAAAGGCCAAAGCCTCTGCCACCGAGGAAGAGATCGCCATGGTTGAGGCCAGGGCGAAGAACCGCCGGGAGCTCCTGAAGCAGATCAGGGAGGTGTTTGAAGACGCCAGAGCCAGGGTTCACTCGGGCCAGTCGCACGAAGCGAGCCTGACGCAGGAGTCCGGCTTTCTCGCGAGGCGGATCGGAGAGATTACGGACAGCCGAACTCGGCTTGAAAAAGAAAGAGAGGAGGTGCTGGCCAAGAAGAAGGCCCTGCTCCAGGCGGCTGAGAGAAAACGGGAGCTGAGGGAAACGCTCGTGGAGAAGCTCACGGAGATCGAAAAGGATGTGTCCGGAGAAGAGCAGCGGTGTCATGAGCTGGATGAGACCCGAAGACACCTGGAGTCGGACCTCAAGGCTGTGGAGACGGCCCTGAGCGTGGACGAGTCCAGGCTGGCAAGCCTGCGTTCCCTGGTGGACAATTTCGAAGGCTACAAGGTGGGCGTGCGGACCATCATGAAGGCGGAGGACCTGGAAGCCAGACGGGAAGGCCGGATCAAGGGGCTCGTGGCGGATGTGATCCAGGCGGATCCTCAGTACGAACAGGCCCTGGAAGCGGTTCTGGGCGACAAACTCCAGTACATCCTTGTGGATCACCTCCGGGACGGCCAGCAGGCCGTGGAATACCTCAAGGTCCGGGCCAAGGGGAAAAGCAGTTTTGTGCCGGTGGCGGATCTCAACGGAAACGGGGACCATGGGAGTTCGAACGGATTTCGGCTCTTAAAGGAACTGGTGAAAACAGCGGAGCCTTACAAGCCGGTGGTGGACGTCCTTCTGGGCAACGCCGCCCTTGTGGACAATCTGGATCAAGCGCTCTCCGCCTGGGAGGAACACGGCAGGAACCAGTGCCTCGTGACCCTTGACGGGGATATGATCGACCGAAGCGGAATCCTCACCGGCGGAAAGCAGGCCCAGAGCTTCAGCGGAATCCTGGCAAGAAAGAGAGAGATGAAGGAGGTTCAAGCGAGCGTGGTCGGCCACGGCCGGAGGCTCGAAGAGATTCAAGGGAAACTGGAGGAGGCGCTTCGGGAAAAAGAAGAGAGGGAGAGCCAGCTGGCGACTTTGAAGGAGGAAAAGCTCGAGGTCCAGGACCAACTGAACGACCTGGATAAAGCCGCCTTCCAGCTCAGCCATGAGATGGACCAGATGGAGCGGCTGTCGCAACGAATCTCCGATGAGCTCGACCAGAGGGACAAAGAGCAGCGCAAACACAGGGAGACCCTGATCCGGCTCGAATCGGAACTACAGGCCTGCCGGGAAAAGAGAGCTTCAGAGGAGGCTTTTTTTCAAGAGAAAGAAGTGGAGCTTCGAGAGAGCGAAGAGGAATACGAGACTTTCCGGAACGACCTGGCGAGGCTGAGGATGAATCACAGCCTTTTCAAGGAAGAACAGAGGGGCTTCTCGCGGGAGGTGGAAAGGATTGACGATTTTGTCCGCGAGGCCCAGGAGACCTTCAGGAGAATTGAGGGAGACATCGTCGCCGCCCGAAGGGGCCAGGAGGATTGCGTTCAAAAGGAAGAAAGCTTCCGGGACGAGCTCAAGGGACTTTACGCCCTGCTCGGAGAGGCCGAGCAAGCCGTGAATCAGGCGGACCTGGACCGCAACCAATTCAAAGCCCTGATCCGGGAAGAGGAAAAGAAAGCGGAGGCGGTGCGCGCCAGCGTAGAGGCGCTCAAGGAGAAGATCCACACGGCGCGGATGGAGCAGTCGGAGATTGGATTCAAGATGGATGGGCTGGTCGAGATGACCCGGGAGAAATACGGCTTGCACTTGCCGGACATCTATCCGGAATACCTCGGCGGGGAAATGTCCGAGGCGGAAGTGAGGGAGAAGCTGGAGCATCAGAAGAAATTGAAGGGAAGGCTTGGGGAAGTGAACCTTACCGCTATCCAGGAACACGAAGCACTCAAGGAGCGCTACACCTTCATCACGGCTCAGAGGCAGGACCTTCTCGACTCGATCGCTTCGCTTCAGGAAGCGATTCGCAAGATCAACAAGACCTGCCTTGAAAAATTCATGGAGACGTTTCAGCTGGTGGATGAAAAGCTGAAAACCGTTTTTCCGATCCTCTTCAACGGCGGAACCGCCAACCTGAAGCTGGTGGATGAGACCAAGCCGCTCGAAAGCGGCGTGCTGGTTGAAGTGCAGCCTCCGGGAAAGAAGTTGAGCCACATGGCCTTGCTCTCCGGTGGTGAAAAAGCGCTGGTGGCCATGGCGCTCATCTTTGCCATTTACCTGATCAAGCCGAGCCCCTTCCTGCTGCTCGACGAGGTCGATGCGCCCCTGGATGAGGCCAACATCGACCGGTTCAATGATCTGTTGAGGGAAATCCGGAAGTACTCCCAAATCATCCTGGTGACCCACAACCGCAGGTCCATGGAAATCGTGGACCGACTCTTCGGGGTCACCATGGAGAAACAGGGGGTCTCTAAAATCGTGACCGTGAGCCTGGAAGGATTCCAGGTGCATTAAGAGCGGTGCAGGGTACACGGTGCAAGCACCAACGGCAGGTCCCGCTTCGGCGGGACTTGCCGTTGGTGCCGTCCGGCATTTTCGCTTGCCTCCTCCCCCGGAATATGGTCCATTTCTTGACTCTGGACGATACATCAGCGGTCTGAAAGGTTGAACCGGCATGTTCGGACTATTCAAAAAGAAAGAAAAACAGGAGCACAAAGAAAGCAAGGGCCTGATGGCGAGACTCAAGGAAGGGCTGACCAGGACGAGGTCCGGGTTTACCGGCCGCCTGGATCAGCTCCTCTTCGGGAAAAAGGAGATCAGCGAGGACCTGCTGGAAAATCTGGAAGAGATCCTTTTCACGTCCGATCTGGGGGTGGCCACGACCCAGGAACTGATTCGCCTTGTCCAGGAAGGGGTGGCGAGAAAAGAGCTGGATCAACCCGAAAAATTGAGGGCCGCCCTCAAAGAACACATCCGAGGTTTCCTGGATGTTCCTGACGTGGCGGACAGAAAACCCAATGCCGGAGAGCCTCACGTGATCATGATGATCGGGGTCAACGGGGTGGGCAAGACCACGACCATCGGAAAGCTGGGGCACCAGCTCAAGAGCGAGGGCCAATCCGTGATGTTCGTCGCAGCGGACACGTTCCGGGCCGCAGCGGTGGAGCAGCTGGAGATCTGGGCGCAGCGTGTGGGTGCGGATCTGGTCAAGCAAAAGCCCGGGGCGGATCCCTCGGCGGTTGTCTTTGACGGCCTGTCCTCCGCTCTTGCAAAGCACACGGATGTGGTGATCATCGATACGGCGGGCCGCCTGCACACCAAGAGTAATCTCATGGAAGAGCTGGAGAAGATTCACCGCGTGGCCGGTCGAAAACTCCCTGGCGCGCCGCACGATGTCTGGCTGGTTCTCGATGCCACCACGGGGCAGAACGCGATCGCCCAGGCGGAAATCTTCCACAGGGTCATGGGAGTGACCGGCATAGTGCTCACCAAATTGGACGGAACGGCAAAAGGAGGAATTGTGGTGGGAATCTCCCATCAACTGAAGATTCCCATCAAGTTCATCGGCATCGGAGAGAAAATGGACGATCTCCGGCCTTTCGACGCGTCTGATTTCGTGGAGGCGATCTTCGGGTAACCCATCCCTTTTCACGGCCTCATTCGTAGCCCATCGGTTATGTCATTTCGAGCGAAGCGAGAAATCTTGAAAAAATAACCGCATGAAACACCGGATTTCTCCCTGCAGTCGGAATGACAAATCGGAGCATTCACAAAATCACCAAGGGGATACAAACCAAAGCAGAGAAGGGGTTCGGGGGAGCCCCTTCTCTGATGGTAACGAGGAGAGAAGCCGGGTTGGGCCTATTCCGAAGGAAGACGACGCGGTTTTTGGCCTTCAAGGGTTCGCGAGAAGGTCCACACTTCGTACACTTTCTTCCCATCCACCTCTTTGGGCATGGCCTCCAACTCCGCCCTTGCACCCACGTGAGGCTCCATCTTTTTAGCAATGGAGTTCCTCAGAATGGGGAAGGTCCCCTTGTCGGTCTGGATGCTGACGGATGCGAACTTTCCGCTGGCATCCGGCTGGGCGGCCTTCACGATCAAAGCGTTTTTGATTTTTTCCGACTTGGGCTTGCTCTTGTCCTGGGCAACGGCGGGCAGCGCAAGGGCCAGGGCAACAACAAAAACCACGAGGCACACAAAGAAATTTCGCTTCATTTTTCCAACCTCCTTCCCATTTGTTTTCAAAAGCATTGGGCTGATACGAAAAAGCCATCGTGAGTGCTGTTTTTTGTCTGACAAGAACGGTCGGATCTCAGAGATGTTCCCGTCAGTCTCCTGCTAGAGACTGCAATTCTCATGCCTTTGAGAGTGGGGTAAAAAGGGTGGAACGAGCCCTGGGGGGAAACCGAAAAGGAAGAGCCTTTGTTGATGGAGGTAAGGAGAGACTTCGAATTGATCAGGCCAGGGTTCCTGGCGTTTCTGTGAGGTAATATTCTGAAATAGTTATAAAATATACAAGGTCGCTGACTGACGCCCTTGGGGCGATTCAGTTACAGCATGGCAGGGCCCCCCCCTTTCTGCCAAAGGGGGGCTTCTGGATTCTCGGCTCCTTCAGTGGAAATTGCCGGTGCCAGTGTCTTCTCCATGTTGACACTGCCCTTGAGACTTCGGGTGACTCTACTGTGAGGTCAGCCGAGGACGCTTTTGACGGTGGCGGCGATCTTGCTGCAATGTTTCAGGGTGATCTCGTCGGTGGGCCCCTCGACCATGACGCGGCACAGATTCTCCGTGCCCGAGTATCGCACCAACACCCTCCCTTGGTCGCCAAGGTCTTTCTCCGCCTCCGCGATCACTATCGCGATTTCAGGGACTGTCGTAATTTCCGGCTTGCTCTTGACTCTTACGTTGATCAGCTTCTGCGGGTAGAGATCCATCCATCCGGCCAGTTCGGAAAGCGTCTTTCTTGTTCGCACCATGGCGCCCACTAACTGGAGCGCTGAGAGAATGCCGTCCCCGGTGGTGTGGTGGTCGAGAAAGATCATATGCCCCGAGTCTTCACCGCCCAGGTTTCCACCGAGCCGGCGCATCTCTTCGAGCACGTAGCGGTCACCTACCTTGGATACGTGATGTTGAAACCCGAATTTATTGCAGGCCATCCGGAGCCCCAGATTGCTCATGACCGTCGTCACGAGGAGATTGCCTTTGAGCCCTCCTAGATCGTGCATGACTTTCGCGCAAATGATCAGGATTTGATCCCCGGTAACCTTTTCCCCTTTTTCATCCACAGCGATGAGGCGGTCGCCGTCCCCGTCGAAAGCAAGCCCCACGCTGGCATTTTTCGCGAGAACCTCTTTCTCCAGATCTTGCGTATGCTGGGACCCGCAGTGGTCATTGATGTTGACGCCGTCTGGATGGTTGTGGATGACATGGACCTGGGCGCCCATCTCACGAAATACACGAGGTGCGACTTCGTAGGTGGCGCCGTTCGCCGTATCCAGAACGATCTTGATCCCATTCATGGAGAGGTCTCTGGGGAAAGTGCTTTTTAAGAAGTCGATGTACCTTGTCTCCGCATCTCCGAGAGCGTAGGAACGGCCCAGATGTCCCGGCGAAGGGCGGTGGTTTTTCAAAGCGTCGCCGAAAAGGAGCGCTTCGATGGTTTCTTCATCGTCGTCGGAGAGCTTGAACCCGTCCTTTGAAAATATCTTGATTCCATTGTCTGGATAGGGATTGTGAGAGGCAGAAATCACGACTCCGGCATCGGCCCCCGAGCTTCTGGTGATGAAGGCGATTCCCGGCGTAGGGAGGATGCCCACGAGAAAAGGGCTGGCTCCCATGGACATGATCCCGGCGGAGATAGCGCTCTCGATCATGGGACCTGAAATACGGGTGTCTCTACCGAGGACGACCCGAGGATGCGGGTTACGGTCCCTGAGCACGACAGCAAGCGCCTGGCCCACGCGGAACGCCAGCCCCCCGTCCATAGGATAATGATTCGCCTCACCCCGAATCCCGTCGGTGCCGAAGAGTTTGGGCATGATCTATCCTCTAAACAATTTCATCGCCGGCAAGATTTCTGCCGCTCGAATGCACAATTCGGATATGATCCGCTCCAGCCAAGCGGTACCCCTCTTTGCGGTGCCGTCAGGCAGGCTTTTGATGGTTTCGACATACGTCCCGTTGCCGCCTCTTTTATGATTTTCGAAAAGATCCAAAAAGGCCTCTTTCATTCCAGTGGGTTGGTGAGAAGAGGAGTTCTCCATGAAGAGCTGACACAGAGGCTCAGCCTTTTCATGGAATTCCTTCTTGCGGGCTGAAGCAGCGCTGCCTTGTTTATCCCGCTTCGTAGATTCGGGCATTTTTTCGGCCAGGGCTTTCAGGCGTTTGATTCTTTCTTCTTTGGCCATGGCAATCTTGTCCAGAGCCCCCTTGTAGACCCATTCTCCAAGCCTTTGTTTCAAGAAAAAATCCCTGCGGATTTCAGTGTACCACGCTTGGAGGGCCTCAAGGTTGGCCAGATAGAGCACATTGCTCGACACGATGCGGGACAGTCCCAGGTATTGATTGGAATAGAATTTGGTGATCAAGCCTGGATGGGATTTCCCGACGACGAGCTTGTTTTCCTCCGTGAGATCCCCTCGTAAAATGGTGCCCGCAGCGATCACATTGCCGTAACCCACTCGGAGGGGCCCGACGAGGCCGCCCTGGCCCCCCAGAAAAATAGGCCGTTCCTTGAGCATGACGCCGCGGGGCACATCGCCTAAGAGCGAAGGCGTTGTCTTGTCCCCGTCCGGCGTGAAATTGAAATGAATGTAGGAGCTGCCGACTTCACTGTGGTCCTTCCTTCCCGTGCCGCCGGCCATGAGGCAATCACAGAAATTGATGAGGCTCCCGAGCGTCACAAAAGGGAACAGAATCGTTTGCTTGAGCCCGACGCAGTGAGCGCCGCTTGATTCTTCCTCCAGCAGGCATCCTTCGCGAACATGAGCGCCAAGCCCAAGGCTTGCTTTTTCCAAGAAAACCGAGTTCTTGAAAAATCCTCCTTTGAGTTCAACGCCGGGGCCGATCTGGCAGTTTTCAACCGTCACAGGGCCTTCATACCCGAGCTGGGCGCCGGATGCGACGACAGTGTTCGCGCCATAGATCCGGCAGCCCGGATAGATCGTGACCCGGTCGCCGGAAATCCGCTCCACGTCGACGTCATCGCCGATGTCAAGGGTCAGGGGGTTGGGGACGAAGACCCCTTTGCGGATCAGCTGCTGAACCTTTTCATACCCTCTTGGTTTGAGTTCCATCGCACCCTCCCTCGCTTTCTCAGCGGTACCTCTAGGGCTTACACTGATCGGCGTGTCATTTCGAAGGAGCGAAGCGGGTGAAAAATCTTTGATCGGTTGGGGAAAAGATTTCTCCCTTCGGTCGAAATGACAGAAGAACGGGTTAAAGATTCGGGAGCTTTTTTAGAGGGATTTGAATTTCTTGTCAATGAATTCTTGGAGTTCCAACCCTTATATTGACTAAAAGGAAGCGTCGCTCTATAGTTTTTTCGCCTGGAAAGGGGCTTGTCCGCCCCGGCCGGGGTTTTTTTCAAGGGAACCAGAAAAAAGGGAAGGTATGAAGAGCCATAAACAGAAGGTCGTCACCATCGGCGGGGGCACCGGGCAGTTCGCGCTCCTGTCCGGCTTGAGAGATCTAGAGGGGATTGAGATTACGGCGGTGGTTTCCATGGCGGACAGCGGCGGAAGCACCGGCCGTTTGAGGGATGAGCTTGGAATTCTACCGCCGGGGGATGTGCTGAAGTGCATCCTGGCCCTGTCCCCCTATCGCACCCTGGCGCGCACCATTTTTCTGAAGAGATTTTCAAGCGATCTTCGACTCAAGGGCCACAACGCGGGAAACCTGCTCCTCACCGTGCTCTCCGACTACGCAGGCAGCTTTCCGGCGGGCATCCAGGCCCTCGTCGAAATCCTTGACGTGAAGGGCAGGATTTTGCCGGTGACCATCGACAAGACAACCCTCGTTGCCGAGCTGAGCAATGGGGAACGGGTCTACGGCCAGGCGGCGATCAACGTGCCCCACGGCACCCAGCGTGAAAGGATCAAGGATATCTTTCTGGTTCCCCACCACACGGACTCGGTTTCGGTCTATCCGCCGGTCATCGAAGCGCTCGGCAATGCCGATTACATTCTTATCGGGCCGGGCGACCTGTTCACCAGCATCCTTCCCAACCTCATCGTGCCGGGCGTCCGGGAGGCACTTGGGCAGACCACGGCGAAGATCTTTTACCTCCTCAACATCATGACCAAGTTCGGGGAAACCGATCATTTTACCGGGCAGGATTTTGTCGCCAAGGTGGAAGAGTGCATCGGAAGGCAGGTGGACGGGATCATCTGCAATTCAAAGAGGCCGGACGAGGGGCTCCTGGACCAATACCGGACGGAGCAGGCGGAATTCGTTGAGATAGAGGCTTCTGCACCGTGCTGGGGCGATCGCATCATCCATGCCTGCGATTTGCTGGATACCTCCGCCGGGCTCCTGCGACACGACTCGGGAAAGCTGGCTCTCTTGATCGAAGAAGTTCTCTTGAAGGGCGGGGAAAAAAGGCCTGTGTCGGGGATGGAGGCGTGAAAGATCTCAACGTCATTGTCATCACGGGCCTTTCAGGCTCAGGAAAAAGCACGGCCATCAATGCCCTCGAGGACATCGGCTATTTCTGCGTGGACAACATGCCGGTCCTGCTGCTGCCCAAATTCCTTGAACTCCGTTCCTGGGGCGTCTCTGAAATCCAGAAACTCGCCTTTGTCATGGACCTCAGGGAAAAGGGGTTCGTTGAAAAACACCGGGAGATTTTCCAGCAATTGCGGGACGAAGGCTATCCCCTGGAAATCATCTTTCTCCAGGCCTCGGAAGAAGTTCTGGTGAAGCGCTACAGCGAGACCCGGCGGCACCATCCGCTTTCCAAAGACAAGACTCTCCTTGAAAATATCCGTTCCGAAAGGGAGCAGTTGAAAGGCCTGAAGGAGTCTGCGGACAAGATCATTGACACCTCTGCCTTAACCGTGCACCAGCTCAAGGATGTCATTATTCAGCATGCGTACCGGAGCGTTAGAACGGAAAGGATGCGCATTGCGGTTCTCTCCTTCGGCTTCAAGCATGGGGTTCCCCTCGATGCGGATCTGCTGATAGACGTCCGATTTATTCCCAATCCACACTTTGTCCCTGAACTGAAAAAGCTCGACGGCAGAGATGAGCCGGTCAGCCAGTTCGTGAAAAAGCAAGCGGAAACCCAAGAATTCTTCAAAAGATACTTTTCCCTTCTGGAATATCTCCTCCCTCTCTATGAAAAGGAGGGCAAGTCCTATTTGACCATTGCTGTAGGATGCACCGGGGGCAGGCACCGTGCGGTAACCATTGCAGGAGAAATCCACGCCTTTCTCAAGGGGATGAATCGGGAGGCCTCGCTCACGCACCGGGATGTTGAACTGGTGGAGTAGCGGGATGACGAAACAGGCCTATTCAAACTCTTCGGATTCCTCTGTGGGATAGAAGAGGCACAAGCATTCCTCTCTGCTCTTTTCGCAGTCTTTTCTCAACAGTGTCGCTTCGGCATCCCTTCTGAAAAGCGCGGCGTGTTCTTCCATCCTCTTGAGCTTGTCCGTGATGCCCAGCTCCCTCAACATCGATTGGATGTTCCTGAAGAGATCCTGATTGCCGAAAAGCAAGAGGCTCTCCTGAAGGATCTTGCAGGCGACCATGCGCTTGAAGGTATCAAACTGCATCTGCTCCCTGACGCGGGCCAGGTCCTTTACCACATAGTCCACTTCTTCTCTGAGATGGGGAGTGATGAGGACCTTCTGCTTTTCCCGGTAGATCGTCTCATCCATTCTTTCCATCAAGTCCCTGGGAAAAAGGTCGTCCACGACGACCACCAGGTCCATATCCGATCCCTTCACCAATCTGCCCGTGCTTCTCTCGGGCCTGGGGGCGTCATGGGCCATACCGTAGACGATATCCCCTGCAAGGAGGATGCAGGCTCGGTTCTTGATGAGTTCATCATTTTCCAGTCCGCTCAGCACGGCGGAAAAAATATTCCTGGCAAGCTCCAACTTGGCCCTGCTGACTTCCTTGATGTGCAAGGCGATCTCACCGGCTCGCCGGAACAACGACTCCTGGTCCCCGACCAGCCCTACGACAGAATAGGTCAGGAATTCTCTCAGAATGGAGGGGGATAGCCGGGCGAACCCCTCGACCTTGGAGTCCAGCCGGAGATACCGGCACCCGATGCTCTGCAGGGCCAACTGTTCGGAGAGCTTGCAGGCGCGCCAAACCAGAAGGGCATCCTCGCCCAAGGTTTCCAAAAGCTCCGCCCCGGTCATCGGCCCCTTCTCTTCTAAAACGGTGATGATTTCCTTTTCCACAGATGGGTCTTCACGCCCTTGAAGGCGCAAACCAGATTTCTCCCTTCAGTCGAAATGACAATCAATGGTTGTTGCGATAACCTATTCTCAGCTGCACGACCTTGTCAAGGCGCTAGGGCCTTCTCGACCCATCGTAACAGTTCAGCTCTTTGAAATGCATGGCTCGGGCCATGGGGGTCTCTCTAAAAACAGAAAACGAAGAGCGTGCGGGAAAGACTCCGCAGAGAAGGGGTAGCAAAGGCGGGCGGCGAGGTCTCCTCGGTACCTGTCCGCTGGGAATTCGATGGCGAGTTCCCCGGTGGCCCTCCGCCCGCCTCACCCACGGCCCAAAGCTGGCCAATGGGGTGTGGCATCTTCGTTGTTCTGTTTTTAGAGAGACCCCCATGGCCCTTTTCTGTGATTATTTCAAAGACCCAAACTGTTACGACCCATCGATTCGGGCCACGGCCTCCTGTTCGTCAGCGCTTTTATCTTCTCAGTAGAAGCTCGGGAAGGAGCAGGGAGAGCTTAGGGACATAGGTCAGCACGAGGAGACAGCAAAGGAAAAGAAGGATGAAAGGCAGAACGGACTTTCCAATGTCAACCAGAGAGCGCTTGACGATGGCCATGGAAACAAAGAGGTTCAACCCGAAAGGCGGAGTCAGGAACCCGCATTCGATGTTCACGATCATGATGATGCCGTAGTGGATGGGGTCGATCTGAAAACGGGCGAGCGTTTCCACGAGAACGGGGGAGATGACGATAATGGCGGTCACAATATCCATGAGCGCGCCGATGAGCAAAAGCGAACCGTTGATGGCAAGAAGGAAGAGCCACCGGCTGTCGATCTTCGAAACGATAAGGTCCGCGAGCTTCACGGGGATTTGCTCCACCGTGAGAAGCCAGACAAAGGTCATGGCGCAGGAAAGGATGAAAAGAAGACATGCGGAGAGCACAGCGGAATTCCTGCATACTTCGTAGAGCTTGGGGAGTGTGAGCTCGCGGTACACCAGAAGTTCCACGGCCAGGGAGTAAACCACGGAAACCGCAGCAGCCTCTGTGGGTGTGAAGACGCCTCCATAGATCCCGCCCAGAACAAGGAAAGGAAGGAAAAGCCCCCAAAGGCCCTCCTGGATAATCCTGAGAGTCTCGCTGATTGTGTACCGCCTCTCCGACCGCCACCCGTGTTTGCGGGCCATGACATACGCATAGGCCATGAGGCAGAAGCCGATGAAGAAGCCGGGCAGGAATCCGGCCATGAAGATTTCAGCCACCGACACATTCATCATGAGCGCGTAAAGGATCATGGGAATACTGGGAGGGATGAGGATCCCAAGGGACCCTGAGGAGGTGATGAGGCCGATGGAGAATCTCTCCCCGTACCCCTCCTTGAGAAGAGCGGGCATCATGATGCTGCCGATGGCTACGACCGTGGCAGGGGAGGAGCCGGAGATGGCGGCAAAGAAGATGCAAGCCAGGACAGAGGCCATGGACAGGCCTCCGTTAAACCGGCCAACCAGGAGTTTCATGACATTGATAATCCGCGAGGACATGGCGCCCTCTGCCATGATGTTCCCCGCCAGGATGAAAAAAGGAACGCCGAGAAGCACGAAATTGTCCAGCCCATTGAAGAGCTGCTGAATGAGGGAGGTGAGCGGGATTTGGGCGATGAAAAAAAGATAGATGGCGGTGGTCCCTGCCAGTACGAGGGCAATGGGCATGCTGAGGGTGAGGAGGGCGAAGAAACACAACAGCAGCAGGGTCAGGTTCATCGGATGTTCCTCCTCAGACGCTCGAAAGGCTCCTCCCTTGCAAAGCCCCTGAGATGCTTTGCGGAGAGAGCGAAAAACCGGACCGCCATGGTCACGGCAAGAAGAGGAATCGGAAGGTAAGGTATGAACATGGGGACCTGGAGGGCCGGACTCTTCACTCCAAAGGACCGGATCTCCAGGATGTGCTCCATTCCAAAGTAGGCAAACAGGACCGCCACGAAGCCCGAAAGAAAAAAGGCCGATGCTTTCAGGAGGTGGGCGACGCTGTCCGGCGAGTATTCGGTGAGGGCCTCCATGGAAAAATGGGTCCCGTATTTCACCCCGATGGCAGCCCCAAGATAGGTGAACAACACCATGGTGTAGTTCGCCACCTCCTGAAACCATGGAAAGGTGTAGGAAACGCTGTAGCGGAGCAGGGTCTCCACAAAGGTGAAGAGGCAAATGGCCAGCAGAATCAGACCCACCAACCCCTCTTCGATCCGGTTGACCCTTTTCATGAAAAGGCTCATGGCGGCATTTGCCTCTTCGGCCCAGGAGAATATCCGGGCGCTGTGTTGCTGCGCCTGAAGCTACTTTTGGGACGAATAGTCGGCGATCTTTTTCAAGAAGAAATCATACCAGGCCGCTCCGTATACCCCCCTATACTTGTCGTGAACGGGTTGAACGGCTTCCTGGAAGGCCCTTCTCTCCTCATCGCTCAGAACTACGACCTCCACCCCCTGGGCTTTTGCTTTTTCAAGGGCTTCCACCCTGTTCTTGGCATTGCCTTCCCTATTCACCTTGATCTGGATCTGTGCTGCGTCCATGAAAAGCGTTTTCTGCCCGGAGGTGAGTTTGGCCCAGAACTTCTTGTTCACCACCACGGGGCACTCGGTCAGGATGTGGCTGGTAAGCGTCGCGTGTTTGTTGACTTCTGTGAATTTCATGAGGATGGAGGTGTAGAGAGGGTTGTCCTGGGCATCAATGACCTTCTGCTGCAAGGCATTGTAGATTTCAGGGAAAGGCAAAGGAGTCGGGTTGGCGCCGAGAGCTTTGAAGGTGTCGATAAAGACCGGACTTTCAACCACCCTGATCTTGAGGCCCCGGAGGTCTTCAGGTTTCCGGATGGGGCCGCGGGAATTGGTCAGATCCCGGAATTCGTTTTCCGTATACCCGATGAAGGCAAAACCCTTGGCGTCGCAATAGGCCGCAAACCTGGCCTTCACTTCCTGGTCATCCAGAACCCTGTAAGCCACTTCCCGGCTGGGGTACATGAAGGGCAGCTCGATGATGCCGATTTCGCTCGCAAAATTGGCAAGCACCCCGGCCGTGATGGCCGTCATGTGCAGGGTCCCGCCCTGTACCTGTTCGGTCATGGAACGCTCTCCTCCGAGCTGCCCCATGGGAAAGACCTGCACTTCGATTTCACCGTTGCTGTGCTCATTCACATGTTTTGCAAAGGCCATGGCCCCATGGTGCTGAGGGTGGACCGGCGGACCCACATGACCGTATTTCACAATCACTTTGGCACCGGCGGTTCCTGCCACAAGACAGACGCAAACAAAGAGCATCCCCATGATGATCCATATCTTTCTTTTCATGATCCAACCTCCCGGTATGGCGCTTCAGTTCATGGACTCGCTCGTGAGGGCTTCCCTCAAGACCCGAGCCATGATCCTGTAGAAATCGGTTTTTGCGTGTTTCTCCATTCTTTCGGAAAAAGACAAACCAAAGGGCCGGAGGTGCTTTTCTATGACGGCTTCCTGGAGCTGCCGGGCATAATGCTCTTTTTCACCGTCCCCCTGCCGTAGGGCCTCCGCCTCCTGGTAATAGAGGTAAGCCATGAACTCGAGTTCAACGGCAATGTGGTCCGGGGGGAGTTGAAACCCTTCATTCACCTTGAGCCCGGCTTCGTAGTAAAGTCTGGCCATTTCAAAGGTCGATTCCTGGAGGAGCCTTCCCTCCTTGTATACGGATTCGAAGAGGTACACGAGACGGGGCTTGGAGGCAAAACACATCCAGGTGTAGTCTCGTTCAAGATCGAGAAGCCGGTCCTCCCTGTTGTCGCCAAAGACTTCAGCGCCGGAACGCTTCAGAGACTCCACTTGCTTGAGGAGCCCGTTGCGGCTGAAAGGCCGGAGGGACTCGGCAAGGTCCCGGCGAAAAGCGCCCTTTGATACCTTTTCTTCAAGATCTCTATCAGGATAGTTCAGGGCCTTGGCCAGCAGGGAAAAAAGCCGGCTTTTCTTTTCCATCAGTTCCAGTCTCTCCCTGATCGTTTCCATGGGGGATCACCATCCTTAGATTTTCGGCGGAAGAGGGCACCCAACCCTCTTCCGCACCATAAAAGAGTTGCAGGATCAACGCTCGCCTTTTTTCTCGGCCTGAGCCTGAACCAGGACTTTTCGGTCACTCCACTTCTTTAGACCTCCTATGCCCAGCGCGGCAAAGGCCGGAAGGCCGATTCCGTCGCCTGCGGAGTTCCGGCTGGCCTTGGTTTTCTTTTTCGGCACTTTGGGATATCCAGCGGCCACAGGCGGCTCCTTGGAAACTACAATTACGTGGGTGCCGCCCGCCTCTTCCAGACCGTAGATATGCAACTGGTGCTTCTTGGCAGTGAACTTCGCTCTTTCCACCATGGCGGCATACTCACCGAACTGCAAGGCACCGGTAGGGCAGGCCTCCACGCAGGCCGGTGGTTTTCCGTCCCCGATCCTGTGGGCGCACAGGCTGCACTTGAGGATTTTCTGAGTCGCCTCGTCGAACTCGGGAATGCCAAAGGGGCAAACTTCCACGCACGTCTTGCATCCGATGCACGTCTTCGCATTGTAGAGCACGGGTCCGTACTCGGACCTGGTCAGCGCTTCCACAGGGCAGTTCTTCACGCATTCCGGGTCCTCGCAGTGCATGCACCGTTTGTGGTATAGGCCGCCGTCGTTGGTAGAGACGAAGGTTCTGAAAAGCCCTTTGGAGGCCTGGTCATGGCATCTGAACTCCTGCACGCACCGATAGGCGCAGGTGTTGCATCCGGTACAGTAGGTGCTGTCAAGCAGAATGGCATATTTCTTCATGATGGCTCACCTCCCTTAGGCTTTGCTGATGCGGACGTGAACGTCCTCGACCCACCCCATGCCCGTGGGGTCGTGTTTCTTCACAATGTGGGGATTTTTTTGAGGGATGAGATCACCGTCCCGATACCCCCAGTTTCCGGCCACCTTCAAGTTCTTGGCCCTGTGGCCGATACCGTGGAAGGTGAGGACGCAGTCTTTTCGAGTGACCCTGTTGGTGAGATGGACCTTGGCCTTCACCGGTCTCGGTAGATCCTTCATATAGTCGGGATTGTTTTCAAGGAGGGCCATGTCCCCTTCTTTGAGGCCCAGCTCCTTGGCCGCGTCAGGATGCAGCCACACGCAGTCCATGAACGTTTTCTCCGTCATCTTGCGGAGCACCGGGTTATTGATGAAGTTGGGATCGGCGTGCATGAGCCAGGGCGCCCTCGTGATAAGGAGGGAGAACTTGTAATCGCCCTTGGGCTCGTGCCACCTGGGAGCCCACACAGGGAGGGGGTCGAAGTGGACCTTGGTGAACTCGTCGACGAACATTCTCACCCTGCCGTTCGGTCTTCCGTAGCCGATGTCCCGGATGGTCTTGTAGTTCTCGTAGTTCTTCTTGTCGATCCAGAAACCGCCCTTTTTCATGAATTCCGCGGCGCTTTCAGCGATTCCTGCTTCCTTGACAGCCGCATCGCTCATGTTGAGGGGAACCCGCTTCTTGGGATCATCGCTTCCGTCGGTGGTCCAATATTCGGGGGCCAGGGCCATGCCGATTTTGGCTGCAAGGCTGCCCCAGCCGATCTGGTCGCCGGGGCTCTTCTGGACCGCGGAGCCGCCCACGTAGCAAGGCCATTTGGGGAAATAGAGACGAATATCGAACTTGCCCTCTTCGAACTGATGGGGAGCAGCCAAGACGTAATCACACCAGTATCCCAGGTCATCGAGATAAAGGTTCCAGTCCACGGCCAGCTGCATCTTTTCCAGGGCCGCCTCCACCATCTGGGGCTGGATCATGGCGAAAAGCCCCCGGTAGGGGTTCCTGAAGAAGACCGCCTTGGTGATGCTGGTTTTGTACATTCCCCATCCCACCATGCCGTAGTGGCCTGGCGCGGAGAAGTCCTTGTTCCTGTAGATATCGTTGGTGACGGGGAAATGATTGCGAAAGTCCACCGGCTCCTTGGGAAGTTCCGGGTAAGGCTTCACGGGCTTTGCCAAATCTTCGAGCCACGGAATCTTGACGCCGTGAAGGAGGATCACGCCCCCTTCGTGATCGATGGAGCCGGTCAGGGTGTTGAGGACGCTGATCGCGTGGCGCAGACGCCAGCTGTTCGCGTAGTTGGGCCCGGCTGAATCGCGTTTGTACGTTGGAACAAAGGCATAGGGTGCGGCAGCGGCGAACTCCTGGGAGATTCTGGTGATCACTGCCTCAGGCACATCCGTGATTTTGGCCGCCCACGCCGCCGTGTAGGGTTTGACCGTTTCCTTGAGCACCTGAAGAACCGGTTTTGCCTGAATCTTGACACCTTCGAGGGTGACCTCGTAAGGGCCTCCTTCCATGACCGGGGCGTGGCAGGTGTCGATGGGTTCTGCGGTTTTGTGGGTGCTGCACCAGGCCATCATGGCCCCATCCTTGGTCTTGAGCGCCAGTCGAGTTTTCAGGTCCACCAGGGCCGGCGCATCGCTATACTTCTTCAAGAAGGCGGTGTTGTACTTCTTGTTCGAGACGATGACGTGGATCATGGCCAGAGCGACGGCGAGGTCTGTTCCAGGCTTGATGGAGTGATGTTCCGTGGCGTACGCGTCGGCCATTGGCGTTCTCAAGGGGTTGAACATGACGATCTTGCATTTGTTCTTCTTGCCCTTGGCCCAGTGACTGAGCATGCCCGCTTTGCCGCCTTTGGAGAGGGAGTCGAAACCGAACCACACCTGGTATTTGGCCTGGTCAAAATCGTAGCCGGCGACATGGTGCGAGGGCGTGTAGGTGCTGGAGTAGAATTTGTTGGGCGGGTTGGTCAAGGTCAAGCAGTTGATGTAATAATGGGTGCCGAAGCACTCGGTTCTCTGGTCGCTTCGGATGGTGCCCAGGGACCGGGCGAGTTTGTTTGTGAAAGGATCACCGGGAGAGCACATGAGAATCTCCTCGGGTTTGAACTTCTTGAGACCCTCGATGATCTCGTTGACGGCGTCTTCCGTCTTGACCGTGACCCATCCCGGATCCTGGTCCGTGCCTTTCTTGGGGTTTGTTCTTTTCAGGGAGACCATAAGACGGTCAGGGTCGTACATGGAGTCTACAAAGCCCATACCTTTAATGCAGAATTTCCCGTTTGAAACCGGATCTTCGGGTCTGCCCTCCAGGGTGATCGCTCTTTCAAGTCCTGTGGCAGGATCCTGCGCGACGACCACGTAATAGGCACAATCCGTCTCGCAGGCCCGGGCGCACACCTGGGGAATCTTCTTGGTGATCCGGTAAGTCGCTTGCTCCTGGGGATGCTCCCCAAAGGCGTGGGCAAGGTGAAGATTCCTGAAGGGGAATCCGGTTCCTGCCAAGGCAATCCCTGTGGCTCCAGCCACTTGAAGGAATCGCCTTCTGGTTATTTCCGGTTTTTTATTCATCTGGACACACCTCCTTTTGAAATTGATGAACACGCCGAAAGAAATCAAAAACAGCGAACACGGTTCACGGAGGGCTCTGCACTGCAAGGAGAGGCCTATCCCCGTGGCAGAGTTTCTTGAACCCAGACAGAGTGATGAACCAGCCCGAATTCCTTGAGATTCTCTGCGACGCATAATCCCAGAGAGCTCCCTTGAACAGGCAGGCTTTTCCTTTCCCAATGCAGGCTTAGGCAAAGATCTGTGGTCACGGCCGCATTGCGATAAAGCTTCACTCTTTTGAGCCCCGCATGAGAAGGGCTCATCAAAGCAGAGCGCACGATTTCTTCAACGGGTTTTTCCGCGCTTCCATGAGGAAATCTGATCTTAATGGTTTCGACCCATTTCATTCATTAAAACCCTTTGGAAAAAGGGGGAGGCGAGAAACGTGCCAACCTCTTAAATCTAATAGAATCAAGCTGTTATCCATAATTAGCATTTTGTAACCGTCATATTAGACAAAAGCTGTTGCCGAATAAGGCAGTTTGGTATAGATTTGTCACATTTGGTGGTTTTCTTCTTTCATGCGCGAGAAATCGGGGGCAACTATCCGTGCTTATGGATGAAAAAGATTTTTTTTACCAATCAACCATAAGAATATGCAGCAGTCTCCACGTGGAAAAAGGTCTTTACAGCTTTTTCCAATATGTTGAGCCAATGATACCGGTTGACGTGATTTGCCTGTGCTTGTTTGAGCCGGAGCTGGGATCCCTGAGACTTCTTGCAGAAGCAAGCAAGGACGGCGGCAGAGCTTTGGACGTGCTGCTTCCCTTAGGCCCTGATTCGAGAGCCCTGCTGCAAAGGGAAGACCTGGAGCGCGTGCGGATCGACAACGTTCCCGACTCAGATCCCATTCTCGTGGACTGGGTCAAGTTCTTCAGACTGCCTGAATCGTCCTTTCTCAGGCTGAGGCTCGTTATTGAAGGAAGGCGGATCGGGTCCTTGGTGATGCACTCCGAGGGAAGAAACCGGTATGCAGAAGAGAGCGCTAAACGGTTCTCTCTTCTCAATGAGCCTTTTGCGATTGCCATTTCGAATGCTCTGAAGCACCGTGAAACGTTGATGTTGAAGGACCGGCTGGCCGATGAGAATCGCTATCTCCGAAAGGAGTTGCAGCAGCTTTCCGGAGACGAAATCATTGGAAGCGAATTCGGGCTGAGAGGGGTCATGGAAATGGTCCGCCACGTGGCTCCTCTTGAAAGCCCGGTTTTGCTCCTGGGTGAAAGCGGGGTGGGCAAGGATCTCGTCGCTCGGGCGATCCACCAGCTCTCGCCTAGGCGGGAGGGACCTTTTATTGTCGTCAACTGCGGTGCGATTCCTGAAACGCTTGTGGACAGCGAACTTTTCGGCCATGAGAAAGGCGCCTTCACCGGTGCGGTCTCCCAAAAGAAAGGCCGATTCGAAAGGGCCCACAGCGGAACCATTTTCCTGGATGAAATCGGCGAACTTCCGCTTCAGGCTCAAGTGAGAATGCTGAGGGTCCTTCAAAACAGGGAAATCGAAAGGGTGGGCGGGACGCAACCCATCCCTGTAGACATTCGCATCGTGGCAGCCACTCATCAAGACCTGGAAGCCATGATGGTCAAGAGGCAGTTTCGGGATGATCTCTGGTTCCGGTTGAGTGTTTTCCCTGTAAGAATCCCCCCTCTTCGGGAGAGAAAAGCGGACATCCCTGCCTTGGTGAATCACTTTGTAGGGAAGAAATCCAGGGAACTCAAACTCGGCTGGGTCCCAAGACTTGCTCCGGGCTGCATTGATCAACTTCTTGAATACCATTGGCCCGGGAATGTTCGGGAGCTCGAAAATGTAATCGAGCGGTCGTTGATCCTAAATCGATCGGGGCCCCTCACCTTCGAACATCTTCTCCCGGCGCGGGGCACCGAATTCGAGAGTCAAGGCCTGCTGCCTCAGAGGTCTATGACTCTTCAGGAGATGGAGGCGCGTTACATCCGGGGGGTTCTGGAGACGGCAAGGGGAAAAGTTCATGGGCCGGGCGGAGCTGCGGAACTGCTCGGCCTGAACCCGAGCACCCTGAGAAACAAGATGAACAAACTGGGGATCCCTTACGGTCGCAAGAAAAGCCGTGTGTAGCAGTCTCTCAAGCTTTGTACACCTTGCACAGGAGCGTTCGGAGAGGCCAGCCCCCGCTCGCGGGATTGCAGAGGTCCGGGTCGTCGTCCGTGAGCACGTTGCAGTTGGATTTCCAAACTCCATGAAGCGAAGGCTCCGCCCCCTCCTCCTCCGGGTACCACCACCCGTGCTGAACGTGCACCACCCTTGGATCCATCCCGTCAAAAAGACGACAGCGCTGCGTGATTTTCCCTCGGGGCGATTCGATCCAGATCCAATCTCCGTACTTGATCCCCAGGTTCTCGGCTGTTTCAGGGTGCAATTGCACGATGGGATCAGGGTGCATTTTTCTCATGGAGGGGACCTGCCGGTGTTCGGAGTGATAAAAGGGTTGATGCCGGCCCCCGGTGATGAGAATGAAGGGATATTCCTTGAAGAGATCCGGACGACTGATGGGCGACTCAGGAGGTTCTTTGTATTCTGGGAGAGGATCGTAACCAAGGGCCTCCAGAGTCTTTGAATAAAGCTCGATCTTGCCCGTGGCCGTGGCAAATCCTGTTTTCTCATAACGACGGTATTCCTTGGGAGATGAGAGGAATCCACCCCTTTTCATGAATTCCCCGAAGGTCAGCCCCAAGGGCTTGAGTCTGTGATCATAGAGATCCTCAAGAGTTTCCCAGGGCCAATCCTGCCCCTGCCCTAATTCAAGACCAAGTCCCTGCCAGATATCATAGTCGTCTCGCCTGTCGTAACGGCCCTCCACGGTCTTCGGCAGAGCCCGTTCGCTTCCCACAAGCCCCGAATAGGCCCAGAGCCAGGGCCTTTCGAGATAGGTGGTTGCGGGCAACAGGTAGTCCGCAAGCTGGCCGCTCGGGGTCATGAAGAAATCCGCGACCACATAAAGATCAAGGCTCTTCAGGGCCTGGTAAACCAGCCTGGTGTTGGGTGCGGTGACCATGGGGTTGCTGGACAGGGTGATCATCGCTCTCACCGGGTAAGGCTTGCCGGTCAGAGCAGCGCGGTACACAGAGGGACCATGGGCAAACACTTCATAGGATGTTCTGGCAAAGGCTTCGTTGCCGTAGACTCTTTGGAGATGGCCCTGAACGAGGTCAAAGCCTTTCCGGGACATGAGCCGGAATCGATCGATTCCCAGGGTCTTGCTGACCTGCGCTTCGGAGAGCCTGTCATGGGCCGCGATCTCCTGCTCGTGGACGATTCCGGGATAGGGCGTGGTGAAGATGTCTCCGCCTTTCTCATCCACATTCCCGCACAAGGCTGAAAGGATGAAGTGGGCATGAAGCGATTCAACAACGCTGGGGAGGTGTTCGATGCCCATACCATGGTTGGTGACGCCGGGAGTGAGCGTCGCGTACCATTCCGCGGCCTGCTGGATTTTTTCAGCAGGCACCCAGGTGATCTCTGCGACCTTGGCCGGGGGATACTCTGCGGCTCTCTCTTTGAGCTCATCAAAGCCGTGGCACCATTTCTCCACGAAAGATTTATGGTAGAGCTCTTTCTGGATGATGTGATTGATCATGCCCAGGGCAAGAGCGCAGTCTGTGCCTGGCCTGATCTGCAGCCAAAGGTCCGCCTGCCTCGCCGAGTCGATCCCTCTCGGGTCGATGACGATGATCTTGGCGCCGTTTTTCTGCCGTGCGTTGGTGGCCGATTTCCAGAAGACATCCCAGTACCGGGGCCCGCCCCCTCCCCATAAAAGAATGCAACGCGTGTTTTCCCTGACCACGGGGAAGAGGCGCCATCCGAAGAGCACATTGCTCATCACGCAGAAGGGCCCGTAGCAGATCTGGCCTGCGCCCGTGTGATTTGGAGATCCCAGGAGATTGAAGAATCTCTGCCTGATTTCATCGTGGGTTCTTCCGGTGCCGCTCGTGGTGGCGATGGCCTCGGGACCGTATTGCTCGATGATGTTTTTGAGTCTCGCCCCGATTTCTGAGAAAGCGTCATCCCAGGAGATTGTCTGCCACTTGTTTTCCCCGCGAGCGCCGATCCTCTTGAGAGGATCGTTCAGCCGCCCCGGGTGATGGAAGTAGTCCAGGATGTTTCTCCGGCGCGGGCAGCCTTTGGTAATGGGGTAGGATGATTTTGTGCCGGGAAAGGTCTCATCCGGTTCGACGGAGAGAAGACGTTCTCCTTCCACTTCCGCAGCCAGCCTGCAGGCATTGTGGCACTGCATGCAAATCACTTTTTTCACTTCCATTGGACACCCTTGATGCGCATGAAAAGGCCCCATCTGTCTTCATGGCCACGGTCTGCTTCTCATGAAGGAGTACAAACCCGCTGAAAACGACGCCAATCTACCACAAATTCCGGGAGGTTGCCAGCGGCTGTTTCACACAACAGCTAGGGACGTATTTGACCCCTTGACAACCGGTTGGAAATTAACTACTACTTAACTCGCTTTAAGTATAGTTAATTCCTTCCTGCTGAAAAAAGGGGCGGGGTGCTGCGCATAACGTACGGACCGGAGAGACTGGACATGAAGAAACAGGCCATAACGATTGCTGTTCTTCTTCCATCTCTAAAACAACACAAGAAGGAGGGCAAGAAAATGGATGAAACACGAGGCAAACATAAACTTTTTGGGCTTGTTTTGGTCGTGGGTGTCCTGCTGCTGTTCCTACTGTGCGGCGTTGCCGGAGCCGCGGACAAGAAGCCTCCTGTAAAAGTGGGGGCGGTCTTGCCCCTCTCGGGAGGTTTTGAAATCTACGGCAACCTCGGTGTGCAAGGCGCCAAGATGGCCATCTCGGAAATCAACGCCGCCGGCGGCGTTCTGGGAGGCCGAAAGATGGAACTGATCATTGAAGACAATAAGACCGATCCGAAAACGTCCGTAGAAAAGACCGAAAAAGTCATCCTTCGAGACAAGGTAGTCGCCGTCATGGGCCCTGTCAGCAGTGCTGCAAGAGACGCGATGACGCCGGTGGTGACGAAGCATAAAACCCCCCTTCTTTACGGGATCGATTATGAGGGCGGTGCATGCAACCGGTACCTCTTCTGCTACAGCCCCATTCCGGATCACTACATCAAGCCTTTGATCCCCTATCTCGCCGCAGAGTATGGCAAGTCCTTTTATGTCTTCGGCTATGATTACGTGTGGCCCCATAAAATGGCGGAGGCCATTGATCGGGAGGTGAAGGCTGTCGGTGGCGAAATCAAGGGGGTGACCTACACTCCTTTCGGCGTGAAGGATTTCGCCCCCACCATTCAGAAAATCGCCCAGTCGGGCGCCAAGGTGCTCATGCTGATCCTTCCTGGGGCGGACGGGTTTACGTTCATTAAGCAATTTACCGAGTTCGGTCTCAAAAAGAACATCAAGCTCGTGGCCATCGCCTCCGAAGAAAACTATCTGAGCGCCCTGACGCCTGAACAATCAGAGGGGATCATTACGTGCCTCCAGTTCGTGAGCAGCATGGACAAACCGGAGACGAAATCCTTTGTGGAAAGGCAGAAAAAGATGTTCGGGGAGAAAACCGTGGTCACCTATGCAGCGGAGTCTCACTATGGACTGATCATGCTCCTGAAAAATGCCATGGAAAAGGCCAAGTCCGATAATAAAGAGAAGATCATCGATGCCATGGGTGACCTTACGATCACCGTGGGCAACGGACCCGTGACCATGCGTAAAATGGATCACCATATGGTTCTCAACATGGTGATTGCGGAGTTTACAGGAGGGAAGCTTTTGGCGAAGAAGGACATAGGGCCGATCCATCCTGGGAATCAGTGTGAGGGGAAGAAACAGTAATTTCAAAAAGAAGCATTTCAAGGGACTGAAGAGCTCTTGGATCAATGATGAATTGCTGCATTCTTTTGCGGCTCACCCCAAGAAAGAGTCTTTCACCTAGGCGCTCTGTGAGCCCTTATTCTCCATACGGCCGGCAATTCGCCCATGCTCAACCAAACCGGAGGCTTCAATACCGCCGCACCCCTAACCAGGGGCTCGGGAACCTTTCAACTCCGCGGAGTGAACCGGGTGGATCAACGGATTCTTGACAATGGGATGTCCGATGAAGCCGCGCGAAGGCGATTTCCGCAAGAGGTGAAAGGGTTGGGGCGCTCCGGGTAGAGCTTGGAGGTCCCGGGAGGCGGCGCACTTAATGACGCTGCAATGGAGGAAGAGATGAACAAGTCTCCGATCAAGATCGGGATCGTGTTGCCTCTTTCGGGAGCTGAACAGCTTTTCGGGAGCCAGGGGCTTCAAGGAGCCAGAATGGCCGTGGCTGAGATCAACGCCGCGGGAGGCGTCTTGGGAGGCCGCCCATTCGAATTGGTCATTGAAGACGAGCAAACCGATTTGAAAAGGGCGGTGGAGAAGACCGAGAAGGTGATTCTTCAGGATCACGTGATCGCGGTCATGGGTCCGACGAGCAGCGCCCACCGAAATGCCATGATCGAGGTCTGCACCAAATACAAAACCCCTTTGCTCTATGCGACGGACTATGAGGGAGGATGCTGCTATCGTTACCTCTTTTGCTACTCTCCAATTCCAGATCATTATGTCAAACCCCTTATCCCCTATCTCATGGACAAGTCGGGGAAGGCGTTCTATGTAATCGGCGCGGACTATGTATGGCCTGTCAAGATCGGAGAGGCCGTGAAGAGAGAAGTGCTGGGCCGCGGGGGCACCATCGTTGGAGAGCAATTCCTCCCCTTTGACACCAAGGACTTCAAGACCCACCTGCAAAGAATCCGTGAGTCGAAAGCCAATCATGTGGTCATGATGCTGCTTGGGGCGGACGGGCAGATTTTCATCAAGCAGTTTGCCGCTCTGGGACTGGGGAAAGAGATCACGCTGACGGTGATGGCCTTCAATGAGAACTATATGGTGGGGTTGACCCAAAAGGAGGTGGAAGGAATTGTCACCTGCGCCCCGTTCCTGGCCAACCTGGACAAGCCGGAGGCCAAGGGATTCGTGGAGAGGCAGAAAAAGATGTTCGGACCGAATACGGTGGTGAGCTATTTTGCGGAGTCCCATTACGGCCTCCTTCTGTTTTTGAAGAACGCCATAGAAAAAGCGAAGTGCGACGACAAGGAAAAAGTGATCGACGCCATGGGGGACCAGACCCTCGTGGTCGGGAACGGACCGGTCACGCTCCGCGCTTCGGATCACCACATGGTCCTGAACATGCTGATCGCCGAAGTGACATCCGGCGAGCTGGTCATGACCAAGGACATCGGTCCGGTTGCTCCGGCAGACCAGTGTGCGGGAAAGAAGAAGGCATGAAGGAGATCGCAGAGAAACTCAAAGCGTTCCGCCTGGCCAACCGCATGACGCTCAAGCAATTGGCGGAGAAGGCGGGTTGCACCGACGCTTATCTCTCTCAACTCGAGAGAGGCCATGCCAACCCCTCCATCACGATTCTCAAAAAAATCGCATCCGCGCTCCGGGTCAAGGTGGTGGATTTCTTTCTGGAGGAGGAAGAAAACGGGGAGAGCATTGTCCTCGGCGTGAAGGATCGGGTCAACATCGATTTCAGAACAGGGGATGCCAAGATTCAGCTCCTGGTGCGGGATATTCAGAACAAGCGCATGCAACCTTTCTACACCACGATTGAGCCGGGGGGCGGATCCGAGGGATCCTATTCCCACGTGGGCGAGGAATTTGGAATTGTTTTAAAAGGTTCCCTGGAGATTCAGATTCAAGGAAGGACACATCGCGTCAGGAAAAACGAGAGTTTTTATTTTTCCTCGCGAGTGCCGCACAGCTGGTCCAACCCCGGCAGAACAAAGACCGAAGTCGTATGGGTGGTGAGCCCTCCGACTTTCTAGCGTAAGAGGAAAAAGGTGAAACCATGAAAACCGATTCTTTTTCAGCCAAGCGCAAACAATCGTCCATGACGCTGAACAAGAGCTCCACCGCCGTTCTGGTGGTGGATATGCTGAATGACTTCCTCAAGCCGGGCGGCAAGATGGTCTTGGAAGGAGGAGGCGTTCTCATCCCTCCCATGCGACGCCTGTTGGCGCAGGCCAGGAAGGCGGGGATCCCGGTGGTCTACGTGAACGACTCTCACAGGCCAGGACTCAAGGAGGACCGTGAATTCAAGAAGCGCTCCGAGCACTGTCTGGAAGGCACCTGGGGAGCCGAGGTGATCGACGAACTCAAGCCGAAAAAAAAGGACTTCGTGGTGCTCAAGCACCGCTTCAGCGGGTTTTATGATACGGATCTGGACCTGACCCTCAAGGATCTCGGCATCGACACGGTGATCGTTATGGGCGTGGTGACCAACATCTGCGTGCGCTCCACGATTCACGATGCCTTTTTCAGAGGCTACAAGGTGCTGGTCCCCAGGGACTGCGTGATGGCGACAGGCGAAAGGGAGCAGGAGTCGTCTCTCTATGATATTGAAACCCATTTCGGCGATGTAACCACGTCAGACAAACTGGTCAAAATGATGGTGTGAGCGTGGTGCTGAAGGACGGCTGTTGCGGCCGGTTATTAACCGTATTCTTAAAGGAGGAACAGGTATGAACAGGAAAGGAAGGTCAAAGGTGATGGTGGGTTGTGGTCTCGTTCTGGGCATCCTTGCATTGGTCTTTGGACCTGCTTCCGCGGCGGAAAAAAAGGAGCCTATCAAGATCGGCATTGCTCTTCCTCTTTCCGGCGGTCTGGAACTCTTCGGGCAGCAGGGAATTCAAGGCGCCAAGATGGCAGTGGCGGAAATCAATGCAGCCGGGGGCGTGCTGGGAGGCAGGCCGTTTGAACTGATCATCGAAGACAACAAGACCGATCCCAAGACTGCGGTGGAAAAAGCCAACAAGCTGATCATGAAGGACAAGGTGCATGCAGTCCTTGGGCCGATCACCTCTGCGAACCGGGACGCCATGACCCCGGTTATGGCCAAACTCAAAACCCCTCTGCTCTACGCCACGGACTATGAGGGGGGAGTGTGCAATCGATATGTCTTCTGCTACAGCGCGGTGCCGGATCACTACATCAAACCCTTTATCCCCTACCTCATGAAGAACTATGGGGACACCTTCTACCTCTTCGGCGCAGACTACGTGTGGCCCCACAAGATGAACGAGGCGATCAAGGCTTCCATCGTCGAAAACAAAGGCAAGGTCCTCGCCGAGGAATACACCCCGTTCGGTGTGAAGGATTTCGCAACGACGATCCAGAAGATCGGCGCTTCGGGCGCAAAGGTTCTCATTCTGACTCTCCCTGGAGCCGACGGCCAGACGTTTGTGAAGCAGTTCGGCGAATTCGGAATGAAAGACAAGGTCAAGATCGCCTTCATGGGCTTTAACGACAACTACATGTCGGGCCTCACGGGCGCGCAAGCGGAAGGCGTGATCACCTGCAATCACTTCATTCAGTCTCTGGACCGGCCGGAAGCCAAGGATTTCGTAGCCCGGCAGCACAAGATGTTCGGAGACAAGGCCATCGTGAGCTTTTATGCAGACAGCCATTACGGGCTGGTCATGCTCTTCAAACAGGCGATCGACAAAGCCAAGTCCGACAACAAAGAGAAGATCATTGATGCCATGCCCGGCCTGAGCGTTACAGCGGGCAACGGAAAAGTCACGATGCACGAAGACCACCACATGACCTTGAACATGCTGATTGCGGAGGTCATGGGCGGTCAGTTGAAAATGAAGGAGTACATAGGGCCCATTCGAGCCGTGAACCAGTGCAAGGACAAGAAAATGGAAGGAGCCAAGAAGTAAGCCCTATCCTGGAGGGGCGGGCCCGTCCCCCGTCCCGCCCCTCGTTTCCCAAAACAGTCTATGGCCCTCATCTTAGAGACCAGAAATCTGACCAAGCGCTTCGGCGGCCTCACGGCGGTCGACCGGGTCCATCTTAAACTGGACGAGGGGGAGTTGCGCTGCATCATCGGCCCCAACGGGTGTGGAAAGACCACGCTGTTCAACCTCATCTCCGGTTTTTATAAGCCCACGGAAGGCCAGGTCCTTTACAATGGCCAGGATATTACGGGCAAGGCGGTATACGCCATCAGCGAGCTCGGAATAGGGAGAAAGTTCCAGGTCCCGAGCGTATTCAATCAGCTCACGGTGTACGAGAACGTCCGCGTCCCCTTTTATTTTCGCCATCGCCATTCGAAGGCCGAGGAAGCGCACCAGGAGATCATGTCATTACTGGCGAAAGTGAACCTCAGCGACAGGCGGGAGGATTTGGCGATCAACCTGGCCCACGGAGAGAAGCAGTGGCTCGAGATCGGGATGGTTCTGGCCAGCAAGCCGAGGCTCATGCTTCTGGACGAGCCTACGGCCGGGATGACCGTGGGGGAGACCAGCAAGACCGCGCAGCTTATCCGAAGCATCTCCCAGGAGACGGGGATCTCTATTCTGGTGATCGAGCACGATATCAGCTTCGTCCGCGAGATTGCAGGCCGGATCACGGTCATGTACAAGGGAGCCCTTTTCAAAGAAGGGAGTTATGAAGAGATCCAGACGGATGCGGAGGTTCGGGAAATCTACCTCGGGAGGCAGAAGAAATGCTGAAGATCGAAAACCTGCATGCCTCCTATGGAGGGAGCCTCGTGCTTCATGGGGTGAACCTGTCCATCCAACCCGGCGAGATTCAGGCCCTCATGGGACGGAACGGGATGGGCAAAACCACGCTCATGCGGACCATTATGGGGCTTCTCTCCAGCCGGTCAGGGACCATCACTTTTGATGGTCAACCGATTCAAAATCTTCGAACCCATGAAATCGCAGCCAAAGGGCTTGGATATGTGCCGCAGGGCCGGGAGATCTTCGGCGATTTCACTGTGTGGGAAAACCTCCATCTGGGGACCCTGAAGTTGCCGCGAAACCAGAGGAAAGTGCCCGAGGAAGTTTTTGATTACTTTCCCATCTTGAAAGAGCGAAAGAACCAGAAGGCCGGGTCCTTTTCAGGGGGCCAGCAACAGATGCTGGCCATTGCGAGGGCCCTGGTGACGAGGCCGAAAATGTTGCTCCTCGACGAGCCCTCCGAGGGCATCCAGCCTTCGATCGTGGATCAGATTTCCGAGATTCTAAAAAAAATAAACGCCCAGACAGGACTCACCATTCTGATCGTGGAGCAGAACGTGGACATGGTGCTTGAAACGGCGACGAGATGTGCGTTCATGGAAAAGGGCCGAATCGTGGAGACCTGCTCTATGGAGGACATCCGGAAGGACGAATCCATCATCACGTGTCACATTGCCGTGTGAACAGGGGTTGCTTAAGCCGTGGATCTTCCCGTCCAGATTTTGAACAGTTTGAATTACATCCTCGTCCTGATCCTGGTCGCCATGGGGCTGGCCATTATTTTCGGCCTCATGCGGGTGATCAACATGGCTCACGGCGAATTCTTTCTGCTGGGCGCCTACACGGTCGTCCTGACCGATCAGGCGGGTCTTGGATTCTGGCTGGGCCTGCTGCTGGCTCCGATCCTGGTCGGGGGGATCGGAATGGTCATCGAGTACATTTGCATCCGCCATCTTTACCGGCGGTTTCTGGATACCATTCTGGCCACCTGGGGGCTTTCCATCGCCATCAAGCAGTTGATCATCATTGTTTTCGGGCCGGCAGGGCTCATGATCAAGCCTCCCCTTCCCCAGATGGTCTCTTTTATGGGAATCGAGTATCCCTCCTACCGGCTCTTCATCATGGCCGTTGCGCTTGTCACCATCGGCCTGACGTTCTACATTTTCTTGAAGACAGATTTCGGGCTCGGCGCGAGGGCCGTCATCGACAACAGGGACATGGCCGCGGTCTTGGGCATCAACACCCGGAAGATGTACCGCACCACCTTTACCTTCGGATCGGCCTTGGCCGGTTTGGCCGGCGCGGTGATGGCTCCCTTGATGAGCTGCGATCCTCAGATGGGACTCGGCTTCTTCATCCCGGCCTTTCTTGCCATCCTCACCGGAGGAACCGGCACCTTGGCAGGAGTCCTGGTGGGGGGCGGAGCGGTTGGGGGCGCCGACAGCCTCATCAGCTTCTTATATTCTCCGGTCGTCTCACAGATCGTTGTCTTTTCCATGGTGATCGTGGTGATCCGGATTCGGCCCCAGGGGTTGCTGGGAACAAAGAGCGGCAGGTGATCGAATGAAACCAAGTCGATTTCATAGACTGGTCCTCCGGCTTGTCGTCCTGCTGATCTTTGCACTTTTCCCTCTCACAGGGAACGACTACCTCACGGTGCAACTCACCCAGTACACGGTGTACGGCATTTTCGCCATGAGTCTTTCTCTTCTCTGGGGCTATGCGGGCATCCTGTGTTTCGGGCACGCTATTTTTTTCGGCGTCGGCGCCTATGTCATGGCTCTCATCACCAAAGGCATGGTGCCCGGTTTCACAGGCTTTCTGACCTCCACCTGGGTGGGCTTGGTGCTGGCGGTGCTCAGTGTGGCGTTTTTTGCGCTGGTTTTGGGCTATTTCCTTTTCTATGGGCGACTCTCCGGCCCCTACCTGGGCATTGTCACCCTGGCCATTTCCGTGATCCTGGAGCGGGTGGCGGTGAACTGGTATTACATCGGAGGATTCAACGGGCTTACCGAAGTGCCGGCCCTTAACTTTTTTGGATGGGAGGTCAGGGAACTTCACGCTCTCTTTTACTTTATCCTTGCTGTGGCGCTGGGGCTTTATCTCTTTTGCGATCGGCTTATGCGTTCGCCTCTCGGTACCACCATGGCTGCCATTCGCGATAACGAGACGCGCGCCGAGTTCTTCGGCTACAACAGTGCCAACTATAAAATCCTGATTTTCTGCATCGGCGGCTCTGTCGCGGGGCTTGCAGGAGCCCTGTTTGCAACGGTGACGGAATTCGTATCGCCCACCATCATCGGGTTCGGGTTCTCCACAGAAGTATTGATCTGGGTGGCTTTGGGAGGGAAAGAGGTCCTGCTGGCTTCCTTCCTCGGAGCCGTGGTGGTGAGGATCCTGGAAGCGTTCCTTTCCGACCTTTTGACCTATTACTGGATCATGATCCTCGGTTTGTTCTTTGTGGTGAGCGTTATGTTTTTTCCCCGGGGGATTTTTGGAAGTCTTCTCTCAGATAGAAAATGACTGACCGTTTGGCTCTTTGAAATAATTATAGAAAAGGACCATGGGGGTCTCTCTAAAAACAGAAAACGAAGAGCGTGCGGGAAAGACTCCGCAGAGAAGGGGTAGCAAAGGCGGGCGGCGCGGTCTCCTCGGTACCTGTCCGCTGGGAATTCGATGGCGAGTTGCCCGGTGGCCCCCCGCCCGCCTCACCCATGGCCCAAAGCCGGCCACTGGGGTGTGGCCTCTTCGTTGTTCTGTTTTTAGAGAGACCCCCATGGCCCGAGCTATCCATTTCAAAGAGCTAAACTGTTACGAAAAATGAAAGGATGGGCAACGACCGATGAAGAGAGTGCACATCAATCCGGACCGCTGCATGGGCTGCATGACGTGTTGCAACGTGTGTTCTTTCACCCATGAAGGCGAATTCGCTCCGGCGAAAGCCAGGCTGAGGATTTATATGGAGCCTTTCACCGGCGAGGTCGAAGGCGAGGTCCTCGAGTCCTGCGACCTCTGCGGCGGAAAACCCGAGTGCATCCGGTGGTGCCCGGTGGGAGCATTGAAATATGCATGAGAAAACCGAGCGAATGGCGGCAAAGGGAAAAGACCCCTGCCGGACAGGACGTATCCTGCGGGTGGATCTGACTTCAGCAAAAATCTCTACGGAGGAGACCGCCGTCTATGCGGAGAGGTTCATTGGGGGTGACGGTGTGGGCCTGAAGATTTTGTGGGATGAACTCAAGCCCGGCCTCCATCCTTTTGATCCCGAAAATCGGCTGGTTTTCATGACAGGTCCCCTCACAGGAACGCTTGCGCCTACCTCCGGACGGTTTGAAATCCTCACGAAGGCTCCGGGCGTAGACCCGTTCATGCCGACCCGTTCGGGCATCGGCGGGTATTTCGGTCCTGAGCTCAAATTTGCAGGGTACGACGGCATCCTTGTTCAGGGAAGATCGGAACGCCCCGCGGTCTTAGTGATCTTTGACCACCAGGTAAGACTGGTAGAGGCGGGAGATCTGTGGGGAAGAGATGCTTTTGAAACCCAGAAGGCCCTCACGGCGACTTACGGCAATGGAACAAGAGCCCTTTGCATCGGCCCGGCAGGGGAGAACCGCGTCCATTTCGCAGCCATCGTGTCCGACAGCGGATATGCAGCTGCGAAAACCGGCATGGGCGCGGTCATGGGCTCCAAGAACCTTAAGGCGATTGTGGTGAAAGGAAACCATGGGCTCAAGGTGGCCCGGCCCGAGGAGTTCATCTCCCATGTGCGGGAGGCGAGAAGGCTTCTCAGGGATCATCCCATGCGCGATTGGGCCAGTCAGGGACCGATCGAGGGGCAGTGGGAGTTCGTCAAGCGGCACCGGTTCAAGTATGCCTCCTGCTTTTGCTGCCCTGTGGCGTGCCGGTCTTTTGTCCGGATGCCTGGGTTTGACGGCGGAGAAGTGATGTGCCTGTCCCAGTACTATCTTAATCTCGGCACGGAGAACGATGAGGCGGCGTGGACAGGGAAGGTGCTGTCCGACCAGATGGGCCTGTGCCAGTATACGCTATTTGATTTAATTCTATGGCTGACGGAAGAGTTCAAGGCAGGGAACATCACGGAAAAGGAAACAGGAATCGCCTGGAGCCAATTGGGGACAAGGAAGTTTATAGAAGATTTTCTGCATAAGGTCGCTCACCGTGAGGGATTTGGAGACATCATCGCCGATGGCCCTGCGGCCGTGTTCAGGCACCTGGGAGAGAAGGCAAGAGACGGCTATGAGTCCCACTTCCCGGCCAGAAGCCAGGCCGAGCATTACTCAGTCCGCGCCTACCCGCTGGTCCTGATGCAGTGGGCCATGGGAAGCCGGGATCCCCTGTCCGGTGCCCATGACTGGACCGTTCTGGTCTACTGGAGCGGCATGAATTGGCCCAGAAGTCAGAAAGGGGCCCTGACCGCTGAGCAGCTCAAGGCCATCGGCAAGCAGGTCTACGGATCAGAGGCTTCGGTGGATGCGTTTAGCTATGAAGACAAGGCGAGGGTTGCCGCCATCGTTCAGAACATGTCAAGTCTCAAAAACAGCCTGGTGCTCTGCGATTGGTCTTGTTTTCCTATCCTGTCGAGCATCAACAACCCGCCGGACTATAAAGGGGATCCCGACATGGAGAGAAAGCTTTACTGCTCTGCCACCGGGCAAGACCTGGAGGCGGACGAGTGGCTGCGAATTGGGGAACGCATCGTCAATCTGGAACGCTGCCTGATGGTGCGCGAAGGCAGGCACAAAGAGCACGACACGGTCGGCGAGTTCCATTTTCGAGTTCCGGAGACCACCGTGCCGCCTTGGGAAAAGCCGCAGCCGGTCCCGCCCGTGGCGAACAAAGAAAAATTCGAAGCCATGAGGGACGAATTTTACAGGATCAGGGGTTGGGACCCGGGAACGGGCATCCCCACACCTTCCACACTCAAGTCCTTGGATCTTGACGACGTCGCTAAAGGCCTTCCTGTCCGGGGTTGAGTTCACTCCTCTTGGAGGCGCATCCGGCATTCTGCCCTCCGAGTCCATGCAAGCGACCTTCAAGACGAGGTCGAATGACCGAGCGCCACGCCATGTGGTTCCACGCCTAATGGCTTTGATCAGTAAGAAATCAAGCTCGGCAAATAGGTGGCGATCTGAGGGAAGATCATGAGCAGCAGGGTCAGCACGATCAACCCTCCCAGGAAAGGAAAGATGCCCCTGAAAATCACATGAAGAGGGATGTCCTGGGCGATCCCTTTGATCACGAACACGTTTACGCCTACAGGCGGCGTAATGACCCCCATTTCCGCGACCAGCACGATGATGACCCCGAACCATATAGGATCGAAGCCGAGCTTCATCACCAGGGGGAAAAAGATGGGAATGGTGACCACCACGAGGGCCATGGAATCCATGAAGAAGCCGCCCAGAAAGTAAACGAAAATGATCACGCCCATGATGGCCATGGGAGGCAGGGGAAGGCCTCCGATCCAATCGGCGAGCATGAAGGGGATGGTGGATACGGCCATGAAATGCCCGAACAGGGTGGCTCCGGTGATGATGAGGAGCACCATGCAGGAGGTGCGCAGCCCCTCTTTGCAGGAATCCAAGAAACCGCGCCAGGAGATCTGACGTCTTCCCGCACCGATGAGCAACGCGCCGCCCGCTCCGATCGCACCGGCCTGGGTGGGGCTGAACCAGCCGAGAAACAAGCCGCCGATCGTGACGGCAAAGAGAACCACGGCCTCGACGATTCCGCTGAAGGCGCGAAATCTTCTCGCCCATGGGACAGGCTCTCCCGGAGGGCCGAGTTCGGGATGGCGAATGCAAAGGCAAGCCACCGTGAGGACAAAGAAGAGGGTTAGAATCGCACCGGGCAACACCCCGGAGATGAAGAGTTTGCCGATGGAACCTTCGGTCATGATTCCGTAGACGATGAAGATGGTGCTGGGCGGGATCAGGATCCCCAGGGTCCCGGCGGCGGCAACGGTGCCTGTAGCCAGTTTGTCGTCATACCCGTATTTTTTCATTTCCGGCAGCGCGATCTGCCCCATGGTCGCTGCAGTGGCTGCTGTGGATCCGCAGATGGCGGCAAAACCGGAGCAGGCCAGGACGGTGGCGATGGTCAGACCTCCCCGGAAGTGGCCGACCCACGCATAGGCCGTATTGAAAAGCCTTTGGCTGATCCCGGAAGCATAGGCGAAGTTTCCCATGAGAATGAACATGGGAATCACGGAAAGCGGGTAGGAGGAGAAGGTTTCAAAGATATCCTGAGCCAGGAGACCGACGGCGGGGTTGAAGCCCATCAGATAGGCAAACCCTGCAAACCCGACGAGGGCCATGGAAAAAGCCACGGGGAACTTGAGGACAAAGAGCAAAAGGAGAACGCCTATGCCGACGATGCCGGCGGTCGTGGGGGTCATTTCTCTTTCATCCTTGAAAAGGCACTGAAAAGCTGAACGATGAACACCAAACACACCGGAATGCCGGCAAGGGCGATGCCGTAAGCGAAAGGATACAAAGGAATGCGAGCGGTTGCGCTCACCTCGCCTCCCAGGTGCATATAATGGCCGTAAATGCCGAGCCTCCAGACGATGAAAGAAAAGAGCAACACGCCCAGGAGACTCCCGATCACTTCCACGACCGCCTTGGCCCAATTCGGGAGCAGGATGAAAAAGAATTCAACGGTCACGTGCCTTCCCAGGATCAGCCCTGCGGCTGTACCGAAAGAAACGGCGACCACCTGGGCGAGCATGACGATGTCGATGGAGCCTGGGACGGGGTAGAGAAACATCTTGGCGCCCACGACATCCGCACAGGTGATGACCATCATGGTCACCAGCGCAAGCGCGCCCACCCATTCGAGCCACTCAATGACACGCCGGTTCGCCCTGTCAAGGGTGGATAAGAAGGTTCTCTTTTCTTCGATCATGATCGCATCCTGTTTTCTTGAGAGACGAACAACGATGCCCTGTCCGGTGATGAGCGGAACTCAGCGACTGTGTCTCCAACAAAAGAATGGCAGGGTGCAAGGCCGGAGAGGTTCCCGCCCAAGGCCCCGCACCCTGAGCCATTTGCCTTAATGCTACGGCCTCATCTCTTTCGGTCCGGTCGGAGATTTAAGTTTGAGCTCGATTTGTTTGGCCGTCCAGTAAGCGATCCTTTCTTCCAGGTACTTGATCCAGCCCCTGACTTCGGATTCTTGAAAACCGGTGCCTGCCATCTTCTTGATATAGGCTTCGATCACCGGCTTGGCCGCTTCTTTCCACCGGGTCGCCTGCTCCGGAGTCAGATCGATGATTTCCACCTTCTGCTCGATGGCAAAATCCCTGCCCTCGAAGTCGATGAGGTTCCACATGAGGGCGCATCGTTCCTTGTATTCGCCCACGAGCCTGTCAAAGATCTCTTTGAGCTCCGGCGTCAGTTTCTTGTAACTGTTCTTGTTCATAATGACGTAGAAAGGATAGACGTTGCCCACCTGCCAGCTGGCCGTGGTGAACTTGGCCACCTCGGCGAAACGGAAGGTCTTGAGGGTCTCAAAAGGCGTATTCACTCCGTCGACCACGCCCTTGGACATGGCGTCATACACCTCCATGACCGGTGTGGGGGCGGGCGTGGCTCCCAGGGCCTTGACCGTATCTCCAATGCTGCCGGGGGCGCGGATGGTCATGCCTTTCAGGTCTTCCAGGCTCCGCACCGGTTTCTTGGTGATCATGACGTTGGGCGTGCTGGTGTGCATCCACAGCACTTCCACATCTTTCCATTCCTTGGGTTTGAATTTGTTGTAGAAGTCATTGGCCACCTGGTTGGCCACCCAGCCGCTCGGATATCCCAGGGGCAAGCCGACCGCTTCGGTCACGGGCATCCGGCCCGGGGTGTATTCGACGTGAGAGAGGCCGATGTCCGCAATCCCGGTGGTCACGCCCTGGTACATGGCCGGCGCTTTGAGCAGGGAGCCCCCGGCAAAGAACTGGCCTTTCACTTTCCCTTCGGTTCGCTGTTCGAGATCCGCCAGGAATTCCTCGCAGATCTTGGAGTGCCTGGCAGGAGGGGGAAAATAGTTTGCAAATTTGAACTCAATGACCTGAGCCGAGACATAAGCCCCATGAAGGGTGATGAGGAAAAAGATTGAAACCACGACCGCCGCAAGCAAGTGTTTCCTGTCTTTCATGGCCCGATACCTCCTTCTCTGCTAAAGGTTTCCGTTTGAATTCCCTGCCTCATATTTTCAGATAACCCAGGTCGCTGGAGATCTCCTCACAGGCCTTTTTGACCCGGTCCAGCAAGTGGTCGAGCTCCCTTGGCGCCTGGCTTCTTGCAAGGGTCACGGCGATCCCCAAGGCGGCGACGACCTTGCGGGAGTAATCCTTGATTGGAGCGGCGATTCCGACCACCCCCTCCACCGCCTCCTGATGCTCCACCACGTATCCCTGATTGCGGATGGATTCCAGCCGGAGGCTGAAAGCGTCTTCATCCGTAATCGAGAAGGGTGTGTGCGCTTCCAGAGGGCTTTTCTTGAGAATCCCTCTCGCCTCTCTCGGGTCAAGATAGGCCATGAGCACCATGCCCAGCATCCCATAGTGCAGCGGCCTCCTCCATCCGATGTCGGAGGTGATGCGGATCATGCCCTTCCCCTCCCTTTTGTCCACGTACACCAGCTCCTGATCCATCATGATGCCCAGAAGCACAGTGGCCCCTGTTTCGTTCTGCAATCGGCTCATGGGATAGGCGGCCGCCTGGCGAAGAGAGAAGGAGGAAAAGACAATGCCGCCCAGCTCAAAGAGCTTCATGCCCAGTTGGTACTGTTTGGTGACAGGATCCTGGTGGAGGAATCCCCGGTCCGTCAGATTCGAAACCAGTCGTTTGGCTGTGGTCTTGTTCAGCCCTGTCTTTCTGACCATGTCCGAAAGATGGAGTTCCCTGTCTTGAAAGGAGAAACAATCAAGGATATCCAAGGCCCTATCCACGGACTGGACTCGATATCGGCTGTTTATCTTCTTGGGTGCACTCATGAAAGCCGCACTTTCAAAAGAACTATTGTAAGATCGCCCTGATGTCAACCCAAAACCGGCTGAAGCGCACGGCTAGTTCCGATGCTTCTGACGCTTCTCATCCTTTTGCGCCAGTTCAACAAGGCCGCCTTTGCCGAACTTGTTGATCTTGACCCCTCCGGAGAGCCGCGGAAAATCGCTGAAAAGGCACAGTTCGTCCGGGAGCTTGTAAGGGGCGATCTTGTCCTTGAGAAAAGCCCTCAGTTCAGCCAGGGTCAAAGGCTCTTTACCTGCGGGAATGACGCAGGCGCAAATGCTCTCACCGAGCACGGGATTCGCCGTGGCCACCACGCAGACCTGATGAACCTTCGGATGTTCCAGGATGTGGGATTCCAGTTCATGCGGGTAGATCTTGAAACCCCCGCGATTGATGAGGTCCTTGGTGCGGCCGTAAATCCTCACGTAACCGTCCTTTTCCCGGGAGGCCAGATCTCCCATGAACAGCCATCCGTCCACGATTTGCTTTTGTGTTTCCTGGGGATTCCTCCAGTATCCCTTCATCACGTGCCATCCTGAAAGGGTGAGTTCGCCGATCTGCCCATCCGGGACTTCTTTTCGAGACTCGGGGTCTACGATTCTCACCCGGGTGCCTTCAACAGGGAGCGAGTCAACGGTTGTGCCTGCCGGTATGGTAAGTGTTTCAAGAAGGGAATCTTTTGGGTTGAAAACCAGGATGCTTGCAGAAGGAATAGGGCGCAAGAGGTGGGGGAACAATATCTCCGTGAGTCCCTGGATGAATTCCGGCATGTCATCATCAATTTTCTGATGAAGGATACCGCTGAGGAACGC
>Ga0101944_10001365_pt1 | contig 51776 bp, 55 predicted proteins | sample DewCreD2012metaG_FD_75245 | JGI IMG/M metagenome (GOLD analysis project Ga0101944, IMG submission 75245) | Hot spring sediment bacterial and archeal communities from British Columbia, Canada, to study Microbial Dark Matter (Phase II) - Dewar... ... | reverse complement strand
AGGTGCGCCGGGTGACAGTGATCGCCAATGTCGCCAAGGAACTCAAGAACGGTGACATCCGCTTTGAGCCAATCTATCGCCTGGACGACCAATTGCCAGAAAGCCAGCCGAGTTGGGTGAAGGTAGGCGATTTGCGTCCGCGCATCCTGGCGGAAACCAGTCTGTAGGAGGTGAATTTACGATGATTACCCTGGTAGGTATTCTGGTCGGTCTTTTGATTTATGTTCTCTTTGCGCCGCGTCGCGTCCGGCGCGGCGAGGCCAGCCAGCGGATTGCTGAGCTGTATTCACTCGAAACGGCGCGTTCCTTGAGTGAGTTGAAGCCGGGATCGTTGGAGTATAAGCTGCTCGCTGCCGGAGTGCGCATGCAGCCAGTCACCTTCCGGCTGCTCACTATTGCGATTGCGGTGGCTGCAGGGGTAGTAACCTGGCCCTTTCTGCCCGGTTTGCCTGTCTTGATCATCGGCGTCGTCGCAGGATATTTGCCGTACGCCTGGCTGGATGACCGGGTCAAAAGCCGCGGCAGGGAAATAGATCGTTTACTTCCGGTTGCAGTAGGGAGGATCACGGCTGGTCTGCTAGCGGGAAGTTCGGTCCCTGAGGTTCTGCAGAAGACTGGCGAGTCATTGGAAGTAGAAGGGCCTAACCCGTTGACTGCGGAGCTCATGTTGACCGCCGCAGAATTGCGCAGCAAAGAACGCCAGCAAGCATTGCGCGGTCTGGCTGCTCGTTCGCCTTCTACCTCGCTCTCCAATCTGGCTTACCTGCTGGATGGTTACAGCGAAGCCGGCGGTAGTAAGTATGCTGAAGTCTTGCAGCAGATCTCTCAGCGCATTCAGCAAATCCTGGTGGCGCGCAACCGGGCCGTCGCCAAGGCCGGTGATGCGCTGCTCTCGGCGCGGATCATCCCGGTCGTCCTGCTGATCGTCTTCCTGTTTCTTACCCGCGATCCGCTCATCCAGGAATCGCTCCTCTCCCTGCCCGTTCAGATGGTAATCTCGGCCGGAATTGGGATGATGGTGTTGGGCTATCTGCTGATTCGTTCCATTGTATCGGAGGCTGTATGACGATTATTTACCTGCTTGGACTTGCGACCGCATCATTGCTGATCGTCATATGGGTCGAGTTTGTGCCCAGCCTTCCATCTGGTAGAGCGGCGCGCTACCTTCGGGAAAGCGACCAGCCGGCAGATCCCGAGCTGCCCGGATGGCGGAAGTGGCTGGCCTGGCTGGATCGCCCCACGGCGCGTTGGGCTCCCGGCTCGATCCTCAGGCGTACCAAAGCCGACTTATATTTTGCCCAACTGGCCGGGAAGTGGCATGGCTGGGACGAAGTCCAGTTCACTTCGCTTAGGGTAGCTCTGGCTTTGGGCGCGCTCATTTTTGGATTGTTGATCTACGACGACCTGGTTCCCAGCGCAATTGCAAGCTTGTTGGGATGGCAGGTTCCCGTGGTGCTATTGGGCGGCATCGCTCGCCGGGTTCGCCGGCGCTTCCAGGCACAACTACCGGAATTCATCCAGCTCGTGTCAGCACAGATGGCTGCCGGCGTCTCCTTGGAAGAAGCTCTGCGGCGTACAGCCCAGATGGATAGTCTGGCAGCACAGTGGATGCGCCACGTGCTGCAGATGTCTCAGGGACGCGTCATCTTCACCCAATTACAGAAGGAAGCTCAGGCTTCAAATATGCCGGATCTGATCGGGCTGGCGGTGCAGTTGGAATTCGTCCGCTTGGGCACCGCCCAGCAAGAGCTGATGGCGCAGATGGCCAATCGCATCGCTGCAGAATATACCGGCGGAGCAGAACAGCGCGCCGAGCGAGTAGGCGCGGAGCTGGTCATTCCCATGGTGATTTTCTACTTCCTGCCCTTCATCGCAGTCATCCTGGCTTTGATCGGCTGGCCAATACTGGCAACGCTATAAAGGATTGTGAGGGTATGCCAATGACTATTACAGAATACTTCGCGGCGCGTGCCGTAGCGATTGCGGGTTCCACCTTTGCCTTGGGACTTACCCTGGGCTGGTTCCTGGCGATCCTGCACTTCGGCGGCTCTTCCGGATCGTCAGACCGGAGAGATCGAGACGATGATTGAGCAGATGAAAGACCGCCTGGGGCTGGCTTTCTTCACCTTCGCGGCGGTTGTTTCAGCGCTGGCTGCCTGGGAACAGCCGACCGCCCTGGCCTGGCTGGCCGCATGGCATAACGCCATCCTGGCCGCCGTCTACGCACGCCGTAAGCCGGCTAAGAGTTACGATCGGCGCGGCCTTGTCTTGGGGATTCTTGCTGCTTTGCTGCCATTGGCTGCTCCCTATCCGGCCGAGATGCCTGTGCCGGTCTTAATCATCGGTCTGCTTGGGTACGGGTTGGTGCTCTGGTCTTTGCTCGTCTTGGGGCGCAGCTTTGGCATTGCGCCCGCAGACCGTGGTCTGGTCACTCAGGGGCCCTACCGTTATATCCGCCATCCTATGTACCTGGGGGAGCTGATCTTGCGGGCTGCCCTGGTCATCTCTTCGCCTGATCCGCTGCTTGCCGCAGCCCTATTGGTTGTGCTTGTTATTATCCAGGTGATCCGTGCCATTCGAGAAGAACGCATCATAGATACATATAGTACCTACTCCAGCCGGGTGCGATACCGGCTGATCCCAGGAGTCTGGTAATGGAGCTGCGACTGCTGCCCCTGATCAGCTACTTCGCTGCCGCGGCTTACTTAGCGGCCTGGCTATTCCACCAGTCGTGGGCGCTTGTGGCGCAAATACGCGCCTGGTTATTTCATCGTAAGGCGGCTGGCAGAGTCCTGTCATTGAACGCAATACGAGAAACGAATGATCGGTTTGGAATATTGCTCAAGATCCTTGCTGCAGCTATCGGTATTTTCATCGCAAACTGGGCGGCGACCAGGATATCCAGGGAGTGGCTTATCCTGGTATTGGTTGTTGCTGTGATTTTAAGCGAGGAATTCCGGCCGTCGAGAGACATGATGAATTTGCTGGCGGTTACAGTCTTGATGGACCGCATCCACGTTTATACCGAATCAGGTAATGATCTATTCGAGGTGCTATCCAAGGCTGTTCAGGATCTGCCAGAGGGAGAAGTACAACAGGCGCTGTGGGAAGCTTTGCACAGGCGACGCAGCGGGCTTGCTACTCAGGAATGTCTGGCATTATTGAGCGGGATCGATCCCCACCTGGATGAATTTGTGCTCACTTTGAAACACATCAACTTGCAAACAGGGCTTACACTGGCGCAGGTGGCTGATCGGCTGCACCAGCGAGCGGGTCGAAGGTGGGATCACGCCAGCCGGTTTATGCTGACGAAAGAGCATATGTGGCCTTATCTGCGCATTGTTAGAGCAGCCATCGTCGCGGCAGTCATTGTTTTATCCTATAACGGCGTCTCCTTGCATTTTACTGCCTGGCCGAGTCACATTACGGTTGTGTGGCTTGGATTGGGATTGATCGCTGCTGGTTTATTACTCTATTTTGCCCTCACCAGCAGTTGGCCCAGGCGAGTCCTGGCAGTATTCTTGCTGCTGCTCGCCTTGTTTCCCTTTTTGAACAGAATCGGTGTCCAAAGCCCGTGGTGGATCCAGATTCAAACAGTTACCCATGTCTCGGAAAATGTCACGGAATCACGAAACGGGGTCGGTTCGCCAGCGTCTCAAGAACAGGCCCAATATGAGCCCCTGAGTTTACCGGTCTCGGTTCGTCTGTCGGAAGGTGATCTGGACCCCGCTTCTCTCCCTTCCCTCAAACCATCCTTTCCCATTACAAATACTTTCACAACAACCATTTTAGTTCCATCAAGATTCGCAGATGTAATGCTCGAGGAGTTATGTTGCCATCGCCTTTATCAGCCCAGGTGATCGTATGGGCGCTTCTGCTGGCCTGGCTGGCTGTATGCGTCATATTCGACTTGCGCTCACGGCAGGTGCCAGCCTTCCTGACCGTTATACCGCTGATCCTGGCTGCGATATGGCGATTATCCCAGGGCGGCTGGCAGCTTGTGGTTCTGGTGGCGCTCCTGGTCCTGATATCCGATCTGCCCCAGGCAAAATGGCGCATCCCGATTGCTTGTGCCGTGACGATCCTGAGTCTTTCCATAGCCGGGTCGCCAGGTATCGTGTATGCCATGCTAGTAGTTTTTGCTGTCTGGGCGCTGTGGGAGATCGGTGCTTCCGGCGGTGCAGACGCCAAGATCATCATTACCCTGGTGCTGTTCTTCTCGAACGGGTTGCTGTTCATTCCGATTGTTCTGGTGGGAGGCATCCAGGGGCTAGTTGGGTTGATTCCCAGGCGGAAAACCATTCCATATACAGTGGCGATTGCCCTGGGGATGGTCGCCTGGCTTTGGATGGTCAACTATCCAAGATGAAAAATTCTAAAGAAAGGAGGAGAACAAGCCATGCGTTTCTTACGGGATCGAGCAGCCATTGAAACATCGGAAGTAGCCGTGATTATCGCCGTGGTCGTGCTGGTTGCTTATGGAGCCTATCAGCTTCTGGGCGCTCGCATCGCCCAGGTGGTCCAGGATGTCGCTGGACGGTTATGAACAAACTGCTGGCAAGGGCAGGTTTATGTTTCTTCCCTTGCCAGCACCTTTTGATTTGCAGGAGGTCGAAGATGCGATTTCTATTCTCTAAACGTGCGATTGAGACATTGGAAGCTGCCATCACTTTCCCGATCGCCATCCTGGTCATGCTGGCGACGGTCAACCTGGGCATGGTGGTGTACGGTCAGCAGGCTGTGCAGGCTGCCGCCCGTCATGGAGCGCGCATGGGCAGTGTGGCGCAGCAGTGCGGCGCTTGCTATGCGGCCAGCGCGGCCAGCAGCGCGATCGATAGCGATCCGATCGTCAAAGAACCCAGCGTCGCCATCCTTTCCCCAGGCGGGGTGGCCGGCAGTATTCTGAGCGTGCGGGTTTCGGGCACAATCCCCAGCTTCCTGGGCAACCTGGTTCCTGGATTGCCAGGCAGCTTTCCGGTTTCGGCGGAGGCGACGTTCCGGCAGGAGGGATGGTGATGGAGCTCAAGCTGCTACAAGATAAGCGCGCTTACTCGTTGACCTTCTGGACGGTTTTCTTTGGGTTCATCCTGATCCCGATCATGGCGTTGGGAATCGAGCTGGGCCGCTATTATTACGCTCGAGCAGAGATCGCCAAGGCAGCCGATGCCGCCGCCCTAGCTGCCGCCTCAGAGATCAGCCAGCGAGTGTTCGAGGAGACGGGGGATCTACAGCCTACCAGCCGTACCTGGGCCAATGCCCAAGCTTTTGCCAGCATGAACAATGGATACTTGAGTCAGTATGGAGTAAATGCGGTTGTGACGGGGATTTCGGTGGATGCCGGGGAAGACACGGTGCTGGTGCTGGTGTCGGCGAATTTGGACCGCTTGTTTCCCAGTGTGGTGCCGGATGTGGTGGTGACAGAGAGCGGGTATGCTGAAATTCGGGCTTTTTCTCGCTAATGGCCAAATGCATCAACTCAATCTGAAAAATTATCTAATCTCTGCTAAATTCATCGAGCCTAACGGGATTATTGTCACCGTTAGGCTACGATGATAAGTTTCTCGTTCAGGGTTTCTGACCGCAATACGGGCAGACAACCCAATCCGCCTGGATGTACCTGCCGCAATGGGAACACGGGCGCGCCCCGGTTCGTGTTGATGAACTGCCCATGCCTCGTACTAGAGCTGCAACGCCAGCGATGACTGCACCAATCAGAAGCAGCGGAACCAGGATCATCCCAAACATCATCAGACCGCCGAATATGCCGAAACCTCCAAAACCGTTGTATCCATGCATCATCCCCGGACCCATCATCCAGGGCCCCATCCCGTAAGGCGCCCACCTGCCGCCAAAAAACGGCAGCGCAATCGCAAAGACCAGGGCGAAGATGAGTAAACCAACCAGCAAATACTTCCAAAAATTGCTCATTTCTAGAACTCCTCTTCGCTGATGAAATCCCCATGCCAGGTGTGCGGCCAGACGTCGCCAGTCAGGCCGTTGACGCTCAGCATCCCGGCAACCTGGCCATTCATCTCGTAATCGAAGGTGTAGTAACCGTAGAACGCCATTCCTTCGCCCTCGATCGTTGCACCGGACAAGTTAGCGTCCAGCGCCTGCTGGGCAAGCTGGCGGGCTTCCTCTATGGTTAGAGCGCTGTCACCCGTACCGCCGCCCATGTGGCCATACTTGAGGTTCCACATCATGTTGGGACCAATCTCGGGAGATACGGCTCCTAAATAAGGATCTACCAGCAACTCGAATGCCCCGCGGCCGGTATCCGCTTCTCGAATGACCAAATAGAAATTCTGGCTGAATTCCATCACTTCAGCGACTTCCAGGCCTGACCCATAGCTGGCAAGATATGCCATGGCAGCCTCCACGACATCCTGAATGATGATTCGCTCCGTATCTGATCCGGGCTGGGGCTGGAACCAGCCTCCCATCATTCCCCGACCCATGCCGCGGTCACCCCATCCGCCCATCATGCCCGAGCGATAGCCACCCATTCCCTGCCAATTCCAACCCTGTCCGGCCGAGCTCGACCAGTTGCCGCCGTACCATCCACAACCGGCATACCAGCCTGCGCCCGGGCGAGCGGATAGAGTCAGTTGGGGAGTGGGATCTACTTGGGCAACCTGGACAGGTTGGATGACTTCGATTGAATCGGGTTGAACTTCAGGTGATTCCAAACGGATCGATGCGGCCGGTAAGATCTGGGAGCTATCCGCTGGCGCGGCAGAAACTCGCAATAGCGAGCTGGCTCCTGTCGCTGCCCCAACGCCGAGTGCGAACGCAGCCACGACGACAACGATCCAAATAAATGTTTTACGCATGGTACATCCTCCTGTTTGTGTCCAGTTTCTTGAATTTCATCCTTCTGTTATCTAGTCTATCGGGAGGATGTATAGAAGTTGTGTAGAACCGGTAAGCAGGTTATAAGGGTTTCGGGGCTGGCAATAATACCAAGAAACGGGTGCCAATACCGCCACCATCTGGGTTGCGAAAGACCGGGCTTTCCGCCCATACCTGGCCCCCATGCGCTTCGACGAGCTGTTTAACGATCGCCAGGCCGATCCCCGACCCGCCACTTGTCCGATTGCGGGATTTATCTGCCCGGTAGAAGCGGTCGAAAACGTACGGTAAATCTTCCGAGGCAATCCCGCTGCCTGTGTCAGTGACTTCAACTTTCACCTGCCGCCCGCCGGCCTGTCCCTCGACACTTACACGTAACGTAACCTTGCCGCCAGAGGGTGTATGGCGCAAAGCGTTTCCGAGTAGATTGTGCAGCACTTGGCTTGTTCGGTCGGCATCTAGCGCAAGCTTGGGCAAATTATCGTCGATTCCGCTACTAAGCTCCACCTGGATTGACTCTGCCTGTGGGCGCAAAGAGGCGATGACCCGCTGCGCCAGCTCGCCCGGGTCGGTCTCCACTTTTTCCAGCTTCAACTGCCCGGCTTCAGCCAGAGAAAGCAGGCGCAGGTCCGAGACCAGGCGCGCCAGCAGGGCTGTTTCATCGCGTAACGAGGCGATCTCTTCGGGACTGGCCGGCAGCACGCCATCCAGCATGGCTTCCAGGTTGCCCTGGATGACGCTGAGCGGGGTGCGTAGTTCGTGGGCGATGTCGGCTACCATGTTCTGGCGCAGTTGGCGATCATGAGCCAGTGCGTCGGCCATCTGGTTATAGGATTGGGCGAGCTGGCCGATCTCATCGTTGGATTTCACATCGATCCGTTGGTTTAAATCTCCCGCCGCGATGCGCTGAGCCCCGCGGGTCACGGCGCGCACGGGTGCAATGATCTGACGGAAGAGCACCGATCCGAGCAACAAGGCCAGAAACGCAGCTGTCAGGCTGGAGAGCCAAGTGGAGGCGTTTAACTGGCGCAAAAAAGCACCGCTCGCGGAGGCTGGAGCTGCCGTGGTAGAAACCGGCAATAGTGTCCCGATAAACTGGTTGCGGAGAAGGAGGGGCATACCCGCAGAGAGATCCTGAGCTGACAGGGAAGAACCCAGGGCGGCGTTCAGGGTGTCAGCCACCACACGGCTCCGGGCGTCAGCCAGCATCAGACGTACGTCCATCATCTGCCACATGTCGCTCCAACCCATCATCGAATCCATGTCCATCATCCCCCCGGATTGTGTCCCCGGCAGCCGCCCATCCATCATACCTGAGCGATTATCGCCCATCATCCAACTGTCTTCTTCCCAGCCTCCCATGCCGGACTCTGTCCCCATCATCATCCCCTGCCAGGGGTTGTTGATAATCCTTTCGACACCATCCCAGCTCTGGTTGCGATCGTAATAATCCACTAGCGCCGGGGCCAGACGCTGCGCCCAGGCCAACCCGTTCTGGGATACGTACTGGTTGAACTGGGATCGGGTAGCGCGGCTGACCAGGAAACCGTCGATTGCCCCACCAATGGCGATCACGAGCACGAAGGCGCCCATCAGGCGCAGCCATAGACTACGCATATCCTTTTCCTTCCGCCGCAAACTTATATCCAACGCCAAAGACGGTCAGAATGTAGCGCGGGTTGCGGGCATTATCTCCCAGCTTGGCGCGCAGGTTCTTGATATGCTGGTCGATCGAGCGTTCATAGCCCTCGTACGACACCCCCTGCACAGCTTCCAGGAGCTGTAAACGGGTGAAGACCTGCCCCGGATGGCGGGTCATTGCTGCAAGCAAATCGAATTCATTCGGAGTGAGCTCCAATGATTGACCATTGAGGGTAGCCGTGTGCTGCTCCAGGTCCACTTCCAGTTCGCCGGCGCGCACGATTTGCGGCGGCTGCATCAGACCGCGGCTGCGCCGTAGAACTGCTTTGACTCGGGCCACGACTTCACGCGGGCTGAACGGCTTGGTGATGTAGTCGTCGCTGCCTAATTCCAGGCCGAGCAGACGATCCATCTCCTCGCTACGGGCAGTGAGCATGATGATCGGTGTGCCCGACTCACGGCGGATCTGGCGGCAGATCTCCCACCCATCTACGTGGGGGAGCAATAAATCCAGGATGATCAGGTCGGGTCGTTCATGACGGAAGGCTGGCATGGCCTGCGCGCCGTCCTGGATCGTGACCACATGGTAGCCATCTTGTTCTAGGTACAGCCTCACAGTGCGAGCGATCTTTGTTTCGTCTTCTATCAGTAAAATCTTATCAACCAAGCCCGACCTCCGACAGTGAGGACATCCATGACATTAGCCTACCAACAACATGTGAGAAAGTTGTGTAGAACCGATCAGCGAATCGTGTAACTATGCCCGCAACATACGCAGGCCGCTACCGATGACCACAAACTCGCTGATCTCGTGAGCCAGCACGACGGCGGGTAGTGTGAAGTACCCGGTCAGCGCCCCGATAACTAGCGCGCCGATCACGATGGCGGAAAGGGCTAGATTCTGGTTCACTACCGACTGATTGCGCTTTGCCAAACTCAAGGCGTAGGCCAGCTTTTCAAGATTGTCAGCCATGAGCGCTACGTCTGCTGTCTCCAAGGCCACGTCCGTCCCGGCCGCGCCCATCGCCACGCCTACCGTGGCTTCGGCCAAGGCCGGGGCATCGTTCACGCCGTCACCCACCATAGCCACGTGCCCGTAGCGTTCAGATAGCTCGCTCACTTTGACGGCTTTATCCCCTGGCTTCAGATCGGCATAGATCTCATCGATGCCTAATTCTCCAGCTATAGCCTTCGCTGTACGCTGGTTGTCGCCGGTCAACATAACAATCTTGTCGACACCAACAGCGTGTATGGCTGCAATCGCATCGCGGGCATTGGGACGAATGTTGTCGCGGATGGCGATCAGCCCCCACGGCGCCTGCTCGTCGCCCAGCACCACTACCGTCTTCCCCTCGCTCTGAAGATAGTTGATTTTGTCCCAGGCATGCTCCAGCGAGACGCCCAACTGCGAGTGGAACAGATCCGGGCTGCCAACGTAGACCGTGCGCCCGTCCATACGGGCGGAAGCGCCGGAACCGGTCAGCGAGCGGAAGTCGGCCAGCTCAGCAGGGAGAACCCCTTGCGACTCCACATCGCGGACGATGGCCTGCGCAAGCGGGTGGCCGCTGCGCCGCTCGATGCCCGCCGCCAAAGTCAGCAGCTCATGCTGAGAGGTTATTATTTGATCGGGATCCTGGCGAAGGAGGACGACGTCGGTCACTTCCGGCTCGCCGCGGGTCAGTGTGCCGGTCTTGTCCATCGCCACCACCTTCACCTTGGCCAACTCTTCAATATACACACCGCCCTTGATCAATACACCTTGGCGCGCTCCCGTTCCCAGCGTAGCCACCAAGGTAATCGGGATGGAGATGACCAGGGCGCATGGGGCGGCCGCAACGATAAATACTGTGGCGCGGGTAATCCAGGTGGTCCATTCGGCGCCAAAGGCCAACGGAGGGATCACAGCGATCAGAAACCCGATCAACAAGACGATCGGGCTATAGCGCGCTCCAAAACGCTCGATGAACCGCTGGCTCTTGCCTTTCTTTTCCTGGGCTTCCTCGACCATGTGGATGATGCGGCTGATCGTGTTATCCGCAAAGGTCTTGGTGGCGCGCACTTCCAAGGCGCCCTCGCCGTTAATACTGCCGGCGAAGACCGGATCGCCGGGCAGTTTCTCTACTGGCACACTCTCGCCTGTCACTGGGGCCTGGTTGACGCTGGAAGCTCCGACCAACACTTCACCATCGGTGGCCATCGCCTGGCCAGGTTTGACAATGAAGACATCCCCGACGAGTAGCTCCTCCACCGGGATTTCTCGCTCAATCCCATCCCGGCGCACCAGGGCGACTTTCGGAGCCAGATCCATCAAGGCTTTGATGGCGGCTCGGGTTTTTTCTTCCGTGTAGCCTTCGGCAGCCTCACTGATCGAGTATAGAAATACGAGCATAGCGCCCTCGGCTGGCTCGCCCAATGCGGCGGCCACTACCGCTGCGATGCTCATCAGCAGCTCGATGCCGATTTTGCGCTCGAAGATGAGTTCCTCGATGGCCTCACGGCCAAAATAGTAGCCACCAATCAGAATGGCCGCGATATAGATTACTGTCGAGACGATTTCCGGAACACCTACCAACCCGATGATCCAGCCGATCAGCAGTAGCACGCCAGACGCCGCTGAAGTCAGCACTTTGGGGTTCTTCCATGGCTTGGGCTGTTCGGCTATTTTCATGCCCATCTGGGGCGGGAAACCCAGACTCTCGAGCTTCTCCTTGAGCGCGTCAGGATTGGTCTGAGCCGGGTCAAAGGACAAGGCCACTTTGGCTGACTTGGGATAAATCTTCAATTCAGCTAGGCCGGTGAACCCAGCCAGCCCGCGTTCGATGGCGGCGGCATCGTGTTCGCAGTCCAGGTTAGCGACGCGGATTTCAAGTTGTTTGGTATTCATTGACCTTCTCCAGAATCCTCTTGGCGCTCGCCTCGCGGGAGGTTATATCGGGTGCATTCATAAACACCCCTGGCTACGTCCGACAACAGGGATTCGGCCAGTTCCAGCAGCTCGCCTACCCGGTCATCGCTCAAATGATAAGTAACGTAACGCCAGTTTTGCTCGGAGACGACAAGGCCGCATTCACGCAAACAGGCCAGGTGATTGGAGGCGTTGGACTGGGAAAGGCCGGTTTCCTTGACGATCTCGCCTACGGTGAGCGGTCCGTTGCGCAGCGCTTCCAGGATGGCCAGGCGAGAAGGATCGCCGAAGCCGCGGAAGAGCTTGGCTTGCAGATCGATGGCTTGAGTTTGGGCATTAATCAACATATCTTCAACCTCGTATTATCATATCATCAATTAATGATATGATAAATCAAGAATAGATACCTGTCAAGCCAGAGAGCAGGAAAATGGTATCTCCCTGCTCTCTGGCCTGTTACAAATTCGCTGACGGGTCGATTATTTCTCTAAGGAAAACCCTTCTTCCTCCCAGGCGGTCGTGCCGCCATCCAACATCCAGATGTCGGTGTACCCCATTCCGAGCAAAGAATTGACCGCGATCTTCGCCATACCGGATGTCAGGCAGTACACCACAATTTTTGTGTCTTTTTCCGCCGGCAACTGCGCCAGGCTTTGCTCGATCTGGTCATACGCCAGGCGCTGGTCGGTCTGGGGAATATCCCCCTGCCAGGGCGTGTGCACGTTGATCAACGTGAAATCCTTGTCTTCGAGCAGTTCCTGCAATTCTTGAACCGAAACAACCGTGTAGCTGCCATTGTCGGTGCTGGCTTGCTGCCCAATAGTTTTCGCCTGGCAGGCAGCTAAAAGCAAGGCTAGCATCAGGATGCCTACAAGTATCCAGAATTTACGAGTTTTGTCAGACATTTTACTCTCCAAATCACTTATGGTTCGACCGGATAGGCTGCCTGCTGCCAGGCCCTGAATCCGCCCAGAATAGGGGTAATTTTCTCGAAGCCGTTATCCAGCAGGATGCGCGCCGCACGGGCGCTCGATTCTTCTGCAGGTCAGGTACAGTAGGTGATGATCCATTGGGAGCGGTCCAATTCTCCCAGTCGCTGCTCCAGCTCAGACAGGGGGATAGATAACGCGCCGGGGATGTGGCTTTCGGCGAACGAACCGGCATCGCGCACATCTACAAGGATAGCTGACCCAGCATCCACAGCCGCTTTGGCTTCATCCAGCGTAGCACGCGGGATTTCTGGATAGGTATCTTCCTCATGCTCATTCGACGAAGCCGCTGGCGCTGCAGGAGCAGGCGTATTCTGAAGCGCCATCATAAATGCGGCAGTGATCAGCAGCAGACCCCCACCAATGGTAAGCAGGACTGGGATTGGTAAAGTCTTTTTTCTGCGAGGCATGCTTAGGGCTCCTGTACTTCAACCTGAAGTGTGATCTCCCCCGCTTTTTCAAAACGCAGGGTGAGGGTGAAAGTATCGTTGATCTGTAAATCTCGGTTCAAATCGATGAGCATGACGTGCAAATCTCCTGGCTTGAAAACGACACTCTCCCCGGCGGGAACCTGCACGGCATCCTGCATGCGCATGGACATCACCCCGCTGCTGTCCATCATCGACATGTGCGCTTCGGCGCTGGCGGCTGCATCGGTGCTGGCGCCGATCAAGGCATCGTCGGCGCGTGTATCGTTCTGGATAACGAAATATACTGCGCCATTTTGTCCTTGCAAGGCCTGGCGCGCCCAGGCATCCTGCACATTCAGCGCCTCGTTCGCTGGCGAACAAGCGCTGAGCATGAGTACTAAAAGGGTCAAAAGCAACAAGCGTTTCACGAAGTGTCTCCTTATTTTTAGTTTTGCTTGTATCCCAACAGCCGCAGTGCATTGGCGACCACAACCAACGTGCTGCCTTCGTGGAAGAGGATGGCAATACCGATACTGACAATGCCCGTTAGCGATGTGATGATCAGCAGCGCAATTACGCCAAGCGAAATGACCAAATTTTGCACGATGATCGCACGCGTGGCGCGCCCCAACCCCACCGCAAAAGGCAGCCTGGACAGGTCATCGCCCATCAAAGCCACGTCGGCGGTCTCAAGCGCCACGTCGGTGCCAGCGCCGCCCATCGCAATGCCCACAGTGGCATTGGCAAGCGCCGGGGCGTCGTTTACCCCATCGCCGATCATGGCTACCTGACCGTATTGCTGCACCAGCTCGCGGATAACGGTCAGCTTGTCCTCCGGCATTAAATCAGCGCGGAATTCGGTCAGCCCGATCTCGGCGGCGATGGCGGAGGCGGCGCGTGCATTGTCGCCGGTCAGCATAATCGTATGCTCTACTCCTGCTTGATTGAGCGCCTTCATCGCCTGCGCAGCTTCGCTGCGTAGAGTATCCGCCAGGGCGATCAAACCCAACAAAGTTTGACCTTCAGCGATCCACATCAGCGTCTTACCTGCCTGCTGAAGCGCCTCGCCTATTTCCAGGGATTCACCGGAAAACATTGCGCCGGCTTCGTCCATCAATTTCTGATTGCCGATCCAGATAGTTTTGCCGTTCGAGACAGCGCGCAGGCCGCGGCCCGTAAACGCCTCGACTTCGTCCACTACTGAGAGAGGCGCGCCCTGAGTCTGGGCTGCGCGCACGACCGCCTGGGCCAGGGGATGCGCTGAACGCGATTCCGCTCCAGCAGCGAGCGAGAGCAATTCTGCTTTACTCAACTCACTCAGAGGGACGATATCTGTCACCTCTGGCCGGCCGTGCGTGACCGTGCCGGTTTTATCGAAGGCGATGGCTTTGAGCCGGCCAAGGTTTTCCAGGTGCGCCCCGCCCTTGACCAGCACCCCGTTGCGGGCCGCCTGCGCTACTCCGGCTAAGATAGCGGAAGGGGTGCCAAGCGCCAGGGCGCATGGCGAGGCTGCCACGAGCAAGGTCATAGCGCGCAGGAACGATTCTCGGAAGGGAAATCCAAACAGCGGGGGAAGGATGATGACCAACGCGGTGAGGATCAGCACAGCGGGGACAAAAACGCGCTCAAACTTTTCCACCGTCTGTTGGGTGGGCGATTTCTGCGCCTGGGCTTCCTCGACCATCCTCATCACCCGGGCTAGGGTGGAGTCTTTCGCCAGGCGGGTAACTTTGACTTCCAAAGCGCCTTCGCCGTTGACCGTGCCAGCAAAGACCGCATCGCCGGGTACTTTATCCACCGGCAAAGACTCGCCGGTCACCGGAGACTGGTCCACGCCGGAACGGCCGTCCAGAATGACGCCATCCATCGGGATGCGCACGCCAGGGCGTACGATCACCTCATCCTCAAGCCGGAGCGCCTCGACTGGAAGCTCCTGTTCTTTGCCATCCCGGCGGACGAGGGCGGTCTTGGGCGCCAGCTCGGTCAGGGCTTTCACGGCAGCGCGGGCGCGATCCAGAGCGCGCTCTTCCAGCGCGTGACCCAGGCTGAACAGGAACAGCAGCAGCGCGCCTTCGGCAAATTCACCCAGAATTGCCGCCCCGATAGCCGCCATGACCATCAACAGGTCGGTGTCGAAGTGGCGCTCTCGCAGGGCATGCCAGGCGTGGCGGGCGATATCCCAGCCGCCGAACAGATAGGCAGTTAGGTAAAGAACGGTGCTGAGCAGCGCCGGGAAATCCAGAAATTGCCCGCCAAGCCAGCCAGTAAGCAAGAGCAGTCCGGAAACGATGCTGAACAGCAGCTCACGGTTTTCTTTGTACCAGGAGCGCAGCCCTTCAGTGGGAATCTCATAGCCCATCGCCTGCACTCGCTTTTCGATGACGGCGCGGTTTACTGCGCGTTTGTCGTACTCCACCCACATCTTCCCGGCAGCATAATTGACTGAGGCTGACAAGACTCCCTCCATCCGTCCAACGCTGTGCTCAATCGCCATGCTGCAATCGGAGCAGTCCATGCCTTCGATGGGGATGGTCGCGTGGTGGAAGCGGTTGGCGATCTGCGCTCCAGCTCGTTCAGCGATGCGTTTGACTTCGGGCAGGGTCAGCTGGTTGGGGTCATAGTGCAGGCAAAGATCCACAGGCGACTTGTCGCGCTCCAAATGGGCGCGCAGGATGCCCTTGCGGTTCTGGAGGGAAGTTTCCAGCCTGGTGAGGCACTCGTCCCTCTCGTCTTCAATGCCCGGAAGAAGGAGGGGGATTTCAAGTTCGATTGTTTTTTCCATGCAAATAAATCCTTTTCAAAAATCAAACAACAATCTACGCGCAAAGCTCAGAAAATCGCTTTGCGTAGTGCTCGAGCATGCCTCCCGAACAAATGCTCGCGCGGCTGGTTTTAGATGGTGGGTGGGTGGGGGATTTTTGCGCTTAACTGCAGGGCGCAAACGCAAACTTGTGTAGCTTCGATCGAGATGGTAGGTTGAGAAGACAAGTGCTGTGGTTTATCGGCGTGAAGCATGCCGTTGTGAATAGGGCAGGAAGATTCCGTTGCGGTGTGGGCTGTGTCCGTCGAGGTAATAAACAAGTGTCCTGCCATGCTTCCAAGCAGGAAGATGACGAGCAAGGCCAGGATGATCTGTCGTAACTGGTGGTTCATATCAACTGTGCAATACATGATCCAGCCCGCGCTGGAGAAGCTCGATGATGTGCTCATCGTCGATGCAAACGTAGACGCTGCGCCCCTGCTTACGGGTCCGTATCAGACGTTTATCGCGCAGCCCGCGCAACTGGTGGGATACTGCCGACTTGGTCAGCCCGATGTGTGCTACCAGATCACCTACATTCATCTCTCCATCCATTAAAGCGGAAATGATTCGGAGGCGAGTAGGATCGGATAGAGCACCGAACAAGGTGGCAAGCTGCTCAGCGGTATCTTCATTTAGGTAATTTTTCGTAAATGGTTCGTTCATATCAAATAAAGTTGAATGATTGCTCAACCATAGAATTATACTATATTTTTTGATCTAGGCAAGGAGATGACAATTTTGAGCAACCCCATTTCTGGGAAGGAATTAACAAACAACGCGAATAGGGTTGACAAATTCGTAAAATAGTGTAAACTAATGAACATAACCGAATAATTCAGTTTCTCACACGTTGGCCGGGACGCTCCTGCTGGAGATGCGTCCCGGCCTTTTTGTTTAACCACTTTTCAGGAGGCTGCCATGATCAACGATGTCGTTCTCGAAGGTATTGTCGTCAAAACCTGGAGGTACGCCGACGATCTGCTCTTCCGCATCGCCTGCTATCGCGACCCGGACCTGCCTTCCAAATCGCTTAACGATGTCCAGGACGCGGCCGATTTCGTTACCATCCGCGTACTGAAGGGCAACCTGGGTGCGCCGGTGGTGATCGAGAAGGGCTACAAAGTGCGGGTACACGGTTTTATCCAGAGCCGGGATTACGAAGAGAGTCTGGCGGATTTCTTGAAAGATGCCCGCGGCGCAGAGCTGCCGGTCCCGGAGAACCTGGATCCGAACGAGCTGCGCGCTCCGCGCGGCACCACCGAAGTGATCGCTCGGCGCATCATGAGCCAGCGCAATGGATCGAAAAGGTAATCCGTCTGGCTGAATAGCCGTTCTATACTGGCGGCAATTAGCAATTATCAAAATTATCCTTTGGGGAATATCTCAGAACAACTGAATAATTCTGTGCTGGGCAGCTTGACTGCCCTATACGTAGGCCGGTGTGCTTCCCCCAGGAGGGTTGTGCGCCGGCCTTGCTGCTTAACGAGCCTTGCAGCTCGAAGAGCAGCCTGCACCTTTACAAACAGCCTCTTTGCGTAAACGTTCTGTCCTGGCAGGCGGTGGCCGCTGCCCCTTAGTCCGGGGGCGGGTCGTGAGAAGCGCTGGGGAAACTACGTTTCCTTAAAGTCGTCCGCAAAGGCCAGGCTCATAAGATGCAAAAATACCGATCTTTACGGTTGCCCGGCTGGTTTCGCGCCGGCCGGGCAGCCGTTCACAGACTCAGAGCAGCAAATTTCGGCAGCTGCACGCGCTCAGTTGCGATCGGCGGTCGAGGTTTGCTGCCCTGACGTGCCCTGAAGTGAGGAACTCAGGGAAGCAATCGTCGGTTGGGTAGCCGGTTATGGCTTTCCCAACCAACGTTGGAAACCAATCCCCATACGTTTGTCTTTTGACACGAAAGGAGCGAAATGCGCACACGATGAATACCGCACCCCCGATCCTGGAGAACCAACTCCAACACGAACGCACGGCCCGGGCGCAGGCTGCCCTGCAGAGCGGCGATATGCAGGTGATGGTCCTGATGGACTACACCTGGACGGTCGCCAGTAAGAGCAGCCATTACACCGTCTCGCTGAATGGCGACGCCTGGACCTGCACCTGCCCGGATTTCAGCGGCCGCTGCCAGCGTTTTGGCTTGCGCTGCAAGCACATCGAGGCGGTCCGTCTCACCGAGACGGAAAAGTTCGCCGAATCCGGGCTGGTAAGCCTATACACGCATCCAAAATTTTCAACTATTCACACGGAGGAACACATGACCCAATCCATGCCAACACACGATCCACCCACGCTCGATCCATCAAGTGAGCAGATCCTGTGGCGACTGCGACAACCTCTGGATATGAACCGCGTCAAGCGCCGCCAGGCTCCCGGGCAAGGGACAGTCCCCTACCTGGAGGGTTACGACGTGATCGAAGCCGCCAACGACTTGTTCCTGTTCCGCTGGTCGTTCGACCTGCTCAGCGAACCGCACATCATGCGCTGGGATAAGGCGATCACCTTTTACGATCAGCGTGCCAGGAAGAAGGTGCCGGTTCTGGGCGAAGATGGCAAACCAACCACGGAGATCGCCGGCATCGCTTACATCACCGGCCGGATCACGGTCGAGCTGGATGGTAAAGCCTATAGCCATGCCGATGCCGGGCGCTGCATCTTCACTGGCGATACGCCCGAAGCCCTGGATATGGCCATCGCCGGCGCGGTCACCGACTGTCTGAAGCGCTGCTTCCGCCAGCTCGGAGAACAATTCGGAAATTCCTTGTACGACAAGGAAGTCGCCAAGACTGCTGGCCTGGAGAATGGCGCTTCGAACGGTCACGGATCGAACGGCAATGGACAATCCGAAAAATCGACCGGGCAAACGACACCGTCTAATCCGCCTGTGCCACCCAATCCACCCGCATCCCAGGCGGAGGCACTGCAATACCGGGATGGCGTAGCGGTGGACACAAGCAACGCTGCGGAATTGGAGGCTTTCAATGCCTTCAAGTCCGCCCATCAGGAGCTGGCTCCCGCCTCGCGCGAAGTGCTGCGCGCTTGGGTCGCCAGCCGCAACGGCAATAAGTAATCCCATATTTGAGAAACGGAGGAAAATCCCATGTCATTCCAAACGATCATCATCGCCGGTCATCTCGGCCGCGACCCGGAGATGCGCTACACCCCTGCCGGGCAGGCTGTGACCAACTTCAACCTGGCTGCCAACCGCCAGTACACCGACTCGAGCGGTCAGGTGGTGAAGGAAACCACCTGGTTCCGGGTTTCAGCCTGGGGCAAGACCGCCGAGAACTGCAACCAATATTTACATAAAGGCAGCCTGGTACTGGTGGAAGGCCGGCTGGTGTGCGACCCCGAAACGGGCGGTCCGCGGCTCTATACCCGCCAGGATGGCTCGCCCTCCTCATCCTTCGAAGTGAGCGCCAGCACGGTACGCTTTCTGTCGGGACGTGAAGGCGAAAACGAACTCGAACCTGCGGGAAATGGCTCGGCTGCACCCCAGCACGATGACATTCCGTTCTGATCCACACGAGATTGCCCTGGGTACGCCTGGGGCAATCTTCTGAATTCCCCACACGGAGGTAAACATGATCAAGAAGATTTACCGTGGCGAGCCGGACGGTGCAGTCAAAGTCATCCTGCCATCCAGCAAGTCGCGCCCCTTGCGTCACGTGGTCCTGCACAGCCCAACCGGGTTCGGTTGGGGCTACGGCGGCTCCGGACCGGCAGACCTGGCGTTGAGCATCTTGTGCGATGTGCTGGGCGAGCGACCATCTGAGAAGCAGATCTACCACGGGCGGTTCAAAGCCTACCCACACCACCAGGATTTCAAGCGCGAGTTCATAGCCCGGTGGGAGTTCGGAGGCGAGTTCGAGATCGACTCGCATACCATCGCTGGCTGGCTGCGCAAGCGGGGCGTGGAGGTGCAGCCATGACCGATGAGTACATCTCGGATGACGGTCCCGGCTCTGACCTGTTCGACCCCTACGAGACCGGCTGGTGGAAACCCATCTCCAGCGTTGAATCGGCGCCTGCAGATCAGCCATGCCCGAACTGCAATGGCGAAGGGTACGTGGTTGTCCGAGTCTATCCCTGGGACGGCTGTTCGTACGATGAAGAGCCGTGCAGGTTCTGTAATCCCAGGAAGGACCGCTCTGAGATGGATGACGAGTCACTAGAGGAGATGGATATCCCTTTCTAGCCTATTCTCACCGTTGGCATATCAATTCCCACACGTTCTGGAGGTGAATAGCATGCAAGATACCCTTACCCAGAAGCCGGAGATCGATATGGCAGGCAGGCCCACCCGCATTCGCGTGATCGGGTACACCTACCTGGTGGATTTCGGTCCATCGACTCAACCCCGTTTTCACACCATCAACAAGCAGCGCAGCTGCTCGTGTCCGTTGAAGGAAAACTGTCCGGCCATCGAAGCCGTGGCAGAGTACTTGCGCAACGGCGGGCAGCGCGCTCCCGACCCCATGCCGCCCTGCCCGATCTGCGGCGCGGAGACTGTCCGCGACCGCAAGTGGGACGGCAAGTACACCAAGGAACTCGGATGGCGCTGTTCAACAGGAGGTCTTAGACACTTCCTGGAGGCCAAAGCCGAACGCATACGAATGCAACAGCATTCGCAGGCGCTTCGCCGCCAGCAAGCAGCGGTCAGTGAACACGAAAGTGCAGCTGGCCGCTGATTTATTTAACGGAGGAAATGATGCAAGTTCACGCGTTGACACACATGGAATTCGAGCCTGCGCCAGTGCAGATCGGCGAGCCGTTCCGCTGCTGGGAGTGCGGGTCGCCTGACCAGGGCGGTATGTTCCTGATCATCGACCACTCCCCGTTGGAGGCATACGCCGATCATGTCTACTACATGCGCCTGGCCTGCGGGCACAACCCGCGCTGCGTGCGCCTGGGCGATGCCATCGCTCCGCTGCTTCCGCTGGACCGCTCGATTGACGAGAACCTGGCGAGTGTGCGTGAAGGATTAGCGTACCTTGCCAAGGCCGTACCGACCGATCAGCAGAACCAGGAGCCGGTCTCCAAGATCATCTACCTGCTGGTCGCCGGGCGCATCGCGCCCCAGACAGCCATCAACCAGCTGCGCGGCCTGGCACGTACGACCGAACCGTTTCTGCCCGCCCGGCTGCCCGTCATCGAACAAACCTGGCGGTAATCCCGCCATAACCAATTCACACGCCGCCCGCTCTGGAACCTTCCAGGGCGGGCGATTTCTTAAAACAACGCTTGCGTTGTTCCGGAGGAAAAACATGTGCCAGTTGCTGTTACTGCCGGATAAGTCCGGCAACACGAAATACACCCCCAAGCACAAGCTGCTCCCCTTGCGGGAGCGCCCGGTCGAACGGGTCAGCGCCCGCGCAGACGCCTGCACGATCGTAGAGCTGTTGGCTGCCATTCTCGGCGGTCCGCAGCCCATTGAGACTGCCGATGCTCTGCTGGCGCACTTCAACGGCCGGTTATCTGATCTTCGCCGCGCACCGGCGCACGAGATTGCCGATATCCCCGGCATCGGGCAGCAGAATGCCGCCCGTATCAAAGCCGCTGTAGAACTCGGGCTACGCCTGACGCTCAACACCGAAGAAGACCGCCCGACGATCCACAGCCCTGCTGATGCGGCTGCCATGCTGCAGCACGAGATGAGCGCTTTGGAACAGGAGCACCTGCGAGTAATCCTGCTGGACACACGCAACCGGGTGATCGACATCGTGGAGATCTACCACGGCAGCTTGAATTCCGCCCAGGTGCGGGTGGCAGAGTTGTTCAAGCCTGCCATCCAGCGCATGTCGGCGGCGATCATCCTGGTGCATAATCACCCGTCCGGCGACCCGACGCCCAGCCCAGACGATGTTGCAGTAACCCGGGCAGTTGTCCAGGCGGGCAAGCTACTTGACATCGACACACTGGATCACCTGGTCATCGGCCGCGGCCGCTTTGTCTCGCTCAAGGAACGTGGTTTGGGGTTTGACGGCCGCGTTTCCGAAACGAGGCCAGGTTACCGCCTGCGGTCAACCAGGTATTCCATCCATGAAGATGACGATCTGATTTACGCCTACACTCGCTCCCAGGCGTTGGAAGATGGCGTGCTGGTGGATGTCTCTCAAATGGCATCGGAAGCCGGTTTTCGTTACCCCACCGCTATAACCGCTGATTTGCATGCCCGCATCACCCCGAATGAGCAAGAGAATGCATTGGGTCAGAGCTATGAAGGCCGGTTGTGGGATGTGGTTTTCCTGGCATCCTTCACCGCGCGCCGGGTGGGTCAGGTTGATCGATGCAGCTTCGAGGTCGGTCTGTTCGAAGCCGAAGTAGCTCCGCCACATCGCACCCACCGCCGTACACTTTTATTGTGGATGGTGGTCGGTCCTGGCGATCAGGGTGAGCCGGTCATCACGATCGGTTTCCCTGAGGATTTTTAGGGAGGCAGCCATGACTGGAAGATCACTCCCCGGCCTGCCTGCCCCCTTTGAGAACACCTACTTCCGGGAACGCGCCATCAAAGTTGCCAACCGGCAAAAGCAAGGTCACATCCTGGTCTCCGGCTCAAAGTCAGATACGGATCAAGGTTTACCCCTGCCGTACATCCACGATGTACCCGGCCTGAGGCGTGGCAATTACCCCTACGATTACGAGTGTGAATGGGGTCGTTTCAAGTATGAGTACGAGTTGGGCTCCTATCTCTTCACACCACACAATGGTCAGGTTCCGCCCGGCTGGGAGCGCTACGACCTGCAAACACCTATCCAGCCCGTGACTGCTGTGATTGACCGGGCGCGCCGCCTGGCGACCGTCAAGACCCCGGACCGCGAGATCGTCCTGCGGGATGTACCGGTGGGCGAAAGCCCCTACAACCTGCTCCATCAGGTCAATGCTGCCCTGGCGCAAAGCTGTCAGCCCTTCGTGGCCTGGCGGCTGGAGTGGGTCAGCGGTGAGGTTGACCGGCTTTGGCCAGAATGCGTCCCGCAGATCCGCAATGAGCACGGCTCAGCCTACGTGACCGGCTATGCTCATGATGATGCCGGCAACCTGATCTACCTGGGCATGGTTGGACATAAGACGGTGCTCGAATCGATCCGGGCGACGATCCAGGCTCGCCAGCGTAAAAAGCTGTGGCTGCAAGGCAGACCGGTTTACCCACTGCCCACCCACTACTCCCAGACCTGGCAGCACCTGCCGGACTACGGCGCATACCACGCGGCACTGATCGCCAACTCCGCTCTGCTGGGCAAGTGGCAGCCAGGGGAAGAGATGGTTTACCTGCTGGTGTTCGAAGGTGAACTACTCGAAGGAACAACATCGGAAACCCAGACTCGACGCGTTCTCACTTCTCGCCTGTCAGAGGCGTTGCCAATACCCCTTCTGGACGATTGGTCTGAATCTCTCTGGGAAGCCGGGCAGAGGGAGAACTTGATCGTTGGGCTGGAAACCGGAGGCGATTGCCAGGTGGGATACCTGATACAGTTGACCGAGACTTTGTGGAAGGAGGTGATTACCAGATTATTGAAAGAACGAAAGATTCGCATTTCCAGTGGTCAATGAGAAAAGCCATAACAGGAAGGGATCAACTGGTTCCCCTCCTGTTATGGTTAACTCGATTAGCTCAGATTTGGAACTTTAGTAAAAGGATTCATCGATCTCATGGCCATTTTCTGGAAACAATTCGCAGGTTAGGAACGATCTGGCAAGATGTGGATAGAGCTCAAGCGTCCATTCTCCATCACAAATTCTGCATCACAAAGTTCATCGATTTCCTCTCGGCTATGGCTGGTCAACAGGATCGTAACCCCATCAGCTCTCAGTTCTTTCAACAGTCGATGCACATCCTTTATCCCTTCCCGGTCCAAACCGTTTGTGGGTTCGTCAAGAAGTAAGAGCCTGGGGTTCTCCATGATTGCCTGGGCAATTCCAAGACGCCGGCGCATTCCAGTCGAATAAGTGCGTACGGGCTTGGGTTCGAATGGATCCAGCCCAACCAGACGGATCGTGTTTACAATATCTTCGCTGGAAATCCTGTTTCGTATCATCGCCAATAACTGCAAATTTCGGAAACCGCTGTAGTGTGGTAAAAAACCCGGGGTCTCGATCAGGACACCTGTTTCGCCAGGAAATTCCACGTCTTTCCCAATTTCCCTCCCAGATACCCAGACCCGCCCCCGAGTTGGACGTACCAGCCCACAAATAACGCGTAACAACATGCTTTTCCCCGATCCATTTGGACCGCTAATGCCGAAAATCTTGCCAGGCGGCACGTTCAAGCGGATTTCATCCAGGATGAGGCGATCTCCAATTTGTTTGGAAACCCCTTCTACGGCAATGGCTAACTCTGCCTTGCTTGTGGTTTGTTCAATAAATTCTGATTTCATTTTCTCCATAGCTCAATCTTTCCTTCCCAATGTCAAATCGCGGGGCCATAGATGTCCATTCGTCGCACATACCATGTGCCAAGACCAAACACGATTAGATACAAAGTGGTGTTATAGATGAGCGACCATTCCATTGAAAATCCGGGCACATTCGGATCGAAGAACGTGTGCCGTAACAGCATCGACTGAGATCCAGGTAGCCAACGACTCAAATATGGGTTGTCGATTCCCAAAAGCCAGGAAATAATCGTCACAACCGAAACCGCACTAAAGCCATAGAAAGAGCGTCTTCCGATAAGTGATAGGGTCAACTGCACAGAAGCCAGCGCGTATAGAGTGCTACAGAACAAGATGAAAATCCACCCCAGAAGTGTACCAATCTCCATACCCTTCGGCATAACCCACATCTCACCAGAGATCATCAGTTCACTTGGTTGCCAGGACCAGGGAAGGATAATCGATCCTCCGGCTAAGACGGCAAGCATACTCATCAGCATATATCCAATCGCAAAAATCAACAGAACGACTTCTTTGCCAAACCACCAGCGGAGTCGAGATCCAACCAGTGGGACAACTGCATATCCCCTATACCGCAATTCACCGACGGCGATGTCACCGAACAGGTAGAAGAAAAGGATATGGGATATAAGCCAGGGCAACGCCTGTACCAAAGAATAACCCCAAACGCCTGGCCCGGAAAATGAAACGAAGAAGGCATCCCAAAGATTAGCTGTCATTGCACTCTGGGAGGTACTTAATTGGTCGACAACTTGTATTGCACTGCGCCACCCCGTGAATCCAAAGAGAACAAATATTCCGGCGAGGGAATGCCATCGAAGCGATGTACGCAGGTTCCAGCGCATCATGGTAAAAAATGGAGCATTACTCATCATTGCTCTCTATGTATAAAATCTTGTTTGTGGGCAATCTTGAATCCAATGATCAGCAAAATGGAACACCATAAAAGCCAGTAATATATTGAAGTCGGTAGAGATGGATACTGATTTGTTACGTTGCCAAAGGAGTGGAGGTTAAATAACAAGTGTTGATGGATAGATAGATAAGCATAGGGAAGGGGTAAGTTCGCCCTTAAAGCGACCAGCCCGCTAAAGTTAGCAATGACGCCGGCGATAAACCCAACCAGATGGTGATTAGAAAGCAGGGTGAAGCACATGACCAACAGTCCCATGCCAAACCACCCAAGAGATAGTAGAAGCAGAAGCCATCGAGCTGCGGATGCGGATGAAATGATTAATGCATCTGGGTTAAGATTAAATTCCTGTGGATATTGTAGAACTGCCTGGCTCCAGGAGTTTTCCCAGGGAAGGACAAACGTGGCAACCATTGCAACGATCCCAACATTCAAACCCGCATAACAAAGTACTGCTAATCCTAAAATCAGGGTTTTACTTAACCACCAACGTCTTCGCGAGCCCACGCGTAACAAGGCAAGTTGACCAATCCCCGACTCGAGAAACATGTCGCTGACCAGGTAGAGATAAAGCGGATTAAGCACAAAAAATACCAGATTGCCATTGCCGAAAACGCTAAATAAGACATCCCATGAATTGCTGCTCAAATCGTAATTTCTGGCGCGAACCAGTACTCCTCCAACAACAATATACGAAATAAACAGAATTGTAGGGACCGGCAACAACCAGCGCATGCGCAGCAATTTTTGCTCGATTTGGAAGTACAGGTAGCGCACAGGGATTAACCTCTGTTGTTGCTTCTTTGTTAATTTTCTCAAATTCTACTTTTCACCTTGTGAGCCATTACGAAGTACAGCACGGTGCTGATGAGAAATACGCCTCCTAAATTGGTTAACACGTTCAGCCACGCAATATGATTCAACCAGTGGGGGACAAAAGCTGAAACAGGCGACCAGGCCGGTATCCCTAGAATCGCCAAACCGTAATGCACTACATTGTAAAGGACGAAAGGCGTTGCCAGGATGATATAGCGATTGTCTGTGAGTGTAGAAAGCGATAATCCAAAAATTGCGTAAGTTGCACCAAACAAGAAACTTAATGCGATCAGGGACAAGATGTACAGATCAGGCGCTGAGTCATATAGAGTGCCAAACGGTCCAAGCGCCCCACTTGGTTGTATACGTGCTTGAAAAGGATCTGGATTCAAACCCCTGGGCAGTATGATTACCGAGAATAGGAAGCATAAGGACATTGGTATGGATACTGCGAAACCCCCGGACAAGAAAGAAACGATATATTTCGCCGTGAGATACCGACGATAGGTTGTCCTGCTTAGAACGAAACGCAAATAACCCAACACGCGATCGTAAGCGAATGTGTCTGCGAAAGGCAAAACGGCTATGAGGGGAGCAATGAGGCCAATAAGGCCACTCTGGGCCCAAATCACGGCATCATAAGCATTGTTATAATAGGGAGGCAATCTGGCAAGATACTCAGCATCACCCCACCAGGAAGGACCTGACATGTAATCAGCGAGACCTTGAGTTAATGCTAGAACTCCCAATACAACTGCCAAAAAGAACGAACGGTTATTAAATGCTCGATTTATTTCTTCGCGTAACATGGCCTATGCTCATTAATTCACTGTTGTGGTTTGAAAAATAGACATACGGGCAACTGCGCGGACAGTGCGATTTGCTCCGTCCGCGCAGCTGAAGCGCGTCTCGAGCCAGTGAAGTATTTAGAATCCACAAGCTCCGGGATTGTCTGAGCTCCACTTCCCAATTGCCTGGACATCAACAGGCGTAGTTATATAAGTGGCGATGCGAGCATGAGAAATACTTTTCGTTCATTCATGTTCGTTGTCTCCTCTCATCTGGTATTTGATCGTGGCTTTATAAGTGAGATCGTATCTAAACCCTTTCACCCTTATTTGAACCCTTTAACCATTCCTTTCTCAAAATATCCATAAGCATTTAGCTGCACCATCGTCATGGTAGTGACTGTGCGATCGTTATCAACTGCTCCTTTGTGAGCATCTGTCCTGCCAGGTGAAAAACATCCCCATCATGTTCCCAAACCAGGTTTCCCCATTCCGGATTGCTGCTCCATTCACCGCTAGCGTTCCATGTCCCCGGATACCACCAGGCGGATATATCACCAATCGTGGTTTCTGATAACTCAACAGGACCTACCAAGAATACTGGTCCCGCCTGTTCTTTATCTGATTGGATCACGAGGCCAAATTTTGTCTCACCAGCGTGGAAAACCTGGAATATCAGCCCTTGATCAACAGGCGCTTGAATTTGTGTAAGAACCAATAAATGGTCTGCGGGGTCTCCACCGACCAGGAAATTGATACTTAGCTGATAAGGAGGTAACGATGGCCCGCCACCTGCCCAATTTTTACTCGCCATGGACGGAAATCCAAGCTGTCTGACGTCTCCTTCCATCACAGTCAGGTCCTGCCAGACAAAATTTTCAGGCAAGTCTTTGGGAACCGGGAAGCTATTCCCATCCGGGAGAATAATTCGGCGACCCGGTGCAGGGACGTTGAAACCCGCCTCGCCGATCAATTTCCATCGTTCTGCTGGATACTCGATTGCGTAGATTTCATAACCAATGTTAGACGTCCCTAATAAAGGAGATTGCCAATCATGATGCAGCGCATTAACCACCAAAGGCTGTAACTTATCTTGACGACTGAAGGAGAAACCCAACCAACTGGCCAAAACCGAACGCGTTTGTGGTATTGCAAGCAGTATAGTTAAGGTGAAAATCAGGGCAAACGCACCTACAACGCCCAGACGCCATCCACTTGACGATCTGAATTCCCATTTCAAACGTAATCCGGATAAGATGTTTCTCCGCAATCGAACCCCCTTTTGTGAGGTCGAAGTAACCTTGATAGCTTTCTCCGCCTCCAAATCACCCGCAAAACTAGCTTGCATGCTCTTGACCAGGCGATCTCCCAGTTCCTGCTGAAACTCTGGCCTGGCCTGAGGCACCGTCTCGACAAGGTGACTGCAAAACCCGAGAATAGACTGGGCTTCTACTTTCCGATTCCCCCCATCTTCTAGAATCTCCTCAACTTTTTCAATTAGTTCCCGATCTAAATCTGACAATTGATTATTCTCGTTCATGATGTCTCCTCCTTACCCCCTGTTCGGTTTAAATGGTAAATGTATTTTCGATGCAGGCTCACCAACGCCCTGGAAAGATGTGATGCTACAGTTCGTTCATCCAGTCCCAGGACTGTTGCGATCTCTTTATTGCGCAACCCGCCAAAAAACTTTAGCAGGATCACTTCCTGGCGCCGTGAAGGCAACTCAAAAATCAACCGGCGGAGTTGTGCGAATTTCTCCTTTCGAAGCAGCGCGTCTTCCGGAAGCAGAACACTGGCTCGCAATTCAGGGAGTTCTTCCAGAGATAGAGGTTCATCCACTGGATTGTTCTTCCGGTAGTAATCGTTCACCGTATTATGGGCGATACGAAAGATCCAGCCGGCGAATGAATTCTCGTGCTGCCATTCAAAACGAGTGATCCCTTCCATCGCTTTGAGAAATATCTCTGAGGTCATATCTTCAGCGTCTTGAATGCGACCAACCCGATAACTCACGTAAGCGTACACCCTGGAAAAGTAGGAATCGTATAAGTGCCTGAAAGCCAGCGGGTCATTTTGAGCTTTCTCGACCCACTCCCGTTCACAAGATACTATTATTAATTGTTCCTGATAGCCCTTTTCCATCTATCTTTTACCAACCACATGCTGTTTTATAAACCAGCCTCTCCAAGAAGCTCCTAAGGCCAGTGAAATGATCATTATTTCAATTAATAATCTCCAAAGTGGGTTAGTCCTCCCAGAATATGGAATCCCCAGTATCAAAAATGCTGATAAGAAGCGATCACCCGCATACATCAGAAGAGCAGGTAGAAATAGAGCCCATCTTTTATTTCCTGAAAGACTTCGCAGATTCTTTCCGATCCAATATCCATATATTGTATAAACGCCTAAATCACATAGGTAAACAACCAGGAAGAAATAAGGTACTAATAGTACAAGCTCAATCCGGACAATTCCCCAAAACAGACCTACCAATCCGGAAACAATAAAGATTGCGTACAAATTTCTAAACCGAAAATTTCCACTCAGCGCAATCATAAAGATGGTTACCTTCCTACTGCACCCAAGAACCACCTTCGCACTTTGTATACCAATAAGGCGGCATGGTCCCTTCGAATGCACAGGACTTGTTCCATTTTCCACCAGGTTCTGCCCGAAAAGTTGCTGTTGTCCGATGCCATATCTGGAAAATATTATGATCGTATGTTCCCTTAACAGATAGGTAAACAACAGATGGGCCATTGAAACTCTTCGTTTTGGTACAGCTGATGAGATACCAACCAGTTCCAGATCTCCACCAGCAATACGGACTTGCTTCCGCACCACCGTAAACTTTTGTTCCGTCATCCCAATAAGTCATTTCAGAGTGGGTCTGTGTAACTGTAATTCCAAACTGCTCATAAAAACTTTCGCGCGCCCACCCAAAACGTTTTACAGCTGTTGCCATTGAATCTTGAATCTCATTAACAGTCTCAGACTCACCAGGTGCTATCACATCATCGATAGGAGCTTGCATATCGCCTTCCGGTGGCGGTGGAGGGATATCTTTCTTGAAAGGTTGGCGGTTAATTTCGGATATGATAAGTTGGCAATCTTTCGTGGCCCTTAATGTAGCACTGGTATACCCTGGCTGATTGCTGCCCATCTCTATTGTGTAAGCTGGAAACTGGCAATAATCTTGAGATGTCAGCATCCCTACCGCAATGACATCACCTACAGTTGCTGTGATTCTTCTGTCCTCAATTATTACATCCACCCATTCTTGAGGATTTTCTTGTTTACTATATCCGGATTGAAATGGGAATACAACAATCAGGATAGCTAAAATTGTGAGAATTACTTTACTTTCGATTTTCATGATCGTTTCCTAATAAATTAGTTCAATATTTCCACTTGACAATTACACTGTTCGAAAAGGCTATGGATTGGTCATCGTTTTAGAATAATCTATTGTGCCTCCATCCCCTGGATAACCGCTATCCTGCCACCAATGTTGGATATAGTTGTGTCCACGTAACGTCTGTCCGGATGGGCAACTGGCTTTTAATTTTGCCATTCCATCTGAGATAGAGGTTTTATTGTATTGCATCATCCATGGGTTATCCTGAACTTCGTACCTGATGTAGGTGCCCCATTGAATGGTATAGTTACAGGTACAATACGTCGTCCATACATTTACACCAAACTGGTCCATCGACCGAGAAGGACTTGTGTAATCGCTGTAACTGGCATTCCAGTTCCAACCACCCTGATCTGTAACATTGTTTGTATAGTAGACAGTGGTTAAGCCATAATAATTTTTCGACGCTGCGTAAACCGTAGTAGTAACCAGAAGCATAATCAGTATACATGTTGTCAAACTACTGACAATTAAATGCTTCGATGGACGAGTTTTCATTTCTACCTCCTACTCGAAGTAAGCCAGAATTTCCGCCGGAGGTGTTTCGGCGTTCTCAATATTGACCAGGGATATCTGGCGCGTAAGTTTCATCTCATCGCCTGGATAAATATGGTAATCTTCCGTCTTCAGGAGCAAGCCCGTAGCTTGCGAGAAATAGTATTTGCCTGCTGCACCAACAATTACGATGGGGGATTTTGCCAGTTTCATGGGTTCTTGAAAATGCTGCGTTGCAGTAAACACAACCAGTTGGTTCCCATCCACTTCCAGCTCTGTTGTTTCCAGGTCGAGAATATCCTTATAGGCTTCAGCAAAGGAGATGAAGTTGCCATCCAGGGTAGGCAGGTACATTTCCTTCTCTGAGGCGACCATACCGACAGATAGATTGGACCAGATTCCATCCTGGAAAACCGTGATTTGGGTGGTGCGAGGATCTCCCGTGTCATCAATCGTTACCGCCTGAACGGCATAACCATCGGACCCCACTAAGACCCATAACTCACTGGTTGATTTTGTAGGTACAGGTGAACCATCGGGCAGAGTTACCGATTCTGTGAAAAAGGATTCTATTTGTGAGGTAATGTGTAACCACCCCGGCGAAAGGTAAGTCAGGTTTGCCTTGGCTGAGATCTCCTTTGCTATAGCAATGATTTCATCATTCGTATTTTTTTGTTCCGAGGTCATATAGACGGAATTTGGAAACCGCTCCAGTGTAGACCCGGGCTCTTCACGTTGTTCGGATACAACTTGTTGGACTATGTTAGGAGATCCCGTCGACTGAGCCGGATCCAGTTTCAGGATTTCCCTGAGAGAAATTTTCTGTGCTAAGCCTTGTTGATACCGAAGACTGCCCGTAATTAACACAAGAAGACCTACAGCCATTATGAAATATGCGATTTTGTTTTTCATTTTTGCTCCCTTCTGTTGCCCCATCACTCCTCACAAAAGGTAAAAAAGGTCAGCCCAGTAACCTTTCATTGGTTCTACCTGATTGATTGAGGATTGTTAAGTGATCAAATTCTCTCAATCATAATAACGCAGGCATAGCTAAAATACTGCATGGGTCAAGTAAAAATTTGTTACCCGCGTATTTTTGAGGAATCGGGCGGATTTATTATTGTTCAACGGAATTTCTTGGAGATGCCGATGGTTGAGAAGATAACGAAAGAGACGGGGATCCAATATTTGGAGATCCTAACGTTGGCAGGTTCAATTCATTTAGAGATTACCAAGGAGGTGATCCTGTACAAATATCAAACACTACACCGTTCATATAATTTAATTCATCACTCTACCCCTTGAGGGGATCTTACACCCCTCGGGGGTAAGGTGTCCTCCAGGGGGCAATTCACATGGAGGACACACACATGAGACTTGCAGGAATTGAAAAGGGAGGGTTTTATCCCTACCCTGTACACATGGCGGAAGCTACAGCTTCTTGGTTCATCCCGCTTCCGGCGGGCACCCGTGGGCGGATGCTCGACCCCTGCGCGGGTAAAGGCGAAATCGCTAGCCTCCTGGGTAAGCTGCTCAACTGCGAGACCTGGGGCTGCGAGCTATTCCCCTACCGCGCTGAGAAAGCCACCGCTCGCATGGACAAGTGCCACAGCGCCGCCTGGGAGAGCTGCTCACTCACCGACGAGTCGGTCACACTCTTATGGCTTAACCCGCCCTATGATGACGATCGACACGGCGACGAGAAGCGGCTCGAGCTGGCTTTCCTGAAATCGACCACTCCTAAGCTTGTGCGCGGCGGTGTGCTGGCGTTTGTCATCCCCCAGCGCATCCTGTGCCTGGCGGAGATTGCCCGCTACCTGGCCAGCCAGTATGTGCGCCTCACCGTCCTGCGTTTCCCGGATGGTGAGTATGAACGTTTCAAACAGATCCTGCTGCTGGCGACACGGCGAGAGAAGTACAACGTTCCCACCAACGAAGATATCGAAGCCATCCAGCGTTTGGCGGGAAGCAACCTACCGCAGTTGGGTTTCGCTCCTGAGCCGGTCTACCAACTGCTGCCGACCCCACTCAAGGGCGCTGGCGGAAGGACAATCACTTTTCGCCGGCTGGACTGGGCGCCCGATGACCTGGTAGAAGCCAGTCGCTGGGCAGGCGTTCGCAAAACACGCGCCTGGCAGGATCTGGTTCATCCGATCAATACTGATATCGCTTTTACGCCCACCATGCCGCTCAAGAAAGGCCACTTGGCGATGCTGATGGCTTCCGGTATGATGGGTACCCTGCGCCTGACCAACGACGATGGTTATCCCATGCTGGTCAAAGGTCGGGTGGTCAAGGTAGTGGATAAGGTTGTCCACCGAGATCCAGAAGACCCAGAGACAATCGTTGAACGTTATCGGGATCGTTACGTCACAACGGTCGCCACGCTCTCACAACATGGGCTGGAGCTGATCCAGGATGTGGATTCGCTGACGCGTTTCATGCGCCAGTACGGCGACAAGATCGCTGCCCACACCTTGGAGACCTACCAGCCGCTCTACGATCTGAAACCCACAGAGGATGAGTTGCTTGTCCTGGAAAGCCTGGGCAAGGCTCGCAAGGCGCTGCCAGGTCAAGCGGAAGCTGGACTTCTCCCAACCCAGAAGCACGCTGCTATCGCAGCCGCCCGCGCCATCCAGTCACATCGCACTGCCAATCTTCAAGGCGAGATGGGGCTGGGGAAGACGACCATCGCCCTGGCGGTGATCGACCTGCTAGACGCTTACCCAGCGCTTATCCTGTGCCCACCGCACTTGGTTCCCAAGTGGATCCGGGAAGCGGAAGATGTCATCCCCGCAGCCAAAGGGCGCGAGCTGCGCCGCATCGGCAAGGGCGAAGATGGCGAGATCAACGATATACGCCAATTCTTCGCTGATTTCGATGCCGGCAGGCTTGGGCCCAAAGCGATCGCCGTGGTGGCTTCCACCTCGGCCAAGATGGGCGCAGGCTGGCAGGCAGTAGTAAAGGCCAAGCCGATTAAGGTGAAAGGCAAAGCCCAGGTCATCTACACTTGCCCGCAGTGTGGGCAGTTGCAGGTCGATGCCCAAGGTATCCCGATCACCGAGATAGAGGTCTTCCAGAAGCGCCGCAGTTTCTGCAATGCGAAGGTTTCGGGTTGGGAGCTGGATCGGGATGGTCGCCGCAAGCTAGACAAAGATGGCAATCCAGTCTGGGGTATGCGCTCCTGTAATGCACCGCTCTTTGAATTTACCGGCATGCGTCGTTGGTCGATCGCGGAATACATCAAGGACAAAGCCAACGGGCGGTTCCAGATCCTCGTGGGAGATGAGGTCCATGAATACAAGGCGAAATCCAGCGACCGGGGTGTGGCTTTCCACCAACTGGTGGAGGCCAGCCGCTACACACTCACCCTGACCGGCACGTACTTTGGGGGCAAGAGCACCTCGATCTTCTGGTTGCTGCATCGCCTGAACCCGGCTGTGCGCAGCGACTTCGCCTTTCATGACGAGCTGCGCTGGGCAGGGGCGTATGGTGTGCTGGAAAGTGTGCGCAAGCGCCGCGCTGGCGATGAAAGTAGCGAAGAGGATGGCACCTTTACCGGCAATCGCCGCTATCGGGAGCAGGCGCGCGAGATCCCGGGTGTCAGCCCGGCGATCATCACCCGCCTGCTGCACAACTCGATCTTCCTCAACCTGAAAGACCTGGGAGTCGAGCTGCCGCCCTACACCGAAGAAGTTGTCGAGCTGGATATGGACAGCAATCACGGCCGCCAATATCGTGGGATGGAAAGCATCCTGCGTCACATGGCGCGCCGGGATCAGCGTTATCTGTCGCTATGGCTGCAGTGGGCGCTTTCGCGGCCAAATTCGGCTTTCAGAGATGAGGTCGTCGCTGCCAACCATGCTTCGGTACCGGTAAATGTATTGGAAGCGTTGGCAAGAGAGATGCTGGAGAGCACCACCACAGAAGACCCGTTGGAAACCCATGCTGCCCAAACCCTGTTGGAAGCTGCCCGGCTGGCTCAGTCAGCGGCTGCCCGGCGAGAGAAGGAAACGTTGGTCAAGGTTCCGTTGATGCCCCTTGAGGCTGTGGTGGATCACTTTGGCTTATTGCCCAAGGAAAGCTGGCTGTCCAGCTTCTGCAAAGCGGAGACAGCCCGCGGCCGACGGACACTGGTGTACGTGCGCCAGACCGGTACCCGTGACATACAGGATCGCCTGGAGAATGTGCTCAAGCAATCTGGAGTACAAGCCATCACTTTGTACGGCTCGGTGAACCCACGCCGGCGCGAGCGCTGGATCGAAGATCACGACTACGCCGATGTGCTGATCACCAACCCTCGCCTGGTGCAAACCGGGCTGGATCTGGTCAGCTTCCATACAATCGTGTTTTATGAGCCGGAATACAGTCTGTACACCCTGTGGCAGGCGTTGCGGCGAGTGTGGCGGTTAGGTCAGACCCGTCCGGTAAAAGCTGTCTTCGCCGTCTACAAGGATGCCATGGAAGCCCAGGCGCTTGCTTTGATGGGGCGCAAGATGCGTGCTGCTCAGACCTTGTATGGAGATGAGGTCGGCGGTGCAATCGTGCCCGTGGAAGATGGCGACTTCATCACCGAGCTTGCCCGTGAAGTGTTGCGCGGTGCTGAGCTGGACGATCTGCAGTCGCTCTTTGCGGATGAGATGCGGGTATCGAACTCGCCCATGGGTTGTCCGACCGAAATCAGCCCGGTGCTGATTCCCGTGAGTCCCAAAACTTGGCTGGATTGGGCGCTGGAACACCAGGCAGCCAAAGCGGCTGCTGGTAGAAGGTCCGCTGGTAAACGGAGCAATATCGTCCAGCCAGGCCAGTTATCGATTTGGAGTAACCCGAAGGAGGAATAATCCCAATTACAGAGACATCTCACAATCAACGCTCCGGTTCTGACATCACGAATGTCGGGACCGGAGTTTTCTTTTACCCCCTAAGGTGCATAAGAGACATTCAATTCTATTTAGAGTAAGAGGTGCAATTATGGCAGATGAGAGTCTAAGTCAAAACTCTTCTAAAAAACCTGACCCACAAGTTAATCAGGTTTCCGGAGATGATATAACCCCTTCCCAGGAGCAGCAAACCTTACCAGACAGGCTCCCTCAAAGCCTGATCGAATGGCTGGCGCGCATCAACCGCCGTTACCTGGCGCTTAACCAGGAAAAGACGAACGACACCAGCTAAATTTCACCCTGGCTGCTCCCGGATTGGAGGTGTGCCGTGAAAAAATCTGAATAGTATTCTCTGTTGATACCCCGCATTACTACTTCGAATGAAAGGATTGAATAAGATGAACCGATACAAGCAAAGAGAAGACTCTTCCCCCCTCCCTGGAGCAGCCTACATTCGCTTTTCTTCTGAGATGCAGAGCGACTCATTCAGTTTGGATGCCCAGCTGCGCCAGATCAAGGAACAGGCTGAGCGTGATGGGGTCGAGATTGTCAAGGTGTTCGCCGATCCGGCCCAATCGGCTTACCGCAAGAAATATCGCCCAGGGATCAATGCCATGCGCGAAGCTGCCCGGCGCGGCGAGTTCAAGGTGCTGTACGTCCACAAAGTAGATCGCCTGGCGCGCCGCCTGGAATGGTCTCTGGAAATCGTCCACGAGCTGCAAGAGCTCGATATCATATTCAAAGCCGTCCAGCAGCCCTTCGATCTGGGTACACCGGAGGGTAAGCTCCTGTTTCACCTGGTCAGTTCGCTGGGCGAGTTCTACAGCGATAACTTATCCAAAGAAACCAACAAGGGCAAGCTGGAGCGTTCGCTGCAAGGCTATCACAACGGAGCCGTTCCCTGGGGATACATCAGCGTGCTGCAGGGCAACCGTAAGGTAGGGGTCCCTGATCCAGAGAAGGCTCCGGTGGTGGTGGAGATGTTCGAACGTTATGCCACAGGAAGATACTCTGATATGCAAATTACCGAATGGCTCAACGCCCAAGAATTACGCACCAACCGCGGTCATCCTTTCGGTAAAGACACAGTTAGGGATATGCTGTGTAATGCTTACTATGCTGGCAAGATCCGTTACCGGGGTATGAGTGTACGCCCAAAAGGCGTCAGTTTTCGCTCTACGCCTCCTAAAGTTGCCGATGGACAACATAAGGCAATCATATCCGAAGAATTATGGCGGCGATGCCAGGCTGTGCGCGCCAGCCGGCGCGTGCAGGTGGATACCTTGCAGAAGACGGTACGCATCAACCTGTTGCAAGGGTTAGTCGTATGTGCTCGCTGCGGGAGACGACTGAGGATACAGACTCCTAAGCGCGGTCCGACTTACTACCGGGAGGACTCCCACCTGCGCGGCTATCGAGACTGTTCGGACATCAGCCAATGTGTACGGGCGGAGTCGATTGACACCCAGGTAGGTGAACTGGTGCAATCACTCAGGTTGCCTGTCAATTGGGAAGACTCAGTTCGCCGTTTATGCCAGCAACAACGCGAAGGTCCTGATCCGGAGACTGAGCGTAAAGAGATCCGCAACACCATCCGGTTGATGCGTGAGAACTACGAACGCGGTCTGTACGAAGGCGAAGAGTATCAATACTGGCAGAAGGTCAGTGCCTTGAAGGAGAAATTGGACTTGCTCAGCAGGCTGCCGGAGCCAGCCATCGAACGAGCTGCCAGGACCCTGCTCGATCTACGAGAGAGTTGGGAATGGGCGACCAAAGAAGAACGCAAGGATCTGGCGCGCATGATGATCCAGGAGGTCGGCGTCGATGTTGCCGCCAAGCGCGTCATTTGGATAAAAGCTCGCCCCGATTTTGATGTGCTCTTCCAGTTGTTGAACAACCTGCGCGTGGATGAGCAACGGCGCTTCTGGATCGCCTATCCTGAGGCAGATGAGGATGATTGTGACATAAGGGAAGATTTGGGACAGATGGGGACGGAAGTCAAAATCGCCTTCCCGATGTCCCACAATGTCTTGACAATCGTGGAGGAGTACGTACAATGAAGGGTATACACATTAAAAGCGGGATCGCCCAGCAGACACTGAGCGATCTCCAGCGTATACCTTCAGCACTTTGACATTCGTTCACCAAGCGTTGCTGCCGGCGAAGATGCTCTAAAAGTTATACGCTCTGCGGAGAGGGTGGGATTCGAACCCACGGTGGCCCGGTTGGACCACAACGGTTTTCGAGACCGCCCCATTCAACCGCTCTGGCACCTCTCCAGGTAAGACGGGGCGTATTATACCAAAGAAATGCCTAAATATCCACTGTTTCACCGTCCGCCGGGAAAGCCACCGGGCGAATGCCCTGCTCGCGCAGCCGGTCACTGAGCGCGCCAGCGGCGGGGGCCTCGCTGTGAACCAGGTAGACGCATTTCAGGGTCTTTCGCGTGGCCCCGGCGTACTCTATCAGCATATTCTGCCCGGCGTGGGCCGAAAGCCCGCCAATGGTGCTGACCTGGGCCCGGCGGATGTACTCTTCTCCAAAAATGCGCACGCGGCGGGCGCGCTCGGCCAGCCGCCGCCCCAGGGTATCGGGCGCCTGCCACGAGACGATCAGGATGGTATTGCGCTCATCTTCGATATTGTTCTTCAGGTGATGCAAAATCCGCCCGGTTTCGGCCATCCCCGAAGCGGAGATAATGATCATCGGGCCTGACAGGTCATTCAGCCTCTTCGACTCTTCTACGCTGCGGATGTACGTCAGCCCGTCAAATTCCAGCGCCGGGTGGCGGTGTTCAGCGACAAAGGCGCGCGTTTCTTCATCGTAACACTCTGGATGACTGCGAAAAACTTCTGAGACATTCACCGCCAAGGGGCTATCCACATATACCGGGATGGTGGGCATTCGCCCCGCGGAGATGAACTGGTTCAAAGCATAGACCAGTTCCTGGGTGCGCCCTACGGCAAAAGCCGGGACGATGATTTTGCCGCGTTTTTTAATCGCATCCATTACCACCTGGTAGAACTCTTCGTAGGCCAGTTGCGGGTCGGCGTGCGCCTTATCGCCATAGGTGGCTTCCATCACCAGGTAGTCCGCATCACTGGGCAAAACGGGGTCGCGCAGGATGTGCAGGTTGCGGCGGCCAATGTCGCCCGAAAACCACACTACCTGCGTTCGGCCGTTCTCGCGCACCGTTAGACGCACCGATGCTGACCCCAGAATGTGGCCCGAGTCAAAAAAATGGGCGGTTACGCCCTCCACCGGCTCAAAATCCTGCTGATACCCGCGCGGCACCAGTTGTTTGGCCGCCTGGGCCGCGTCCTCTTCGGTATAGAGCGGTTCCACCGGGGGCAAGCCGCCGCGCGCGCGTTTTTTGTTCACATAGGCCACATCCGCTTCTTGAATGCGCCCCGAATCGCGCATCATAATGTTTGCCAGGTCGCAGGTGGCTGGTGTGGCGAAGATCGAACCGCTGTAACCGCTTTGGACCAGGTTGGGCAAATTCCCGCTGTGATCGGTATGCGCGTGCGTCAGGATCACCGCATCTAACCGGCGCGGGTCGAAACGAAAGTACCGGTTGCGCCGGTACGATTCGTCGCGCTTGCCCTGGTACAGCCCGCAGTCAATCAACAGCCGGCTGCCATTCACTTCCACCAGAAACTGCGAACCGGTCACCGTTTGCGCCGCGCCGTAAAAAGAGATTCGCATGGCTGGTCCTCTCGCGTGGATTAACTCAACAGTTCCAGGATTTGCCTGCCGAAATGCTCGAACCGCCAGGGCAGGCCGGCCATAATGGCGGCCAGTTCTTCCAGACTGCGCGGGTTGCGTTCAGCAATGGCTTCCATCACGTCGCGTGGCAGCACAATGTCTGATTCTACGCCCATCACGCGCGCAGTAGATTTTCGCCAGTTGCGCAGCACATCCAGCCGCCAGAGCAGTTGGTCATCGGGGCGCGGCGCGTAAGGGCGGTAAGCCGGCGGGCCGAGTATGCCGCGCTCAACGGCCGCGAGCAGGCCCGCGCCATAACGCTGGATCAATTTCTGCGACAGCCCTGCTATCTGGTTTAATTCTGAACGCTTACGCGGCATGCGCTGGGCTATCTCCAGCAGAACCTGGTTCGATAGCACGCGGAAAGCCGGTTGGTTGAGCGCCCGGGCCTGTTCGTCGCGATACTGGCACAACTGCATTAACACCGCCGCCTGGCGCGGGGACAGATCTTGCGCTCCGGCAATGCGCCAGCAGTTAACGCCGTTATCGTGCAGAGCGCCGGCCTGTACCTGCGTCAGCCGCTCAAAATCTTCCTGAGCCAACTCCCATCGCCCAGCCGCGATCAACTGCTGGCGCAGAATATTACGCAGGGGGATCAGATAATGCGTATCCATGCGGGCGTAGTTCATCATCACCGCTGAGATGGGCCGCTTGGACCAATCGGCGCGTTGATACCGTTTATCAACCGCGATGCCAAACTCTTCTTGCAGCATGCTCCCCAGGCCCAGACCCGCCCGGCCCAAAATGCGCGCCGCCAGCATGGTATCGAACAGATTCGCAAACGTGAAGCCAAAATCGCGCTTCAGGCAAACCAGGTCATATTCAGCGGCATGGAAGATTTTTTCGATCCTCGGGTTAGCAAAAATGGGCCCCAACGAAGAAAGATCGTGCAGCGCCAGCGGGTCAACCAGGTAATCGGTCTGAGCAGTCGAGAACTGAATCAGGCATACCTGTTCCTGATAAGCAAACAGGCTGTTCGACTCGGTATCCACCCCTAAAAGCGTCTCCGCTGAGAGCGCCTTGACCATCCTTTCCAGTTCATCAGGCTGCGCCACCCAGACCAGTTCATTTTGCTCCGTTTCTACCATAACCAATCGTGTTCCTGTTCTCTAAGCGCAAAAAAACAATCCCGCCCATTAACCTCACTACAGCCCACACTACTTTTCAACCTTATTTTACTCGGTTTCGCCAAAAAATTGCGCGGCGCGTCTCACCAGAGTTTCTGCCCCCGAATGTCATGCCCCTTGATCCTTTTTTGCTAAGACCCCTAACGTTATGGTATATTATTTGTACCTGTTCAACCACGCCTAGGGAGGTGAACAGGTCAATGGGCAAATTACATCCTCTACGATGAGCGGGAGGGTTATGAAAGAGAAAGTTCTCATCATTGAAGATGATGAAGGCATTCTGCGTGTACTCCGCAGGGCATTGATTTATGAAAATTACCAGGTTGAGACCGCCCTGGACGGCGAAACCGGCCTGAACCTGGCGCGCGACTGGCGGCCCGATCTTATTATCCTCGATCTGATGCTGCCGGGCATTGATGGTTTAGAGGTGACTCAGCGGCTGCGCGTGGAAGGTAATATTCCCATTTTGATGCTCACCGCCAAAGACACCATCACCGACCGCGTGCAGGGGCTGGATGCTGGCGCCGATGATTACATGACCAAGCCTTTCGAGCTGGATGAACTGCTGGCGCGCGTGCGCGCCCTGCTGCGCCGGACTCAGTTAGAGCGCGCGCCGGTGCTAACCTTCAACGACCTCACCCTCGACACTTCCACGCGCCAGGCCACCCGGCATGGCCGGCCAATTCCGTTAACGGCCAAAGAGTACGATTTGCTGGAGTTGTTTATGCGTCACCCACGCCAGGTGATGACCCGCGAAATGATCTTTGATCGCGTCTGGGGGTACGACTTTGGCGGCGAGAGCAACGTGCTGGACGTGTATATCCGCTATCTGCGCCAGAAGCTGGAAAACGAGGGCGAAAACCGCCTGATTCATACAGTCCGAGGAGTCGGCTACGTTCTCCGAGAAAATCCCTGATGTCACTGCGCCTGCGCCTGACTTTGCTCTATACCACCCTGTTGGGCGGGACGATCTTGTTATATGGCGCGCTGGTGTATGGGCTGGTCACCCTGGCGCTGGTATACCAGATTGACAACACCCTCATTCAACAGGCCGATCAGTTAACGGCTTTTCTGCGCGTTAACGCCGCCAATCAGTTCGATCCGCGCGTTTTGGCCGAATTTCAACCCACCGACAGCACCCTGATCTTCCAGATTTGGGGCAATGATCGCACGTTGCAGTTTGCACGCCCATCCGGTTGGACAGCCGCCCTGGATGAGCGCGGACTGCGCTCGAATCGTCCCCTGTTCAACTCTACCTACAGCCTGGGCCGGCATCTGCGCGTCCTCAGCATCCCACTTGAAACCACTCGCGGCCCGGCTGGGGTAATGCAGGTGGCCCTTAGTCTCAGCCTGCTCGACGCCACCCAGCGCGCGCTTTCTTCCGTCCTCATTGTACTGGCTCTGGTTTCGATGGGTCTGGCCGCTCTGGCCGGCTGGGTGATGACCGGCCAGGCCCTGCTGCCGCTGGCGACCGCCACGGACCTTGCCACGCAGATCACCCGCGCCGACGATCTTTCGCGCCGCATTCCCTATCACGGCACTGAGTCAGATGAAGTTGGCCGGCTTATCCTGGCCTTTAACGAAACCCTCAGCCGCCTCGAAGGTCTCTTCACCAGCCAGCGCCGCTTTCTGGCTGACGTCAGCCACGAACTGCGCACCCCATTGACGGTAATCAAAGGCGAGGTGAGCCTGATCCGCAAGATGGGGCAGGTGGATGAAGAATCACTTAGCAGCGTCGAAAGCGAGGTAGACCGGCTCACCCGGCTGGTGGGCGACCTGCTTTTACTGGCCCAGGCCGAGTCGGGGCGCCTGCCTATGGACCTCAAGCCTATCGAACTGGATACGATCTTGTTAGAAGTGTTCCAGCAAATGAGGACCCTGGCCGGCGAGCGCGTGACGCTGAAAATCTCTGAGATTGATCAGGCGGTCGTACTGGCCGACCGCGACCGGATTAAACAGGTGCTGTTGAACCTGGTGGGCAACGCGGTTCAGTATACGCCCCCGGGGGGGCAGGTAGTGCTGGCTTTGCAAACCAGCGGAGACCGCGCGCGCATTGTGGTTAAAGATTCGGGGCCGGGCATCCCGGCGCAGGATTTACCTCATATTTTCGAGCGTTTCTACCGCGGCGAGCGCTCTCGCAAGCGCGTACCGGGGGCGCAGGGCAGTGGTTTTGGCCTGGGGTTGTCTATCGCTTATTGGATTGTCCGTAATCATCATGGAACCATTGATGTAGATTCAAAAGAAGGCCAGGGGACAACCTTTTACGTCTGGCTGCCTCTACACGCCCGGTCTGGCGCACCCCCTGCTGAGCCGTCGCGCTGAAAGCAGCGCGCCGAACTCCGTCAAGAAAAATCACCCAGGGGACAATTAAAAGACTATCCATTGGACGGTTGTATAAAAAGTTAGATGGTATAAGGTAAAACCAGAGAAGTTACTTGTTTAATCACGGGCAAGTTTGAGGAAGCAATGAACTCGCCATTGTTGCAGTTTCTACTCAAGAAATTCCTGCGGGTGATTGTCATTCTGGTCAGCGTTGCGTTCATCACTTTTTTGCTCATGCACGCCATTCCGGGCAGTCCCTGGAACAGCTACTTCAGTTCGCGGCAGCCGCAGATCTTTTTGGGCGTTGATGAGGCCTGGCTGCGCGAAATCAACCACCGGTTTGGCTTAGATCTGCCCCTCTGGCGGCAGTTTACCCGCTATATGATCGGCGACTGGGATGAGACGGGCCGGTTTTTCTGCGGCGCGGTCTGTGGAAACCTGGGGCCCTCCATCCGACAGCGCGGGCGCACGGTCGTACAGGTGCTGTTCCAACCGCCGGAGCGCCAGGGCTTCTGGCAAAGCCGGTTTGGGTATTCGATCCGCCTGGTTTTCCTGGGAACCATCCTATCCGTAGGGTTGGGGATTCCACTTGGGATCGTCAGCGCCATTCGCCCCAGGTCCGCATTAAGCCGGGGCATTGCCGTGCTCCTGGCCGCGCTGATCTCGATCCCTAATTTTGTGCTTGGCCTGCTGGCGATTGTGGTGTTGGCCTCGTGGTTAAAGATCATGCGCGTGCTGCCAGATTGGAGCGACCCCGGCCAATGGATTATCCCCGCCCTGGTGCTGGCTGTAATGCCTCTGGCAAACATTGCCAGAGTGACGCAAGCCACGTTGATGAACATTGCCCATGAGGATTACATTCGCACGGCGCGCGCCAAAGGACTGACCTTTACCCGCGTGATCTTGGTACATATGCTGCGCAGTGCGCTCGCCCCCATCCTCACTTTTTTAGGGCCAACGATTATGGAAATGTTCACCGGGTCGTTGATTGTGGAAAGCCTCTTTTCCTTTCCAGGGTTTGGCCGCGAATATTGGGAAGCGGTGCTGCGCCTCGATTACCCGGTCATTATGGGCCTGACGCTGATCTACGCTTGTGGGATCTTATTCCTCAACGGCCTGATCGAAATGATCTGTGCGGCGCTCGACCCGCGCATCCGTTTCATCCACTATCAAGGTGCGCCATGATCACATTCTTCCCCTGGAGACAAGCCTTCAAGAAAAAAACCATCTGGTTCAGCCTGCTGGTGATTGCCGCGCTGGGGCTGGTGGCGCTCCTGGCGCCCTGGTTGGCTCCCCACGACCCCTATGAGATGCGCACCAAACAGACCAGCCTGCCGCCCATGTGGGTGCAGGGCGGCCTTAAGCCGGGGGAGGCCGCGTTCCCGCTGGGAACGGACCGCTATGGCCGCGATGTTCTTAGCCGCCTGATCTACGGCACGCGCACGGCCTTCTTCCTGGCGCTGACGACTGTTCCCCTGGCGGCACTGGTAGGGGCGCTGATCGGGTTCCTGGCGGGCTACATCGGCGGGCGGCTCGATACGTTCATCCAGTTGACGACCGATATCCTGCAATCACTGCCAGGGATTCTCTTTATGGTCATGGTCATCCTGATCTTCCGCAGTCTGCTTGCCCCCACCTGGCTGAACGGCATGTTCACCCTGATGATCGGCTTCGCGGCGGTGGCCTGGGTTTCGCTTGCCCGCCTGGTGCGTGTTAACGTACTGTTGATTAAATCGCAGTTGTTCATCGAAGCGGCAGTTGGTTTGGGCGCCTCCGCATGGCGGGTGATTGCGCACCATCTATTCCCCAATACACTGCATGTGATCCTCGTTTGGATCATCAACAACGTGCCAGCGATCATTTTGTTAGAGGCAATTTTAGGGTATATCGGCGTGGGGGTGACGGGAGCCACCGATGGCAGCGAATTTACCGTAGTCAGTTGGGGCGGGATGTTTTTCGCCGGGCGCTCGGCGCTCAACCGCAACCCCTGGATGTTGGTCATTCCATCGCTCTGCATTCTGTTGCTGTCAATGAGCTTCATCCTGCTGGCGAACTTCTTGAACGAATCCACCCGCCGCCAGGGGTAATGGCGCTGTGGGCTTTCAGACCGGTTTAGAGCCGGTCGCATCGCTGGCGGCCCGCCAGTAACGCTCTCCATTGCTGTCGCGCTCCATCAGGCACGCGCTGATCAGTTCGCGGCGCAGACTGGCCGTATCCTCGTGGTAGCGGGCCAGAGTTTCGTTGACCTGTTTTTCGCTGTAGATGACGCCCGGCTCAAAGGCATTTGCCAGAAAGCGCAGTACGGCCATTAACTTCTTGCGCTGTGAGGGGATGGTTTTCAGGCGGCCATCGGGCAGCAGGTAATCTTTGAGAACTTTGCGGTCGTAAGCGTTGCCTTCAGCCTGTACAGAGACTACCGGCAGCGCCTCACCCGAGAGCAGGCGGCGGGCCATGCTTTCCAGTTGATCTTTTTCCAGTCGGTAGTAGTTGTAATAACTCTGGGCGCGGGCGCTGACCAAACCGGCCTCGGCCAGTTTCGCAAGGTGATGCGAGACAGTCGAAGCGCCTAAACCCAAAATTTCGGCCAGTTGCTCGACGGTGTACGGCTGGCGCGCCAGCAGTCCAACGATTTTTAAGCGGTTCGCGTCTGCCAGGGCTTTAAAGAACACCAGAAGCTCTTCACTTTCGTTCATTTTCAATCCATGTAGTTTTATTTCTATATATATAGAAATGATTTTAATGCGACCAGGCAGGGTTGTCAATGCACCCGCGGCGGTAAAGCCGATTCCGGCTTGACAGCCGCGCTAATCTCCATTACCATCAATTTGAGAGCGCTCCCAACTGCAACTTTAACCGTCACTCCCCATTCTCCCGGTCGGAAGCGGCTGCATACCATCACCATGAATCTTGAAACCATTGCCAGACTAAGTGGAGTTTCGCGGTCTACCGTCTCGCGGGTGATTAATAACTCCCCCAACGTCAGCCCAGAGGCGCGCGAGCGCGTCCTTCAGGTCATTCGCGCGACCAACTTTCAGCCCAATCTGGCCGCGCGCAGTCTGGCGACCGGTTCTACCCATATCTTAGGGCTGGTCATCCCTATGTCGGTTGGGCAGGTGTTCGTTGACCCCTATTTTCCCCTGCTTATCCAGGGCGTCTCGACGGCCTGCTATGCGCGCGATTACGCCGTGATGTTGTGGCTGGCCGAGCCAGAATATGAGCGGCGCACCGCGCGCCAGATCTTGCACAGCGGCCTGATTGATGGCGTAGTGATCGCCTCGATCCAAAAGGATGACCCCCTGGTCGACGCCATGTTGGAGCGCAATTTCCCCTTTGTGTTGGTAGGGCGGCCCTTTGAGGAGAAGTTCATCCACTACGTAGATGTGGATAACGCTGATGGCGCTTTCCAGGCCGTCAGGCGGCTGTTAGAGGTCGGACGCAAGCGAGTGGCTACGGTCACCGGCCCGGCTAACACAAACGCCGGAATAGACCGGCTGGAAGGCTACCGCCGGGCGCTCTCTCAGTTTGGGGTGGCTTACGATCCTACCCTGGTGCAAGAAGCCGCTTTCACCCAAGAAAGCGGATACCAGGCCACCCTGCGCCTGCTCCCTCATCGCCCAGATGCCCTGTTCTGCGCCAGCGACACCATGGCTCAGGGAGCTTACCGCGCCATCCAGGAAGCCGGTTTACGCATTCCCGAAGACATCGCTGTAGCCGGGTTTGACGATATGCCCTTCGCGGCCCACATGCAGCCCCCGCTCACCACCGTGCGCCAGCCCTTCCAGCAGTTGGGCAGTTCGGCGGTGAATACACTCATCCAGGTGCTGACCAGCCCGCCGCGGCTCCAACCCTACCAGGTGATCTTGCCCACAGAACTGGTTATCCGTTGTTCGTGCGGCGGCCTGGAATAATGGGTTTTCCCGGTATAGATCTGGCTTTTCCCCCGCTTGCCCCTGCATACGCGCCTTTCTATAATAAAAGTCATGAGTGCGCAGCCGTTACACCCCTGGAATCTCGATCCCAGCGAGGCCGCCGCCCTTCAAAAAGACCTGCGCGGGCGCTTGTCGCTGGCCTGGGAAGGGCACGAAATCTCCACAATCGGGGGAGTGGATATTGGGTTGGTGGGCGACCAAGCCAGAGCGGCCATCGTGACCCTGCAATACCCCAGCTTAGAACCCATCGCGGGGGTGACGGCCGAAGCACCCCTGGAATTCCCTTACGTTCCAGGGTTGTTGGCATTTCGTGAGGGTCCCGCGATTCTGGCCGCCTGGGAGCGGCTGGAAACCAGGCCCGATGTGGTGATGTTTGACGGTCAGGGCATCGCGCACCCGCGCGGCATGGGCATTGCCGCTCACATGGGCCTGTGGTTAGACCGGCCAACCATTGGCGTGGCGAAATCCTGGCTCTACGGGCTTTACGAGGAACCCGGCCCCAACCCGGGCGACTTTTCGCCCCTGCGCGACCCGCGCCAGCCCGCTGTGGCGATTGGGGCTGTGCTGCGCACCCGCGCAAAAGTCAAGCCGCTGTTTGTGTCGCCCGGCCACAAGATAGACATAGCGACATCCGTTCAACTGGTGATGGCCTGCGTGGCCGGCTACCGCCTGCCCGAGACGACTCGCTGGGCGCACCGCGCAGCCGGTGGAGAAACTCTGCCGGTGGGGAATGGAAAGCAGGGGAAACTGTTTGGGTAATTCAATTGGGTGGCATTTTAAGAAGGACGGTTGATCAGGCAACCACTCTTACCAGGTGATAATTCTTCCGTCCCCGGCGCAGCACCACAAAGCGCCCGTCCAGCAGGTCGCTCAGGGTAACGGTCTGTGTCGGCTCTGAAACGCGCCGATTGTTCAGATAGATTCCGCCTTCCTGGATCGCCCGGCGCGCCTCGCCTTTTGACTTTACAAAGCCGGCGCAAACCAGCAAGTCCACAATCCCCAGCCCTTCGCCCTCAATCTGCTGCTTGGGCAGTTCGCTGGAAGGCACTTCGGCAAAGATGTCCTGAATATCCTCGCCCGGCAGCCCGGTGATATCGCCGCCAAACAGAGCCTGCGAGGCCTGTTCAGCACGCGCCAGAGCGGTTGGGCCGTGAACCAAACTGGTCATCTCGCGCGCCAGCACACGCTGGGCTTCGCGCTGTTCCGGTTTTTCGGCCACGGCCTGGGCCAGCCCTTCCACCTCTGGCTGTGGCAAAAAGGTAAAGAACTTCAGGTAATTAACCACGTCGCGGTCGTCGGTATTCAACCAGAACTGGTAAAAGCGGTACGGCGACGTGCGGTGAGCCGCCAGCCAGACGGCCCCCGACTCGGACTTGCCGAACTTGGTTCCGTCTGCCTTGGTGATCAGCGGGTAAACCAGGCCATATACCTGAGCGCCCCGCACCCGGCGTACCAGCTCGGCCCCAGCGGTGATGTTGCCCCACTGATCCGAGCCGCCGGTTTGCAGTTTGCAGTTTTCGGTGTCGTACAGGTGCAGGAAGTCATAAGCCTGTAACAACATATAGCTGAACTCGGTAAAAGAAAGCCCGTCTTCGCGTTCCAGCCGGTTGCGCACCGAGTCTTTGGCAATCATGTAGTTGACGGTAAAGTGCTTGCCGATGTCGCGCAAAAAGTCAATCAGCGGCAGCGACATCAGCCAGTTGGCGTTGTTCATGACCCGCGCCGGGTTGCTTTTAACCTCAAAATCGAGGAAATGGGCCAGTTGCTTCTTAATCGCCTCAACATTGCTTTCGATAATCTCACGCGAAAGCAACTGGCGCTCGGCGGAGCGGCCGCTGGGGTCGCCGATCATGCTGGTTCCACCGCCGGCCAGGGCAATGGGATGGTGGCCGAAGCGCTGCAGGCGCGCCAGGGCGATCAACGGGACGAGGTGGCCGACGTGCAGGCTGTCGGCGGTAGCGTCGAAGCCGTTATAGACCGTCACCGCTTCACGCGCCAGCAGTTCTTCCACGCCTTCCATGTAGTCGTAAACCAGTCCACGCCACTTTAATTCGTCAAATGCGTTCTGTACCATTCCACCTACCTGGTTTCTCCGTCGGGTTTTTGCGCCCCCGATTGTAACACAAATCGTTGAAAAAAAACGTTAGCCAGGCGCGTAGGGTACACGCCCCTGGCTAACGCCGCAATCAACTGTCTCCCGGTAGAACGGGTTATTGGGGCATAGTGGCCTGGAGAGCCTTCAACTGGCTCTGGCGGGCCAGGTCAATAGCCGCCGCCAGGATGCGCAGCGCCTCTTCAGGGTTGTGAAAGCCCATGCTGTTCTCCGCCGCGATAAAGTCCCAGCGCAGTTGGGCCGCGCGGTGCAACTGGCGGGCCTCTTCGATCATGTCCGCGTTGGCGTCTGGCTCGGCGGCCGCCGCTTTAATGGCGTCAATCGCCGCGCTGATAGCGTCTTCAGCGGCAATCATAGTAGTGTTGACTTGTTTTTGAATCTCAGCCACCCGCCCGGTGACATAGTTGACGTCCGTATGGCAGGTTCCGCATGAGCGCGCCGGGTCGAGCAGGGGGCTGTGAACGTCATGGGTAGAGAACTTCACCGCCCCATCGCGGGTGTAAGGCATATGGCAGTCGGCGCAGGAAACGCCCGCCTCGTAATGCGTACTACCGGCAGTGTAGAACTCGTATTCCGGATGCTGCATTTTAATCATCGGCGCTTCGCTTTCCTTATGCTTCCAATCGGAAAACTCGATCGCCTGGTAGTACGCCTCGATTTCCTCAATGCGCGTGCCGTTTTCCCAGGGGAAGGTCAGGTATTTGCCGTCGCCCTTAAAGTAGTATTCCACGTGGCAGTTGGCGCACACTACCGTGCGCATCTCCTGGCGGGTGAAGGTGCGCCAATCTTTGCCCTGAGCCTTCAGAGCTTCGTCGAGGGCGGGGTTGGTGACGATCAGGCGCATCGTTCCTGCCTCGTGGCAGTTGGCGCAGCCAATCGACTGGTTGATCTTGGGCGTCATTTCGCTGAATAACATCTTGTCGTAGGCGGCCATGCCCATCTGATCCCACAAAGCGGGGTTATCGGCGGTTTTACAGGAATAGCAGGTAGCGGGCGTCTTCTCGTTGACGCGCTTGGTCCGCTGAACGTCTGCCAGGGCGTTCATATGGCCGCGCTCCTCGTTATATTCCACGCTGAAGGCCATGCCGGCAAATAACTTCTTCAGGCGCGGGTCGGCCTCCAGTTTAGAGTAAGGTTCCGAGCCGCCGAAGGTCGTGCGGGTGTTGTTGGTCTCAGTTTTGAGGAAGGTGGAATACTGGTTGGGGAAGTTCAACCCCCACTGGCTGCTGTCGGGTTCCATTGGTTTCACCGTCACCAGAGGGGCGACGCCGCGCTTCTGGAGCGGCTGGTTCTTCATAAACACCAGCAGGGCAACGACCGTAGCCGCCAGGATAATGATAATTGCGCCAAGCGCGCCGGGTAAAATCCAGGATTTTTTCATAAAGATCACTTCTCCTCAGTGGTGTAAATGGGCTGGACATCTCTCTTTTCGTACAGGCCCTTATCTTGATAGGGCAAGATCGTAATGCCGCGCGGCCCATGGGCAACGGAACGGTGGCACTCGTAGCAGTAGCGCCCGCCCGTGCTTTCGGGGTCCATCACCCCGTCGTTGATTTCTGATACCGTCTCTGCGTGGCAGCGCACGCAGTTCGACTGCACAATGCGCTTCGTATCCTCGGCGGCGCGCAGCGGCTCAGGGATGTTGCCCAGAGTGAACATAGTCACATGGTTCATCCCCGATTTGGCTTTATAGAGGTATTTCAGCACGGGGTTGTGCGGCGTGTGGCAGTCCACGCAGGTGGCCCACGATTGGTGCGCGGCATGGTACCAGCCTTCGTAGACGGCATCCATGACATGGCAGTTGTTGCAAGTCGTCGGGTCATTGCCCAGGTACACTGTAAACTCAGTGGCCCATAACCCAACGCCCATTACAACGACCAATGAAACCAGCGCAATGGCAAAAACGATTCTCATGATGGGGTTTCCCAAAGATTAAAATTGGATAAGCTAATTTTACCAAATTGTTGAGAAATTGGGGAGGATTTGTGAGCCAATATCGTCGCGATTCCATAAGCGAAAAAAAATACTTATTGACAACTGTGGTCGGTTTTGATATAAACAATCCAACCGAATACTCAAAGCTGTGATGAGAAAGAGTAGGCGTTGAAACGGTGTTCCAGAGAGCGGTATCAGGTGAGAGTATCGCACACACGCCAGCGTCGAATGGTTCTCGGAGCTGCATGGTGAACGTTTATTGACCAGTAACCAGAGCCGGAGCTGCCACCGTTATCAGGGCAAAGGGTATACTCAGCCATGAGCTGACGTACCCCACGAGTGAGGCTGGCTTATTTCCCCGTCGTCGTCACGACGGGGTTTTTCGTCTCAGCAGCAGTCAATTACCGGCCTAATTTGGGTGGCACCGCGGGAGTCCTCTCCCGTCCCAAATGGAAATTTTCTCCAAAAGAGTTCTGAGTGAGAGATTTCCGCATGGGATGGAGAGGATTTTTTATTTCGAGTAGAGAGGAAACGTATGGTAACCCAAGCAATTCATTCCACCTTCCAAAGGCCCGCCCCGGTCGCGGCTCCCGCGCCGGTGGTGCGCGAACTGCCCGCCGACCTGGAAACGCCGGTGTCGGTCTACCTTAAACTGGCAGGACAGGGGCCTTCGTTCTTACTGGAGAGCGTGACCGGCGGCGAGCAGTTGGCGCGCTATTCGTTCATCGGCGTTCACCCCACCGCTGCTTATGTACTGCGCGCTGGCGCGGTGGAACGCTGGCATCTCCCCAGCGGCGCGATTACCCGCGTTCCAGTGGAAGGCGACCCATTAGAGTATATCCGCGCGGAGATTGGCGCTTACCGCCCGGCGGCCATCTCTGGTCTGCCGCGCTTTTCCGGCGGGCTGGTCGGCTATTTGGGCTATGAGATCATCCGTCACTTTGAGCCAAGCGTGGGCGTTGGCCCTCACCCAGACCTGCCGGACGGAATCTTCTTACAGACCGATACGCTGGTGGCTTTTGACCATGCCTTTGGCAAACTGGTGCTGATCGCCAACATCCGTCCGGAAGAGAATGGGCGCGGGCGCGCCGATGCCGAAGCTCGCTTAGATGCCATTGAACAGCGCCTGGCACAGCCGCTCCCCGATCTGCCTGCTCCGCTGGGTGAGCCTGCTTCAACGGAACTGCGCTCCAACGTCACCCGCGAGCAGTTTACTCAGGCAGTACGCCGGGCCAAAGAACATATTGCCGCTGGCGACATCTTTCAGGTGGTGCTGTCA
>Ga0101944_10001363_pt1 | contig 51863 bp, 44 predicted proteins | sample DewCreD2012metaG_FD_75245 | JGI IMG/M metagenome (GOLD analysis project Ga0101944, IMG submission 75245) | Hot spring sediment bacterial and archeal communities from British Columbia, Canada, to study Microbial Dark Matter (Phase II) - Dewar... ... | reverse complement strand
TGCGAAATCATAACGGGCTAAGCCGCAAACGAAAAGAAAAGTTTATAAATGGGTTTTTGAAGGCATTTACTCTTGGAATAGTCAATAAATAAAGGCTGACGATCGCCAGCCTTTATGACCATTCCAGTCGGTCAGGGTATTCCTGACAGGTTGCTCCCCAGCAGAGCCTGTTTCTGCTTACCTGACATACAAAATTATTAATACAATTTGCTTATCTCGAAAAACATTAAAAATAAAAAGCCTGAAAAATGTCCATTAGAACAGATTATCTAAAAAATAGCCTGAATTTTGTCCATTACGCCTTATTAAAAAGAAAAGGGGGCTTTATAGGCCCCCTTCACTTATCAGTTCTGTTTAACGGGTAACCGTTAGCTTGCGTGTTGTAACTGTGCCATTATAATCCTTAATCTTGATAAGATAAACGCCTGTGGATAGATTTGAAACATCTACTTTCCCTTCGGTTGTTTCAGTTCCCGAGGTCCACACCAATGCTCCAGTAATGTTGTAAACATCAATTATTCCTTTAGTAAACCCGGCAATGTTAACAAAAACCGATGAGTTGGTTGGATTTGGATAAACAGTTAGTTTATTGTCACTATTGTTGGTACCAACCCCTGATGGCCAGGTAACGGTTAAAACTTTCTCTTTAACATATACATGGATATCGTTGCCTTTTTGAACGGTCAGGGTTACAGTTTTATCTCCGTACGAAGTGTATTTAACGGTATAAGGGCCCTTGCCTGTCTTTGTAGCAGGCTCAGCACCCTCGCCAAAGTTCCACTCCCATGATTCTGGCGAGCCATAGGTAATATCGGTAAATACAACCGTACTGTCGTTGCGATAGGCAGTAGTTTTATTTACAGTGAAATTGCCCGAAAGTACCGATGCTCCTTTCCTCCACATTCCGCCATAGCTGTTGCTTGAGTTAAAACCTCCAGCCCAAACTGTACCATTTGGTGAGGCTCCCATATTGGTGAACTGGTAATTTTTATAAAATGGGGCATAATCGGTAAATGTATTACCACCATCAACACTGAAGGAAACGCCCATTTTATTGGCAGAGTAATTGGAACCAGTTGATATTAGGGTATCGGTACCGGGTATCCAGCATAAATCTGCAGTGTAAACATTTCCGCTGGGAGTAAATTGTGTCCAATTGGCACCACCGTCAGTGGTTCTGTAATACTTATCAATATCATTTTCTCTTCCATAAATAATACCTTCGTTACTATTCTTGAAGGCTATTTCAAAGGCAGTTGAAGTTAATGGGGTTTGGTATACCTGCCAGCTTACGCCTTTATTGGTTGACTTATACAATCTGCCTTTATTGGTGGCAAACCAAACATTATCGCCAATAACATCATAGTAGCCAATTACACCATATTCACCATCAAGGGGTGATGGAATGTTAGCTTGTGAAACTCTTGTCCAGTTTGTGCCTCCGTTGGTTGTGGTGTATATTTCAAAGTATCCTCCGTTAGGATCGCCCATGCAGAAACCATTATCAGCATCCCAGAAATGGACTACATTAGGGAAGCCGTTCGGCTTTGTAAAAGTTGCGGAAGTTTGCTGTGTCCAGGTTTTTCCACCATCGGTGGTTTTGGCTATCATACCGCCACCGTTTGTGCCATCGTACAGGGGTACCCAGGCAGTTTTATTGTCAATGGCACATATCATACCAGCCGCAAAGCCTGTAGAATTCGCAGGGTTAATAGAACCGGCTTTCCATGTAGCACCCCCATCAGTGGTCATAGTGTATTCCTTTACTTTAGCGTTACTTCCCGAGCCATCGTAGGCTACAGCCCAGGCAACCCTGTTACTTACTGCCGATATGTACTGTATGCCGCGTGATGAGGTTCCAAAACCGCTGGCTTGTTGTACCCAAAGGTGTTTGAAGTCTGATTGGTTGGGTTTGATCCCAATAATCATGTCATTACTTTCGCTGAAATCGTAATTGGTTCCACTGGGTTTCATGGCCGTAGCAGCATAGTATCCATTTGCATAACCGCCCCATCCCCAGTTAATATGGAGTTCGCTGTTGTCGTTATATCCATCGCAAACCCATGCATGGCCTCCACTAGCTGAACTACTTCCTGAATAATAAATTGGTCTACCGGCATCAATTTCTGTTTTCACCATATTTATCCACTCAGTCTGGTTGTTTGGGTTAAAGGAGTAGATTTGAATGGTGGTGGGGTCGTAGTTAAAGTAGTTTGTAAGGGCGTACAAAACATCTTTGCTAAAAGCACCTGAACCATCGGTGGCGTAGTTCATGTTTACTGAAACACCTGCATGGTAGCAAAGGGTTGCAACAGCAACTTTCTCATCGTAAGTACTACCGGAGGTTAACTCATTCGGCATACTGGTCCAAGAGTATGTTGTTGATTCAAAGTTAGCATACTGGGTTCCGTAGGTGGAGTGTACATATTTATGCCAACCCTTACCGTTTTGAGGCCACTGGTGGTAACGCATTATCTGCGACATTGCCGTGGCTACACAGCCTGTAGGAGTTCCCGTAGGGCAAAGCATATTATAATAAGGCGATTGATTCCAAATGGTTGCTAAAAGCGGTCCGGCACCTTTAACACCCATAGAAATTTTTCCCTCAAGTATATCTTGCCACTCCTGTTTTACAGATTTGTCGCTAACTTTTGCTTTTGCTGCATGATTTACTTGCTTGGCATACCAATTAAACCGTTCTAGAACAACAGGGTTATCAACCTTTTTAGGCATAGGATTGGTAAGCGACCAACCTATGATTGGCTTAGCCTCATCGTCGGCAGAAACAATGACAAAACCTCCTTTGCTCATGGCAAAAATGTAAAGCGCATCTTTCCCTTCAAGCTGGTGGGTGTTTATCAGTTTCAGATCGAATGTGTCGATACTTGAGCCTTTCTTTGCGCTCAAGTAATTTATGGCAACCTTTCGTGCCAATTTTACATCAACAGGATTGGCAATGACCAGTAACCCTGAAAATGCAAATAGCAATAGTGTGTAGATTTTTTTCATTGGATTTGGTTTTTATTGTTACTGTTTATTTTGATTTGGTTCTTTAAATTTATCGTTGGTTTCCTTCAAAATAACCCGAAGCCATTCTTCCCGGTAACCCGGTTGCGATGGGCTTACTGGATATCCCCATGGATTTCGCAAGAATTGTCCATTATTTTCTTTCTTAACATTGCCATCGATATATTTAACCAGGAGCCAGTTGCTTAAGTCGTTCCATTTTTGTACAGTGCTGTTGGCAGTATTTACAGAATAGTCCGTCAAAAACTCAATGGCGAGGTTAGAATCGTATTCCCATAGTTTCATGGCTGCTGCGTCAACTGCAGGGGTGTAGGCTTCAAACTTGCGTTCTAATTCATCCTGTACCCTTTTCACATCCTTCATAATCAAATCGTAACGCAGGTAGGCGAAGTGTGCAACGCGGTTAAATACCCAGAAAGCCGAAGTGGGGGAGTAGGTTAGCATATCGCCATTACCCTCGGCGTAACTTTCGGGAACTCTACTGATACCGCAGTATATCGGTACGTAAACTGTTGAGGCGGCATCATCTACTCCAAACCAAAAAATGCCGCCAATTGGGTTAGGAAGCCAGTTGCGCATTTGCGCAATGAACGAAAAGCCTGTTTGCTGAGTAGCAGTTACACGCTCATGAAAGTAGGTTGTACCATCAACCTTCCAGGTTAGTGGTCGCCAACGGTAGGGTAACCCATGGGGGCCAGCTCCTGCATCCTTGCTCATGTCAAGTTCAGTGCCTTCCAAATGATCGCGTTTAAAACTCATTAAATCACGTGGGGAGAGCTTTCGGTTGGGTTTTACGTAGAGAGGCATTCTGTTCTTGAGGTTTTCACCCTTAGCGTAATCCCAATACTTATCCATACCATCGCTAGCATGGTTAAAGAATGCCCAAACCCGTGCATCGCAAAAACGTGCACCATCAAAGGTTATTGGGTTATATACATCGCTGAAACTGAACTCAATGTCGGAACCGGTAAAGTAACCATGGTTACGGGCATAGCTAATTACATCGTGTGAGTAAACTGTTTCAACTTCTGGGTTGAAAATGAGGTTTAGGTTTTTGTTGCTAATTGAACTTTTAAAATTTTCAAGGGGGAATTGTTGAATTCTTGCCTGATTTGCATGAGCTGAGATATAACCATCTGGAATTCGTATTGCAACCCAAACAGCACCTTTATCAACATTTACATTTTTTTTACTCTTCTTGTCGTACTTCAGGTTGGTCTTTTTGGCAATCATCTCAAGTATCCACACCTCGTTAGGGTCGCCAATGGAAAACGATTCGCCACTGCTGGCATAGCCGAACTGCTCAACCAGTTCAACCATCACTTTAATGGCTTCGCGGGCAGTTTTCGCCCGTTGTAGGGCAAGAAACATAAGGCTGCCATAATCTATTATAGCAGTTGAGTCCATTAACTCTTCAATACCTCCAAACGTTGTTTCGCCAATGGCAACCTGATACTCATTCATAAACCCTATCACCTGGTAGGTTTCGGGTGCCTGAGGAATTTGACCAAGGGGCTTGTTTGTTCCCCGGTCGTAGAGTGTAACCAAGCTACCTGCAGGCCAAATGGCTCGTGGCTTAAAGTAGAGCTCCCCATACCTGATATGGGAATCGGCAGCGTAACTTACCATGGTTGAACCATCGGCGCTGGCCCCTTTGGTTACAAGGTAGTTGGTACACGCGTAGCTTTGGTGCCAAAACACTGTAAATAGTAGCAAAGTAGCGTATGTGAGTTTTGTTTTCATTCTAATCCTAATAATTGTTAATCAACAAAAATAGAAAAATATATTTATGAAATAATGATCAATTTTTTAAAACCATGTTTTGTAGACTATTGTACTATTAACGTTGACTAAATTAACATTACAGTTGACATAAAACAGCTCTTTGATTTGCTTTGGCATGCCATTTGTTTTAACTTGCAGGAAAGTTTTTTATGTTAAATCAAAACTTAAAAATTATGAAAATGAAAAGAATCTCAATGATTGCCCTGCTTTTGGCAGGTATGTTTGCCTTTGTCGCATGCGATAAGGATGACACAAAGGACTTAAATAAGGATGAAGCCCAACAGCAGATAACCAATGCTGAGCAGGAACTGCAAACCAAGAGCGGTGAAATTGTTGCTACCGATGGGTACAAGATTCAGGAGTATTTTGCAACCCAACTTTCTTCTCCTTTTTATGTAAAAACCGTTGAATCCAAAAGTATTGTACCTTCTCGTTTTCAGAAAGCCTATGAATTAACTAGGCAAAACATGTTACTGGAAAACCCTGAAATTGAGTTTTATTTTGAACATTTTATTCTTTGGTTCTTCAACGATGTAAAGGGAACCTGGAATTGGACACCGAATGGATGGACCCATGAGTCAACCCCAACCGATAAGGTTGTTGTTAAGTTTCCATATCCGGCAGGTAATGCTTCAAACAACGTAACTGTTACCTATTACGATTTTTCTTCCACCCTTGTTTCTGGCCAAACCGTTCCAACCGGTATCAAGGTTAAAATTGAAAAGAATGGTACCCAGGTGTTTACGCTTACCTACTCTGCCACCATTACCAACATGATGAAGTACTCTACGAAAGTTGATGTTACTTTTGGCCCATTTGCAATCTTTAATGAGGAATCTTTCGATGCTTCCGTAAACAATAAAATGCTATTTAGCAAGAATTTCACTTTTAAGAAGGATGGCAAACTTTTCTATAGCGAGGTTGCTAATTTAACCATGACCCTTCTCAACGACCAATCTGCCAATGTCTTGATTACTGCCAAGCAGGTAATTGGTAATCTTGAATTCCGGTTAAAGATAGATGCAAAGACCAATGAGCTTGAAACAGGTAATCCTAACGACTTTGTATCGCTTTCACTTTATACAACCGGTGGCGACAAGGTTGGTGATTTCATATTTGTAGAGGAAGAAGGAGATTGGGTTCTTTACTTTAAATTTAATAATGGGGAGAAGGTTAAGGCCGAAACGCTCATGCCATTAATTTCAGAAAGGTTCAACTCTTTTATTGATGATTTATTCAGCTATGTATTTGATAAATAGCTTTTACTAATAAATGAAAAGGCTGCATTAAAAGCAGCCTTTTTTCTTTTAAAAAACTTGACTTTTGCTACTTAACATCTTAAATTTATTGAAAAACTAAAATGCTATGGAAGATAAATTGATAGTTATTGCAACCGAAAGTAACTCGAAAGCTTTAGTGTTAAAATCGTACCTTGAGGCCAATGGAGTAGAGTGTTTTTTGCGGAATGTTAACGTATTACAGGGAGCTGTTGCCGAGGGGGTTAAGGTGCTTATCCGTGAATCAGATGCAGAAGTGGCATTGAAGTTGCTATCAGCATTACATCACGATGAGGAAATTAGAAAGGTTGATCAGCAACTACGAAAAATTCTTGTTCCAGTCGACTTCTCGGAACCATCGCATAATGCTGCCCGTTATGCTGTAATGCTTGCCTCTAAGTATAAAGCCCAAATAAAGCTATTGCACGTATTTAACTCAACGGTAGTTGATATGATACCCTTTACCGATGTGGCCAGCATTCAAATCGATTTTGACATGAACTATCACGTTCTATATAATTCGGCCAAGGAAAGATTAGTCAAATTCTATGAAAGCCTTATGGAATTTGCTAGCCAAATGGGGTTTGGCGGTGTGCAAATTGGGTACACCCTTCGCGAAGGGTATGCCGCCTACGGCATAATTGAAGCAAGCAAACGCTACAAACCCGGTATTATCATAATGGGTACAAAGGGCGAGGGATACAAAAGCACTGAACTTGTTGGCAGTGTGGCCGCAGAGGTTTCGGATGAGACCCATATACCCCTGCTTGTTATACCCGAAAAGGCTGTCCTAAAGGGAGTGGATGAGGTAAAGAAAGTTTTGTACATAACCAATTTTGATGAAAACGATAACCTATCAATTCGAAAACTCCTTAGAGTAGTTTCAACGTTCCAAGTAGAGCTGCATTGCATTCATATTACCGACAAACCCGATACTCCCGGTGTTAGGGCTTTGATGAATACTACTAAAGACTATATCAATAGTGTTACCTCGGGAATTCCAATTACTTGTGAGGTTATTGTTGGAAAGGGAAACGAAAAAAGCGTGATTGATTACATTTCAAAGAATCACATAAACCTTGTTGCGTTAACTTCGGTAAAAAGGAACTTGCTCTATAAGATTTTTAACCCATCGCTTGCTAAACGGATGATTTACCAGGCCGATGTTCCAGTTTTGCTTTTCCATGCATAAATAAGAAATGGCCACTAATCAAAGTGGCCATTTTAGTTTATACCATTATAAGTAACGAAAACTTATTCAACTGCCATGTTGTGGAAAACATTGGTAACATCCTCGTCCTCCTCAATTTTTTCAATAAGCTTTTCAACTTCAACCTGTTGTTCCGGGGTTAACTTTTTGGTATCGTTTGGAATTCGCTCAAACTGGAAGTTGATAATGCTTAAACCCTTTTCCTCGAGGAATTTTTGTATGGGGCCAAACTGGGTAAACTCAGCAAAAAGCATTATGGTTTCATCCTCAGCAAAAACTTCCTCAACCCCAAAGTCAATAAGTTCAAGTTCTAGGTCCTCCATTGAGATATTGGGGTTTTTGGCTACTTTGAAAGAACATTTACGTTCGAAAATAAAATCGAGCATGCCTGTAGTTCCTAGCGAACCCCCATACTTGTTGAAGTAGCTACGAACATTGGCAACTGTCCTTGTCGGATTATCGGTAGCAGTTTCAACCAATATTGCTACACCGTGAGGCCCGTAACCCTCGTAAACTATTTCCTTGTAATCCTTAGTGTCTTTATCGGTAGCCCTTTTAATGGCACGCTCAACGTTTTCCTTAGGCATGTTTTCAGCCTTAGCATTCTGGATTAAAAGTCGAAGCTTTGGGTTGGTTTCAGGATCGGGACCGCCAGCTTTTGCGGCCATGGTTATTTCTTTTCCAAGCCTGGTGAACACCCTTGCCATGTTTCCCCAGCGTTTCAGTTTTCGTGCTTTTCGGTATTCAAATGCTCTTCCCATTTTTTGAAAAGTTGTTGGTTCAATTTTTTTGCAAACCTATATTTTTTTGGCTATTCGACCAACCATTCTTAAATCTTTTTGTTTTCTTTGTGTTGCTTATTTTTAGTTGATATGAGTCATTACAAGGGTTTAACCGATAGTGAGGTTTTAAACAACAGAGACCTCTACGGTGTAAACGTAATTACACCCCCGCCTAAAACTCCCTGGTGGAAACTTTTACTCGAAAAGTTTAACGATCCCATTATTAAAATTCTTATTGTGGCTGCCTTCATAGCTATTGCAGTAGGCTTAACCAACGGACATTATCTTGAGGGTATCGGGATAATAGTAGCCATTCTACTAGCCACGGTTATGGCTTTTTTAAATGAGTACAAAGCCTCAAAGGAGTTTGAACTACTTAACAGTGTGAACGATGAGCTTCCCGTTAAGGTTATTCGTAATGGAGGGGTTACATCTATTCCTAAGCGCGATGTGGTAGTAGGTGATATTGTTATTGTTGATCGTGGCGATGAAATCCCATCGGATGGCGTTCTTTTGGAGTCTGTATCCTTAATCGTAAACGAATCGTCGCTTACCGGCGAACCCTCAACAAACAAAACGTCAGTTCCAGCTGATGGTTTCAAAACAACATATTCTCCTAACCTTGTCCTCAAGGGCACTACCGTTACCGATGGCCATGGAATATACCGTACTACTGCCGTAGGCGATAGTACCGAGATAGGTAAAACAGCCCGAGCAGCCACGGTAGAGGTTAATAATCCTACCCCTTTAACCAAGCAATTACAAAAACTGAGTGAGTACATCAGCTCAGCAGCGTTCTTTATAGCCATTCTTGCTTTTGTAATTCTCACCATTTTTGACTTGGTTAACCCCGTCAACGGCTTTACCTTTGAGCAGGAATATATAGTGGCAGTTGTAGTGCTTTCCATTATTATCATCTTGGCCAAATACTGGGTTCCTTCAATCAATGCAATACTTGGCTGGTTAAGGGTGCCTTTCAAAATCCCTCTCCCTTATCCCAATAATTCAAAACGACAGTTGCTTTTACTATTAGTATCGGCATTTCTTATTATTTCATTAGGCCTTGCCATTGCAGCTATAGTAAATATCGATATTTTTTCTGCAGGCATTTTACTTGATAGCAACCTGTTGAGCCACCTTCTCAACTATTTCATGATTTCCATGACCCTTATTGTTGTTGCTGTGCCCGAAGGCCTCTCCATGAGCGTTACGCTTAGCCTTGCCTACAGCATGCGCAAAATGACGGCAGAAAATAACCTGGTTCGAAAGTTGCAGGCTACTGAAACCATGGGCGCTACTACGGTGATTTGTACCGATAAAACCGGTACTCTTACCCAAAATCGCATGCGCGTGATTGACTATGATTTCCTACAGGATAGCGATACCAAAAATCTTTCGACACTCGTAAAACTATCGCTGGCTGTAAACTCAACCGCTCACCTCGATTTTTCAAAAGAACCAACCACTATTGTTGGAAATCCTACCGATGGTGCGCTTTTGCTATGGCTAAATGAGTTGGGTGTGGATTACCGCCTGCTGCGCGATAGTTTTATTACTTTAGTTCAGCACCCTTTTTCATCGGAGAAAAAGTACATGTTAACCTTAGGGTATTCTAATGAGCTTGGGAAAAAATTGCTTTTGGTTAAAGGTGCACCAGAAAAGGTTTTGTCCATGTGCAGACCCCAATCGGTTAGTAGTAGTGTACAGGAAAAACTAAAGGAATTTCAGGTAAGGGCGTTGCGAACCATTGCCTTTGCCTACTCTGAAAGCGAGGCCGATAGCATTACCGATACAGATATCCCTCAGGGTTTAACTTTTCTAGGCATAGCTGGCATTGCTGACCCTTTGCGCGATGATGTTCCCAGTGCAATAAGCGAATGCCATACGGCTGGTATCGATGTTAAAATGGTTACAGGCGATAACCAGGATACAGCAATTGCTATTGGCAAAAATGCGGGATTACTAGCCAGTAATGCTGAATATGCCTCCATTTCGGGCCCCGATTTCGAAAAACTCTCCGACGACGAGGCATTAAAGGTATTACCCGGAATAAAAGTGATGTACAGGGCTCGCCCATCTGACAAGTTACGCATGGTGACGCTACTTCAGGGGTTGCATAATGTTGTTGCCGTTACAGGCGATGGTACCAATGATGCTCCAGCCCTTAACCAGGCCGATGTGGGTCTAGCAATGGGTTCAGGAACCCAGGTTGCAAAGGATGCCGCTGATATTATACTTCTGGACGATTCGTTCTCAAGCATTGTAAATGCAACGCGCTGGGGTAGGGCTCTTTACCAAAATATTCAGAAATTCCTGTACTTCCAGCTTACCATAAATCTGGTTGCCGTTGCAATAGTGCTAACTGGACCATTTACTGGTATCGACTTACCTTTAACTGTTACCCAAATGCTTTGGGTTAACCTGATAATGGACACCTTTGCAGCTCTTGCGCTTGCAACAGAACCCCCGCATTCTGAGGTAATGAAAAAGAAACCCCGGTCACCCCATGAGTTTATTTTGAGTGCTGGTATTTCTATGAACCTGATTACTACAGCGGCTCTCTTTTACTCAGTTCTGGTTGGTTTACTATTTTACTTCAAGAGTAGTGAAGGTTTTAGCAGCAAGGAGCTAACCTGTTTCTTTAATATTTTTGTTCTTATGCAGTTCTGGAACCTTTTTAACGCTCGCAGGTTGTTCGGTGGTGTTGGTGTGTTTAGTTTTTCGTCCAATAAACTATTTGTTGCCATTGCCACAATAATTCTGTTAGGACAATTCGCAATAGTACAGTTTGGTGGCGAAGTTTTTAGAACGGTTCCACTAACTGGAAAGGAATGGCTTATTCATATTATTGCTACCATGCCAGTGCTTATGTTTGGTTACCTGGTAAAAAAGATCATAAAAATTTAAATTGATACTTAACAGCTAACTTGCGATTTCATTTTTTACTTAATTTGTAGTAAAAACAAAAGCTATTGTAATGAAATCACGTACTATTACTCAACAATCAGAGATTGAACAGGTTATAAACTCGGTTGATGTTTGCCACATTGGTATGGTCGATTTGGAAGGCAAACCTTACGTTTTACCCTTTAACTTTGGATACGATCAGGGTATTCTTTACTTTCATTCAGGCCCCGAAGGGAAAAAAATTGAGATTTGGAAACATAACCCCAATGTTTGCGTGACATTTAGTTCCGACTACCATTTACGTTACCAGCATGAGGATGTTGCTTGCTCATGGTCAATGAAGTACCGTAGCGTTCTTATTTACGGAAAGGTTGAGGAAGTAACCAATTTAGACGAGAAGAGGATATGCATGAATATTATAATGAAAAAATATTCTGGCCGCGATAATTTTGAGTATAGTATGCCTGCCATTAAAAATGTAAAGGTTTTTAGAGTGATACCAGTAAAGGTTGAGGGCAAAGCTTACGGATACTAGCAAGTGCAATACTAATTTTTGAACCCAATTTTCATCAAAAAAAATATCAAATAATACTTGTTTTTTAAGAAATGGTTTATATTTATATGGAAAAATTGTTGTTAATAGTTTGATATGGCCAGCGTAAAAGATCTTAAAAAGGACATAAAGCATATGGTAAAGCATTTGCTTGACGAGTGCTATACCCAATTAACTTATTCTGAGCCAATATCTAAGGAGCGGATTCTTGATATCATTTCCGATATAATGGTTTTGGAGCAGGAAACTATTGTAAAAATTTCTCAAAAATCATACAAGAAGGGCGAATCAACCAAGGTTGATTATCAGAAAATTGCCAATGAATTTTACGATGAAGTGTTGGAACTGGCTGAACGCATTAACTCCCTGGATGAGTAATTTTCTGATTGTAGTTTATAGTTCAAGCGTTAGAACGGAATAGAAAATCTCTTAAGCTCTTTTGAAAGCATTTTAGAGTTTCCTTGACAAACGGAGTCCAACAGTAGCCAAAACCTGGGGCCATGATTCTTTTCCTTTGTGTGGCAAAGCTCATGGAGCAGCACATAGTTAATAAGATGCTCCGGTAAATACATTAGCCTAAGGCTAAGGCTGATGTTATTCTTACCGCTACAGCTCCCCCAGCGCGTTTTTGAATTACGAATGGATACCCTGCCATAGGAAAAATTATACCTTGTGGCCAATTCCTTTAGCTTGAGGGGTAAATAGTGTTTGGCTTCGGCTCGTAAAACTTCCGTAATAACTTTTTTAGCTAAGGTTTGTATGCTGTGGCTTGCCGGGTCAGCAGTTGAGGGATGAAGTATTAGCACATCGCTCCCATTTTTTAAAACCTTACATTTTGATAAGTTGCTCTCGGCTTTCAGGCGAACTAAATGGTATTTGCTATTAAACTCTAAAATAGGCCTTGTACGCTCGGTATTTTCCTGAATTTTCCTTTTTATCCATTCTGCTTTTGATAAAACAAATTCCTCAGCATGTGAGAATTTAACTAAGTAGGGAATGGTAACATGTATAGTGCTGTCTTTTTTAACTCTTAGCGTGATTCTTTTACTTCTGGTTCTATACGTGTAGGTTACAGTTCCAATTTGTGAGTAGGTGCACTGTCTAGTTCTGTTCATTGCTATCGGCTAATAATCCAAATTCCCTGAAACTCCTTTTTCAATTTTTCTTTTTGAGAGTTAGCCTCTTCTTTGCTTCTATATCGGCCAATTACTGCAAGATATTTTCCATTTGGTTTGCTGTAAACTTCAGCAACAAACCCCTTTGACTTAAGTTCATTCACAAATTTTTGGGCATTTGCCTTTTCGGCAAAGCTTCCAACCACAAGGCTGTAAATTGTTGATGGGTTGCTAACAGGAGCGTTTTGGGTTAACGATTTTTCAATAACCTCTTCCGTTGTTTGGGTTGGTTGCTCATTACCTTTAGCGGTTTTGCTCTCTTCGTCGGCGGGGTTTGTGGCTTCAAATTTCTTATCAAAATCATCGATTTTTGAAGCATCGTCGGCTGGCAGCTTGATGGGTTCTACCCTTTCTGGTTTGGTTTTAATGTTTTCCCAATCAGCTTCATCTGGGGCTAAGGTCAACTCCCTCAGGATGAACGCAAATGTAAGAATTACAAACAGCGACACTGCTATAAAAATGATAACACGCAGAATTGATGATGACTTTTTTTTACTTGCGCTTTTCATGTTGTCCTTTTCCAAAACATTGTGTTCAACTTGATTGCTATTTTCAGTTGATGGTTTTTCTATTATGATGCTGTCAAGGGCATTGGTGTTTACACGCTCAACACCCGGGCTAACCTCAGTGTAATGTTTAGTAATCTCGTTTTCTTCTCGTACAATTTCTTCTTTTACTATTGAATCGTTGAAAGTTTGGTTTTTGTCATTTGTGTTAGTGTCTGCCTCAACGGGAGTATTGGTAATGGTGGCTTGAATATTTTTACCATCGCCAGTTTTGGTCGACTCCCTTTGGCCTAATGATTCCTCCAATGACAAACTAATGGAGCCTTTTGAATCGTTGACTAGTATTCCAATTCCTGGTATTGAGTATGATCCACTCTCTTTGATTTCATCAATAATTTCAATAGAAAGTTTTTTTATATTCTCAGCTGCTTCAATTTTGGAAAGCCCATAGGTACTAATAAGTAAGTCTTCGAGCTGTCCGTCGTTATACTTTAGGAATGGGCTAAAAGTAATACTAAGTTGAGTGTTGCTATCTGTATCACGATGAAGGAAGGCACCCACATTGGGAATTATTAGCCGCTTATTTTTGCGTATTAACTCTGCCAGAATTGACCTGTCCATCACACGAGATGATTTTTATAGGTTGTTCAATACCAGCAAAGGTAAATTTTTATCCTAAAAGTTGTACTTTTTTAAGTGGGAGTTAGAACCTTTTCAATAGCCTGTTTAATTTTTTCAATGGAGTATGGTTTTATCATCAGAAAATCAAAGCCTGCATCCCTAAAATCTTCGAAAAAATTTGCCGGATTATGAGCAGTTAACGCTACAATGGGGGTGTATTTTTTGGGTGAAGGGAGTTTTTCTCGAATATACTTGGTGGTTTCCAACCCATTCATAACAGGCATTTCAATGTCCATGAAAATCAGGTCAACTTTCTCTTTAGTAATAACGTCAATAGCTTCCTTGCCATTTTGAGCCTCCAGGCAGGTGACATCTAAATTTTTCATAACCTCCCTGAGCAGGAGCCTGTTTACAAAAATGTCATCGACTATAAGAATTTTGGGCATAGGTTTAATTTTTAGGTTATCCGAATCTACTAAGTGTTTTTAATATATCGTAGCTAACTATCCTAATTCTATTACGCTCCAGCTCAATTATTCTATCGTGGTTAAATTCCGATAATGTTCTGATCAAGCTTTCCTTGGTTGTTCCGCAAAGCTCAGCCAGTTCTGTTCTGTTTACGGGAAACTCAAACTCGTTGTTGCAGAATATGTCATCGGCAAAGTAAAGAATCAAATCGGCTACTCGGCCAGGCAGCTGCTTGTAAAGCAAACCAGCCAACCTATTTACAAGGAATAAACCATGCCTGCTTATTAGCTGGCAAATTTCAACGGCAAAACGGGAATTTTGAAGCATTACCGATTTCAGCGTAGAAATGGGGATTTGTGCCAATGTACAATTTTCAACCGCTGTAACAGTAAAGTTATAGGAATCGCCACCAAGAAGTGAAATTAGTCCTACAAAACTACCAGTGGTATCAATCTTCACGACCAGATTCTTCCCCTTCCTTTGTTCACTGCTTACCTTAATTATACCTTTTATAATATAGTAAATATGACCCGATGCTGAGAACTGTTTAACAATGATATCCTTACGGTTAAAGTTTACAATATTGATATTATCCATAATGATAGCCTGCTGCTCTGCTGTTAGTAACTGGTTAACAGGCAACTTGCATTTTTCAAATGTCTTCTCAAATGATATGGATTTTGCATCTGTCATAAATACATTTAAAGACTCTTAAAGTTAAATAATTTTTATCAAATAAAAAAGTGATATAAATCATTTAAACAGGTAATCTATATCATCATTTAGTTTGTTATTTTGTGGTGTCATTTTCATAGATTTGAAAAGATTTAGAAATACTATGGATTTCAAAGGATACGTTTTGGTGATTGACGATTCGGTTACGAATCAGGTACTTGTGGAAGCCCTGCTTGGCGAAGAGGGAATTAAGGTGGTTACCGTGAGCAATGCCACTGATGCTTATAGGCAGATTGAGAAAGAGCTACCAGGTCTTATACTTTTGGATTTACTTATGCCCAATACTACAGGGATTGATTTTCTTAAATCAGTCAAGCAGGATGAGCGTGTAAGTGCAATTCCAATTTTCATAGTAACCGCTGCCAACACTGAGTTTTACCGTAACCAATGTGAAATGCTTGGGGTGCAGGAATTCTTCCCAAAACCAGTTGATATTCCTTTACTGGTTAAGAGGGTGAAAGAGGTCATAGCTGGGGCGTAATTTGAGCTGTTATGGAAAAAATTAAAGTGATATCGGAACAGTTTACAGTAATTGATAGTCTTATAGTTGAGATACTAAATTGCGCCGCCGAGGATTTTTTAGGTCTTAACGAAAGGTTCAAGGAAGCATACTCAAAATCTACCTCAATTTCAGCAAATGCAGAAGAGGTGTTTTCAGTATATGCTTCCAGCTATACTAGTGAATCGTTGCTTAACCTCAAGCACCTATTTAAAAAGTTTAGTCAGGCAAAAAAGGAAGCAAATAAATATGCTGAATCAATAGTAAAAAGCATCGATGAGGTTTACGATGTTCTCGACTCCATTGACCTTCATAGTAAAAATATCAACCAAAATCTTCTAACCCTTAAGTTTTTACTAGCTAACCTTAAGATTACTGGCATTGAGTCCAATACAGTGTTACATACCGAGGGAAAGGATGAACTCTTTATAGAGTTTAACAGGTTGGTAAATAAGTCAAAGCTAACTGAACTTGAGCTTGCCAAGTCGCTTCATGGCAACATGAAGCTTTTACGCGAGGGTGTAGATAGGGTTAAGAAGAACATGCGAAATGCTAATCAACAGATTGGTATTGCCATTGATATTATTAACGAATCTATCCTAATCTTTTCCGAGAAACAGCAAGACCTAAGCCTCAATATACCAAAACTCCAGGAGCATAATGCAAAACTCCGCGAGTCAATTGACAGCATTATTACTAACCTTCAGTACCACGATATCATTCGCCAAAAAATTGAACACGTTCAGGTATCGCATAAGGAAATTCTTAATAACCTCTCCTCAGATGACGATAGTGAACTGAAAAACTATTTGAATCAGATAGGAGAACTTGTTAATATTCAGTCGGCACTACTAGTTAGGGCAAACAAGGAGTATCAAAGAGCCATTGAGCAGATAATTGATAAGTTCAAGATTATTGGAAGCATTGCTCAAAACATACTTAACCAGTGCAGAGATCTAAAAAGAATTCAGGAATCGGATTCAGAGCAGTCTTTTCCAAGCGTTGCGCAAAAGCTCACCAATACAACGTTACCTGTGAGCAAATACCTTTCATTGCTGGCCAGGGTAAACAATCTGCTTCAGTCAATTAGGCATAACGTTAGCTTAATGGTTGAAACCTCTGCCATTGATGATGAAACCAACCGTTTTGGTGAATTGTTGTTGAAAAGGATCAAGCAGCCTGAGCTAATGCTTCAGACGAATCTTATTCAACAGATTGAAACAGTAACCTTTGACATTATTACCTCCCGAAACCAAATTGGCACGCTTTATATGCATCTCGAGTCCAAAATAGCTGATATTGAGCGATTATCAAATTTAATTTCAGAGAACACAAAATCACAGGAATGGGAATCAATCCCAACAACTCTTAAAGAGATTGCCAGCAACCTACTTGAATGCGACGAGAAGGTAAGCGTTCTCCTCAAGGAGAAGCTTCAGGCTAGTAATGAGTTAGGCGACATCATCCACCGGACTGTAAGCCAGGTTAAGTACTACGAGGTATTTGAACTAAAAATTCTTGAGGTTATAAAGCTACTAAACCTAATATACTCCAAGCTAACCGGCAAGGAGGAGAGCCAGTTCGATAGAGATGATTTGGAGTTTATGCGAAAGCTTTATACCATGGAGTCGGAGCATAGGATACACAACATGGTAATAAAAGGGAACGTGGGTATCGATGATTTGTCAGAAACTGATCAGGATGAGTCAAACATTGAGTTCTTTTAAATAAAAAAAAATATGTCCAAGCAAGAGAAAAACTTTAGAATCGAAAAGCAAAAGGATTCATCACAAGTTATCCTGAGTGGCGATTTAAGCCTCAATAATATTAGTGATATAAAGGGTGAATTGGTTAAGCTATTTGATGAGGCGAAGCCTACTGATTTGCTCGTTAAAAACGCTGAGGTAATTGACCTTGGATTTATTCAGCTCATCCGCTCCTTTAACTTCTCCATGAAGGAGCGAGGTATAAAATCGACAGTGAGGTTTGAGCTTACCGATGACCAGAGCACAATTTTTGAACGATCAGGCATAAAACCAGAATATTAACAAAATAAATTATCCATTGCTATGGCAAAAACAATACTAATTGTAGACGATTCCGATAGTATTCGTGAAGTTGTTCGATTTACCCTTGAAAATGAGGGGTATAATGTTCTTGTGGGGGTCGATGGTAAAGATGCCCTAAAACATCTTAACGGTCAAACTATTGATTTGGTTATCACCGACTTGCATATGCCCGAAATGGATGGCATTGAATTGATCAAACATATTCGCGCTATGCCTGAGTATGAACGCGTTCCAATCCTATTCCTGACTACCGAATCGCAAACCTCTAAAAAAATGGAAGCTAAAGATGCCGGTGCTACGGGATGGATTATTAAACCGTTTGTTCCGGCTAAACTTATTTCGGCAATCAATAAAGTAATTAGGTAATGGATAGTTTTAGGAAAAAGTTTATTGAGGAAGCTGCGGAGCTTATTGATAAGCTTGAGGTGTCGCTCTTAGAGCTTGAGAAAAGCCCTAACGATGAGACCCTTATTCAGCAGGTCTTTAGGGTGATGCACACCCTAAAGGGGAACAGTGCCATGTTTGGGTTTGACCTTATCGATAGTTTTACGCATAACCTTGAGACCATATACGACATGATTCGTAACGGACAGCTCCAGGTCAACAAGGATATATTGAATATAACCTTTTCATCGGTGGATCATCTAAAGGCTATGCTCGATGAGCAAAACTATGAGGATCCCGACTTTAAAACGGTTCACAATGGCTTAATGGGTAAAATTAATCGTATAATTAACCCTGGTAACCCTGAAACCGAATCCCAAACCACTAAAACTGCAAAGGAAAAATCGGAATCATTATCTACCTACTATATCCTTTTTGAACCGAACGAGAATATTTTTAAGAACGGAACGAACCCACTTTACCTACTTGATGAGCTTTGCTCATTAGGCGAGCATAAGGTTTTCGCCCATTTCAATAGGTTGCCGGGAATAAAGGAAATAACCCCAAACCTATGCTTTACCTACTGGGAGGTATTGCTGGCAACCGACCAGGATGTTAATGCTATTCATGACGTGTTCATCTTTGTTGAAACCGATTCAAAGCTTGAAATACAAAAGCTAGCGGAGGAGAATTTGCTTGCTGACAAGCTATTTGTTGATGAGGTTTCACAGCTGGCAGAGGTTCAGAAGGATGTAGGACTGGTAACCATACAGCGCTTGGCAACAAAAGCTTCTGCCCGAATAAATAAGGAAAAGGCCAAGCAGTTCACCAAAGAGCGAATGGCCACAAAGGACAAAACGGCTGCAAGCATTCGCGTGTCGTCCGACAAGCTTGACCACCTAATGAACCTTGTGTCGGAGTTGGTTACCACTCAAGCCCGTTTGAGCCTATTTGCGGAGCAAACAAATGTGCCAGGTTTGGCTCCCATAGTTGAAAACGTACACAAGCTTACCCGTCAGCTACGCGATATAGCTTTTAGTATAGTCCTAATACCCATTGAAAACCTTTTTGGTCGTTTTCAGAGGCTAGTCAGGGATTTGTCGGCTGAGCTGCACAAGGAGGTCGATTTCATTGTTGAGGGAGCCGATACCGAACTCGACAAGACCATCATTGAAAATCTGTCCGACCCACTGATGCATATTATCCGGAACAGCATGGATCATGGGATTGAAGATGCACGGGTACGGTTAGCCAACGGAAAGTCCGCGAAGGGTAAAATTCATCTGAAAGCTTTTTACTCCGGAGCTAGTGTTATAATTCAAGTTAGCGATGATGGAGCCGGAATTGATCCCGAAATCATTCATGCCAAAGCCATATCAAAAGGTTTGGTGTCGTCCGATAAAAAGATGAGTAAGAAGGAAATTCTTGACCTTATCTTTTTACCCGGATTCTCCACAGCCAAGAAGGTAACCGATGTATCGGGAAGGGGAGTGGGCATGGATGTGGTAAAAAAGAAAATATCAGATATTAGGGGCGAGGTTGAAGTTGAATCGGAAGTTGGCAAGGGTACCACTATTACCATTAAGCTGCCCTTAACCCTCTCTATTATAGATGGCTTGCTTGTTAGCATTGATAGCTCACCCTTTGTTATTCCCCTTTCGTCTATCGACAAGATTTATGCGGTGGACAAGGACAGTATCTACAATTCTTTCAACAATCTTGTAACCCTCGATGGAACTCAAATCCCATTCTTTAGCTTAAGGAAGGAGTTTAACCTCCAGCCAAGCGACGAGGAATTAGAACAGGTTGTAGTGGTAAATTTTGAAGATAACAGGGTTGGCCTGGTAGTTGACCATGTTATTGGTGAATACCAAGCAGTGCTGAAACCATTAGGGAAACACTATAAGAGTCATGATATTTTCTCTGGTGCTACCATACTTGGCGACGGAACAGTTGCCCTTGTAATGGACACCAATAAGATTATTAAAATGTTTGCAACAAGTAAGTAACAACCTAATAATGTTTTACAATGGATACCGAGAACAAAAATCAAATTAAATCATATCTTACCTTTAAGCTAGGTAACGAGGAGTTTGCTGCACATGTCAGCAAGGTGTTGAATATTTTGGAGATGACTCCAATAACTAAGGTTCCTAAGGCTCCTGACTACCTGAAAGGTGTTATCAACCTCAGAGGGGCCGTACTGCCCGTAATTGACACACGCACCAAGTTTGGTATGCCTGAAGCCGAGTATACCAACAATACCTGTATCATTGTTCTGGATATTGATGTAGATGGTGAATCGGTGCACGTTGGAGCTATTGTCGATTCCGTGCAGGCCGTTTTAGAAATAGATAATAGTCAGATTATGCCCTTGCCAACCCTGGGTAGCCGGTATAGGACCGAGTTCATAATTGGCATGGCAAAGATTGAGGAACGATTTATCATCATTCTTAACATGGATGCCATTTTCTCAGTAGATGAAATTACCTCTATTGTTGATTCCAACCAGTCTGTTGCCGAGGAAACCGATTCAGAACAGTAATTGTATTTTATATGCAGGCTAATGAGTTTGTGGATTACTACAAGCTGCAGCTTACCGACGATGAGTTTAAACGACTTAGCGCATTAATCTACAAGGAGAGCGGCATTAAACTACCACCAATAAAAAAGGTAATGTTGCAATGCCGCCTTCAGAAGAGGTTAAAACACTTAAATATTGGCTCTTTTAAGGCTTACATCGACTTTCTTTTTAGCCGCGAAGGTTTTGATAGCGAGATTATTCACATGTTGGATGTGGTTAGCACCAACAAAACTGATTTCTTCCGTGAACCAGCCCATTTTGAATTCATAACCAACGAATTACTACCGGAGTATTACAGAGCCAATAAGTCAGGCACGCTTAAGGTTTGGAGCGCAGGTTGTTCTAGTGGTGAGGAACCTTACACCCTAGCCATGGTGCTTTTTGAGTTTACCGAATCGCATCCCGGTTTTAACTTTTCAATATTTGCCACCGATATCTCAACTCGAATACTTCAAACGGCAATTGATGCCGTTTATAAGGAGGAGAAGGTTGAGGGCATACCTTTAGCTCTAAAGCGAAAATACATGCTTAGGAGCAAGGATAGATCGAATCCCACCATCAAAATGGCCCCTCATGTTCGCTCCAAGGTAACCTTTGGGCGCTTAAACCTGATGGATTCCAGCTACGATACAAAGGATTTATTTGACATTGTTTTTTGCCGCAACGTGCTTATATACTTTGATAGGAATACGCAGGAAGCCGTTATTAATAAGTTATGCCAACGTATTAAACCCAATGGCTACCTAATACTAGGACATTCAGAATCAATACTAAATATGGATGTTCCGCTTAAGCAGGTAAAACCAACAATATATAGGAAAGTATAATACATTCTGCTATGACTAAAAAACCTGAAGAATTAACCGATAGCGAACTTCTTGCTGAACTCCAGCGTAGGTTTGAACTTAACAAGAAAGCACTCGACGAACTAAAAGTTCTGAATGCCGAGCTAAAGCAGGTTAACAAAAAGTTAGAGGAATCTGAAGCCCTTAAATCGCACTTTATTTCAAACATCACCAATGAGATTATAAACCCATTTACATCAATAATTGCACTTTCCAAGGCAATACTGTCGGTCGATAAGGAGAACTGGAAAAAGGTTATCTCCATGGTGGCCCTAATCCACTCCGAGGCATTTAACCTCGATTTTCAGCTCCGGAATATCTTTGTGGCTGCCAAGATAGAGGCTGGTGAAATTCAACCTGAGATCATGCAGGTTGATGTTAACAACCTGCTTGAAAGTGTTATAGAATCGTTTAAGTATGAACTCCGTAAGAAGAACTTAAAGGTTGAATACTCCTATAACACTAGCGCCAATTTGGTTAATCCCAAAATTTTTAAAACTGATCCTGAGAAGCTGAAGCTGATCATAGCAAATCTACTCAGCAACGCTGTAAACTTTAGCTTTGAGGGTGGCATAATTGAGATAATTGCTAATAGAGGCGTTAACAAGTTAACCATTAGTGTTAGGGATCATGGTATTGGTATCTCAAAGGAAAACCACAAAATAATCTTTGATAGGTTTAAAAGGCTCGATACAGGAATAAATTCACTGAACAGGGGTCATGGCTTGGGGCTATCGGTAAATAAGGCCATTATTGATATGCTCAATGGCAGCATTGAAATTGAAAGTGAACTTGGTAAAGGCGCATGCTTTACAATTTCAATACCCGAGCCCAATGTTGACGTTGACGATTTAGCCACCGATGCCAACGAGATGTTTTTTGACCAGGATGCGGAAATTTTCTAAATCGTTTTAATGGAGGAGTTAAGGTCACATTATCTATATCCTGCATCGCTATTTGCCGATAAAGAGCCACATGTTGTTACCACAATTCTGGGCTCATGTGTTGCTGTATGCCTTTACGATTCTGAGCTAAAGCAAGGCGGAATCAATCATTACATGCTGCCATTGTGGAATGGACAAGGGCTTGCAAGTCCAAGGTATGGCAATATTGCCATAGAGCGCCTAATTGAAAGAATGGTTGCACTGGGTTCAAAAAAGGAAAACCTTAAGGCAAAGGTTTTTGGGGGAGGCGAGGTGCTTGAGACTAACCTGGATAACTTCCATATTGGTCAACGTAACATTGCTATTGCTCAAGAACTTTTGGCTGAACACGGAATACCAATAATAGCTAAAAGCGTGGGGGGCAATCAGGGACGAAAGATTGAGTATAATACCGCAACAGGTGAAGTTCGCCATAAGTTTATTCAAAAGACATTAAACCCCAATGAGGTTAAAAGTATAAATTCGAAAAAGACTGAGTAAATTGCACAGTATTTTTATTGTCACTAATATTAAAATTGATGTAAATGGCTGACATGCTGAATAGAATAAAAGTGCTGATTGTAGACGATTCGGCATTAGTTAGGCAAACGTTGATGGAGATCATATCATCCGATTCCGAGCTGGAGGTTATTGGAACTGCTGCCGATCCATACTTTGCAGCTCGTAAAATGGCAGAGGTAACCCCTGACGTAATAACCCTCGATATTGAAATGCCACGTATGGATGGGCTCACCTTCCTACGTAAAATAATGACACAGCACCCCATTCCGGTTGTTATCATTTCGAGCCTTACAAGCAGGGCAACTGAAATGGGTATGCGTGCCCTTGAACTTGGGGCTGTTGAATTGATAACTAAACCGCAGGTAAACACCAAAGCTTTTCTTGAAGAATCAAAGGTTATCATTTGCGATGCAATTAAAGCAGCCGCTCGTAGTAGAATTGCCCGGCGTAAAATTCTCACACCTCCTATTGTTGAGCCTAAACTATCGGCCGATGTTATTATCCCTAAACAGGTTGTTTCCTCAACACCTCTTACAACTACCGAGAAAATTATAGCAGTAGGAGCCTCTACGGGTGGAACTGAAGCCATTGCTACATTCTTACAAGCAATGCCTGTTGATTGCCCTGGAATTGTTATAGTTCAGCATATGCCCGAGAAATTTACAACCTCGTTTGCCAACCGCTTAAACGACATTTGTAAGATTACGGTTAAGGAAGCACAGAATGGCGATGCTGTTCTGCCGGGTCAAGCGTTAATTGCTCCCGGAAATTACCATATGCTTTTAAAGCGCAGTGGTGCACGATACTATGTTGAGGTGGTTCAAGGCCCTCTGGTTAACAGGCATAGGCCCTCGGTTGATGTTCTTTTCCGAAGCGTTGCCCGTTTTGCTGGGCAAAACGCAATAGGTGTAATTATGACCGGCATGGGCGACGATGGAGCTAAAGGTCTGCTTGAAATGAAGGAAGCAGGTGCTTACACAATAGCACAGGACGAAAAATCGTGCGTGGTTTACGGCATGCCCCGTGAGGCTGTAAAACTTGATGCAGCATCTACCGTTTTGCCCTTACAGGATATAGCGAATCATATTATGCAAAGAGTAAAAACACGCTTAAGCTGATAGCTGGAACTTTCATAGCAAATTATTATTTCAATTGAATTAGAATCAATAGATTTGCATATAAGTTGAAAAAATGCTTATTTTTAAGCATCAAAAATTGAGTCGTACATGAAATCTAAGTACTCATTGAAATACATTGTTCAAGGGAGTCTCCTTGGACTTACCGTAGGGCTTGTATTTCTTGCCATTGCATATGTTATAGGTGTATTAACCAATGACCTTGCATTAACTCCGGGAGGAATTTTGGACCTACATCGCATAATGCCATTGTTCTATATATTTGATTTTTTACCTGTCATTCTTGGTGCTGTTGGATTTTTTGTTTACCAGAAACTTTCGCTACGAATAAACGATTTCGAAACCACATTACAGGAAAACATAAGTAGGGAGCGTAAGCTTTATCGGTTTGTGGAAAAGTTACGTGAAGGTGATGTTGAAGCCGAATACACTCCCGATGATACTGATGCGCTTGGTAAGGCAATTGTCAGCTTACGTAACGATATTCGCCAGAGCAGATTAGAGGAGGAGAAAAGGAAAAAGGAGGACGAGCAACGACGCTGGGCTGCTGAGGGCATGGCTCTCTTTGGCGAAATCCTACGCCAGAACAACGATAACATTGAGGAGTTAACCTTTCAGGTTATTCGCAATTTAGTTAATTACGTTGGTGCAAATCAGGCAGCCTTTTACCTTTTAGAGGATGACGACGAGTCCGATATTCATTTTCGAATGACCGCCTGTTACGCCTATGAGCGTAGAAAATATGCCGATAAAATTATCCCCTGGGGCGATGGACTAGTGGGAGCATGTGCTTTGGAAAAAGAGAAAATCATACTAAAAAAAATTCCCGAGGGTTATTTGAATATTACCAGCGGACTTGGTAAGGCAAATCCCAAGTTTCTGATGCTTATTCCTCTTAAAATGAACGAAATGGTTCATGGTGTCATTGAGCTGGCATCGTTTAACCCATTTGAAAAGTATCAAGAGGAGTTTATCGATAAGGTTTCAGAGAGCGTGGCAACAACTATTGCTACTGTTAAAATAAACATTCGAACTGCAAAGCTCTTAAAGGAATCGCGTGAGCAGGCCGAGGAGTTGGCGCTTAAGGAGGAGCAAATGCGCCAAAATATGGAAGAGCTTCAGGCTACACAGGAAGAGGCAAGCCGTCAGTCGGCTAAGTTTATCAGCTTCTCCAACTCCGTAAACCACACCATGATTCGTGCCGATTTCGATGTGGATGGCACCTTGCTTTACGCTAATACCAAGTTTTTGCAAAAACTTGAGTATGTATCCAACAGCGAGGTTGAAGGTAAACACATATCGATGTTTATCAACAAAAAGGATAGACTTTGGTTCGATGATATATGGAGTACACTTAGCAAGGGTGGTAAACACTTTGAGGGCGACATGAAATTGCTTACCCGTAACGGAAACGATTTATGGACAATTGCCACTTTCACCTGTGTAAGAAACGAAGCAGGTGGTGTGGAAAAAGTTCTTTTCCTTGGAATTGACACAACCGATCAAAAGAAGCTAAGTCTCGACTACGAAGGTCAAATTAGTGCACTTAACCGTTCGTCAATTAAAGCAGAGTTTTCGCCCACAGGCGATTTAATTGAAGCCAATGAGAAATTCCTGCTTACCCTTTCCTACAACCTTAATGTTGCCAAGGAAAAGTCAATCTTTGAACTTGTTCCTTCGTCGGAAAGGAAGAATATTGAACGCGTTTGGGACGATGTGATACATGGAATTCCGTACGAGGGACAATTCCGAATGCTTACCAGTAATGGCGATGAGCGTTGGTTCCGTTGTACATTCACTGCCGTTAACGATATGTACGATGAGGTGGCAAAGGTAATCCTGATTGCAAATGACATTACTCGTGAGAAAAACATGGAGTTTGAAACCCAGCGCCAGACAGAACAGCTAAAGAAGCAGGAAGAGCAGTTGCGTCAGAATGAAGTTGAGCTAAATAAAAAGCTCCGCGAAGCCAAGGAGGAGGTGCGTAACCAATTTAAAGAAATTGAAAAGGTTAAAATACGGAATGAGAAAACTCTGGAGGGTTTTTTGGACGCCATCATAACCACCGACCACGATGGCATTGTGCAGTTTTTCAACAAGGCTGCCGAAGAGCTCTTTGAGGTTAAGCGCGAACAGGTTATAGGCCAAAGTGTGAGGATTTTATTCCCCGATAACGCAGCCGATACCGATGAGTTTCTTGATGCCTATCTGGACCCAAACAAGGAAAAGATTACCGGACAAAGAAAGGAAATTACCATTCTAACCAAAAGCGGCAAAGAGTTACCAGTTTTAATGTTAATAACCGAAGCTAAGGTGGGTAGGGAAATCACCTACACCGCATTCATTCAGAACATATCGGTTGACTTGTTCTAATAGCCTAATATTTACTTACTAAGCATCTCTTTAATCCAGGAGATGCTTATTTCTTTTCGATAAGTTAGGTAAGCAAAGGTTACAGAAAAAACAAACATCAAAAAGTAAATCACAATAGCACTATATGCTCCAGCTAAAAAAGTAGCAAGAATTAGCGTGACAATTAGGGCTAGTGGATAATATAGAAGTTTGGCTTTATTTGCCTTAAATTGGTAAAACCTCTTTACAAAAAAGAACATTAGCCATACCTGCAAAACCCTTGTTAATAAATTCGCTAGAACCGCTCCATTTATTCCATTGAGATTTACCATGAAATATGTTGCAGCAATTTGAAAAGCTGCAGTTACTGCAAATACTTTTGGGAGAATGGTGGTCTTTTGAAAGTAGTAAACCGGAGCCACAAGTACGTAGTACCAGGTTCTTACTACCATCCCAGCAAAAAGTAGTGGCAACAAGGGAAACGATTGGTATAAATCGCTGTTATTCACAACTAGTGGAACAAGGAATGGAATTAGGATTAAATATAGAGGTATTAAGGTTAGGTTGATCAGTGTGAAAACGTGAAAATACTTGTTAATCTCAATGTTTCCAGAGGGTTCATTGTTTTTGTTTTTCCAGATCTTAAATACCTTTGGCAAAATAGCGGCCGATAATCCATTTTGCAGAAACTCTATGGCTAATGTGATTTTTATGGCAAAATCGAAAACTGCAACCGACGACTGGTTTAGCAAACCCAGAATAATATACCGGTCAATGTTTGAAATAACCCAGTATAGGATATTATGGAAGTATATAGGTGCACTATACCTGACAAGGTGTTTAAATACATTGCGATCCCAACTTAAACCTCCATGTTTTACAAAGAAAACCGAGGCCCAAATAAAAGTGGCAAGTGCACCTGCAAATCTTCCCCAAACAGGACCGGCCAGCGAAAGTGGGAAAAGGTATAATCCCCCAATTGAAACTGTAATGACTAATGAAAAATGCAGAATATTGGACCAAAAATAGGGGGTGGGTTTCTCGCGGAAAATTAAATGCGATGTATAGGCCTTGAAAACACCATTAAAAAAACCAGTTATTAACGAAATAAGTCCAAATGGAAAAAAATCAAATGATTTGGTAGGGTAAAAAATTCCAAACAATATATTGCCTGACAGACCCAATAGAATAGTGAGTAAAGTCCCGTATGTAATCAAAAAAAGGAACGAAGTACCTAAAAATTTCTTTTCGTCTTCTTTGCTATTTCGGTAGTGAATATAAGTATTCCCAAGAAAACTTTCAGCAGAAAACGAAAATAGAATACGGGCAAGTTCACTTAATATGATAAAAATGGCTAATAGGCCAAAATCGTCGGTACTAAGTAAATTTTTGTTTCCGTAAAATGGAAGCAGGAGAATGCTCGAAGCGAACGGTAGTGCTCCTATAACGGTGTAGGTAATTGATGATTTTATAAAGGACTTGGAAACCATTTGGCCTACTTGTATTCCTCAATAATTTGCTCAAATTTACTGATTCTTTCACTTTCACTAAAATTATTTACAATTTGGGCATGTGAAAGCAATCGTAATCTGCCTTTTTCATCGTTAGATAGGCTTAATGCATCCCTAATTGCAGCAGAAAGTTCCTCCTTGCTCCTTTTTTTAACGGTAAATCCAATATTTTCTGTAATTTTGGGCATTGCGCCTACGGGCGAAACTATCGGAATGCAACCAAACGACATGGCTTCACATAGCGCATTAGGAAAACCTTCGGATATGGAGGGTTGAATTACAAATTCCGATTGTAAATATTTTTCCGTAAGCAGCTCACTCCGCATAGGGGGATGAATTATAACATTGCCAGGAATATCAAGTTGAAATTTTACCTTCTCGGCAACTCCAATAATAGTGAAACTTGCATCGGGAAATTCACGGGCACTTTCAAGAATCAAGTCAATCCCTTTCAGAATCATTCGAGTCTTACTATTGACAAGGGCTACAGTAATAAAACTATTGGGATTGCGTATTGATTTTTCGATTGTGGTCTGCGAAACCCTGGGGTTATAGCCATTATAAATGGTTCTGATATCAGTTTTAATGGGTTTAAAGTGATTTTTTAATCCCTGTTTACTATTATCGTAGTATGAGTTGGTGAAATCAATGAGCGATTCGTGAACAGGGAGTAAGCATGTTGCATTTTTAATAGAATAGTAAATTGACCTTTTTAGTAATGGTTTACGCAAACTACCATAGTTAAATTCAGGGTACGATACACAGTCGGTGCCGCCTAGTATAATGAACACCTTTTTGTTAAATATTTTTCCAAATAGTGTTGGTACTACTGACCAGTAGCCTGCAAACATTATAATTATAGTATCAATCTTTTTTAATCTAAGAATTAAATAGGCGAATTGCCTAATGAAATTTAGTGGAGTATTAACTGTATTCCATTGGTATAGCAATGATTTTACGATATTTCGTTTTGAAAGCAGTAAAATGTCCTTGCGGACAAAAGTAGGATTACCCGAGGAAATGTAAAGGATTTTCATTTTAAAAGAATCCTTAATAAAAATTTCTTTAGAATCCTAATGGGGAGTGGGACAGCTTTACTGTAGTTGGAATTGTTTTTTTCTGAAAAAGGACTTAGCCAGTAATAGGTATAGTCGGGTGTGTTGTAAAAAATGCTGTAATCTAATTTTTCATCTATTACAAAATTATGCTCCGATAGATATTGATATAGCACTGTTGGGTAAACAGATTGATCAATAATTTGAAGACTTTCGGGTTTTGTTTCTCTTAAATATTTAATTAGGTTGGGGTGTGGGATGTTAATAAAAATATTAGTATTGCTATGGCTAAACTGTTTTAGGTTGGAAAAGAGGGAATGGTATCGTTCAATGGGAATATGCTCAATTACATCGGCAAGAATAATGAAATCATATTTTTCGTTTAGCGAAATACTATCTGATGCATCGGAAACCATGAGATTTACATGACTCGATTTTATACGCCCCTTTGCAATCTCAATGTTCCTTGGACTAATGTCGAACGCAGTTATTGCGGCCTTGGGTGCTATGCTTACCAGCAACTCAGTGAGTGTCCCAATTCCGCATCCTATTTCAAGAATACTATTTGCCTTTCCAATACCCTTCTTCTTGAGGAGCTTGGCTAGTGTGTAATGACGAAGATTTCTTCCTGTTTTAACCTGTTTATACGAAAACTCATCGTAGAACTTAGCGGTTGTATCCTGGTTATCCATTTGAGTAGCATTATCCGTAAACCTCTTTCTTGGCTGCTTTTAGGGTGTTTTTAAGTAGCGACACTATTGTTAGCGGGCCAACACCTCCCGGAACTGGGGTAATGAAGCTGCATTTGGGTGCTACCTCATCAAACTTTACATCACCCAGTAATTTCCAGCCCAATTTTGTGCCAGGGGTATCAACCCGGGTAATGCCCACATCAACCACTACTGCACCAGGTTTTACCATGTCTGCGGTTACAAACTCAGCCTTGCCAAGGGCTACAATTAGTATATCGGCCTGTAGCGTATGCGCCTTGATGTTAGGGGTTCGGCTATGGCAAATGGTTACCGTACAATCGCCCGGGTAGCCTTTCTGCGATAGCAGGTTTGCAATGGGACGGCCAACAATGTTGCTGCGCCCAATAACCACGCAGTGTTTCCCCTCAGTAGGGATATTATAGCGGCGTAGCAGCTCAACAATACCATCGGGTGTGGCTGAGATATAGGCAGGAAGGCCAATGTTCATCCGACCAACATTCACGGGGTGGAATCCATCTACATCCTTTTTGGGATCGATTGCCTCAATAACCTTTTGCTCATCGATATGCTTTGGCAAAGGCATTTGAACGATGAAACCATCTACATCGGGGTCGTTATTCAACTTCCTAATCTCTTCCAGAAGCTGAGCCTCAGTTATGGAATCCTCGAAACGGAGAACTTGCGACTTAAAACCCACCTGTGCGCAGGCTTTCTCCTTATGGCCAACGTAAGTTTCGCTTGCACCGTCGTGTCCAACAAGAATGGCAACCAGGTGTGGGATTTTACCCCCTTTGCTTTTAATAGCCTCAACTTCGGCTGCTATCTCAGCTTTTATCTCATCGGCTATTCTTTTTCCGTCGAGTAGTTCCATGGATTTAAGAGTTAATATTATACTAAATTTACTTTAAGTTTGAATTCCTAAATCTAAACGCCAAACACCAAACGCCAAACACCAAACACCAAACACCAAACGCCAAACACCAAACACCAAACACCTATCTCCTATGTGGTTGGTTCATCATTCTTGCCAAATTCTTTGCACCACCGCCCGATACCATTTTCATCAGCTTACGCATATCCTCAAATTGTTTCAACAATCGGTTAACCTCAGCTATTGAGGTTCCGCTACCATCGGCAATTCGTTTGCGGCGACTACCATTCATCAGCGATGGGTTTTCGCGTTCCTCGGGGGTCATCGATTTGATGATGGCCTCAATGTTTTTAAAGGCATCATCATCAATATCAACATCCTTTAAGGCCTTACCAACTCCGGGAATCATACCGGCAAGGTCTTTTAAATTCCCCATCTTTTTTATCTGGTTAATCTGTTCAAGAAAATCGTTGAAGTTGAATTGGTCCTTTAGGATCTTCTTGTGTAGGATCTTAGCCTGTTCGGCATCGTATTGTTCTTGGGCTTTTTCAACCAGCGAGACAATGTCGCCCATACCAAGAATACGGTCGGCCATACGATCGGGGTGGAAGACATCGAGGGCGTCGAGTTTCTCCCCGGTACTAACAAATTTAATGGGTTTATCAACAACGGCACGAATTGAGAGGGCAGCCCCGCCACGGGTATCGCCGTCGAGCTTGGTAAGCACCACTCCGTCAAAGTTGAGCCTATCGTTAAATTCCTTTGCTGTGTTAACTGCATCCTGACCAGTCATTGAATCCACAACAAAGAGAATTTCGTTGGGCGAAACTGCCTTTTTAATGGCTTCAACCTCCTTCATCATCTCCTCGTCGATGGCCAAACGACCGGCGGTATCGATAATTACAACGTTTTGGCTGTTGTTTTTTGCCTGTTTAACTGCTTCCTTGGCTATGTCGATAGGATTGTTGCTACCCGGTATGGTAAATACGGGAACATTGATTTGCTGTCCCAGTACTTTTAGCTGTTCAATAGCAGCGGGTCGGTAAACGTCGCCAGCAACCAGTAGTGGACTTTTACCTTTTTTGTTTTTTAGGTGGTTGGCAAGTTTTGCCGAGAAAGTAGTTTTACCCGAACCCTGTAAACCTGCAATGAGAATAATTGTAGGGTTACCAGCAAGATTAATATCCGTAGCTTGTCCACCCATAAGGCTAACGAGCTCATCGTGAACAACCTTAACCATCAATTGCCCCGGCTTAATGGCATTTAGTACATTTATGCCAAGGGCCTTGCGCTTTACCTCATCGGTAAAGGTTTTGGCAACCTTGTAGTTTACGTCGGCCTCAATTAGGGCTTTTCGGATTTCCTTAACGGTTTCGGCAACATTAATTTCGGTGATTTTGCCTTCACCTTTTAGTATTTTAAAAGATCGTTCAAGCCTATCGGTTAAATTCTCAAACATATTCGTATGCCCTTATTTCAAATTAGTATGCAAACTTAATAAAATTATAACTTTCAATTTCTGTTTAATCAAAAGAGAATGTAAGCAAGACTCCAGCCTCAAGCGACCAACTGGTCCTATTCCCGTTAAGTATGGGGTCGGGTGATACCAGGTAGAAGTTTTTTGAAGGGATATAGCTGGCTCCAAAGTTTCCGCCAAGATTAAAACGCCAAATTTGGAATGTGAGTCTTAGTTTTGCATTTGCTGCAAGGTAAATCTGGTTATTGAGTTTATAGCCATTGGTAATAGCTTGATTTGTGTTTTTAAAGTAGCCAAGCACAGGCCCAACATTGAATTCGGCTCGTCCCGGTATTAAATGGGTGAAAAGTTGTAGCATAAATTCGCCAAATGTTTCAAACTCAAATGGGGCTTTGCTTCTACTTGAACTGGTTCGGTGAGCATAGTAGATTGGGAGTAAATACCCATATTGGGCGCCACTATAATCGTAATACCTATTTATTCCAACTCGCACTCCATTTCTTAAATCGTAAAAGTAAGCACCTGAAATTCCGTAAAAAGGCGACGAGTTCCCATCAATCCCTTCTTTTCCAAACATGCCAGTTATTCCAAACTCACAGCCCAAATCCTTGGCGGGCTCAAATTCCTGTGCCTTAACGTTAAAGGCTGTAACCAAAATTACAAAGGCAGAAAGGCAAAATTTATTCAATTGCATACTAAACAAATTCAATGGGTTACATCCTTTCAGGCACTTCAATTCCCAGTAGCCACATGGCACGTTTGATTATATTGGCTACCTGTTCCGAGAGCGATAACCTTAGCAACCTTACTCCTTCGTTAGGTTCTTTAAGGATGGTAAAATCATGGTAGAATTGATTGTATTCCTTTGCAAGTTCGTATGCGTAATTTGCTATTAGTGCAGGGTTATGATTTTCAGCTGCTGCTTGAACTATTTCAGGGAATTGACTAATTTGCTGAATTAAATCGAGTTCTTTGGAGTTGCTGATATACTCAGGTTTGATATTGCCTTTCACCTGAAAGCCCGCATTGGCTGCCTTGGCAAGAACTGACTTAATTCGGGCATGGGTGTATTGTATAAAGGGTCCGGTATTGCCGTTAAAGTCAATTGATTCCTTTGGGTTGAAGGTCATGTTTTTCTTGGGATCTACCTTCAAAATGAAGTACTTAAGCGCAGCTAGGCCTACCATTCTGATAACTTCAGATGCCACACCGTGGTCAACGTCATCGAGCTTGCCTAACTCCTCTGACATTTGGCGTGCAGTTTCAATCATTTCTTCAATCAGATCGTCGGCATCAACAACTGTGCCCTCGCGCGATTTCATCTTGCCCTCAGGCAGCTGAACCATACCGTAGGAAAGGTGGTAAAGAGCATCGCTCCAATCGTAGCCCAGCTTTTTCATTATCAGCTTTAACACCTGAAAGTGGTACTCCTGCTCGTTTCCAACAACGTAAATGTGTTCATCAAAGTTAAACTCATTGTATCGTTGAATAGCTGTGCCTATGTCCTGAGTGATGTAAACAGATGTTCCATCGCCGCGCAAAAGCAATTTTTGATCCAATCCGTCGGTTGTGAGATCAACCCAAACAGAGCCATCATCCTTCCTGAAGAATATTCCGCGGTTCAATCCATCCATCACCACCGATTTTCCTAACAGGTAGGTTTCGGACTCGTGGTAAACCTTGTCGAATGTAATTCCTAAATCGGCGTAAGTTTTATCAAATCCCTCATAAACCCAACCATTCATGGTTTTCCATAGCTGAATAACTTCAGGGTCCTTGGCTTCCCAGCGTCGAAGCATTTCCTGAGCCTCCTGAATGATTGGGGCTTTTAGTTTTGCCTCATCCTCAGGCATACCTTTGCCTTTTAGCTCTTCAACCTGAGCCTTATACTCCTTATCGAATCTTACATAGTAATCGCCTACCAGGTGATCACCCTTTTTACCGCTGGATTCGGGTGTTTCGCCATTGCCAAACTTTTGCCAGGCAAGCATCGACTTGCAGATATGTATTCCTCGGTCGTTCACCAGGTTTACCTTTACTACTTGCTTGCCCGACTTTTCCATTATTCGGGAAATGGACAGGCCAAGTAGGTTATTCCTAATATGCCCTAAATGTAATGGTTTGTTAGTGTTGGGTGACGAGAACTCAATAACGATTGGTTTTTCCGATTCTGCCACGCTAAACCCAAAATCATCGGTTTGAACAATTGTGTTTAGTACGTTTGACCAGTAAGACTTTGAAAGGGTGATATTCAGAAAGCCTTTGATCACGTTGAAACTCTCAATTTGGTTATCTAGTGCTACCAGCTGTTCACCTATTTCCTTGCATGTTTCCTCAGGCGACTTACGCGACAACTTAAGCAGCGGAAAGGCGACCATGGTATAGTCGCCTTCAAATTCCTTTCTTGTTTTCTGTATCTGAATTAAACTATCGGCAACTGGCTGGTTATATAGTTTTTCGGCTGCCAATTTTACCAATCCCTGAATGAATTTCTCTGCTGTCATTTTTCCTATCGGTTCAGAAATAGCTATAGGTTTTTACCGTGACAATTCTTATACTTTTTACCACTACCGCATGGGCATGGATCGTTACGACCTACCTTAACCTCAACCTTAACGGGTTGTCGGCTTTGCTCTTGAGTATTTGCACCGGGCTGAAGGTTATCGGTACGGCTGGTTTGGTACTTACTCATGTCGGTTCGGCGGGTTTGACGTGCTTCCTGCACCTGATTTGGATCGCGAAGCGGGATGAAAGCCTTTACAAGAATAGCAACTATATCGCGGTTAAGTTTATCAATCATTGTGCGGAATAGGTCAAATGCCTCCAGCTTGTAGATGAGTAAGGGGTCTTTTTGCTCGTATACGGCATTCTGAACGCTCTGTTTTAGCTCGTCCATTTCACGCAGGTGTTCCTTCCAGTACTCATCGATAGTGAATAGTATGATGTTCTTAGTGAAAGATCGAATAAGTTCTTTCCCGCCCGTTTCGTAGGCCTTTTTCAGGTTTGTAACGGTTTGGTAAACCTTTTGCCCGTCGGATATTGGTACTACGATATTCTCGTAAATGGCCGATTGTTTTTCGTAAACCTCTTTGATAACAGGGTAAGCCTGACGGGCAATTTCGTGTGCCTTACGATCGTAAGATTCAAGGGCTACTTTATAGAGCCTATGAGCAATTTCTGAAGGTTTTAGTTCAAGGTACTCGTCCTCGGTGATGGGAACGTCGAGCGAGAACTGCTTGATAATCTCCAGTTTGAAATCATCGAACTCGTAATTACCATGGAACTCGTTAACAATAGCCTCGCAAACATCCATGAACATGTTTGAGATGTCCACATCGAGCCTTTCGCCAAAGAGTGCGTGGCGGCGACGCTTATAAATAACTTCGCGTTGAGCGTTCATAACGTCGTCGTACTCCAGCAAGCGCTTACGGATACCAAAGTTGTTCTCCTCTACCTTTTTCTGGGCGCGCTCAATGGATTTTGAAACCATAGAGTGCTGAATAACATCGCCCTCCTTGTGCCCCATGGCATCCATAACCCTGGCAATGCGGTCTGAGCCAAATAGGCGCATAAGGTCATCCTCAAGCGAAACGTAGAATTGGGATGTTCCTGGGTCTCCCTGACGACCAGAACGGCCGCGCAGCTGACGGTCAACACGCCTGGATTCATGGCGCTCGGTACCAATAATGGCCAAACCGCCTGCAGTACGCGATTCAGGGGTAAGCTTAATGTCGGTACCACGACCTGCCATGTTGGTGGCAATGGTTACCGTTTTGGGTATACCAGCATGGGCCACAATTTCTGCCTCGCGTTGGTGCTGCTTGGCGTTAAGCACGTTATGCTGAATGCCTTTTAGTTTTAGCATTCGGCTAAGCAATTCCGATACCTCAACCGATGTAGTACCAACCAGAACCGGACGGTTTGCATCGCGGAGTCTTACTATCTCATCAATAACTGCATTGTATTTCTCGCGTTTGGTTTTGTAAACCAAATCGTCCATATCCTTGCGGATAACCGGTTTATTTGTGGGGATAACTACCACATCAAGCTTATAGATACTCCAGAACTCACCAGCTTCCGTTTCGGCAGTACCAGTCATACCGGCCAACTTATGGTACATTCGGAAGTAGTTTTGGAGTGTAATGGTAGCAAATGTTTGAGTGGCAGCCTCTACCTTAACACGCTCCTTAGCCTCAATGGCTTGGTGAAGACCATCGGAATACCTACGTCCCTCGAGGATACGGCCTGTTTGCTCATCAACAATTTTCACCTTGTTATCCATTACTACATACTCCACATCCTTCTCGAACATGGTATAGGCTTTTAGTAGCTGATGAACGGTATGTACACGCTCCGATTTTACTGCATATTCCCGAAGTAGCTCATCCTTCTTGGCTAGTTTTTCGCCCTGTGTTAGCGACATCTTCTCAATTTCAGCAATCTCGCTTCCTATGTCGGGGAGAACGAAAAACTTGGGATCCTCGGCTGAGCTGGTTATAAGGTCAATTCCCTTATCGGTTAGCTCAACAGAGTTCTGCTTTTCATCAATTACAAAGTATAAATCGTCAGTAATAAGGTGCATGTTACGGTTGTTATCCTGCATGTAAAAGTTTTCAGTCTTAAGCAGGAGAGCCTTATTACCTTGTTCGCTAAGAAATTTGATAAGGGGTTTGTATTTTGGCCAACCTTTTTGTGCGCGTAGTAGTAGTTTACCTCCTTCCTCGGTGTTACCCTCGGAGATAAGTTTACGGGCATCGGTTAAAAGTTGGGTAATAAGAGAACGCTGAGCATTAACTAGTTTTTCAACCTTAGGCTTGTACTCTTCAAACATCTGGTCATCGCCCTTGGGGACTGGACCTGAAATGATGAGCGGGGTTCGAGCATCGTCAATTAAAACCGAGTCAACCTCGTCCACAATGGCATAGTGGTGCTTTCGCTGAACCAGGTCATCGGGAGCGATTGCCATGTTGTCGCGCAGGTAATCAAAGCCAAACTCGTTGTTTGTCCCATAGGTGATATCGCAGTTATATGCCCTACGGCGAGCCTCAGAGTTAGGTTGATGCTTGTCGATGCAGTCGATTGAGAGGCCGTGGAATTCATAAATGGGTCCCATCCATTCCGAGTCGCGGCGTGCCAGATAATCGTTAACAGTAACCACATGAACTCCTTTGCCTGCAAGGGCATTCAGGAATACCGGCAGTGTGGCAACTAAGGTTTTACCTTCACCTGTAGCCATTTCGGCAATTTTACCCTGATGCAGTACAACGCCGCCAATTAGCTGAACGTCGTAGTGAACCATATCCCACACAATTTCATTACCTCCAGCCATCCATCGGTTTTTGTAAATAGCCTTATCGCCTTGAATGGTAACAAAATCCTTTTGGGCGGCAAGGTCACGGTCGAACTTTGTTGCAGTCACCTCAATGGTTTCGTTTTCCTTGAACCTACGGGCGGTTTCCTTGACAATGGAAAAGGCATCGGGGAGTATTTGGTTAAGTACTTCCTCTATTTTTTCGTCAATCTGCTTGGTTAATCGCTCAACTTCCTTGTAAACCCTATCTTTTTCTTCATAGTCAATCTCATCCGACTCCATCTGAGCTTTAAGTTGCTCCACTTTAGCCTCATCTTCAGCTATATAATCGCGCACTACCTTGCGCAGCCGCTCGGTTTCATTTCTAAGCTGATCATTAGTTAGGGTAGTATATCGGGGGTAAACCTCCCTGATTTTATTAACTATAGGCATCAACTCGCGTAAATCGCGATCCGATTTGGTTCCAAAGAATTTGGTTAAAAAATTACTTAAGCCCATTTTGTAGAAATTTTAGGATTTTTTGAAGCTTACAAATTTACTTGATTTTTTTGGATAACGAAACTATAGCCTTGTATAAGAGTTTAAATCTGTTAATGCCATACTTTTTTATTGGAGTTATAGTGTTTTGTAAATCATAGTGCTTTGAATATCAGGCTTATGTCTTTTTATCTACCTGAGCCTTAAAAAAAAAGGGGCCAAGTGGCCCCCCAATTTTCTTGAGCAAGTGTAGGTTCTTACTCTGCCTTTTTGGTGTCATCAACAAAAGTACGTTGCTTTAGTTCGCGGTCGAGCATGAATAGGCCATTACCATTGCCATTGATTAGTTTTAGCGTATCAATTAATTCCTGGGCATTGGCTTCCTCTTCAACCTGCTCATCGACAAACCATTGTAGCATACCCTTTGCGGCATGGTCTTTTTCCTCAATGGCAATATCCATCAGGTTATTGATTAAGCGGGTAACCTCCTTTTCATGTTTTAGCGTTTCCTCAAAGGCGTGGAGAGGCGAATCCCATTTGGTTGGAACTTCCTTAATGGGCTTTAGCTCGGGCTTACTGCCGCGTTCAATAAGGTAATCGAAAAATTTCATGGCATGGGTTAACTCCTCCTGCCATTGCACTTTAAACCAGTTGGCAAAGCCATTGAAGCCCTGCGCCCCAAAGTGAGCTGACATGGACAGGTAAAGGTACGCCGACCAAATCTCGGCATTTATTTGCTCATTGATAGCTTGTTCTAAACGTTTGTTCATAGCGTTAGTTTTTTAGGTTTTATTTCAAATATAGTTAATTGCTACTTAAATAACAATTAATCGAGGTCAAGGTTCAATTGTTGTTTCAACCGGATTAACGCCGGATTCCTTTCGGCCATAAAGCGGAACTTATCGTCGGGGGTGTATAGCCTTGGCTTTCCGTTATCTTCGATTTTTTCAACAATTTCTTCGGTTATTTCAATATTCAGGATTCCAAGACTTTTCTTGAAGTGGGCGAGCAAATCTTTTTTTATCTCGCTAAAAAGTTCAATCTGTATTTGCCCCTCAAACCGAATAACAATAGTGTTTTTTTCTTTAAGAAAAGGCTTATAAACCTGCATTAAGCTATAATGTGCAGGCTTATCTTTTTGAATTAGTTCAGCAAAACTTGTCCAAGCCTGAAGTAACCCATCGGGCGATATGCTATTAACTTCATCACTTATATTCTGTTGATTTTCGGGCAGAAAGTCTTGCGCTTTGGCCTCTTCTATATTTTTAACCTCAGCATTTTGGGGTGCTCCGCTTAATGCGCCTTTGATTGAAGTTGTGCGAACAGGCGTTTTAGGGATTGTTGGGGTTGCTTTTGGTATAGATGTTGATTTTACGGTTGACGGTTTAGGCTGAGTGTACCCAACGGATTCGGGGTCCTCTACCTGGCTGTCGTCAGATTTTTTTTTTTGATTAAGCCCACAAAGCTTAATAAGCATCAGCTCAACATGAAGCCTTTGGTTGGGGCTTTGCCTGAAGGCAACATCGAATTGGTTGGTAACCTGAAGCGCTTCAATTAAGAAGCTTGGCGGGCAAGCTGCTGCCATTTCCTTGTACTTTTGGGCAATAGCTGCCCCCACCTCGAGTAAGGGAATAGTTTTTGCATCGTGGCAAACAAGCACATTCCTCAGGTGCATACTCAGTCCGGTTATAAACTGTTGGGCATCGAAACCCTTTGAGAGCAGCTCATCGAATATCTGCAATGAGTCAGCATAATCGCCCTTGAGGAAATTTTCGGTTAATCGGAAGTAATACTGGTAGTCGAGAACATTTAAATTCTCAATTACCTTTTGGTAGGTAATATGGTTCTCGCTAAAACTTACTACCTGATCAAAAATTGAAAGGGCATCGCGCATGGCCCCATCGGCCTTTTGAGCAATAATATTCAAGGCTTCTACCTCGTATTTAACCCCTTCGGACTGGGCAATGTTTTCAAGATATTTGACGGTATCCTCAACACGGATACGGTTAAAATCAAAGATTTGGCAACGCGATAGAATGGTAGGGAGAATTTTGTGTTTCTCGGTAGTAGCCATTATGAATATGGCGTGGGCTGGAGGCTCCTCAAGTGTTTTAAGGAATGCATTGAATGCACTCTGCGAGAGCATGTGCACCTCATCGATAATGTATACGCTATACTTACCAATTTGGGGCGGAATACGTACCTGTTCTATTAGCTTCCGGATATCATCCACTGAGTTATTTGAGGCTGCATCGAGTTCGTGGATGTTGAATGAGCGATTGGTGTTAAACGATTTGCAGCTTTCGCACTCATTGCAAGCCTCCAGCTCAGGCGAAAGGTTTTGGCAGTTAATGGTTTTGGCAAAAATACGGGCACAGGTTGTTTTGCCTACACCTCGTGGACCGCAGAACAAGTAGGCTTGGGCTAACTGCTTACGCTGAATGGCATTTTTTAGAGTAGTGGTAATTGATGCCTGTCCAACCACGCTTTTAAACGTAGCTGGGCGATACTTTCGGGCCGATACAACAAAATTCTCCATTCTGCCAAAATTTCAAAAACAAAAATAGAAAAATACTTAAACTAACAGCGGAGTATGAAATGTTAAATACTATAAGTTGCATAATTTGAGCGAGATAAGTTATTAACAGGGATTATTAAATTCCAAACAGCTCGCTATGGCGGCACGGAATGCTCAACATCCAGCCCCATCGGGGCTAAACATTTGTAACTTCATGGAACCGCCGTATGTAAAGCGATGCACGATATGCATATGCCAAAGAGCAAGGGTGAAGCGTTGCATCGCAACAGAAAAGTATGGCAAAGAGCGGTTTACATGTTCTTTCTTGTCTTGATACAAGAAAGAACCAAAGAAAATCAAGGCTGAAAAGCCCGACCCGATGGGTACCCCGTGGGTGTAACTGCCCCGCGATACAATTCGCCACGCCTACGGCGTGACTCATGTGGTATCGCTTACTAAGCCCACCGCCACGTTCCACCCCCGACCCATTGCCGGGTCAGGCTTTTATGCCACTGCCTATGGCATTCCTCGTTGTCCAAGGAATGCCATTAATGAAGAGTGAAAGGACAAAGGGGTGCTTCGGCTAGCTTAACATGACAAGGGGGCAAGTGGAATGATGGGGTTTTTGTCATCCCGAGCGTAGTCGAGGGATCTCATTAAAGGATTGAAGGGCAAAAGAGCAAAGGGATGCTTCGACTTAGCTCAGCATGACAATAGTTTCACGAACAACGAGCAACTATACACGAACAACTTCATTTGTCATCCTGAGTGTAGCAAAAGGATCTAAGACCCGACAGAAGGGCAAAAGAGCAAAGAGATGCTTCGACTAGCTCAGCATGACAAAGGGACGCTTTGGCGGAATCTATCTCAAACCTTAACCTTTATCCTTTATCCTTTATTCCCGCTAATGCGGGACAGGCTCTTTGTCCTTTATCCTTATCACCGCTATCTCTGGTCGGTTCCCAAGCCTTACTCTTGGCCCCCACGTTCCATAGCCCGGTGATACATATATATGAGTATCGCCCTTTTTCTTATATCCCATACTCACCTCGTAAACCGCTTTGGTAATGTAGCTCAAAGGCCACATTTGTCCGTGATGGGTGTGACCTGAAAGCTGCAAGTCAGCTCCGGACTCAACGGATTCGTTAAGGTTGAAAGGCTGATGGTCGAGTACAATCGTAAACCTACTTTGGTCTATATCATTTGTTAATTCCGATAAGGTTTTACGGTTATGCCCCAAGGCATAGTTGCTTTGTCGGTCGTATCGGCCTACAATGTTGATGTTGGCGGCTATAGCTACGGTGTCGTTCAATACGTTTACACCATGTTTTTGAAGGTATTCAATTTTTGCCCGATGATTACTAAAGAATTCATGGTTTCCGGTTACCGCAAAAACACCGTATTTTGCATTGATGCGCTCAAATTGCTCTCCCATTTGACCATTTACCACGGGAGCAATGTCCTCATCAAATAAATCGCCTACCAGTAAGACAATATCGGGGTTTTGTGAGTTAATTTTTCCTACAAGTTTGGTTAAATCATCTTTCCCAATTATTGTTCCCAGGTGAATATCGGAAACCATTGCTATGGTTAAACCTCCGCTTGGAATAGGTTTACTTGTTTCAATTTTAAACTGGTTTACCTTGGGGTTGGTAGCGTTTATATAGCCAGCAAGTATGATGGTAAGCGTTGCAAAGTATACCATTCCAACTATCATTCTATGCGTTTCAAGAGTGCTTTTAATATCTATTTTTAAAGTCCAGTTAATGAGAGGCGATGCTATTTGGAAAAGCAGGAAAAAAAGGGTTAGGTAAAGCATAAAGGCTAACCATATTGAGCCCACCTTTACAAGAAATGTTGGTATTTGCCCACCTAAAATAGCTTCAAGGGTTCTACCTAAAGGGTAGGAGAGCACGATAAACCAAAAGATATACTTAAGCCATGTTCCAACTGATGTCAAGTTGAATATTGGTCGGGTTTGGTAAAATAGGAATAAGTTAACAAGGGTGTAAATGCTTAGAACTATTGATAAAAAAATGGCTACTTGTGGGATTTTCATGCTTTCATATTTTTCCGATAAACAAAAATAGTATTTGAAAGTTCAACTCAAAAAAAAATCCCGGTAAAACCGGGATCTAAACAAGTATATTGGATAATCTAAGTCAACTTTACGTCTACTGCATTTAGCCCTTTTCTACCCTGTTCAAGGTTGAAAGAAACCTCATCGTTTTCTGAAATTTGATCTTTTAATCCAGTGGCGTGCACAAAATACTCTTCACCTGTTTCTGCATCTTTAATAAAACCAAAACCTTTTGATTCATTAAAAAATTTTACTGTTCCTTTGTTCATTTGATGTGATTTTTAATTCGGGTGCAAGTTACGCATAATATTTGGATTTAGCACCATTAGTTTAGAATTATTTTAAATATATTTTTTATATAATTGTATATCAAATATATAGTGTTTGTTTAAAAATGTTAATTGCATCAAAAAAATTTTGATTTGGTGAAATATTAGTTCCATAGATGCTTTACGATTTAAACTTTTTCACTTTAATGTTTTTGGTTTATCACCCATAATGAATGTTATCTCACCACCGATTACTATATTGTTATGGTTTAAGAAGTAACTATTGTAAGGCTTTCCATTAAGCAATATCTTTTGGACATAAACATTGTTTTTTGATTGATTTTGAGTTGAAACAGTAAATGTTTTCCCGTTTTCCAGTTTAATAGTGGCTTTGGTAACCAATGGGCAACCAATTGCATAGTTGGGTGATGCAGGTGTTACAGGGTAGAATCCAAGGGCGCTAAAAATATACCAGGCACTCATTTGTCCGCAGTCGTCATTACCGCTTAGCCCATCTGGCTTGGGTTGGTACATTCGGTTGCAAATAGTTCTAACCCAGTATTGTGTTTTCCATGGGCTGTCGGTCCAGTTATAGAGATACGCGACATGGTGCGATGGCTCATTGCCATGAACGTAATTGCCAATCAACCCATCGCGGGTTATATCTTCAGTTTCAGCAAAATACTCATCGGGGAGGTGCATGGTAAAAAGCGTGTCGAGGTAGGTGCGGAACTTCTTTTTCCCACCATGCATGTTTACCAATGTTTCGGGATCGTGAGGTACATAAAGGGAGTAGTTCCATGAATTACCCTCAATAAAGCCCTGACCATGTGTGCTAAGGACATTAAAAGTAGTTTTGAAGTTGCCGTTTGATAGGCGGGGGCGCATAAACCCAATGGATTTGTCGAATACGTTTTTAAAGCTATGGGAACGGATTAAGAACTCGTTGTAAATATCCTCTCTGTTCAATTTTTTTGCTAATTGTGCAATACACCAATCATCGTAAGCATACTCAAGGGTTTTGGATACAGAACTTGCTGATATATCCTCCGGAACATACCCCAACTCTCTGTAATAGCCTAACCCATCGTACCAATTATTGTTGGCGCTTTGCACGCAAGCCATCAGGGCAAAGGGTAAATCGAAACTATCGTTGCCTTTAACGGCTGCGTCAGCAATCACTGATACGGCATGGTATCCAATCATGCACCAGTTCTCATTTGCGGAGTGCGACCAAATGGGGAGCATGCAATGGACGCTCTGTTCGTAATGTGCCAACATCGATTTTATCATATCGATATTTCGTTTTGGCTGAATAATATTAAAAAGCGGATGCAGAGCCCTATACGTATCCCATAGTGAGAATGTGGTGTAATTGTCAAAATCGGTTGCTAAGTGAATGTTTTGGTCAAGTCCCCTATATTTCCTGTCGGCATCCATGTATATGGTTGGGCTAAGAAATGCATGGTACATCGATGTGTAAAAGTTTACCTTGTCGCTTTCAGCAAGGGTTTCAACATCTATTTTGCCAAGCTCAATATTCCATTGTTCTTGCCCCTTTTCTTTGATGGCATCAAAATTCCAGTTTGGCGTTTCAGTAAGGAGATTTTCAATTGCCCCCTGCGTACTTACAGGCGACAATGCAACCTTAAGCAGTATTTGTTCTTTGTTTGCAGTTGAAAAGTCGAAATGGCAGCGTATTTCTCGGCCTGCATTTTCAGGGAAATTTGTGTTTTGGTCGAATTTACGCCAAAAACCTTTATAGACCAATTTTTCATCGTTAACAATTCCGTAAGATTTAAAAGGTTTTGAGAAAGATATTGCAAAAAAAACCGTTCGTGTACGTGCCCAACCCGTTGTTTGTCTGTAACCAGTAATAAGGGTATCATTCTCAACACGTAAAAATGTCCATACATTTTTATCGGGATGATTATATATGCCATGTACAAGGTCGACAATGATATGAGCAGAGTCGGTTTTTGGGAACGAGTAACGGTGAACGCCTACCCGTGTCGAAGTTGTAAGTTCTGCTAAGATGTTGTAGTCAGATAATTTAACCCTATAGTAGTTGGGTTCGGCATGTTCATTTTTATGCGAAAACTTTGAACGGTAACCGGTTTGGGTATTTGATGCAATTCCAGGATTTAGCTTTAACTTTCCAACAGTTGGCATAATAAGTATGTCGCCTAAATCGGAATGCCCCGTTCCGCTAAAATGGGTGTGACTAAATCCAACTATCGTGCTATCGCTGTACTGATAGCCAGCGCAATACTTGTAAACATCGGGATTGTACTTGCCATTGAAAGAGTAGGGGATTGTATCGGTGTCGGGGCTAAGTTGTACGGCACCAAAAGGAACGGTAGCACCCGGAAATGTGTGTCCCATTCGCTCTGTTCCAATGAATGGGTTAACCCATTTTAAGTAGTTCTTTTGTTGCGCAATGCCAAGATTAGATGAAAGGATTAGTATCAGTATTAATTTCTGTCTAAATTTAACCATTGCATTAATTATTAAATATTTAATGAGATTTAATTAACGGGTTCATATCCTAAAGTTTTACCCTTTTTAGATTGCGGTATTCCTTTCATCCATGTAGGCATTGGTGCATCTTTAAGGTAATAGTCAAAGAATTGCTGCATGCGAATTGACCAATCAACCCTGTTGGGGTAACGGGTAAGGTTATGGTCGTCGTCGTTGTAGTTAATAAGCCATACCGGTTTGCCAAGTCTACGGAGAGCCAGGTAAAGTTCAATGCCTTGGTACCAGGGAACTGCCCCATCGGCATCGTCGTGCCTAATTAGTAGAGGTGTATTTACCTTTTGCACGTGGAATAGGGGGCTGTTTTCAATAAATAGCAACGGTTTGTCCCAAAGGGTGCCGCCTATGCGGCTTTGGGTGTGCTCATACTGAAACATACGAGCCATACCTGACTCCCAGCGTATGCCTCCGTATGCGCTGGTCATATTCGATACGGGTGCACCAGCTGAGGCTGCTCTGAACAGATTGGTTTGTGTAATTAGGTAAGCTACCTGGTATCCACCCCAACTCTGACCTTGAACTCCTATTCGGTCTTTATCAACAAAACCTTCTTTTATTATTGCCATAGTACCACTTATAACGGCGTTGTAAGCACTTTGCCCCGGATATCCTATTTGATATTTAATATCGGGCATGAATACTATGTAATCGTTGCTGACATACATGGAAGGTGATATTACCGATCGGCTTGGTTTAGGATCGTAAAAATTATGAAGGTTATCGGTATGTGTTTCGTAAAAGTAAACCATCATTGGGTATTTGCGGTTAGGATTAAAACCTTCGGGTAAATACAGGAGCCCTTCAACTGAATCACGATTGAAATCAATCCATTTGTATAACTTAACTATACCCCACTTATAGTCCTGCATTTTGGGGTTGGCGTTTGAAATTTTTGCCGCATTGGAAAATTCCATGCCGCTAATCCAGAGATCACGGTATTCCGTATACGATTCTCTTTGCCAAATTAGTGTTTTACTGTTTTTGGCCTTTGATACGTATCTATACTTATGATTAGTGAATAGTTTCTGATCAACTCCTCCAGGTTGGTCAAATCGTATTAGCCCAAAACCGGATTGCTTGGTACTTCTGTTAAATACTTCGACCAGCTCATTGTTGCTGTATCCAAGATAATCGTTATCGTTTGTTCTGATAATACGGTAGGTGTTTTTTAGAGTTCTTCCATATCCGTTTGAAATACATATTGGTTTTAGTTTGCCAGTTGGATCTAGCGCCCATATATCAAACATGTCGTAAACCAAAAAGAATTTATCATTTTCTACCCATCCAGCGCTTCCGTATGGCTCAGGTATTTGAGGTATGTCGTTTTGTTCATCGTAAAAGTTAGCAGGTAAACCCTTGGTTTGGCTTATGGTTTTACCCTCTTTCCTGCTCCATGTATACCATGAACTATCCGCAGGGTTGTAATATGCAACGTACTTCCCTGATGGTGATAGTTGGGGTGGGTAAGGTAAGCCCTTTAGTAAAAGTTCATATTTACCAGTATTGACTTCAACCATGTAGTAGTCCGATTTTAAGGGACTCTCCCATGTCATGGAGTACAAATAGGGTTTATTGCAGGCTGCTAGCGCCAGAGGCGCATCCCCTTTTAGGAGAACTCTAACTCTTTCTACTGAATCGTTTGCAAGTTGTACCATTTTTTTTTCCTTTATATGGTAAACTGCTAAATACGATTTTTTGTCTGCATCTTTCAGTCTAACTTTCTGTTGGGTTTGCAAAAGTATATCGGTCCAACTCCATACATCCAGAATCGTTTTTTCGTCATCGAGCAGCGTATCCTTTTCTTCTTTAACAGGAATTGGGCTTGTTCCAAAAAATAACCTCTTACCGCTAACTGAAAAATTGGGTTCGAAATGTTGACTAACCATCCATCCATTGGGCATACCCTTTGATGATTTGTCAACAATACGCTGAACATTTTGGCTCCTTGAGTCCCAGTAGTATAATGAGTATTCTTTAACTTTCCCTGTATCGCTGGTGAAAACAAAAGCCATTTGGCTACCTTCATCGTCAAAGTTAATTTGCGATATCTCACCCATCGATTTAAAAACCTCTATAGCATTGAAATTTTGAGTGCTGAAAACGTAGAGCAATGACGTTTTTATTGAATCTCCAATCATTTTGTTATATGCAATAAATTGGCCATTTTTACTTACAGCGTAGTGGCTTACGCTATCAACTTTTTGCGATTGCTCCTTTAAGGGATTCAGTAATATTAACGAACCAATTGAATTTGCTTTTTTAGAAGGACTTTTCTTGTTGGGCTCTTTTTTAGTTGAGTCATTTTCAACTTTTGGTTTTTCAAGCTCTGTGAAAATTGCTACAATGTTTCCATCATCTTCAGAAACCTTGAACGATTTTACGTTTGGGTAGTAATGTTTTTTAGAATTTGCGAAAACAAAAACCATGAGCGAATCCTTTGGCATTTCTTCAGATTTCTTTTTAGCTAATTTGGCCTTGCGGATAAGTTCAAATTGTGGTTTGATTTGAAAAACTATAAAATTGCTTGCAGGCGAGAATTTAGCATTGTAGCCTCTTGGAAACCGATAGGTCTTTTTATCGGAATCGTTATAAACCAATAGAGTTCCATCGCCTTTTTGAGGGTTAACCTCATAGCTGACCAATTTGCCATTATTTGATATTGCGGGTTTTGCAATATCGTTCCATTCATCATACACATCATGATTTAAAACCTTTTTAGGGCTGTTCTGTGCAAAAAGAGTTGTTGATAGTAACAGAACCGCTAATAAAATTTTGTTTTTCATGGTAATGAATGGTTATAGTTCACTTTTTTTTGATTTATTTGATGGATTATGGTTTAATCGATGCTAGTGTTTGATACCATTGACGGGAATAGGGGGTATCAACTATTTCCCATCAATTTAGTTAGTATCACAGAGTTGCTCAGAGTTTAACACAGGGTAACACAGTAAATATCTGGTTAATCTGAGTCAACGGCGTTCCATACCACCTCACGAACAACCATCAACATCTCTTGTCATTCCGAGCGAATGCGAGGAATCTCTTTCCCGATTTACAAACTCCTATCCCAATGGGGTTAAAGCCCGTTTGGCGGGTTTATTTTAAAGCCAGTCAGCTGAAGCTGACGGGAAATGGAACTTAATGAAAACTCAATTTGCTGAACATTTGAGAGAAAGTACTTTTATCAAGTGTTGGTAAATACTATTGCCTTACTAGCCAAAGTACCATTTGACTCATTGCTGGCGCGGACTTGTAGTCCGTGACAAATACTTTATATGCAAAATCTCTCGCTCGCGCGCGTTTTAAACGCGTGCGGCTTACACCATTCATTGCTGGCGCGGACTTGTAGTCCGTGACAAATACTTTATATGCAAAATACCTTTTTAAAATAACCGCACGGATTGGCTTTGCCGAGCTCCCTTCGGTCGGTTGCAAATCCGCGCGAGCGGGGGCGCCGAACGTTTTTCGTTTATTGCTTTTTACAGCCTCGGCCGAACAGGGGGTTATTTTTTTAAATTAGCAAAGTAGTTGTAAATTCATGAAGTATAATTTTAATAAATTAACCTTTCTGTGGTATATTATTTGTAAAATTTACACAGAGACTATTTGTATTAGCAAGTGAGGTAGTTGTTAGGTTTTTAGATGAACAAAATATATTGAATTTGTAAACCGAGGAACTTAATAAAAAATTTTTTAAACAAGATCTTTTAATATCTATTTCTTTTATATCCTTTGTGCCATGGATCCAGTTCATCAAATAAGTACTTAAAAAAACTTTTATTATGCTTCTTCATTAAATCATATGTTCCCCAACCTTTGGTTTTTATAACCAATATAGTGCTTAGTACCACCATACCCCCAGAAAAAATGAGACCTATGAGGTATAAAATTATGCCTAGTCTACTCCTCTTTAATAAAAATTTTCCATTTGCTTTGAAGTCTGCTGTATTTTTATTTTCTTTATCAAACCAAATTTCAAGTTGCTTGTTGTTCTTTATAAATTCTGCAATAAGCATGAAATTACTCTTGTTATAATGATAGAAAGTACCTTTTTCTGTTACTATACTCATTTCCGAGGAGTCTCTATCTATTTCAATATTAACCTGTGAAACTAAAACAGGAGTGAAGGAACGCTTTAGGAATGATTCATATGCAAAGAAAAATTTAAAACTATGAATAAATAGAAAAAACCAAATAAATCCAATCCAAGCGTTAAACCATCCAAGCTTAAACCTGCTTGGATTATAAATATTATTTTCCATATTTATTTTTTTCTCAGTTCAATAATTATTTCATCAATAAACTTTTGAAATTCACTTGTTATTTCTTTGGCTTTTTGGTCTCCGCCTTCAGGATGGTTCAAAATGTGTTCAAAAACCTCATCCTTACTAACAGCCCCTGCTCGCGCGGATTTGCAACCGACCGAAGGGAGCTCGGCAAAGCCAATCCGTGCGGTAACATTAACAATTCTTACACCAAGCTAACTGTACGTTATCAACCGAGAATCAATGGTAATAACATCCAGTAGGCTTTCCATGTCCGCGTAGTTCCGTGCGGAACTAAAAAGGTAATCCCACGGGTTGGCTACAATCATCTCCACCACCGGGTTATTATGGATATACTCCAACTTCTCATAGATAAACTGGTTACTGAATACCTCCACGGCATGGTTCCCGTCCTGCCAAACCTTGAAATCCTGCTCCTTTTTTAGATGTGCGCATGAATCGCTGAAAAGGTTTAGCATCCATTCCCTTCGGCTCTCGGGTTCCTCCATGGCTAGCCTAACAACCTGCTTGGACGTAAATTTTTTGAAATCGCGCAGTAAAGCCGATAGGCCTCCCGGTTGCTCCGCCTTGCAGAGCATATGCAGGTGACTGGGCATTAGACACCATGCAAAAACAACTAGACCCTTGTGCTGCTGGCAGTATTTAATGGAGTTCACCAGCGCCAGCTTCAGGTTGAGCCTTGTGAATACATCAACCCAGCCCACCGTGGTAAGCGTTACAAAATAGGCGGCCTCATTGTCCTTAATTTTGTACCTGTCCGACATGCACTTGCTGTTTCCCCAAATGTAAGAAAAAAAATTACAGCTATTGATAGCGCAGGGGCAATATAACCGCACGGATTACAAATCCGCGCGAGCGGGGTTGGCTTTGCCGAGCTCCCTTCGGTCGGTTACAAATCCGCGCGAGCGACGTACGCTGGAAAAAATTGCCAAAGCCCTTGGTGTTAAGCTTTCTGAACTATTTGAAACGGACGATAATCTAACCGATATAAACTCTTACGATGCATCACTTATGGAAAAAATAAAGCTCATTGAAGGACTCAGCGAGGAAGAAAAGAAAACCGTTTTTAATACTGTGGATGCTTTTATTGGCAAGAAAAAGTTAAAGGATGCTCTGGAGAATGCATTGCAGGATGTGAAGTAAGTATTTCGCATTAATAAAATACATTACAACCAGTCAAAGTAATTAAAGTCATTAATTGATATTTGCTCATCTCCAGTATATTTAGTCTTTGTTGTTTTTATTTGTTCATCGTACTCGACATTAAACTCTGTTTCTGTCAGCAACCAATCATCTTTTTCTCTATTATAATCAAAATTCAAAACTAAAGATTCTTTATAGCCTTGAATAATGCTTAATCTTATTCTACCATCTAAAAATTTTATCCAATTAAGGGGGTTATTGCCATGATATATAGCTAAGATATCCTTTAATTTTTTTGGCAATTTCATATTATAGTCGGTATATCCATAGTCTCCGAAAATTATAGGAAAAAGATTTGTGTAAACTTTCTTAAATACATAGGTCTTATCGGAGGATGCATAATAAATACTTAAATATATTGTATCTCCATCTTCGGGTTTGATTTTAGTGTATGTAAATGCATAATCTTTTAACCCATCCAGATTTAAGTCACCGCATTCAAAAATTACTCTGATATTGTACCCATCGGGAATACATATATCTTTGGGAACTTTTCGTTTTCCTCCTGTGGTGAGCTGATTACATTCCGAATCTTGTGCGTAAATATAATAAGTATAAAAAGAGATAAAAAGCAGTAAATAAACATTTTGTATTTTCATTGTTATATAGTTTTATTTTTTACAATCTGATAAATTAAACACTTGAGTAGATAATCTAATAAATTGCTCTTTCCTTTCAGGCAATCCATTATAACCCCCATTTACATTATAAGATACTTTGTCAATGTCCCACTCATTAAGTTTACTGATATCTTTTTTTAACCTAAAATAAAAATAAGCCACCGCAGAATATACAGCATCTTTTTCTTTTTCTGCCAAATACTCAGGATGGTTTACCCAGTCAAAATCTTCGTTAAAAAGTTCCTTGGCATAAGGAATAACGCGAATGTAGTTTTCTTTCCATGTAAGGTGCATTGCTCCTTGTCCCCTGTATTTATACCCCGCTCGCGCGGATTTGCAATCCGTGCGGTAACATTAACAATTCTTATACCAAACTAACTGTACGTTATCAACCGAGAATCAATGGTAATAACATCCAGTAGGCTTTCCATGTCCGCGTAGTTCCGTGCGGAACTAAAAAGGTAATCCCACGGGTTGGCTACAATCATCTCCACCACCGGGTTATTATGGATATACTCCAACTTCTCATAGATAAACTGGTTACTGAATACCTCCACGGCATGGTTCCCGTCCT
>Ga0101944_10001358_pt1 | contig 51972 bp, 50 predicted proteins | sample DewCreD2012metaG_FD_75245 | JGI IMG/M metagenome (GOLD analysis project Ga0101944, IMG submission 75245) | Hot spring sediment bacterial and archeal communities from British Columbia, Canada, to study Microbial Dark Matter (Phase II) - Dewar... ... | reverse complement strand
CGCATGGCTGAGGCCGTCTGCTCAAGCGCCGCGGTGAAGATTCTCATCCCGTTGCATCATGAAAATGTGGTCCTCGTCGGATCAAGCAGGGAGCCTCTTCCGCACCTGATCGAGACGATGATCCATGATCACATCAAGGAGGTACTGATAAATGTGTGAGGCGAATGCGTTTTTTTTCAACGACGGTAAGGAGGATTTGATCCTGGAATCCGTGGATGAGATCACCCCGGAAGGGGACAAGGAGTTCCGCCTGGTCAACATCTTCGGCGAGCAGAAGATCATCAAGGCGAAACTCAAGACCATGAACCTCGTGAGCCACAAGATCCTCTTCGAGCAGGTCTGAGGGAGATCCTTCCTCTTTCCGAAGCACGGGGAGAGGAAGGATCTCACAAGGCGATTCCTAAAACTCCAGCGAGGCCGTGAGAACGGCCGTAAACGGGGCGCCCGGATAATAGCTTGCAGCGCCCTCTCTGTTGTCGTCCGAGACATTGACAACCGAGATGTACTCCTTGTCAAAGAGGTTGTTCAGATCGAGCGCCAATTTCACCGCGCGGCCGATCGGGATATCCTTCAGCGTGTACGTCAGCCGAAGGTCTGCGATCAGGTAGTCATCGATTTTTTCCTTGTGCTCCACATCCCCGTATCGTGAGCCGATGTATCGAACCATCGGAATGATTTCCAGGTTGCCCCAACGGTAGATCAAACCGGCCTTTACCATGAATTCGGGCGTATCCGTCACCTGGTTGCCTTTTGCCTGAAGGGTCCTGCCCTGGTAGGTGAGGTCTTCATCATATTCCAAAACGGTGTAGCTCGGGTTGACGAAGAGGGTGAGGGACTTGGTGATGTAGAAGTTCGTTTCCAGGTCAAGACCGTACCCGGTGGCCTTGCCGACATTCTGCTGGTAGCTGAGGTTGACCCGCGGGTCATAGACCGTGGTCAGAAGGTTTTTGTGTTTACCGTAGAAAACCGTAGGTGCGATCTCGAAATTCCCAGTCTTGAAGCGCACGCCCAAATCGACGTTGTCCGATTCTTCAATGTCATACCCGTTGAAAAGATCGTTGAGGGTGACCCCGGCGGCGATGAAGGCGGCTCGGTTGGTGTTATAGAGATTCACAAGGGGCAAGTACGAATAGGGGCGGATAAAGTTCTTCCCGTAGCTCGCATAGGTCTGCACCCTTTCCGAAAACCTGTAACCGGCTCCTACCGAGGGGAGTAGGATGTCGTGGGTCTTGGCTTCGCGATCCAGGTCCGGGGCTCTTACCGGAGCGTAGGCCGGAGCGGGGCCGGTGACATAGCCTTCGCTCGCGGAATCTTCGAAGCGGAAATACTTGAGCCCTGCCTGCCAGTCAAAGGCTCCATAGGTTCCGGCAATCTTGGCATAGGGGCTGTGGATATAGGTGTCCCCCGTTGTAGCGAACACGCCCATGCCGCGGTAAGAAAGACCGGCGGCGGTAATGGCGTAGTTCTCGGTGGAGATATTCATATCGGATTTCTCGAAGTAATAGCCCAGGACCGTCTTGAACGAACCGGCTTCATAGCCCGCTTCACCGACGGCGCCCGTTCTTTCAATGTCCCTGATCCTCTTCTGGATACGGCCTCCGGCGGTGGTCACCCCCTGGTAAATCTCCGCGTCTTCGTTGAAGAAAAAAGGCTTCAAGCTGAGACTGAGCGGGTCAAGAGGCTTGACGGTAATCAGGGCGAGAAGGTCTCGGTTCAGGTAGCTGCCCCTATTATAGTCGTAGTAGTAAATGTCCTGCGCTGCGACGCCGGTGCGCCTTTCATTGTAGTCAAACTTGTAGTTCTGCGCCAGGTCCTGTACCTGCCGATAGTCCAGGGGTCTGAAAAGGTCCTGCTTGAGATCGTTATAGTTGAACCAGACTTTGACATCCGCCGCGCTTCCAAGGGGCTGGGTCAGTGCCAGGTTTACGTTTTTCCTGGGCCCGAGATCTCCGGGTCCCTTCCATTTGTCGGCCGTGGTGTAAGAATAGGATCCGGAAAGGCGAGTATCCGCTTGTGTCAAGGACCCGGAGTCGATGCGGAGAAAGGTCCTGAAATAGTCGTCTGTGCCGATGCCGGGAGCAAGCTGCAGCCCGAACTTCTCTTCCGGCCATCGGGGTTTCAATTCAACGGCTCCCCCCCTTGTTCCGACGCCGGTCCCCAAGTCGACCGGCACAGCCCCTTTGTAAACGGAAATGGACTGGAAGTTCTCCATGTCATAAAGGTATTCCCTGGGGCCGATGGGATTCCCGCCATAGTTGGGCACCCCCTCCACGGTGAGTCCACCCAGGTAGCCCCTTACCCCTCGCACCCGGATGATCCTTTGCTCTGCCGCCAATCCGTAAGGATCGGCGCTCTCTACGCTGATTCCCGGGAGGATGTTGATCGCTTCATACACGCTCGTGTCTGCTTTGCCTCCCTGGATCTCGATGCCTTTCTCCGTGATTTCGCTTCCCGTGTAAACCGTTTCGTTTGCCTGCTTTGTGGGCGCAAAAAGTTTCTCCTCGGTCACGACAATCTCTCCCAGGCTCGTGGGCTTCTCCTGGGCTTGGGCTGTCACTGCCGTCACCAAACCGATCCATGCAATCATCGCTATCCATGTTTTCTTCATGTGAAACCTCCTCCTTGGTTGTAGTGAATTCGTTCTTGTGGTTTTTGGATCGGATAGCCCCTCAGGAGGGATCGGGGACAAGGGTCTTGAAAAGGCAAAGCCAAGACAGTAGCATACCCGAGTGAGCCTCCTCGAGGGGCTTGCCTGGGAAGGCAGTGCCCGGATTCCGCCAAGAACCGACTGCCTTCCCGACTCCGTTTTTATGATTCAATCCATCGGAATCCATCACCTCCTTTTGGTTCCTCGTTCAGCCCGTGTCACGTCAGTTCAAACACAATGGCCAGCTCCAACGGGATATCCCCCTTGAACAAATGCCGCGGCGGCTGGGGGAAAGGTGCAGCGTTCCGCACGGCCTGGAGAGCCGCTTCGTCAAGCGCCTTGGTGTTGGACGTCTTCCGAACGCTGAGCGAGCGAAGCTCCCCGTCCTGGGTAATGGTGAAACGAACGACCACCCGCCCCTCTCTGAAGGCCGCCCTGGCCTGGGCGGGATACTGTTTGTGCTTCTCGATCCTCATCCTCACCATTTCGAGATAGGCGTTCGACGTATCAAAGTCACCCGCAGGCAAAGACCCGGCGGACCCGAACTCGAGGTCGGCGATGGAAGCAGCGGGCACCTGAGGCACAGAGGCAACATCGATTCTCTCCATGAGCCGCTCGGGCAGAGCCGATTCGGCAGGTTCGATCTTCATGGGTTTCGGCAAAGGCACGGGAGGCGTTTCCACGACCTTCCTTGAAGGATACAAAGGTTCGAGCCGCTGCTTCGGTCTGGGCCTTGGCCGAGGAATGTTCCGCTCCGGCGGTTTCCATACCTCCCCGAGAGTCAGTTCTATCACCGTCAGCGCCCGGGACCTGTAAATCCCTGCAATGTGGAGGAACACCACCCCGTGGATTCCCAAGGAAAAAATCAGGATCCCGAGAAAAAGCTTGTTCGGGCTTTTCTTCGGCCTCATGCATGGCTCCGCGCGACGGTCAAAACTCTTTTTCCGTGGCCAGGCTCAACCGCCCTGCCCCGGCCGCCTTGGCGATGTCCATCACCTTCACCGCATGGTTCAGGATCACCGACCGGTCGGCTCGGACCACCACAAGCCTGTCCTTTTCCGCACCGATCATCTCCCTCAGACGGTCCAGCAGTTCGGTGAGGGGCACTTCGCGCTCCCTCAGATAGGCGCGGCCATGCTCGTCCACGTACACCGTGATGACCTCTTCTGTCTGAGGAGAAGAGGCTTTCGCCTGGGGCAGCTTGATCTTGATGCCTTCGTCCACCAGGAAGTTGGTGGTGAGCAGAAAATAGATCAGGAGGAGAAACACGATGTCGATCAGAGACGTGAGAGGCGCCTGGACCTGGATTCCTTGTCTCTTTTTTCTGTGAACCAGCATAGGAGTTTCTCCTTCAGGACTTTCTGCGCAGGGCCTTGATAAACGCCACAGTGCCGTCCTGGAGCTGCGCCTCGTAATGCTCGATCCGGTGGGTGAGATAGCTGTAGGCCACCATCGTGGGCAGGGCTACGGCAAGCCCTGCGGCTGTGGTGAGCATGGCCTCCCAGATGCCCCCGGCCAGCACTGACGCGTTGACCTTCCCCCCCATCTGCTCGATGACCATGAAGGCTCTGATCATACCCAGAACGGTCCCCAGCAAACCGAGGAGAGGAGCAATGTTCCCGATCGTCGCTAAAGCGTGCATGTAGCGGGAGAGGTCTCTCACTTCCTCCTCGGTGGCATTGACCAGGACCGTCTCCAGGGTCTCCCTGTCCTGATCCTTGGCGGTCATGCCTTGGGCCAGGATACGGCCCATGGGAGTGTTTGTGGCAAGAGCGAGTTCATAGGCCTGGTGCATTTCGCCGTCCTTCAGATGCCGCACCATCCGATCCACGAACCCGTCGCCCCGTACCCTGAGCCTGGCGAATCGAATCATCCGTTCAAGGAAAATGGCGAGGGCAATGACCGAGCACAAAAGGATAAAGGGCATGAGCACGCCCCCCTTGGCCATAAGAGCCGAAATACTTGCAATCATCGTTTGTTTTCCTCCACTGCATCGGGAACACCATCCCGGTTAAGGTCTCTGGATCGCTTCACCAGGGTCTCGGACCGGTCATAGTCCTCCCAGAGGTCCGGTTTCCCGTCTCCGTCCGTGTCTTCTTCAAGGCGAATCAGCCTGCCCTTCTCATAATAGAGCCACATGTCCGGCCGGCTGTCCCCATCCCTGTCTCGCTCGGCCCGGAAAGCCTGTCCCTCTTCATCGTAGAACCAGGTGATGTCGAGGTGATCCGTGGATTCAAATCGCTCCTCGCTTCTCGTCAGGTTGCCTCTTTCATCATAGTGCTCCCTGAGATCGATCTTTCCGTCGCCGCTTTCATCCACCTCTTTCAAGCGCAGGATTTTGCCCTGATAAAAGCAGCGCGCCTGGGGCTTACCGGTTGCCAGCCGATCCACTTCCATGACAGCGGACCAGGGAGGTCTGTCGAACCACTGGGTCAGCTCATAGCGACCGTCCCCGTCCGTGTCCCTCTGAATCTTCAACGGCCTCTCCTGGCCGTCGAATTCAATGATCTCTGTGACCCGGCCCGATTCGCCGGAGATCTTCTCATGCCGTGTTCTCTTCCCCTTTTTGAAGAAATCGCGTTGATCCACCTTGCCGTCATGGTCGCTGTCCGATTCCAGCCTCACGATCTGCTCGTTTTTATAGTACTGAAACCGATCCATGACTCCGTCGCCGTTGCTGTCGATTTCCTGGACGGCGATCTTACCGTCCTCGCCGAATCGAAGGATCCGGTCCACCTTTCCGTCCTTGTCGGTGTCCTGTTCCAGGGTCTTCTGGCGGGCCTCGCACGGAAGAAAAAGAACGAGAAGGGCCATTGCGGCCAGGAAACAGCTTGAGAGTTTGAGTTTCATGAGCGGAAAACCAAAAAAGCCACGAAGTCTCCCGGTCTTCATTTGACCAGAAGCCTTCGTGGCTTCGTTGCACAAAAAACGATTTGTATTAACGCTGCTGCTTAGAAGAGGCGGTGCATCTTCGATGATGCCGTAACCAATTTGGGTATATTGCAAAAAGAAAAACGTCTGTCAACCGTTTTCCGTTATCCAGACGAAGGATCGCCGTAAGGCATGGGACTTTTTCGTTGACAATGAGAGTGGAGGGATGCACATAAGTTTGAAGTTTCGGGCGGATATGAATTAGCCTGGCACACTTCAACTTACGATTTTAACGTTTTTCGTTTGCCCGCGACAAGGTACCCTTGAGAGTCTCGGCAAAGGCTCTGGAAGGGCCGAGCAACCCGTCACGAACTGAAGGAGTTCTTGAGTGAAAGACCAGCCAGTTCTTTTTCCCCTAGCAAACTTCTTGGTTTGTTTGTTTTTGATTTTTTCTTTGGCTGCCGTCTCCGAAGGAGCGCAGGATAAGGGTGCTGAATTTAACAGATTCGCCTCCGAGTTGAAAGGACATTTCCAAAATCTTGGATGGAAGGATTTGGTTATTGAAAAATCCGATTGGGAGTATCACCGGAAATCCGGGGGGAATCGGCCGCTCATGTTCACTGCATTTGGGAAAAGCTCAGAAAAGGTGGCGCTTTTCCTAGGCGGCGTGCATGGGGACGAGAACCCTTCCGTCTACATTCTTTTCAGGCTTGCGCAGTTTCTGAAGAAAAATCCGGAACTCTATGCAAACAAAACGATCGTGATCGCGCCCCTTGTCAATCCAGACGGTTTCCTTTCGAGACCCCAGAGGCGAACCAACAGCGCAGGCGTGGACATAAACCGGAATTTCCCGACCAGAGACTGGAAGCAGAGCAAGAAAGACCGTTACTATTCGGGGCCTCGCGCAAACAGCGAAAATGAAACAAAGTTCCAGATTGCCCTGATGAACCGCTTCAAGCCCAGTCATATCATCAGCATACATTCGCCGCTAGGGTTCAACGATTACGACGGCCCCTCCTCGGATCTTGACTCGCTTGTGATCTGGTTGAAAAAGGTCAGTAAGGAGAATGGCCTGCCTTTCAGGAGGTATCAGGTCTTCCCGGGTTCGCTGGGCAATTATGCAGGGATGGAGAGAGGAATCCATACCCTCACGCTGGAGTTGCCTTCCTCCGAGGCGTCAAAGGGGCCTGCCTATTTCGATCAGTTCAAGCGCATGTTTCTCGACATCCTGGACTTGAATCCCTGAAATGCCATTTGTTCCGCTGACCGGGCCACGATGAGGAGTTCAAAGGGGCAAAGCTGATGCGCAAACCCAAGAACGCGTTTGAGATCTTTCAATTCCTGGATAAGTCCAACTGCGGAGGGTGCGGCGAGAAGGCCTGTCTTGCCTTTGCCGGAGCAGTTTTTCTCGGACAGCGAAAAATCAGTGAGTGCCCCAGACTGAGCCGGAAAATCCTTGAATTAGAAGGGGGCCGTGATCGCTATCCTCTTTTTCAAAAGCGATGCGAAGAGCCGATGAAAAGAGTGGCTGACGTCTATACCCCGCTCTTTGACGACATCGTCCATGTTTTCGGCGGCAAGAAGGTGGACAAGCAGTTCGAATCCGACATCTCCGTGGTGCTCTATCCTCTCCCCAAAGTAGTGCAACTGCAACTAGCGACCTTTCAATACTCGGAATTCTTTCGGCGATCCATTCACGCCTGGGTGAGGGCGAAACACGATGATCCACTATCGATTATCCTTCATGGCCTTCCCTATTCATCTCTTCAGGTTTGACGGCTGGATGGTCAAGGATTTTCCATATGTCGAATCTTTTCTTTGACCCATGAGCGAATGAGCTGGGCCCGGTCGATGCCGGAGCGCTTCGATTCCCTGTCTATGATTCTCTCATCCTTCGGGTCCAGGCGCAACTGGATCAGCTTCTTGGGGGGCCGTTTGAAGTCCAGGTCGCCTTTTTTCCAACCTTCGAATTCCTCTGGTTCGTGCTTTTCCCAGAAATCAGCAAGCTGATCGTCATTCATGGGAGGAAGATCCGACAACTTCTTCTTTGAGGAGTTCATTAGTTCGTTCCTTTCCTTGCATTATAATAGCGTCGTTGTCCTCGGTTCATATCCCTCGCGGAAATAATCTTCACCGGGTGGGTCCCACTCGGAAAACCCAAATTCTGGACTTCTTCACTTTCCAGAACTCTCACCAAAACAAGCAACTATCTGGAGTATCGTTGAGGATCTGTCAAGAGCACCTCAGAAAAGCGGCTGATGGCCCAAGTCACGCTCCGAGAGGACAACCTCAATACCAGGCTCACCCTGCACGCCCTATCCTTTGCCCTCTCCTTCAATCTACCTCTGATCCCACCAGGAGGTGTTCTGCTTCAGGGGGTCGTTATATTTCATTGCTGTGCAGCCATCCAGGGGCTTTTGAACGCCGGATGAATGCTCTGCGCCTCACCTCAGAACCGCTTTGAATTTCGTGGCCACCTCGCGAAGGTTGTCCGCCCAGTTCAGGGCCAGCGGATCCACAAAGGCAACCTGGCCGCCGATCTCTTTGGCCACCTGCTCGGCGCTTTTGGAAGAAAACTGGGGCTGCACAAAGACCACCTTAATCTGGTGCTTCCGGGCATGCTCGATCAGTTCCTTGAGCTGGGCAGGCTTGGGCTCCTTGCCTTCAATCTCAATGGGCACCTGCTTCAGCCCGTAGGCATGGGCAAAATATCCCCAGGCCGGGTGAAAAACGATGAACTGAAGTCCCCGTTTGCCTGCCAGGATGTCCCTCAACTCCCCATCCAGGTCCACCAGCATGGTGAGAAACGCCTTGTAGTTGGCTTCGTAAACCGAGTGATTGGACGGATCAGCCTCTTGAAGTGCCGTCAGGATATTGCGGGCCTGGACCATCACCAGAGGCGGAGACAGCCAGATGTGGGGATCGAGGGTGCCGTGATCATGGCTTTCTCTTTTGTGATCCTTTTCCTCATCATGGTGATGGGCGGCCATGGGCATTTTCTGGATTCCATGTTCGGTGTGAACGATCCGCATCTTGGGATTGGCCGATGCAAGCTTCTTGAGCCAGGCTTTTTCAAAGGTTACGCCTATGGCGAAATAGATTTTCGTCTTTGAAATGGCCGCCATCTGTGCCGGTCTGGGTTCGTAAATGTGGGGGTTGGCACCCGGCTCTACCATGACCTGGACATCGACCATATCCTTGGCAATCTGTTCCACAAAGAACTTCTGGGGAACGATGCTGACAAACACCGTTGGCTTATCGGCAGCAGAAACACTTGGGACTGCAATAAAGATCATCAGGAAACAAAGACAAAAAAGTTTCAGCAAATGACGCAGCATAATCCACCTCCTTTTTTCTGCATTGGTGTGAAAATCGCGGTCACCCCAGCCTGCTCATGTAGAGTCTCAGTCATGCCATTACAATACTGTCATTTCGAGCGAATGCGAGAAATCTTGTGTTGGTCAGGGGTTACAAAGATCTCTCCCGGAGTTTACCCTGAGGCACTCCAAGGGGTCGAGATAACAAGCGATTTCGAGACACAGCACTAGAGGCTGAGAACTGAGCCCAAAGGCATTCCTCCACCAGAAAGCGGAATGCCGTCACGCGCATGGGCACAAAGAACCGGAAGGCCAATCAGCAGGCAGGTGGAGCCCTGGGACATGCTCTCAGGAACGCCATACGGTCCGGAATCGCATGCCCGTACAGGGGCCTTTCCATCGGTATCTTTTGCGGCAGGATCTCCGCCTGAACAGGAGAAAGCCCTTGCCCCTTCACCAACTGAGCGAAATTCTGGCAGACCGGACAAGATGAAGCGTCGTGGCCTCCGCACCCGTGCGTCTGCGAATAGCTTATCGCCACGCGATGCTTTTCCGCGCCCTGGGTGTAGCGAACCTTGTCCTGAAAGCAGAAAGGTAGGCTAAGGCCATGTCCCGCATGGTGAGTATCGCTGGACCCGTGGGAGTGATCACATGAGGCGACGTGAAAACCATGACAAAGAGGTGACAGCGCCAGGAACAACGCTGCCATCATGCAAAAAGCTTGGCCCCCTATCCTATAGAACCGTCTCATACTCAGGGCTTCTTAATTGAAGAAATACTCTTCATTCGGCTATCGCTATTCAAATGCGTTTGAAGTATAGCGGCCCCGGTGTTTGTGTCAACTGCTATTGCGAGAGTTTTTCTACAAAAGGCGAGGGCAGTTCAGTGCTGTTCATCTTGCCGTTCTCAGAATTCCACGGTCATCCTGGCGCCCACAATCCAGCCGTCCACGCTGGTGCCCTCATCACAAACCTATGTGTCGTCCACAGTACTGGGCATCAATGGCAAATTTCGCGATTCCTCTAAAAGGTAAGGGGTTAATACGCAAACCGGCAAGGCTGCGCCATTCAGCCAAATTTAAACTTGTTTTTTAAATTTGGACACGCTATACTTGCCGGCATGAAAGCGCGCCTTCTCGAGCACACCGTCAAGAGAGCCATGAAAACCTTTCCGGCCGTCCTGATCACCGGCCCCAGGCAGTCCGGAAAAACAACCCTCCTTATGAGAAGGTTTTCTGAAACCCACCGTTTCGTTTCCCTGGAAAACCCGGATGTTCGCGCCAGGGCCATGGATGACCCGGTGGGCTTTTTGAAGGAAAACCCTCCGCCCGTGATTCTCGATGAGATCCAGTATGTTCCTGAATTCCTGCACTATGTTAAGACAGAAATCGACCTGGACCGCAGACCCGGCCGATGGCTTCTGTCCGGCTCTCAGAATTTTGCTCTCATGCAGGGAGTCAGTCAGTCTCTTTCCGGCCGAGTGGCCGTATTGTCTCTTCTGCCCTTTTCCCTGGGGGAGAGTCTTGATCTCGGAAATCGATTCGAAACCATCGACCGTCTGCTCAATCAACTCTTCACAGAAACGCCCAAGACACCTAAGAATGGAATGAGATACGCTGATCTCCCCCTGGATGATTATCTGTTGAGAGGGTTCTATCCGGAAATCAGGAGCAACCCCGAAGTCGACCGCCAGCTTTGGTGCGCGAGTTACATACAGACCTATCTCGAACGGGATGTGCGCCAGATCGTGAATGTGGGCGATCTGAACACCTTCGAGCGGTTTCTCAGGATCTGCGCGGGTAGAACCGGCAGCATCCTCAACATGTCGGAGATTGCGCGGGATGTGGGGATCAGTGTTCCTACGGTAAAGAAGTGGATAAGCATTTTGGAGGCTAGCTACCAAATTTTCCTTTTGCCGCCTCACTTTCGGAATTTCGGCAAACGCATCATCAAGAGCCCGAAGCTTTATTTTCTCGATACGGCGATTGCGACCTATCTTATGGGGCTTCATGAAGGCGAACCCACCATCAAAGGTCCCATGATCGGACCGTTGTTCGAAACCCTTATCGTATCCGAGTGGGTGAAGGCTTTCCTGCACCGGGGCGAAAAACCTGAGCTTTTTTATTGGAGATCTAAGGGCGGGCTGGAAGTCGACCTTGTCATCGACCGCAACCGGCGTCTCTATCCTATCGAAACCAAAGCGAGCGCCACCCTTCTCCCAGCGCATGCCCAAGGGCTGACCCAGTGGAGAGCCCTTGCAGGGGATTCGGCCGCCCCTTCCTGTTTGATCATTGCAAACATTGACTCCCCCACTTTCCTTAAAGGATGTCACGCCGTTTCCTGGCGCTACCCCCTCAGCTGACCTATGGGCAAAAAGCCTCATCCTTCATTCCGTCTCGCTCAAAACCTGTTTGAGTTTCTAGCGCAAAGCTTCCAGTCTCTTTGACTTGAAGGCCTTCCTGGATTCCTCCAGCACCTGGATCGTCTCCACCAGCGCTTCCTTCATCTCAGCAGAAAGATTGAGGCCGGATAGGGAAAGTGGGAGCTATATCAGTCCATGAGCCTCGATCGGCAGGGCCGGTGAAGACGGCCATAGAGGCGTTTCACCCGCCGCTCCGAGCAAGGCGGGCATGTTTTCATCGCACATTTTGAGTTGAGCGCTTCGATCTACCTTGTCGCAGGCGGCGTCTCACCTCTCGCAACACGCGGACATCGTCCTGGTGCCGGGGATGATCGATGAAGCGATCCTTTCTTTCTGCTTTCTTCTTAGACGATCGCGCTTTCATTACTTTGTCAACGTCCCTGCGTATCGCTACAAATGCAGACAATCGCTCCTTAGGAGACTGGCTCTGCCAGAAATCTAGGTCCCAGGCTTCAGCTTCCTCGAAGCTGGCCGCGCGATGCCCCACCATTTTGGCCCTTCGCGCGGCAGCTCTTTCTTTCAATCCCATTGTTGGAATTCCTTTCGCCTAGAGCAGTTACAGATGGTCTGAATTATAGAGAGTATGTGCCTGACCTGTCAATGAATATGACGCGGTAGAAAAGGGCATGTGGCTTTTCTTTTCCCGCCTAGCAGCTCATCTCAATGGGAGGAGCGGCAGTTCAACAAAGGACGGGTGATTCTTGTCTCTTAGCAAATGGACCACCGGCGCTGGATCAATGACCGGCGTATCGAAATTGTCCGCATCGGCAAAGGCGACGGATACGCGGATGCGTTTCCCTTTAGAAAACTGATAGGCGGTCGGCAGGAGGTCAAACACCAGTTCAATCGGTTCTCCCGGGGGGATGGCCTGGAGTTCGCTTTCGAAATGATTGTGCCAGGGCAAGCCGAGATTATCAAACGGAGCCTTTCCCAATGCTCGATGAGAGGCCCTGAGAATCCCTTCCGTGACATACTTCGAGTTCCCATCCGCATCCACCTCTTCAAGATAAACGAAGAAGTCCAAATCAGGGGCATCCGTGCGCAACCATAAGTGCACAACAGGGTGCCCGATGACCTGCACGGGGGACTCTAACGGCGCGGTGGTGTAGGTCAATGCTTTGGCGTCATTGGCTTTCATGTTTGGATACTTGTGCCTCCAGTTGACCGCTGTCCACCTTGAACGGTTCCCGGTTGTGGTGGAGTAATCCACGCGATAGGTATCGAAGGTCTCGGAAGCACAAGGCGGCTCAGAGTGAAGGGTGGAGCCGAAATAGAAGGTTTTCCTTTCCACGTTTTTCAACGGCCACGTATCCACACTCCGCCAAGCCTCTTTCTCGGGTGTGCCCAAAAGATAATAGTGGATGGGAGGCTCGTTCATGATGCCGTTGTGGATCCCCTTGAGCCAATAGTCGAACCATCGATGGGCTTCAACTCCGAAGTCAAGATCGAAGTTCTTTTTTTCGATTCCGCTGTGATCCAGGGGACGGACGAGGAGGCGCTTGGGTGGGGTGAGATCGGCATAGAGCTGGAACATGTCGCGGACGAATAGGTCATACCAGCCGGCTACCATGTACGCAGGGACGCGAGCCTGGTTAACCCGGCTCATGAAGCGGGGATCAGCCAGGGAGTCGAGCCAGATCTTGTACCCTTCAGGGGTGGTGCTGTCCCTGTATCGGTATTGTTTGAACACCTCCGTGAATTTTTCTCCCACCGTTGCACTGCCTCGCTCTTCACGCGCCTGGGCAAGCAGTTTTCCATCCGGGTCCCGATCGACGGGCGTGATCACATTCGAATTAAGGAATTTCTGCGACCACTCGAAGAAAGCGCCGAAGCCTTTGTTGTAGACTCCGCCGGGATAAAGGGATCCGGTGTAGTTGTCCAGCCAGGTCGAAGCAGGGAAGATCGCTTTCAGGTGAGGATTGCCGGTGCTTGCCGCGGAGAGTTGGATTTGGCCCTGCCATGAGTCGCCATACATCCCGATGTTGCCGTTGCACCAGTGCTGTGCGGCTATCCAGTTCAAAATTTCATTAGTTTCCCTTGCGCCGGCTTCGAAGGACGGGTTCAGTCTTCCAAAGGATGCGCCGGTCCCAGGCCGTTCGACAACGATGACGGCGTACCCATGCTTGACCATGTTCTTGAGCCACCCGGTCCTGAACAGGGGATCCATGACCCGGCCTTCGTCTGAAATCCAGTATCGGATTCTGAGCATGGCCCTTTCTTTCCAGCCTAGATCATAAAGGTCCGCAATGATGTTCTTTCCCTCTTTGTCAAAGATCGTGAAGGTGCGCAGGTAGGGCGTGTATTTGAAGAGAACGGGCAGGCGGTCCGCCGCTGCAACCCCTTTTTTGGTAGGCAGAATGAGGTCATAAGCAAGCCTCGTTCCATTGGACAACATGAGGTAATCGGAAGTGCGTTTAGCGCCGTCGTAGATTGCCTCGCTGAAACCTTCGTATTTGCCTAAGGCCGACACTTTTTCTCCGGCAATACCGCTCCTGTAGAGCAGGCAAGCCCCGATCAACAGTAGAGGCAGAAAAACGGCTCCTACAAACTTCGCGTTGATGAGCAGGTTCATCACTCTTCTCCTTATTGCTTGATTCAACCCTCTTCGATCCACACGGAATGGTCGACTAGACCGAAATCCCTGAGGGTCCGCGCGAGGCGAAGACCAAGTGCAGTTCCGTTTTCCTCAAACTGGGTCGAATCCCAATAAAGCTGTAAAGTCCAGTTGGTTTCCCACGAGGCATGACGGTAAAGCCTCGCTTCTATCAGCTCGGGTGGAGCGTTCTTGAGCAGGCCTGACAAGAATCTCTTCAGCGATTCGGGAACTTTTCCTGCGTTACGCAACTTGATGATCTCGATCCATTTCATTCTGATATTCTCCAAGAATGATGCGTTCGTAAAAACTCGAAAGTGTCGCGCCTGTCATTTCGACCTTTGGGAGAAATCTAATCGTTCCAATTCATTATCAAGGCAAGATTTCTCGCTCCGCTCGAAATGACGTCAAGAAGAGAATTTTTGCGAGTTCATCAAGAATAGTTGATTGTCCGTCTATAGTGCTTTAACCGTGCCAAATGAATCGATTGTTTAATATCAATGGGTTACCAGCAGCAGGATCAGTGAAATTGCGAGTATTTGCAAAAGGAATTGCTGTATTCTGCAATTCGGTGGAAAATTGCAAGATACAGCAAGATTCATGTCCAGCCCTTGGCGGTATCACAGCCCCGGAGGGGCGTTTTATGAAATCTGCGTCAGCAGATTTCATTAATTAATGGAGTGGACCATGAAAATCGATGAAAACGATTTCTTCCGAAATGCCACCATGAGGATTTGCAGCTCTCTGGACCTGGAGATCGCTATGTGGCGGGCCATGCATTTTCTCAAGGATTTCATCCCTGCCGAAGAAATGTACCTGCATCTTTACGACAAGGGCCTCGGCGCCATGCGGACGATCGCCGGAGCCACTCCTTCCGAAGGAAGAAAGATGGACCGCATCACTCCCCTGCCTAAGGAAGTGCGGACCAGAGTCGAAGAATTCACGGGCACGAGTCTCATCAATCAGCCGGAACTGGAGGCGGGCTTCCAATTCATGCTGGGCTATTATGGGAGACCGGATACATCGGCGTTGGTCCAGCTTCTGGAGGTGGAGGGCCAAAAGCTCGGAGCCCTTGTTCTCCTGGCGCAAGGACGAGATAAATTCACAGAAACTCACGCCGGATTGTTCTCTCTTCTCAAAGAGCCTTTTGCCATGGCCGTCTCCAACACGCTCAAGCATCAAGAGGTGCTGAGGTTAAAGGACCTGCTGGCCGATGACAACCGGTATCTCCATCGGGAGCTTCTCCATTTGTCCGGGGACGAGATCGTGGGCCAGGAGTTTGGTCTCAAGAAAGTCATGGACATGGTCCGTCAAGTGGCGCCTTTGAATAGCCCGGTCTTGCTTCTGGGAGAGACAGGGGTGGGCAAGGATGTGATTGCAAACGCGATCCACTACTCCTCTCCCCGTAAGGACGGCCCCTTCGTGAAAGTGAACTGCGGGGCCATTCCTGAAACCCTTTTGGACAGCGAGCTCTTCGGCCATGAGAAGGGGGCTTTCACGGGTGCCCTGTCCCAGAAGCGCGGCCGATTTGAGCGCGCGGATCAAGGGACGATCTTTCTGGACGAGATCGGCGAACTGCCCCCTCAGGCGCAAATCAGGATGCTGCGCGTGCTTCAGTACAAAGAACTGGAGAGAGTGGGAGGCACTCATCCCATTTCCACAGACATCCGTCTCATCGCGGCCACGAATCGCAACCTGGAACAGATGGTCGAGGAAAGGCAGTTCCGCGAGGATCTCTGGTTTCGCCTCAATGTTTTTCCAATCCGGATTCCGTCGCTGAGGGAAAGAAGAGAGGATATCCCTGCTCTGGTTCATCACTTTGTGAAGCGCAAAGCCCGTGAACTGAAGCTCCACCTTTCGCCTGCCCTTGCACCGGGAGCCATTGATCGTCTCACGGCCTACGATTGGCCCGGGAATGTGCGCGAACTGGAGAACTTGGTGGAACGGGCACTCATTCTGAGCCAAGGGGCGCCGCTGACTTTTGATGACCTGGTCAAGGGCATAGAGAAAACCAGGGCTTCCTCTGCCGCGGGACAGGAGGGCAAGACCATGAACCTCGATGCGGTCGTCTCCGACCACATTCGACGGGCTCTCGAAATGGCGAACGGCAAGATTCACGGAAGAGGAGGCGCCGCCGAGTTGCTGGGGATGAACCCGAGCACCCTCAGGTACAGGATGAATCAGTTGGGGATTCCCTACGGCAGGAAATCAGCGCGATAGGACTAGGTCAGCAACCATGAAGGAGGCAGGGAATAAATGGGACACGGACCTTCCCAACTTCTCACCCCATCTTCTTCGCATACCATAAATGCAGCAAGGAGAGGCTTATCCAGGATGGAAGGAAGGGTTCTCAACCCTCTGAAATCTGAAGATGCGGCCTGACGGGTCATTTTGCATTCAACGGCCACGAAGCCTTCCTCGCATTCCAGCAGGAGATCAACCTCACTCCCGTCAAAAGTTCTCACATGGTAGAATGATACAGCCAGACCCGCCGACTTGATCTGTTTGAATATCTCTGAGATAACCGCCGACTCCCATTCCAAGCCATCCGAGACGCCGCCTTTTCTCAACACTCCCCTGCGAACACCCGGATCAAGAAATACGATCTTGGGTTGTTTGGAAAGCCTTTTTTCTTCATTCCTATAAAACGCAGGCAACGTGATGACCTGATAACTAATCTCCAGGTAGCGCAAAAACTTTTTTGCAGTAGGTGAGGTCACACCCGCCAGCCTTCCGAGCTCGGAGTAATTGACTGTCTTTGAGGTCTTCAACGCGATGGCCTGTTGGGCCCTGACAAAAGGTTCGAGATCATCCAGTCGTCCAAGGTCGGAAAGATCCCTTTGCAGATAAGTTGCGAAGTAGTCTTCGAGCCATTTCCTCCTGTCTTCGGGCGTAAAGTCAGGATGGAGTAAAGCCGGCATCCCGCCCCATTCAAGATAGTATTCCCAATGCTTTTTGGCTTCCGCATGGCGCTCGTCCGCACCAAGAAGCGCTTGGAGCAGATCGCCCGGGTCGCGTGCCGGTGAATCGGACAGCCACCGCACCAGCCGGCTTTCGATTGGATCATCATCCCAGCTTGCAGTCATTAATTCCGGAAGAGTCAAGGGCAGAAGATCTTGAATGGCTACTCGGCCGGCCAGAGTTTCGCGAATCCTTTTCATGACCATGATCTGGCTTGAGCCCAAAAGAACATACTGGACTTCTGGGTACTGATCATAGCAACCCTTGATGGTCTCCATGAGGGGGGGCAATTTCTGCACTTCATCAATCACGGCTCTGGGGTATCTCACGGCCCAGTCTTTCGATGTCAACCTGGAAAATTCAGGTCGGACAACAGGGTCTTCCATAGATAGGAGGACATGATCAGTAAAAAGCTTGGAAGCCAGAGTGGTCTTTCCCGTCTGCCTGGGGCCGGTGAGCACCAGTATTCTTCCCCGGCTCCGCTTGTGGAGTGCGCTTATTTTTTTCGAAATTAGCCTGGCCTTGTAATGCATGTTTTAAATTTTACGCCAAAATTTAAACTAGTCAAGCTTATTTTACGCAACCTCAATCGATTTGCTGCAGAAACGTAACCTTATGCCCCAGATGTGCAATGAATAAAAGCTCATTTTGAACGCAGTGGGAAATCTAAAACCAGCCGGTTCTCTTTAGACGGCTGTGGGTCGGACGGGTCAGTGCTTGGTGAGGACCGCCAGTGCCCTCAAAGCGATAATGATTGAAGTCGTGGAAGGGAAATCGATCTTTGATGGGTTTTCCTTAGTACGTTATCACCGATTCGTTATTAATGAATCGGCCTTGGCGTATCGAAGGCCTTTTTCCTGTCAACACAAAACCGCCCGCTCCTGGTAGGCGGGGGAGAGTTTCCCCAAAGGGGTCGCTCAGGCCATGGCCGCCGCATTCCACCAGGCTTTTCCAGCCATGTAGAAATGCGGAAGGATAAAAGAGCCTCCCTCCGGGAGAAGGATGCGATCGAGGAATCGCACAAGCATTTCCCTTTGGGGATCGCTGCGCACAGCGAATTCCGGGGAAAGCTCTTCGAGGGCTTCATCCAATGACGGAAACCTTATCGGGAAATGGGTGGGTATGAATTCGACCTGTGGATGGATCCCCATTTGTTTCAGCGCCCGGATCAGCACATTGAATTTTGGGGAGGGTCGATAGGGTATCCCGTGCAGGGAGGGCCAAATCTCACTGTAGTAGGCGGTCCAGGAAGGAACCCCTGAAAACCAATATAGATAGACAGATCCAGAGCAGACCCGGATCATTTTCTGGACGGCCTCCCGGATGTCGGGCATATCCAGCGAAAACGCCGCAATCACCGCATCGTAGGGAGAATCAAGTTCCACAGCGGGATCCACGTCTTCCCATCTCTTTTGAATACATTGGATATTTTTGATTCTTCGTTCTGACAGGTTTTCCTGCAGGACTTGCGTCATCCCTGGAGAGGGTTCGACGGTCGTGACCTGAGATACTCCGGCGGAAAGCGGGATCGCAAGGGTCCCTGGTCCTGCGCCGATGTCGAGAACCCGAGAGTCGGGGCCGAGGTGAAGACCGGAGATTGTTTTCGTGATTCTCTTATGGCCCAATTGCTGAACGGTTTCCCAGTAGTGTCTTGCATGCTTTTCTGTGTCCCAGAGGTCGGCACAGTCCGGCGCCACTCCTTTTCTTTTTTCCATCATGCCTTTCCAGACCTGGTTCCAGTCCTTGAGAGGCCGGCGTTCATGACGAAATCGCACCTCACCGAAGAACTCTCCTAGATCTTTCGGCGCCTGCCACTCTGTGTGAGCCCCAAGACGAGCCGACTCGGTATTTCCTTTCATTTCTCGGTCCCTTTTACAAACAAAAAAGCCACGAAGAACAGCCGGGCGTTTGTCCGGCTCAGCCTTCGTGGCCTTTTCCTGGAAGCACTTCTAATGAATGGTTTACAGCTGCGACTTCTTATCGCTATTTGACAGATACTCCTATCCTCTTTATGATGCGCTGTCAACAGCTATTCTGAAGGGTCGTGGCCCCGATTTGAACTTGGCCCCATGGTTGCATCAACTGGTTTTGTGGCGTATGGTTTCCCTTGAGGAGCACTCTCTGCGCATCACGTTCCCAGACACTTTTGGGAAAACAAATGATGATGCACCTCCACTATCTCGGACATCTGCCGCCGGACGATCCCCTGGATGGGTATCTGCGCTTTGACATTGCGCCCCAACTCGGTGTTCACCGGACGCCCAGCGGGTTCCGGGTTTTTCAGTTCGACTTCTGCCGGGATGTTTACCTGTACGAAGAACTGGGTGGCGCCTTTCGGGTGGTGGGCAAGTTCTTCCCTCCCGGCCGTCGCATGGCTCCGGGCTTGGTCCGGCCCCCGACGGAGACCGAGTTCCAGAACCTCACCTACCTGCACCGCTTGGGCCTCAACAACGGGTCTTTCCGGATCACTCGTCCTCTGGGCTACAACCCATGGCTGCACTGTGTCTTGGTGGTCGATCACTTTGACGGGCAACCGCTCGGGGAAGTCATCCATCAGGCAATCCGGCAAGACCGCCGCAACAGATTGTTTCGCAAGCTCTCCGCGCTGGCCGAGTTTCTGGCAGTCTTGCACAACCGGACCGCCGGAGACTGGACAGTGGATTTTTCTCACCCCTATGATTATAACGGCCGGCTGATTGAATCCCTGGTCGAAAAACGGGGAATGGCGCGCAGCGAAGCCGAGGAGTTCTACCACCTGCGCGAGAACTGGCGAGCCCGGACCTGCATGTGGGAGGACCGAAGGGTGCTCGTGCACGGAGATGCCACGCCTTCCAACTTCAAGGTCGGGCCGGGTCGCGAAGTCATGGTGTTCGATTTGGAGCGCATGGCCTGGGCCGACCGCGTCTTTGACCTGGGCCGTCTGGCCGGGGAGCTCAAGCATTTCTTTCTGCAGGAGACGGGTGACCCCTGGGCCGCAGAACCTTTTATCGGTCACTTCCTGTGGGAGTATTGCGGGTATTTCCCGGACCGGCGCGATGCGTTCCGTTCCATAACACGGCGGATCCCATATTATCTCGGCATCACCCTCCTGCGCATTGCCCGCAATGCCTGGGTGGACTGGAACTACCGCAGGCGGCTGCTGGAAGAGGCGAAACAGAACTTGAGGGCCATCCCATGAAAATCAAAGGTATCCTGTTTGACATCAACGGTACCCTCATTGACATCCACACCGACGAGGGCATGGACGAGATCTACCGGGCGGTGAGCCACTTTCTGACCTATCACGGGATTTATTTGCACCGGGGCGAGGTCCGGGAACAGTACTTCCAAATCATGGACGAACAGACAAAAGCATCCGGGGAACAGCACGCGGAGTTCGACGTAGTGGCGCTGTGGCGTGAATTTCTGGAACTGAACCAGAATCCTGCCTGGCGACTCCGCCGGGACAGACTTGAAGCGATGCCCCGATTCCTGGCGGAAATGTACCGCGGCATGTCCCGCCACCGATTGGAGCTTTATCCGGATGTGAAGTCTGTTTTGGACGAACTCAAGCCGCGGTTTTCGCTCGCCGTCGTCTCCGACGGCCAGAGCGTCTGGGCGTTGCCTGAAATGCGCGCTGTGGGTATCCACAGTTACTTCCACCCGATTGTCATCTCGAGTGACTACGGCTTCCGCAAACCGGATCCACGCCTTTTTCAGGCCGCGCTGGATGGGATCGGCGCAGGGCCGGAAGAGGTGCTTTTCGTGGGTAACGACATGTATCGTGACATCTTCGGGGCCGGACGCCTGGGGATCAAGACCGTCTTTTTCCCTTCCAATCAGGGACGCCAGCAAATGGAAGGCGTGGAACCTAATTATATCATCTACCGCCTCGCCGAGCTGAGACAGGCGATTAATTTCTTCGAGCGCTGATGATCAGCAGCATGGGTAAGAAACCGCGCGGTTCTTTGGCTGCACTTTGAACACAATAATACTGCATATCTGCAACGATCAAGTTTTTGGTAATGCACATTTGAAATATTAGAAGCCCACTTCCTATCTCCCCTCTGCAATCCTTTGTCAATTTCAAATGAAATTTCAGCATGTTGTTATGCTGATCCAATTCTCCCTCGAACTGGCACGAAAGGTGCTGTAGTAAAGGATAGCGATCCTGCAAATGCACAGGACGGGCGCAAGATCAAAGGAGGACAGACAAGAGAGATGAAAATTGCAGTCACCACCCAAGGCGATGATCTGAATGCTCAGATCGACTCCAGGTTCGGGAGGGCGCCAAAATTCATTGTCGTGGACAGCGAGACCATGCGTTTCGATGTGGCCGCCAACACCCAAAGCCTGGATCTCGCCCAGGGGGCAGGAATCCAGTCAGCCCAGAATGTCCTGATCCGCAAGCCCGATGTGGTGCTCACGGGCAACTGCGGTCCCAAGGCCTTTAGAGTGCTCAAGGCTGCAGGGGTCAAGGTCGTTGTGGGCGTGAAAGGCAAAATCGTTGACGCGATCCATGACTACATGAACGGGAAATATTCCGAAGCCACGGAAGCCAATGTGGAAGGCCACTGGGTCTAAACAGAGGCGAAGAAAAAAAGGAGAAAAAAATGAAAGTAGCAGTCAGCTCCACGGGAAAAACCCTTGACTCGGCCATTGACCCTCGCTTCGGCCGGTGCAGTTATTTTCTGATCGTTGAAACCAGCGATATGAGTTTCGAAGCATTCTCCAATGAAAGCATCGCCCTAGGGGGAGGCGCAGGCATTCAGTCGGCCCAGTTCATTGCCTCAAAAGGGGCGGAGGCAGTCATCACCGGCAACTGCGGACCCAATGCCATGAGCGCCCTTTCTGCAGCAGGGGTAAAGGTCATTATTGGGCAGACAGGAACGGTGCGTGAAGCGGTTGAACGATACAAAAGTGGAGAGCTCCGTTCCGCCCCCGGCGCCAATGTGGAGGCCCACTATGGCATGGGCGGGGGTCGAGGCATGGGGCGAGGCATGGGAAGAGGCATGGGACGAGGCGGCATGGGCGGAAGGTAGAGAGCTCGCGTGCCCTGGAAAAAACTCAAGGGGTGGTTATCCATGAGAGTAGCCATACCGGTTTGGGAGGACAGAGTATCGCCCGTCTTGGACACGGCTTCGAGGCTCATGGTCGTTGAGTTCAATGAAGAGGGCCCGACATCCAAGTTTGAGATCTATCTGGACGAGAGAGACCTGTCGCGACGGTGTCTGAGAATTCAGGACCTCTGCGTCGATACCCTGATCTGCGGCGCAGTGACCCGCTACTTCTCCGAACTCCTGAAGGCCTCCGGAATCAAGCTTATCCAGGGCATTTCAGGTCAGCCGGAAGCAGTGCTGAACGCTTACCTGGACGGCACACTGGCCCATTCGAAATACTTGATGCCCGGTTCGAACATGGTTGAATTATATGAAGGACAGACGCCGATGCGCTCCAGGAAGGCGTCGGTCGAAAAAACCAAAAAACAATAGAGAGTTACAATTGGAGGGTTATAGCCGTATGGGACAAAAAGATCATTTTCCAATGCACAAAGAACAAGAAGACAAGCACGCCATGCAGGATCAGGAGATTAGAGAGCGTCTTGCCCATATCAAGAACAAGATCCTGGTCATGAGCGGAAAAGGGGGAGTGGGAAAAAGCAGCATCGCCGCCTACCTGGCGGTCTCCCTCGCAAACAAAGGGTACAAGGTCGGGCTGATGGATGTGGACCTCCACGGGCCCAGCATACCGAGGTTGCTGGGGCTCACCGGAGGTCTCCAGCCTTCGGCGCGGGAAGGCAAAGCGGTTCCCGTCCAGTTCCTTCCCAATCTCGAGGTCATTTCCATCGAATCCCTGATGGGAGAGAACAAAGATCTGGCCACCATCTGGAGAGGGCCGATCAAGATCGGCGTCATCCGCCAGTTTATATCCGACATCGACTGGTCGGATCTGGATTACTTGGTCATCGATTCTCCTCCTGGAACCGGAGACGAGCCTTTGACCGTGGCTCAGACCATTCCCGATGCCAAGGCGGTAGTGGTGACCACTCCCCAGGAGATCTCCCTGGCGGATGTCCGTAAGTCCATCAACTTCTGCCGTCTGGTGAAAATGGAAATCCTTGGGCTCGTGGAGAACATGAGCGGTCTGGACTGCCCTCACTGCGGAAAGCGGATCGAGCTCTTCAAGAGCCGGGGAGGACAGATCACGGCGGAAAAAGAAAACCTCACTCTGCTGGGGAGTCTCCCCATTGAGCCGGAGGTCGTTCAAAGAGGGGATCTGGGAAGGCTCGATGATCTGCTTGAAAAAGGCACTGCCTTTAGCCGGGAATTTGAGAAAATCGTGCAAACCATCATTCAAAAGACCGCCAAGGAGACAACCCCCATGAAAAAAGAAGAGAAGGAAAGAAAACCCCAAAAACCTGAAACGCAGGGTGTCGTCTTTGCTGTACCGACTGCGGAGGGGAAACTCTGCTCCCACTTCGGCCACTGTGACCAGTTCGCGCTCATTGAAACGCAAGAGGGAAAAATCAAGGCGAAGACCATGCATACCCCCCCGCCTCATGAGCCCGGCGTGCTCCCCAAGTGGCTTCATGAAATGGGCGCCAACATCATCATTGCCGGGGGCATGGGCAGCAGGGCACAGCAACTTTTTGTCGAGAACGGGATCAAGGTGATCACCGGAGCCCCGATGGATACGCCTGAGGCCCTTGTTCGCCAGTATCTCTCGGACAATCTGGTGACAGGCGCCAATGTTTGCGACCACTAGAAAACCGGCACAATGGAATGGTGGAATAACGGAATGATGGGACGGGTTGCAACTTTGCTGGAACGACCGCCTTTGGCGGTTCACAAGAAGGGTTCTCCGGAACCCCTTCTAAAATCTCATTATTGAGGAGGATTGCATGAAACGATTTTTCATCCTGGGTCTGGTTCTTTTGGTAGGGGTGGCTCTTCTTCCTGCAGCGGTTCAAGCGCAGAAAAAAGGCGAAGACTTCGATTACAAGGATAAAATCGGCGTGGTCAAGATCAAGCCCGGTGATCCCATTCGCATCGGTGTTTGGTTTGTCGTGGCCGGACCGGATGCTTCCCTCGGGGAAGACACGAAACGCGGCGTGGAAATCGCCGTGGATGATAAGAAAGGGAAGTTACTCGGGCACCCTATCAAGCTTATCGTTCAAGATGAGGGTTGCAACGCGGAAGGAGGCCAGGCTGCCGCGACCAAGCTGGCCGCCGACAAAACAATCGTTGCCGCCATCGGTTCCAACTGCGGCAGCGCAGCCAGGGCCGGCGTTCCCATTCTCTGGAAAGCCGGAATTGCGACCATCTCTCCTTCAAACACCCTGCCCAGTGTGACGGACCCTAAGCGGGGGCCCGACTACGATGGGTATCTGCGCACGGCGCACAATGACAAGCTCCAGGGATCGGTGGCCGCCGACTTCGCTTACAAAGAGCTCAAGCTGACCAAGGCAGCCACGATTCATGACGGCAGCCCCTATGCCGAACAACTCCAGGCCGTCTTTGCGGCCCAGTTCAAGAAACTGGGCGGAACGATCACGGCGCAAGAAGCGGTTTCCCCCACAGACACCGATATGCGTCCTGTGCTCACCAAAATCGCCACGACCAAACCGGAATTCATCTACCTGCCCATTTTTATTGCTGCAGGTGGTCATGTGGTTCGCCAGGCAAAGGAGGTCTCGGGCCTTGAAAAAACCGTGCTCATGGGCGCGGACGGTATGTTCTCTCCGGACTTTTACAAGGCCGCGGGAGAGCCTGCAGTGGGGATGTATCACTCAAGTCCTGATTTCTCCGCTTTTGCCGGGGGCTATAAGGAGTTCCTGGAAAAGCACCAGAAAAAATACGGTGAAAAACCCCTTGCGCCGTTTCATGCTCATGCCTATGACGCGGCCATGATCGTCTTCAACTCTATCGAAAAAGTCGCCAAGAAGGCTCCGGACGGGACTCTCTACATCGGGCGCTGGGCTTTGAGAAACGCTCTTCTTGCGACAAAGGATTACAAGGGCTTAACCGGAAATCTCACCTGTGACCAATACGGCGACTGCGCAGACCCCAAGATCGGAATTTACAAAACTTCTGCGGAGAACGTCAAAAACCTGGTCATGCCGGACAAGCCGATCTGGAAACCTTAAGACAAGGAAGGGGCCACGCGGGGAAACGAACCCATGAATCCGACGGATTCGCTTTCAAGCCTTAAGGTGACAGTGTTGGCGGAGGATTCTGTCCAGTACGAGAGCCCTCTCCTGGGACAGCACGGCATCTCCTTTTTCCTGGAAGCAGGCAGGAAGGACGTGCACAGGAGGATTCTCGTGGATGTGGGACAGAATCCTTCCGCCCTGCTTCACAACATGAGGCTTCTGGGCATTCAACCATCGGTCATTGACGGCTTGCTCCTGACTCACTGCCACTACGATCACACGCAGGGTACGGTCGAAGTGTTGAAGGCCATCGGCAGGAAGGGACTCCCCGTGGTGGCCCATCCGGACACCTTTCGCCTCCATTTCATCATGGACCCCTATTTCCGGCACGTAGGGGTGATGCCGGAGGACAGCCGCCCCAAGATTGAAGAGGCGGGAGGCCTTCTTTTTCTGACAAGCGATCCCTTTTCGTTCCTTCCCGGACTCCTCACCACAGGAGAGGTGCGGAGGCAGAACGATTTCGAGGAGGTGGGCATCGCCCTCTTCACCTTAGCCGACGGCCGAATGGCGCAAGACACGATGAGGGACGATATCTCCCTGGTCGCGAGGGTGCAGGACAAAGGGCTGGTGATCGTCACCGGGTGCAGTCACGCCGGGATCGTCAACATCGTGAAGCACAGCGTGGAGATGACCGGGGAAAAAAGGATCGCGGCCATTCTGGGGGGGTTTCATCTTGTGGCGGCATCGGAAGAGAGGATCAGACGAACGGCAGAGGCGCTTTCTCAGCTCGATATTGAGCTGATCTCTGCCGGGCATTGTACCGGCTTCAAGGCTCAGGCGGCCCTCCATCAAACCTTCAAGGACCGCTTCAGGCCTTTGCAGACCGGTATGGTTTTTGAGTTTTAGAGCATTGGGAGGAATCGCACGCATGAGTGATAGCTTTAAACAATCGAATCAAGGCCTAACCGATAACCGCGCTGGAAATACGGAAGACATGAAGCTCCAGATGGCCTTTTACAAATGGCTTCACGCTCTCCAATGGAACAACAACGGAAATCCGGATGCGCATGCCTGTTTGACAGGCAAGTGCGGGGAAACCATCGAGATATTCCTTAAATTTAACGGGGAGCGGGTCAAGGAAGCCGCATACCTCACCAACGGCTGCATGTCCAGCAAGATCTGTGCGGCCCTCGCGGCTCACATGGCCCGGGGCAAAACGCCCGATGAGATCACGGAGATCACGGCCCAATCCATCCTTGAGCTTTTGGGCGAATTTCCCAAGAGCGAGGAACACTGCGCTTATCTCGCTGCCGAGACGCTGCAGGAGGCGCTTCATCGCTATATGCTCAAGGAGAGCAAAAAGCCGTGAGCCGCCAAGGATGAAGCTCTCCTACAAAATCCCGCTCACCCTTCGATACCTCAGGGTGAACGGATCATATGACCGTGAGTATTCAGTGTTACGTTCGTGGTGAGGTATCGAATCACGAACGTGAAGGCATGAGCCGAGTCCATCAAAGATGATCATCAGCATTGCCAGCGGAAAGGGCGGAACCGGAAAGACCACGGTGGCCACCAATTTGGCGGTGTCCCTTGGGCATGGGGTGCAGCTTCTGGACTGCGACGTGGAGGAGCCCAACGCCCATTTGTTCATCCACCCAGTTTTTGAAAAGAAAGAAATCGTCTCCACCGGTGTTCCCGAAGTGGACGAAACAAAGTGCAACCTCTGCGGCAAGTGCGGGGAAATCTGCCAGTTCAAAGCCATTGTCGTGATCGGGAAGACGGTTCTTCCTTTTCAGGAGCTTTGCCACAGTTGCGGGGGATGCATGGAGGTCTGCCCGGAACATGCGATCCGGGAAGGCCAAAGGGTCCTGGGGGAGATCGAAGTGGGCCACCGGAACGGCGTGGAGTTCGTTCACGGCCGATTGAGGGTTGGAGAGGCCATGGCTCCGCCTCTGATCCGAAAGGTGCGCTCCTTCACTCATCCGGACAAAATAACGATCATTGACGCTCCTCCCGGTACGTCCTGCCCCGTCATCACCTCTATGAAGGACACGGACTTTGTTCTCCTAGTGACTGAGCCGACACCTTTCGGTCTTCACGATGTGAAACTGGCCGTGGGAGCCGTAAGAATTCTTGGCATTCCCTTTGGGCTCGTGATCAACCGCTCCGACATGGGGGATGATCGTCTCCGGGAATACGCCGGAACCGAGGGGATTCCGATCCCCATGGAGATCCCCTTTGACCGAAAGATCGCCGAGGCTTACTCCAGAGGTGAACTGCTCGTGGACGTAAGGCCGGAGTGGAGGGAGAAGTTTCTTCGTTTGTATGAGAAAATCAACGCGATCGTAAAACAGGCGTCACAGAAGGACGCTCAGAAGAAGTCATCAGTCATCAGTCATCAGTGAGCAGTGATCAGTGAAAAGTTCCGTCTCTTCTGTTTGCTGTCTTCTGCCTGCCCCGTTGAATTCCGAAGGACTATTCAACCGGGGTATTCTGTCTTCTATAATTGATGCGTTCGTAAAAAGTCCCATTTTCATGTCATTTCGAGCGAAGCGAGAAATCTTGAAGTGGTATTACGCTGAAAAGAGAAGATTTCTCCCTGCGGTCGAAATGACAGATTCACACCGCGAGACTTTTTACGAACGCGTCATAATTCTATTGGGTTTTAAATGAAAGAACTCGTCATCATCAGCGGAAAGGGGGGCACAGGCAAAACGAGCATCGTGGCTGCCTTTGCTTCTCTAGCCGTTAACAAAGTGCTCTCCGACGCCGATGTAGACGCAGCGGACCTTCACCTGATCATGGATCCGCAAGCCACGGAGCGGCATGATTTTCAGGCAGGCCACTCGGCCGTCATCAACCCCGACAAATGCACCGCCTGCGGCCTGTGCAGGGACCTGTGCCGGTATGACGCGATCAGCGAGGATTTTTTCGTGAACCGCATGGACTGTGAAGGGTGCGGCGTGTGCGTCTACTTCTGCCCGGAAAAGGCCGTCGACTTCCCCCTCAAGACCTGTGGGGAATGGTACCGCTCGGAAACCCGCTTCGGCCCCATGGTCCATGCTAGGCTGGGCATTGCAGAGGAAAATTCAGGCAAGCTCGTCACCCTGGTGAGGCAGGAAGCCAGAAAGGTGGCGGAAGCAAAAAACCTGGACCTGATCCTGACCGACGGGCCTCCGGGTATCGGTTGTCCGGTCATCGCCTCCTGAGGCGGTGCCAGCGCGGCGCTGATCGTGACGGAACCCACGGTCGCCGGTCGGCACGACATGCAGCGGGTCGCCGAACTGGCTGACTTCTTCAGGGTGCCGGTGATGGTCTGTGTCAACAAAGCCGACCTCAATCCCGATTCGACGCGCGAGATCCAGCAGTATGCTCAAGAAAAAAATTACGTCTTTGTAGGCGCCATCCCTTTTGACCCGGTTTTCACCAAGGCAATGGTTGCAGGCCGAACGGTCATTGAATACGACAACCATACGGAGGCCGCCGCAGCGCTCCGACAGATCTGGCAGAAGGTATTTTCTCAGCTCGAATCCAAGGCGGCGTGATCCCTTTCTCAATACAGAAGTCTTTTTAGAGGCACTGCTATAATGTCATTCCGAGGCTCCAGCCGAGGAATCTTGGTCTTTCTGGTTTTTGGATTGTTAAGATTTCTCCCTTCGGTCGAAATGACGGAAACGGTGCTTGACAAGGTTTTCGGAAAACCGGCTTAAAGACTGTTTTCATTTGCCATCGGCATCTTTGGGTGACGGGCGCGTCACTCATCTCCATCAAAAAACTTCAGAAAGGAGGTGTCACAAGTAGGCTAGGTTCCTTTGCCAGACTCAACGAAACTCATAACCCATTCATAAGGAGGATGCCATGAAAGAGATAAGCAGAAGGGATTTCATGAAAGGCATTGCCATTGGCGGCACGGTCTTAGGTCTTGGCGGTGTTGTTCTGCACAAACCGCTGGAGGCTCTGGCGAGCGGGAAATATGACATAGGACAGTGCAAGAGCGTTCGGATCAAATGCGTTTCAGAGCTCGGATGGTTCGATTCCAAGAATCTTATAGGCACACTGACGGGAGGCAAGGGGCCTGAAGAGAACCAGTGGCAAAAGCCCTGGGATTACAAGAACGCCGCCGGAAGCTGCACGCTGATCGACATGGAAACCCTGGACGGCCGCCACCACAAGTTTCTTCTGGACACCGGCTGGAACCGGGAATACATGGATGAGTGTTACAAGCGTGAGGGCATCGATAAGATGCTCAAGCAGGGGGAAATTGAATTTCTCGTGATTTCCCACGAGCATCTCGATCATTACTGGGGTCTGGAAACCACGCTCAAATACAACCCCGAAATCAGGATTTATATTCCGAGCACCTTCTATTCCGAGGGCATGGAATATCTAAAAGGCGCCGAGTTCAAGGCTGCAAACACGAAAAACAGCATTCCCCACAGGGGGAAACTGGTTCAATGCAAACCCGGGCACATCAACAAACTTTATGAAGGATGCGCTCTCGCCGCTTTTGACCTACCCATTGTCATTCGGGTTCGCGGAGAGCAGTCTTTTTACTTCAATGTAAAAGACAAGGGCATTGTGTGTGTCACGGGGTGCTGCCATCAGACGATTCTCACCTTTGCAGACTTTGCGCAGAAAAAGCTCAAAGGGGGGGAGAGCCTCTATGGCGTTTACGGGGGACTTCACATTGTACCTTTTGGTCCCTTGACCCCGGAGGCAGAAAAAATGGTCAAAGGTATGGCCAAGTACAATTTCAAGAAGGTGGCTTGCAACCACTGCACCGGCCTTCCTGCTGTTCAAAAAATGATCGAACTAGGCTACCCTGTGGTGAAGGGGACAGGGAAGCTTGGATCCCAAAGCGACCTCTATGTGGGAAATGGAGATGAGATTGTGTTTGCGTAAGCTTGCAGCATTCTCCCTTGCGCCTCCATGACATCCCTCGGACCGGGAGAGGACTGAAACCTCTCCCGGTTTTTTTGATTGAATGAAAAGCAGGCCCGGCGATAAAGTACTTCATTCATTTCGCACGGAACCCCTGAGGGAGACATAACATGCTGAAAATAGACATCCCTGGTCACAAGACGTTTGTTCTTTCCTTTCTTGTTCTGGACTACAACGGGACCATCGCCTGTGATGGACGTCTCCTGCCCGGGGTCAGAGACCGTTTGGAGGCTCTTTCCAAGAACGTTTCAATTCACATCCTCACCGCGGACACCTTCGGAAGCGTACAGAGTGAAATGGCCGGTATCCCCTGTGAAGTCGCGGTCATCGCGAAAGAGAATCAGACCCAGGCCAAGGCAGATTATGTCCGCAGAGTGGGCACGCAGCGAACCGTCAGCGTGGGCAATGGTCGCAACGATGCCCTGATGCTCAAAGAGGCGGTTTTGGGGATTGCCGTTGTCCAGGAAGAGGGAGGAGCTGTTGAAACCCTTCTCGGTGCGGACATTGTCACCCACAGCATCCTGGACGCTCTGGATCTGCTGCTCCATCCCCTGAGGTTGACCGCCACCCTCCGCTCCTGAAACAAGGCTTCCCCACTCACACTCCCCTTGACAGAATCGCATCATTTGCCTAGATTCTAGATTATGGATGTTTTAGTAAAGTACCCCGCAACAAGCTATGGGGTATTTATCGTCGAAACCGTCACACCCGCGTAGGCGGGTGTCCACAAAAAATATAAGTACCTAGATTCCCGCCTTCGCGGGAATGACAACGCCGCAGCAAGCTGCGGGGAATGAGACCCATAGAGATACAGTTACGGAGGACATGGTTCATGAAAATTGCTTTTCCTGTTCAAGTGGATCAGGGGCTTGACAGCCAGGTCTACGGCCATTTCGGGTCAGCCCCTGCTTTTGTGATTCTCGACAGCACCAGCGGTGAATTTCAAGCCATCGACAACAGCGATGCTCACCATGCTCATGGCCAGTGCCAGCCTATGAAGGCTCTTGCAGGCAACGCGGTGGATGCGATTGTTGTCGGCGGCATAGGGGGCGGGGCCCTGATGAAGCTTCAGGCCCAGGGGGTACGTGTTTTCAGGGCTGTGGAAGGAAGCGTGAAGCAGAATCTCGAATTTATCAAGTCAGGCAAGCTTCCTGAGTTTGCGCTCAATATGACCTGTGCGGGACACAAAGATGGGGGCGGTTGCGCTCATCATTAGAGAGGGTGGGAAGATGGAGCAGAATACACGATTGGATCAAACCGACATTTCCAGCATTCGTGACATGCTGGTCAGTTCAGGCTACGCTGAAGAGGCCATTCACTATTTTCTGACAAAACCGAATCTCGGGCCCCTCCAGGGCGCCAATCATGTCACGGAGTTGACCGGCCCCTGTGGAGACACCATGAAGTGCTTTCTCAAAGTGGACAAGGGCCGTATTGTGGACGCAAAATACCAGGTGCTCGGCTGCCCGGGCGCTGTTTCAGCCGCCATGGCCCTGGCCGATCTGGTCAAGGGAAAGACCCTTTCCGAGGCCCTGAAGGTCAAAGACCGGGATGTTTTTCGCCGTCTCGTTCAAATCCCCGATCAGAAGCAGCACTGCATCCGCCTGGCGGTTAAGACTTTGGAAAAAGCCATCAAAGAGTACGAGGAAGGCCACGTCGAGAAAGCAGCATAGAGAGTTTCCTCCCCCTTGACGGGGGAGGCGAGGAGGGGGTGAAGGAGTAGGTTATGCCTCTTTATGATTTTCTTTGTGTTGATTGCGGAAAGGTGAGCGAGATCCTTGTAACAAATTCCGCGGATCAGGCAGAATGTCTGACCTGTGGAAGCCGTAACGTGAAGCGGCTTCTTTCTGCGCCCTCTTCCCTCTCAGGGGCCGCGCGAAACAGCATGCCGGGTCCCGGGGACACAGCGTGCTGCGGGTCGTCACCGGGCCAAGCCGCGGGTTGCAGCGGCCCGGGAAGCTGTTGCGGAAAAAGGGCCCTCTAGCTTCCACGGTGCAGGGGAAACCGCGGCATTGCTTCAAGACCCCGCTCTCCTGGCCCTGCCTTTCGGGAACTCGATCGAACCAGCTTTACCCCTGTCCTCGGGCGGCTCACCTCTTTTGGCAGTGCAAGCCTACAACCCAAACTCTTCCAGGGAGTTCCCTTGCAGGGCCTGGGCACGACCGTTCCTGCCCGTCCCTCGAGTGATGCGACCTCTTCACATATCAAACTAGAATTCCATTTACACAGGTCCAATCGTCCAATATATTAACCGGATGGATCCGCCGAACCTACGACGTGCTGCGCTGATCATCGCCATCCTCAGCTCCTTTATGACCCCCTTCATGGGCTCCTCCATCAATCTGGCTCTCCCTGCCATTGCCAGGGAGTTTAAGATCGACGCGGTGATTCTGACGTGGATCCCCACCGCCTATCTCCTGGCCTCAGGCGTGTGCCTTGTGCCCTTCGGGAGGCTCGCGGATCTGTACGGCAGAAAAAAGATCTTTGGCCTCGGAATGGTGGCGTTCACCCTCTCCTCCCTGCTCTGTGCGGTCGCCTCTTCAGCTTTCCAGCTCATTGTGTTCCGGGTGTTCCAAGGAATCGGAAGCGCCATGATCTTCTCCACCGGGCTGGCCATTCTGACTTCCGTCTTCCCGCCTCACGAGAGGGGTAAAGTCCTTGGCATCAGTGTGGCCGCCGTGTACACGGGTCTTTCCCTGGGGCCTGTTCTGGGCGGCCTCCTGACTCAGCACTTCACCTGGAGAAGCGTATTCCTCGCCAACCTCCCTGTCGGCCTTGTGATCCTGATCGTGATCCTCTGGGGGCTGAGAGAGGAGTGGGCTGAAGCAAGGGGCGAGCCCTTTGATCTGAGAGGCTCCATCATTTACGGCGCGGGGATCACCGGGTTCATAGGCGGGATCTCCCTGCTTCCCTCCTTGGAAAGCCTCGCCCTCCTCTTTGTGGGGACAGCCGCCTTATGGGGCTTTGTGAAGTGGGAGATGCGGACAAAAAGCCCCGTGTTCCCGTTGGACCTTTTTACGTCCAACCGTGTTTTTGCCTTTTCGAGCCTCGCCGCGTTCATCAACTACAGCGCCACCTTCGCTATCACCTTTCTCCTGAGCCTCTACCTACAGCACATCAAGGGCCTTAACCCCAGAGATGCAGGGCTCATTCTGATTTTCCAGCCCGTGGTCATGGCGGCCTGTTCCCCGGTCGCGGGCTGGCTCTCCGATAGAATCGAGCCCAGGGTCGTTGCAACCGCAGGAATGGCGCTGACCACCCTGGGTCTCCTCCCCTTCAGTTTCCTGACCCAGGACTCCTCCCTTTCCTTTCTCATCGGCGGACTGATCATTTTAGGCATGGGGTTCGGCCTGTTCTCCTCTCCCAACACAAATGCCATCATGGGCAGCGTGGAAAAGAAGTTTTACGGCCTTGCCTCAGGCGCAGTCGGTACCATGCGGCTTCTTGGCATGATGATCAGCATGGGCATGGCCACCGCGGTGTTTGCTCTTTTCATAGGCCGGGTCGAGATCAGCCGGGACAATCATTCGGCTCTCCTTAAAAGCCTGGGAATCCTCTTCTCCCTTTTCTCTCTCCTGTGTTTTTTCGGCATATTCGCCTCCCTGGTGAGGGGAAAAACCCGCACACCCCGATAAGTCCGCGCCTTGCGGACTCAACAAGTGATCTTAGATTGTTGTCTAGGAGCCTCGGCAAATCTCAGCACGATCCTTTTGCGGAGCTTCACATCTCGCACCCTCGGGTGCTTTTTTAGGTGACATTCGAAATGAACAAGGAAAGTACCATTGTTTTATGCAACCGTTGCGGAACCAAGAATCGCGTCCCTATGGAGAGGCTTCTTGATCGACCGGTCTGCGGCCGGTGCCGCTCTCCTCTGGCCGTGGGAAACATGCCGAATCATCCTGTTGAAATTACAGACAGGACCTTTCAGGACGAAGTGCTCTCTTTCCCCGGGCCGGTCCTTGTGGACTGCTGGGCACCCTGGTGCGGCCCGTGCAGGATGTTGGCCCCTGTTCTGGACCAGTTGGCCTCGGAATATGCCGGCCGAGTCAAGATCGCCAAATTGAACACAGACGACAATCCTGCGACAGCCTCTCAGTACGGTATCCAGAGCATTCCCACGCTCCTTCTCTTCAAGAACGGCCGCCAGGTAAACAGATTGGTCGGGGCACTCCCCAAGGGGGAGATCGAAAAACATCTTCGCACTCTCCTCTGATGTTCTCGGCGACTCGGCTCGCAAAATAAAATAACTCAATTGAGTAATAATGATTAATATTAACTTAAATATTATTCGAATAAAGAACACGCGCCGGATTTTCTTGATTGAAAGGCAGCCCTGTAGTATTAAAATGGGGTGTTGGTGTAATGGATCCCATCTGCCGTTTACAGAGATTCGGACTTGAATGGACTCTTGCGGCCAATGCTAGGGCAATGAGGGGCCGAGCTTTAATGTATCTCTTGGGGGATTTGGTTGGGAGGTCATCCCGTTAAACAGACATCCGGAATCGTAAAGAAGCTGTCTTTCCCCGACCCGGATCTGATTCGCCAGCTTTGCGGGGAACACAATTCCCATTTGCAGGTTCTGAGGAACAAAATCAGGCTCTCCGTCAATGTCCGGGGAAATGAGGTGATTCTGGAAGGCCGGGATTGGGAGATCGAACTGGCTGAAAATGTGCTGAAGCAGCTCTATGAGCTTCTCGATCACGATTACCCTGTTTACAGAAACGATGTAGAATATGCGATCCGGATCCTGAGCAGTGATCCATCCGCAAGCCTCAAGAGGATCTTCATGGACCGGGTCTATGTGGGATCAGGCAAAACGGTCATCGCACCGAAAAGCATCAACCAGAAGGCCTATATCGACAGCATTCGGGACTATGACATTGTCTTTGGGATCGGCCCGGCAGGCACAGGGAAAACCTATCTGGCCATGGCCATGGCCGTGGCAGCCCTGGTAAAGAAGGAAATCAAGCGCATCGTGCTCACGAGACCGGCCGTCGAAGCGGGGGAACACCTGGGGTTTTTACCGGGCGACCTCTACGAGAAGGTCAACCCCTATCTCCGGCCTCTTTACGATGCCCTTCATGACATGATGGATTTCGAAGATGCTTCCCGGCTCCTCCAGAAGGGAGTCATCGAGGTGGCGCCCCTGGCCTTCATGAGAGGCCGAACCCTCAATGACTCTTTTGTGATTTTGGACGAGGCGCAAAACGCAACCACGGAACAGATGAAAATGTTTCTGACACGGTTGGGTTTCAGCTCAAAAGCGGTGATCACGGGGGACGTGACTCAGACCGACCTGCCCGAAGGGAAAACATCGGGATTGATCGAAGCCAGGGGGATTCTCAACGGCATTGAAGGGATAAAATTTATCACCTTCTCCAGGGAAGATGTGGTTCGCCACCCTCTCGTGCAGGAAATCATCGACGCCTATGACAAGCTGGAAAGCCGGAAAAAGTCGACTGTGAAGCGAACCGTTTTACCGACCCAAACAGGTGCTTGAAGACCGGTCGCCGGACAGGCCGGGTCGTCAGCGCGCGGGGTTTCAAACAAATAGAATGCCAGATAAAGTCAAAGTAAGACCGATTTCGGGTTTAAAGCCTCACAAAAAGCAGGAGAGGGAAACATACCTTCGGACAAGGGTGAGTAAATTTCAGGGGCTGTTGACTCAGCCTGCCCGGCTCCGGTGGATGACTTTGGTTTTCATGAGCCTGGTGGTGGCCGTGCTTCTTTCCCCGAATATCCTGACAAGACCGGCTTCCTACAAACTTGGCGATGTGGCCCCCAGGGGGATCAAGGCTTCCCAAGACTTCCTCGTCGAAAACAAGGATCTGACCGAAAAAGACAGGGAGAAGGCGAGCCGGGAAGTGCAGATGATCTATGATTTTGACGGCTCCGCCCTGAACCTCATCCCCGCTGTCCGGGAGGCTTTTGACCTGGCGAGGGACAGCTTGCAGAACGCCTCTACCCAGAACGGTCAGGAGACGCCCAGAGCTGCTGCCCAGGAAAAGGCGCTTCCTCTCAAATCGGAGGCTTACACCTTTGCGAAAGAGCGCTTCTTCGGAATCCTGGAGATTCCTGCGGACGATCGGCTCTTTGATCTCCTCGCCCGTCTGGGGTTTTCTTCCCTTCTGGAGGAGACCGTCATCGGCCTGGTGGCGGAGATCTCGGAACGAGGCGTCGTCGGAAGCAAGGCGGCCTTGAAAACCCACATGGAGAGAGGCGGGATCGTCCTTCATGAGATCTATTCAAAAAAGGAGCACCTGGTCACAGAACCCGACCGGTTTTTTGACCTTCAAACGGCAAAGACCCACATCAGAAACCAGAGCAAGGCCCTGCAGGACAAAGGGGTCCCTCCTGAACTCGCGGAAGCGGCCATCCGGCTTGCCCAGTCCCTGGTAAGACCCAATCTCATCTTTAATCAAAGAGAGACGGAAGCCCGCAGGGAACTCGCAAGGGAGTCCGTCAAGCCGGTTTTCTTCAAAGTCAAGAAAGGAGAAATGATTGTCCGGGAAGGCGAGAGAATCGGACCGGAACATCTTCTCAAGCTCGAAGCCGAGACGAAGTCATCGCGGCCGATGGATTTGATCGGTCGCATTCCGGCCATGACCATCCTGATCGGGATTCTTTTTGCTTCCATCTATTTTGTCGGGCTCATGCGAACCAAGACCACGGCCGATATCCTTTTCGATGCTTCGGTGTTCCTGACTCTTTTCCTGGTAACGTGGGCCTACAGTTTCGTGGCCGGGGAGATCGAGCGAGGGTTTCCGTACCTGTCGGCCAAAGCCCTTCTCTTTGGAATGCCCGTGGCGGTTGGAGCCATGCTCATCTCCATCTTTCAAGGCGTGGGGGCCGCCGCTTCCTTCTCGCTCATCCTGGCGGTCTTTGCTTCCCTGGTCACCGGCGCAAGAGTGGAGTTCTTCATTTATTTCTTTGTGAGCAGCCTGGTCGCGGCCTATGGGGTCCGGCATTGCACGGAGAGGGTCATTTTGATCAAAGCCGGGCTCATGACGGGCCTGATCAATGTGATCCTCAGCCTTGCCGTTCAAATGGTCTATGGAACCCCCTACACCCTGGATGCGCTCGTGGCCACCCTGGCGGGATTCCTGGGAGGGCTCCTGGCAGGCATCGTGACGACAGGACTCCTGCCCCTTGTGGAGATCGCCTTCGGATTCACCACCGACATCAAGCTGCTCGAATTGAGCAACATGGATCAGCCCCTGCTGAAAGAGCTCATGGTGCAGGCTCCAGGCACCTACCACCACAGCGTCGTGATCAGCAACATGGTGGAAGCGACCGCCAAGGCCGTTCACGCCAACCCTCTCCTGGCCAAGGTCAGCGCCTATTACCACGACATCGGGAAAATGAAGAAGCCCCTTTATTTCATCGAAAACCAGTCCGGAGGGGAGAACAAGCATGAAAAGCTGGCCCCTTCCATGAGCAGCCTGATCTTGATTGCCCATGTGAAGGATGCCGTGGAAATGGCGCGGGAGCACAAACTGGGCAGGGAGATCATCGATATCATCCAGCAGCATCACGGAACCAGCCTGATCTCTTATTTCTATCACAAGGCTCAGGAACGGCAGCTTTCCAAGAGCGGAAAGGTCACAGAAATCAAGGAAGAGGATTTCCGCTACCCCGGCCCCAAACCTCAAACCAAAGAAGCCGGCCTGGTCATGTTGGCCGACATGGTTGAGGCGGCGTCCCGGTCGCTGGTGGATCCTACCCCGGCCCGCATCCAGGGCATGGTGCAGAAGATCATCAACAAGGTCTTTTCTGACGGACAACTGGATGAGTGCGAGCTCACTCTGAAAGATCTCCATGTGATTGCCAAAGGCTTCAACAAGACCCTGAGCGGCATCTTTCATCATCGCATTGAATACCCTGAAACCGGCCCTGGTCAGCTGAAAAGGGTGAAGAATGGAAATTCAGATCAGGTTGGAGCGGAGGATTCCGGGACTAGGAAGCCAGAAGATAAGGCGGAGGTTGAAGAAAGTCTTCGCAGACTTGGACTTTCATGAGGGTGAGTTGAGCCTCCTGTTCACGGACGACGAGAGGATCGCCGAGCTCAATCGTCGGTACCTCAAGAGATCGGGTCCCACCAATGTCCTGGCTTTCCCCATGGCCTCCGAAAATGCCCCACCCCTAGAATCAGGCATGCTCGGGGATATCGTCATCTCCGTGGACACGGCCTTGTCGGAGTCCCGGGAACTGGGAGAACCTTTACAGCGCACCGTGGATCGGCTCCTGATCCACGGCGTTCTCCATTTGCTGGGATATGATCACGAAAGATCTTCAAAGGAAGCGCTGAGGATGAGAAAAGAGGAAAACAGGCTCATGGCCCTTGTCATGGAAGACTGACCCTTTCATTCCCTCAGAGATCTTTTTTATCGCGGGAGGAGGACTATGGCGCGTCTGGCCGTCAATGTGGATCACGTGGCTACCGTTCGGCAGGCAAGAGGGATTGCCGAGCCTGATCCGGTCATCGCAGCGGGAATGGCTGAACTGGCCGGCGCCGTCGGCATCATCTGTCACCTGAGAGAGGACCGCCGCCACATTCAGGACAGGGATGTTCTTCTGCTTCGGCAGATCGTCAAAACCAAGCTCAACCTGGAAATGGCAGGGACTCCGGAAATGGTCCGGATGGCGCGCAGCGTAAAACCAGATCTTGTCACCCTCGTTCCCGAGAAAAGAGAAGAGCTCACCACCGAGGGAGGGCTGGATGTCCAGTCCAACCCCAGGCTCTACCGCAAGGTGATCCGGCAGCTTCAGGAGAAAGGAATATCCGTCAGCCTTTTCGTGGATCCTGATGCGAAACAGATCGAAGCCAGCCACCACATCGGAGCCGATATCGTGGAGATTCACACAGGGCATTATGCCGAAGCCCGGTCCGAATCAGAGGCCCTCAGACAATTCGAACGGATTGCCAGGGCGGTGGAAACCGCCGCAAGACTGGATTTGAGCATCAGCGCAGGTCACGGCCTCAATTATGTCAACATTCAAAGGTTCCATGACCTTCCTAAGATCGAGGAGTACAGTATCGGCCACAGTATCGTCGCCAGAGCCGTCTATGTCGGCTTTGACAGGGCCGTTCGGGAAATGGTGGAGTTGGTGAAGGATTTTTAAGAGACGTTCACCGTTCACCATTAACCGTTATCCGGGTGCCCGTTGTCAGTTGTTCATTGTCCGTTGTCCATGGTCCGTCGTCCATGGTCAGAAGAAAGTGATGAGTGACAAGTGACAAGTAACGAGTATGAGAGAGAATGTTGTTATTGTCTTAACTTGTCACTCGTCACTTGTTACTCGTTACCCGGTTTTAAAGTTTAGGCACTTCTCTTATGATTTACGGCGTGGGCATTGATCTTGTGAACATCCAGCGGCTGGAAACGGTCCTCCAGAAATGGGGAGATCGTTTTGTGAAAAGGGTCTTCACCGAAGGGGAAGCGGATTTTTGTTTCAAGAGAGCCCGCCCGGCCTCCCCTTTGGCCCTGCGCTTCGCAGCCAAAGAAGCCTTTTCCAAGGCCATCGGCTTGGGGATGCGGAAAGGCCTTCGATGGCGGGACATCGAGGTTTTTCACCATGTCGGCGGCCGTCCGGGGCTGAGACTCCAGGGTAGATCCTCGGAAATTTGCCGCGAAAAAAAGATCACCCGTTTTCACGTGAGCCTCTCCGATGAAGGTCTTTACGGTATGGCTGTCGTGATCCTCGAGGGCAACGATGAGATTGGTCAAAGCCTCTGAAATGCAGCAAATGGATCGCTTCACCATCGAGGAGATCGGCCTGCCCGGGGTGGTGCTCATGGAAAACGCAGCCAGGGGAGCCAGCAGGGTTTTTCTGGATCATTTTGCTCCTTCCCCCGGCTCCCGGGTCCTCATCCTTTGCGGTCGCGGCAACAATGGTGGGGACGGCTACGTGATGGCCAGATATCTTTTCTCAGCCGGGCTCAAGGTGACCGTCCTGGTCCTTGCGGAAATGCAAAAAATCGCAGGGGATGCCCTGGTCAATCTCGAGATTCTCACGCGCCTGGGTCTTCCTGTTCAGGAAGTCCCCTCTGAAGAGCAGTGGAAAAAACATCGGCGCCTTCTCAAAGATTGCGATTTCGTTGTGGACGGCCTGTTGGGAACAGGGCTCAATGCCCCGGTCCGGGGGTTCTATGCCGGGATTATCGAGGACATCAACAACGCGAACAGGCCGGTCTGTGCCATCGATATCCCCTCGGGCCTCCATGCAGACACCGGGCGGATCATGGGAACAGCGGTTCGAGCCGAGCTAACCGTCACGTTCGGTTTCCCAAAGCTGGGGCAGGTGGTGTTCCCCGGCGCCGGCCTGGTGGGTCGGCTGGTTCGAATCGACATTGGGATCCCCGACGCCGTCGCCGAACGCATTCCCTCCAGGATTCAAATGCTGGAAGCAGGGGATTTCCAGTCCCTTCCCCTCCTGGAAAAACCCGATATTCACAAAGGCAACCGGGGTCACCTGCTTGTTCTTTCCGGATCCACAGGAAAAACCGGCGCCGCGACGCTCACCTCCCTCGGCGCTCTCAGAGCCGGAGCAGGCCTTGTGACCCTGGGCATCCCGAGGAGCCTGAATCCCATTCTGGAGAATAAACTGACCGAGGCGATGACCTGTCCTTTGCCTGAGACCGCTGATGCGAGCCTTTCCCTGGAAGCCGAAGAGGGAATTTTCAAACTCATGGAAGGCAAAACAGCCCTGGCCATCGGGCCGGGTCTTTCGACTCACCCTGAGACCAGCCTGCTCGTCAGGAGAATTGTCGCCGGCTGTCCCCTGCCCATGGTGATCGATGCAGACGGTTTGAACGCTCTGGCCTCTGATCCGGGTGTGCTGGAGAATTGCGCGGGCAGAGTGGTCCTGACACCGCATCCCGGTGAAATGGCCAGACTCGCAGGAATCAGCAACTCCCAGGTCCAGGCCGACCGAATCGGCGTCGCGGAAGCCTTTGCTCAGAAACACAGATGCTGCCTGGTGTTGAAAGGGGCCCGCACGGTGATCGCGGAGCCCGAAGGAAAGATCTCCATCAATCCCACGGGCAACCCCGCTCTGTCCAGCGGCGGCTCCGGAGACGTGCTGACCGGGCTCATCGGCGGTTTCCTCGCCAGGGCCTGGCCTCCGGCCAGGGCCGCCTGTGCCGGGGTTTACCTTCACGGCCTGGCGGCAGATCGGCTATGCGAAGACATGGGGCCCTTTGGGGTGCTGGCCGGGGAACTCCTCCAGGTCATTCCCGGCCTCGCCTCTTGCCTGGCCCGCGGCGAATGGCCGCTCAAGAAGCCCCCCATAGAGAAGGACTTCCAGCAGCCGCTTTAGAATCCAATCGCTCTGCGGGCACTGGGGCCCGCCCTGAGGGGCTTTTTGAAGAGAAGGGATTTGTCAGGACTGTCGTTTCAACAGGGCATTTCATCAGGACATTGGAAGAAAAGACTCTCACCATTACCAGTGAATCCGATCAGGACACGATTCGAGTCGGCCAAGAGATAGGGCGTCTGCTCCTGGAAGGGGATGCGGTCGGTCTTGTGGGGGAACTGGGCAGCGGCAAGACCTGGCTCACCAAGGGGATCGCCCTGGGTCTCGGAGTCAACCCCAAGACCATCGTGACCAGCCCCTCCTTCACGCTCGTCAATGAATACGAAGGCAGGACCACCCTCTTTCACATGGACGTCTATCGGTTAGAAACCCTGGAAGAAGCCCTCTCCGCAGGTCTTGAGGAGTACTTCCACGGAGCCGGGGTGACGGTTCTGGAGTGGGCGGACCGCTGGCCGGAAATGCTCCCGGAACATGCGCTCACCATCCAACTGCTTATTCTGGACGACCATCGCCGCAACATCGTCCTTTCCGCCCGTCATGCCAGGGCTCTTGAAATCCTCGCTCAGCTGAGCCGCCTCTCTTGGTCTTCTTGATATCTTTTTCGCCATCCTGGCCGTGTACCTTGTACCTTGTACCTTGCACCTTGCGCCTTCTTCTGTTTTTTAGGGACTTGTTTCGCTTCTGAAGATTGTGTATATTGCCACAATTCTTTCCAGGGTCTTTGCCGGGGTCGGTTGACCGGCAACCGGCACAATTTGATATTTGTCGAGGCACAGGCTATGGCACTCATTGTTCAAAAGTACGGAGGAACCTCAGTCGGCAGCATTGAGAAAATCAGGAATGTGGCCAAGCGGGTTTTGGAAAGCTACAAGCAGGGCAACCAGATGGTGGTGGTTCTCTCCGCCATGGCCGGACAAACAGACGGCCTGATCCGCCTGGCCCGTGAGATGTGTGATGACCCCGACCCCAGAGAGCTGGATGTGCTCATGGCCACGGGCGAGCAGGTGTCGGTCGCTCTTTTCGCCATGGCTGTGAAGTCCATGGGTTATGAGGCTCGATCGCTTCTGGGATTTCAGGCGTCGATCCGCACGGATCAGCTGTACGGAAAGGCGAGAATCCAGGAGATCGACGCCACGAGGATCTTCAAGGAATTGGAGAAAAACCGGATCGTCGCGGTCGCCGGATTTCAGGGATTGGATGAAAAGGGAAACATCACGACTCTGGGAAGGGGCGGTTCCGACACCACGGCGGTGGCCCTCGCCGCGGCGCTTCATGCAGACGTGTGCGAGATTTACACCGATGTGAATGGCGTCTACACCACCGACCCCAACATCTGCCCGAAGGCAAGGAAGATGGAGGCGATCTCATACGATGAGATGCTGGAGCTCGCCAGCCTCGGGGCCAAGGTGCTGGAGATCCGGTCGGTGGAGTTCGCGAAGAAGTACAATGTGCCCATTCATGTTCGATCAACGTTTACACAAGAAAGGGGTACGATGGTGGTAGCGGAAACAAAGGATATGGAAAAGGTTCTGGTTTCAGGGGTGGCCTACAATAAGAATGAAGCGCGAATCACCGTGAAACGGGTGCCGGACCGGCCGGGCACCGCCGCCAGGGTTTTCGAGCCCATTTTCATGGCGGGCATCATCGTGGACATGATCGTTCAGAACACGAGCGAGGACGGGAGCACGGACTTGACCTTCACGGTGCCGAAAGCCGATTTTCAGAAGAGCATGAAACTCGTCAGCGAGGTGGCCAAGCAGATCGGGGCGGAGAAGGTTCTGGGGGATGAAAACATCTCCAAGGTCTCCATTGTCGGCGTGGGGATGAGGAACCATGCAGGCGTGGCCCAGAAGATGTTTCACACCCTTGCCAAGGAAAACATCAACATCCTCATGATCACCACTTCCGAAATCAAGATTTCTTGCATCATTGACGAGAAATACACCGAGTTGGCGGTCCGAGTGCTTCATGAAGCCTTTGAACTGGAAAACGGTCCCACAGAGGATCGGTGAGAGAACCGCCGGGCTTCTGGTTCTTCTCTTGATCCTTTTCCTCCTTCATCTTATCAGGCCTGCGCCGCACACGCTTGGGGCGGCTCAAATCCCTTGCCGGGTTCCGGTCTTTGTTCAGATCGAGGGAGAGGTCAGGAACCCGGGCATCTATGCTTTCTGCGAACCGCCCACTCTTAGAGCCTTGATCCAGCAGGCCGGAGGGCTTCGGAAGGGGAAGGCCTTGCCGGAAGATCAAGCGCTCGCCCCCAATGCCGGTCTCTCTCTGACGGACGAAGGCGGACAGGTCAGGATCCGGCAGTTCGAGATTGCCTCTTTTTTCAAGATCACCCTTGGGATTCCCATTTCGCTCAACAGGGAGTCGGAGGAAGGGCTCACCGCTTTGCCGGGAATAGGGAGCCAAACCGCAAGGGCCCTTGCAGAGGAAAGAGCGAGACGTGGGGGGTTCAAGAGCCTGGAGGAGATCTTAGGAGTCGCCGGCATCGGTCCCGAGACCTACGCGAAAATCAAGCCATACCTCACGTTGTAAGGCCAGGGGGTCTTTGGTTGCGACGGGGGTGTCCCTTGGGGCTATATGAAGATTTTAGCGATCGGGAAATCGGACAAGGGTCTCAAGCGCAAGATCAATGAAGACCGCTTCATTGTGGATGAGGAGGTCGGCCTCTTTGTGGTGGCCGACGGAATGGGCGGCCACAAAGCCGGTGAAGTGGCGAGCCAGATGGTTGTGGACACCCTGTTCGACTACTGGCGGAAAGTGCGCCGCGGGGAGTTCCCTCCGTTTCTCTCCCCGGCCCAACCGGAACTCTCGGAGGCTGCACAACACCTCGTCAACTCGATCGTACTGTGCAACATGCTGATCCACGAAGGGCAGAAAAAGCCTCAGTATCACCGCATGGGCTCCACCGTATCGGCTTTGCTGGCCGACAAAGATCTTCTATGGCTTGCCAATGTGGGAGACAGCCCGGTTTACCTTTTCGATCATGAACAGTTGATCCAGCTCTCTGAAGAGCACTCCATCGAAGCGGAGCAAAAGAGCATCGGCCTGATCGAGCCCTATGGAAAAAGCGACCCGCGTCTCAAGAATATCCTGACCCGGGTGCTCGGTTTGGGTCCAAAAGTGAAAGTATATACGCGTTCCATTCGACCGAAACCTGGGGCGCTTCTGCTTCTGTGTACGGACGGGCTCACCAACTACGTTCCCGAACCCTGGATACGGACGATTCTCCGGGATTTGTCCATTTCCCTCGAGCGAAAAGCTGACCTTCTCATCGATGAGGCGAATCGCAGGGGCGGGGGAGACAACATCACCGTCATCCTTGTGGAGATTCTAAAGGAAGGGTTTTGGGGCAAAGTGAAAAGAAAAATGGTCACCGTTTAGCTCTTTGAAAAGAATGGCCCTCTTCTGTGATTATTTCAAAGAGGTAAACGGTTACGAAAAATGAGAGTCGGGAAAGAGGGATAACCTCCGGACCCCTGAGAGGTTCATCGAAACAATTCATGGTGATCCTTGGCATTGATACGTCTTGTGATGACACGTCTGCAGGAGTGATCGCGGACGGCGGAAGAGTGCTCTCCAGCGTCGTGCACTCCCAGGTTCAAGTTCATCATCCCTATGGAGGAGTGGTTCCGGAGCTCGCGTCACGGGAACACCTGGGGAAGATCGGCACCGTTGTGGACCAGGCCCTTGAAAAGGCCGGCATGACCCGAAAGGATCTTGATGGAATTGCAGTCACTGTGGGCCCCGGCCTCATTGGCTCCCTGCTGGTCGGTCTCTATTTTGCAAAAGCTTTTTCCTACGGCCTGGGCATTCCCTATGTGGGAATCAATCACCTCGAAGGCCACATCCTTTCCATTTTTTTGGAGGAGAGCAGGCCGGCCATGCCTTTCGTGGTTCTCACCGTCTCAGGCGGCCATACCGCTTTGTACCACGTGCAACAGGTGGGACGGTACACCCCCCTGGGCCAGACCCTGGACGATGCGGCGGGCGAAGCCTTTGATAAGGTCGCGAAGGTCTTGGGGCTGGGGTATCCCGGAGGCGTGGTGATCGAGAACCTGGCCCGATCCGGGAACAAGGACCTCATCCGTTTCCCGAGAGCCTATCTGGGCTCTGATTCCCTGGATTTCAGCTTCAGCGGGCTCAAAACCGCCGTGGCCATGTACATCAAAAAATGGCAGGGAGCTGAGCAAAAAGCAGTCACCGTGGCCGACATCGCCGCATCCTTCCAGGAAGCAGTGGTTGACGTCTTATCCCGAAAGGTCATTGCCGCCGCACAGAGGATGAAGGTGAGTTCCGTCGTTGTGGCCGGAGGGGTGGCGTGCAATCAGGCGCTCAGGGACAGAGTCATGGAACTGGCCTCCGAGTCCGGTATGGGTTTCCACTATCCCCGGCCCGCCTTTTGCACGGACAACGGCGCCATGATCGCTCTGGCAGGCCACCATAGGATATCCAGGGGAGAAAGGGCAGATTTGTCCCTGGATGTGAAGTCCCGGTATCCTATCGAAGAGATTTCCCCCCTATGAGCAGGCACTCCTTTTCATTGCGACGCTCAAACTCCTTCAGGCCCAGGAAGACCCTTGGCCAGCACTTTCTGAAAGACCCTCGCATGATCCACCGGATCCTCGCCGCTGCAGATTTCCGAAGCAGTTCAACGGTTCTTGAGGTCGGAGCCGGGCTGGGAGCCTTGACCTTTCCTCTCGCCGGCCTTGTGCGGCAGGTCATCGCTGTTGAAAAAGACGAAACCCTTGCCAAGAAGCTCAGAGCCGATCTCTCCCGTGAAGGGATCGAAAACGTGACCATCCTCCAGGAAGACATCCTGAAGCTGGACCTGACCCGCACTTGCGAAGAGACGATCGAAGTCATTGGAAACATCCCCTACAACATCTCTTCTCCCCTGATCGAGAGGCTGATCCTCAGCCGGTCGCAAATTCCAAGGGCCATCCTCACTCTCCAGCATGAACTGGCTGAAAGACTGACCGCGTCTCCAGGGAACAGGCAGTACGGCGCCCTCACGGTTCTCATCCAGTTTCACGCTCGGCTTTCCACGCTTCTTGAAATCCCCAAGGAAGCCTTTTACCCGAAGCCCAAGGTGAGTTCCACGGTCGTGCAGTTCGATTTCTCCAGGCCCTATCCACGAAGGCCTGAGCATGAGAAGTTCTTCAAGAGGGTCGTTCGCGCCGCTTTTGCTCACCGCCGGAAAACCCTCTTCAACTCCCTGAGAGGCACGTTTCCATCCTGGGAGGCGCAAACCATTCTGAACGCCCTGGCTCAAAGCGCTATTGATCCTCAAAGGAGAGCCGAGACCCTAAGTATCGACGATTTCCTGAATCTTACCAGGGCGTTGGCTTCATTTCTTGACAAATCCGATTTTGAGTAATAGTATAAAAAGTTTGTAACAGTTTAGCTCTTTGAAATAATCACAGAAAAGGGCCATGGGGTGTGGCCTCTGCGTTGTTCTGTTTTTAGAGAGACCCCCATGGCCCGAGCCATCCATTTCAGAGAGCTAAACTGTTACGAAATTTTATTAAACCCCAGGGAACGCTTTCACCCACCTGTTCCCACGGTCTAAGGGCCGCGGGTTCCTGCGAAGGCTCAGGAAAGAGGGAGCGCCAAAGGGTATGGGGCGACGCCACGATGCACCAGTACATCGCAATCGAAGGACCCCTTGGGGTCGGCAAGACGAGCCTTGCTAGAATGCTCGCGGAAAAGATGAACGGTCAGGTTTTGCTTGAGGATGTGGATGAAAATCCCTTCCTCATTAATTTTTACCAGAACCCCAAGAAGTTCGCCTTCCAGACCCAGATTTTCTTTCTTCTCAGGCGATACCACCTGGCCTCGGACCTGGCCCAGATCGATCTTTTCAGCAGAACCACGGTGGCCGACTTTCTATTCGACAAGGATCGGGTCTTCGCCCGCACGAACCTGGAGGACCAAGATTACTGGCTCTACGAGCAGCTGTTCGGGATTCTGAAAAAAAGAGTGCCTCCCCCTGACCTGGTCATTTTTCTTCAGGCCAGGACGGAAGCTCTGATGGAGCGCATCAGGAAAAGGGGAAGAAAATACGAAAAGTCGGTGACCTTCAAATATCTCGATCGGATCAACCAGTCTTTTAACGAGTTCTTCTTTCACTACGCCGAGTCTCCGCTCCTCGTGGTCAATGCCTCTGAAATCGACTTCGTTCATGTCCCTGAGGACTTTGAAGATCTGGTGGAACGGATTCAGACCATGAAATCAGGCGTTCAGTACTATGTGCCTGCCGGGTCCAAGAGGGGCTGATCGTGCCCGGTGAGATGGAATGCCATGGAAGTGATTGAAAGAGCAGACTGGATGCAGCAAAAAGCGGAAGCCTTGAGGCTGGCCGGAAAGGTCCTCGGGCTCGTCCCCACCATGGGCTTCTTTCACGAGGGGCACTTGGAGCTGATGAGAGTCGCCAGAAGGCACTGCGATGTGGTGATCATTAGTCTTTTTGTAAACCCCATGCAGTTTGGACCCAGAGAAGACTTGGCCACCTATCCCCGCGATCTGGAAGGGGACCTGGAAAAAGCCCGCCGGGTGGGGGTGGACATCGCTTTTGTCCCCACCGTTGAACAAATGTACCCCGAGGGGTTTGAGAGCAGGGTGAGCGTGGAAAGAGTGACAAAGCATCTTTGCGGACTTTCACGGCCGACCCATTTTGACGGAGTGACGACCGTGGTCGCCAAGCTCTTTAATATCACCAAGCCTCATGTGGCCGTCTTCGGGCAGAAGGATTATCAGCAGCTCACGGTCATCAGCCGCATGGTCAAGGATCTGAACATGGACCTCCAGATTGTGGGCGTGCCGACCTATCGAGAGCCCGACGGCCTGGCCATGAGTTCGCGCAACAGCTACCTCAATGCGGAGGAAAGAAAATCCGCCCTCTGTCTCAAGAAATCCCTCGACCTTGCGCAGGACATGGTGAACCAGGGAGAGACACGGTGCGCCGCGATCAAGAAAGCCGTCGAGGACCTCGTCCTCAGCCACCCCTACACGCAGATCGACTACGTCAATCTCTGTGACCCGGTGACCCTGGAAGATGTGGACAGGCTGAGCGGTGAAACCCTGTTGGCCCTTGCCGTCAGAGTCGGGAAAACGCGGCTTATCGACAACTGCCTTTTGGGCCGGGGGGAGAGTCCATAGAAATTTTGTAACAGGTTAGCTCTTTGAAATAAACACAGAAAAAGGCCATGGGAGTCCCTCTAAAAACAGAAGAACGAAGATGCCACACCACGATGGCCGGCTTTGGGCCACGGGTGAGGCGGGCGGAGGGCTACCGGGGAACTCGCCACGTCATCCCCAGCTGGCAGGTGCCGGGGAGACCTCGCCGCCCGCCTTCGCTGCGCCTTATCTGCAGAGTCTTTCCCGGACGCTCTTCGTTTTCTGTTTTTAGAGGGACTCCCATGGCCTGAGCCATCCATTTCAAAGAGCTAACCTGTTACGAAATTTTCAGAAAAGAGAGGATACGACTATGACCATTGAAAGCAAAACCGACCCGAAATCCGAGACCTTCCTGTTCACCTCCGAGTCCGTGACAGAAGGACACCCGGACAAAGTGGCGGATCAAATTTCGGACCACATCTTGGACGCCATTCTGGAGCAGGACAAGAAGGCCCGGGTGGCCTGTGAAACCCTCGTGACCACGGGCATGGCCGTGATTGCTGGAGAGATCACCACGAGCGCCTATGTCGAAATGCCTGAAATTGTCCGGCAGACCATCAAGGACATCGGTTACAAGAACTCCTCCATGGGGTTTGACTGGGAAACCTGCGCGGTGATCACTTCGATTGACAAGCAGTCGCCGGACATTGCCATCGGAGTCAACGGTGCCGGCCTTTTTAAGGAAGACCAGGGAGCCGGTGACCAGGGCCTGATGTTCGGCTACGCCTGTCGGGACACACAGACCCTGATGCCCATGCCCATTTTTCTCGCCCACGGATTGACACAGCGGTTGGCCCATGTTCGCAAGTCCGGCAAGCTTCCCTGGCTGCGCCCGGACGGCAAATCCCAGGTCACCGTGGAGTACATCAACGGAAAACCGCTCAAGGCGCATGCCGTGGTCATTGCCGCTCAGCACAACCCTGAGGTGGATTACGACACGCTCCGGGAAGCCATTATCGAAGAGGTCATCAAGAAAGTCATTCCCGTGTCCATGCTGGACAAGGACACGCAGTTCTTCATCAACACGACCGGTCGCTTTGTGGTTGGAGGGCCACTGGGAGATTGTGGCCTGACCGGCAGAAAAATCATCATGGATACCTACGGCGGCTTCGGGTATCACGGGGGCGGCGCTTTCTCAGGAAAGGATCCCTCCAAGGTGGACCGGAGCTCCTGCTACATGTGCCGCTACATTGCCAAGAACATCGTCGCAGCGGGTCTGGCCGAAAAATGTGAAATCCAGGTGGCCTACACCATCGGCCGCGCCCAACCGGTGTCCGTGATGGTTGGAAGCTACGGCACGGGGGTCATCTCCAATGCAGAGCTGACCCGGATCGTCAAGAAGGTGTTTGACCTTCGGCCAAGAGCCATCATCGAGCGGCTGGACCTTTTGAGGCCCATTTACAGAAAGACCTCCAACTACGGTCACTTCGGTCGGGAGCTCCCGGAATTCACCTGGGAGAAAACAGACGCCGTGGAGGACCTTAAGAGAGCGGTGAAATAATGAAATCCGCCTGTGGCGGATTTCATGCAACGTCCTGCCGGAGGCAGGACTCGGAGCTCCCGCAGAGCGGGAGCGTTGTCTGAAATCGGATTGCATCCGATTTCAGTGAGTGACTGAAAGGAACGACCATGAACTACGACATTCGCGACATCCAACTGGCTGAAAAAGGACGGTTGAGAATCGAGTGGGCCGGCATGAGTATGCCGGTCCTCAAAAAGATCAGGGAGCGCTTCGCAAAGGAAAAACCCCTTAAGGGGCTCAGGCTCTCGGCCTGTCTCCATGTGACCACCGAAACGGCTAATCTCCTCAAGACCCTGAAGGCCGGCGGGGCCGAGGTGGTGGTCTGCGCCTCCAATCCTCTTTCAACCCAGGACGACGTGACCGCTTCTCTTGTGGCCGATGATGGGATTCCCACCTTTGCGATCAAGGGAGAGGACACAAAGACTTATTATGATCACATCCTCTCCGCACTCAAGCACAGGCCGAATCTGACCATGGACGATGGAGCCGACCTGGTGGGCTCCCTTCATTTTATTGCCCTTGGGAAATACGATGAGCTGGACCCGGGAATCAGGCAATGGGCTCTCGGCCTTTCCAAGAAGGACCGAAAGGATTTTCTATCCGCTGTGATAGGAGGCACGGAGGAGACCACGACAGGCGTGATTCGCCTTCGCAGCATGGAAAGAGACGGGGTCCTCAAGTTCCCCATCATTTCAGTAAACGACGCCAATACAAAACACCTTTTTGACAACCGCTACGGGACAGGCCAGAGCACGGTGGACGGCATCATCCGGGCCACGAACCGCCTTCTCGCAGGCTCCACGTTCGTGGTCAGCGGCTACGGGTGGTGCGGCAGGGGCGTGGCCGTCCGAGCCAAAGGGCACGGAGCCCACGTGATCGTTTGCGAAGTGGATCCTTTGAAGGCCCTGGAAGCCGTCATGGACGGCTATCCGGTGATGCCCATCGCCAAGGCCGCCCCGCTCGGAGACATCTTCTGCACCCTCACCGGCGACATCAATGTCATCCGAAAAGAGCATTTCCTGAAAATGAGGGACGGAGCTATCGTCTGCAACTCAGGCCATTTCGATGTGGAACTGGAGTTGCCTGCTTTAAAGAAGTCTGCGGTGGCACGAAGAACGATACGGGACTTTGTGGAGGAGTTCACTCTGAAGGACGGCCGCAGGATTTACGTTCTCGGCGAAGGTCGTCTCATCAACCTTGCTTCCGCTGAAGGGCACCCGTCGAGCGTTATGGACATGAGCTTTGCAAACCAAGCGCTTTGCGCTGAGTACATGGCCAAGGAACACAAGAAATTGTCAAAGCGGGTTTACCCGGTTCCGGAGCCTATTGACAAAGAAATCGCCCGGCTCAAACTCGAGTCCATGAACGTGGAAATCGACACGCTCACCGCCGAGCAGGAGAAATACCTCTCTTCCTGGGAAATGGGAACATAAGGAACGGTACGCGGCGCAGGGTACACGGTCTAAGGTTCTTTACCTCTTCTTCCCCGTGCGCTTTGCGCCGTGAGCCGTGCACGCTCTTTATTGAGGCCCTTAATAAAAGGTGGTCACGGTTCTGTGATAGGGCTTGGCCCTGAATCTTTCCTCCTGCCCCATATTCCAGAGCAGCCAATCGATCTCGCGGGCGCTGACCTCCCTCCCGAGACGTTTCATTTCCTGTCGAATGAGTTCCCCGGCCCAGAGGGTGTTCGCCCTGATTTCGACCTCCTCCTCGCTCCCTGGTTCGAGTTCGATCATTCGGTTTACTTTTTCTGCAAGACCAGGGACATATTCCAATACCCCTACATGTCGAAGCACCTGAGGCAGCTTGTAGTCGGCAAAAACCGTGAGTTGTCCGATGTCCCCAAAACTTCCCAGTCCCTTCCCGCCGAGAGCCCCATGAAGGTCGGAGGCGAACAGTTGGGCTCTCTTGTAAAAGAAGACGTCCTGGCCATGATAAGTCGCCCGGTCGCGAAAGGAGGAAAAATCGGCGGCCAGCATTCTCACCAGTTGAATGGCTGACCCTCTGGAACCTGCCACCAACTCCGAAGCCCGGCCCTTGTACTTGTCCAAAAGCACCCTGCCCAACTCC
>Ga0101944_10001357_pt1 | contig 51999 bp, 41 predicted proteins | sample DewCreD2012metaG_FD_75245 | JGI IMG/M metagenome (GOLD analysis project Ga0101944, IMG submission 75245) | Hot spring sediment bacterial and archeal communities from British Columbia, Canada, to study Microbial Dark Matter (Phase II) - Dewar... ... | reverse complement strand
ACCCAGCCAGCAAGCGCCATATTGGCGGGGCCGGGTCAGTTCGTATTGGTCAAGCCGCAGTTGCAGCGCCGGGGTGGAGAGGCCCGGGGGCGGGGCTTNGTCGCCGGGGAACAGACTGAGTTTTTGCTGGGTTTGGTTCTCCGGTTCGAACACCTCGATCGCTTTGACCCACTGGGCCTGTTGTTCGCGGTTGATTTCGCCGAGGTAAAGCAGGGTCCGCTGGTGCGGGGGCGCACCTGGGCTGGAGCGCACACTTTCAACGATGCGGTAGTAGCGATGCTCTTGGCCATCTTTCTTCCGCGTGGTGCTGCGCAAAAACATAGGTGCTCCGGATCAAAATAATTCCGGACTTCCGGGCCTGAGGCAAGAGGGTAGGTCTTCACTACAGCCCAAATCGAAGGTTGGGGCGGGGCAAACCCCGTGATTTCCTCGGAAATCCGCGTGCGGCTTCCGCGAATATTTTTAAAACAGGGTTGAGTGCCGAAAGTTCGGTTAACGTGCGCTACGGGCAGATGACGCTGGCCTTGGCGGCGCAGGCGGTGATCTACCAGTTGCGCCAGCGGCTGGGCCAGCCCTATGACCGGTGGGACGCCAGCCACTTCGCGCGCCAACTGTTCACCGGTTTGGATGGCGATGTGCGCGTCAGCGGCGACACGATCCTGGTGACGTATTACAACGCCCCACACGCCGAAAAGCTGCGCGCCGCCTACGAGCGCCTCGAAGCCAAGCTCGCGGCGGAAGGCCTCAGCAATCGCTTGCCCTGGCTCTACAATTTCAAACTCGATTTCTGTTTCAAGTAAAGGCCCCCCAGGCCGCGGGGGCGCGAGCCGATGGTCAAATTATCTCTCGCTTCTAAAAGTCTGCTGAAGCGAGGGGTTTATGGGCGGCGGGGCCCGCCAAGAGGGGGATGGTTAGCCGCCAAGAAGCCCAAAACGCGCAAAAACTAAAGCGTTGAACCTGGATTCCGCAGTTAGCCCAACTTTCACACCTTTTGAAACCCGGCCTCTGGTTTGCAAGGGGTTACGCAATTTGCAGGCCTCAGGTCGGCCACACAAAATGACATTATCCCTTCGTCTTCGCGGCGTCGGAATTTTCAGTCATCAGGTCTTTGGCATACACTCGCGGCGGCGGCTGTTGCGGCAAGTTCCATCCCAATTGCGCCAACAGCGCCCACTGGGCCGGCTCCGGTTGGGTAATTCTGGGCAAACACATCGAGCATCCGTCCTTCAGTTCGAACCACACCTCCACCAGCATGATCCGTCCCAACGGGTCAAGGATTTGCCAGGGGCGCGCTCCGTCCAGTACGCCCGCAACAGATACGCCCTTTCGCGGCGCGCGCTCCGCTGAAACTTCTCCCGGTCCCACTCCCAAGTAAAAGCCAGTCCCGCCACTGGCGCGGATCGGTCCGGCCCGAATGCTGCGGATCACTTTGCCTTGCCGCCTTTGCCCTCGGTCACGGCCCCCTCGGGGCTCACGCGCAGCGGCGGCAGTTTTTCCCCGTCCGCCAGCCCGCGCACTTCGTAAACCACGGCGGCGCTGCGGTCGCTAAAGGTGGAGAGTTTTTTGCACTCGAATGATTTGGCGCCCGGCTGGGCTTTGCCGGCGGCCTCGCGCACCGGGGCGGGCAGCGCGGCAAAAGCCAGGGCTTCCTTAGACTCCAGCAGGTTCCCTTCGGCATTGAGCTTCAGCTCGCGCTCCGTTTCCTTGGGGCCCCATTTGGCCGTGTAAATTTCCTGGCCGTCCTTGTTTTCCTTTTCCAGCTTGGAGAACTCGGTTTTCCCGGCCTGTTTTTCCAGCGCCATCCTCACCGGTGCGGGCAGTTCATTTGCCTCCACAGGCTGCTTTTTGCCTTTGGCTTTTTTGCCCGCATCAGCCGGGCCGGCGCCGTCCTTGGGCGCTTTGCCGCCCTTTTGGTCCGGGCCGCCTTTGGGGCCTTTGCCGCCCCCGGCCTTGCCATCGCTGACGGTGGCGGGCGCGGCGGCATATTGCTTTGCCTGGCTGACCAAAAAGACGATGTCTTCGCTGGTCGTCCAGCCTTCGGCATTGCTGGCCGAAACCTTCAAAGTGTGCTCGCCATCCTTCACGGTCGCCGAGTCCCACTTGCCGGTCCACAGGCCGTTCTTGTCCTGGCTCAGGGGCATCGGGGCGCCGCCGTCCACCACCGCTGTCACCTGCTTGATGGCGAAGGTGTCGAACACTTTCACGCGGAAGTTCAGCCAGCCGCTGACCAGGTCCTCCGGCCCGGTGGCCATCAATTTGCTGACGGGATTGCAGATCGCCACCACCGTGCGCTGCTTCAGCGGCACAAAATGCCACGCCGCCCGGCCTTCATCGAGGGTGACGATCGCATAGCCGCTAGGATCGCTGCCGCGCGGCTCCTTGATCGAGGTGGTGGTGATTTGCAGCCCCGCGCCGTCGTTGATGACAGTGTTGTTGTGCGTGTGCCCGGCCAGCACCAGCTTCACGCCGGCCTCCTTGACCAGGGCGTTGAGCTGATCCTGCGCCGCCTTTTCCTTCAGGCCGGTGAAGTTGTGGTGAATGAAAAGGAGGCCCCGGCGATTCTGCGCCTTGGCGGCGGCCAGCTCCTTGCGCGCCCACTCGATTTGCTCGCCGTCAACCGTCATCGAGTTCAGCCCCACCACCTGCCAGTTTTTACCGAGCGCAAAGGAATAGGTGGGCTCGCCCAGCACCTTGCGGTAATGCTCCAGCCCGCCGCCTTTGGCCTCGTGGTCGCCGGCGACATCGAACACCGGCCCTTGCAGGGTGTCCCGAACCTGCTTGTAGGCCTGGTATTCGGCCAGCGTCCCGTTGTGCGGCGTGTCACCCGCGATGTAGGTCAGCGCCGGGTGGATGGCCGCGTTCGCGAACGCGATGACCTGCTTGAACTCGGCCATGCTGTCCGGGCCGGTGACATGCAGGTCCGCCACCTTCAGCAGCACGATGGGGTCGGCGGCTTTCTCCAGAGCGGCCGGCGTGGCGGCGTGGGCCAGCCCCAAGCCCAGGCAGGCGATGACTCCTAAAGTTGATAACGTGGTCTTTGCCGTTTTTTCGTTATTTTTCATGTCCCCAGTGTGGCCTGACCCATATTATCGAAAGATTATCGGAATTATAATTTGTGCGTAACAGTTTAGCTGGCATTCCGAAGCGCCAGGAATCGGGGGTTCGCTGATCATCCAGGGCGAAACCAAAATCACGAGGTGTTGCGTTATAGTTGGGCCTGGGCGGCGGCGCGCCAGGGGCCGGTTGAAGCCATAGGCCGAGGCCGGCACGAATTCCAAACCGAACAGGTCTGACGGGGGCGCTTCCACGACCGGGTCAATCTGCTTGGGGCGGGCCCGGTTCCACGGGGGATGGGCAGCCGCCAAGGAGCGCAAAACGCGATAAAACCAAAGCGTTGCAGGAGATTGTTGGCCAAAGATTGTCGCCGCTGCTATGTTGGCGGCGCATGACAGGCGTTTGGATCCTGGGGTTTTGTTGGCTCAGCCTGGCCGCTTTGGCCGGCGCGCCGGAGCATTGGCCGGAGTTCCGCGGACCGCGCGGCGACGGCACCTCCGCGGCAAAGGGCCTGCCGGTGACCTGGAGCGAGACAAAAAACGTCAAATGGAAAACCGCCATTCACGGCAAGGCGTGGTCTTCGCCGGTGGTTTGGGGCCAACAAATCTGGCTTACCACCGCCAACGAGCAGGGCACGCGGCTCCACGCCGTTTGCGTCGAGGCCGACACTGGCAAGATCGTGCATGACCTCAAGCTCTTTGACGTGGAAACACCGCAGGCCATCCACAAGTTCAACAGCTACGCCTCCCCTACCCCGGCCATCGAGGAGGGCCGCATCTATGTTAACTTCGGCTCGCCCGGCACCGCCTGCCTGGACACCCGCACCGGCAAGGTTCTCTGGGAACGCCGCGATTTTGTATGCAACCATTACCGCGGCGCCGGCTCTTCGCCAATCCTGCACCAAAACCTGCTCATACTTCACTTCGATGGCAGCGACCGGCAATACGTCGCCGCGCTCGACAAGGGCACCGGCAAAACCGTCTGGCAGGTGAACCGCTCCATTGATTACCAGGATTTGAACGCGGAGGGAAAACCACAGATGGAAGGAGACTTGCGCAAGGCGTTTGCCACGCCGCAGGTCGCGGAAATCGCCGGCCGCCCCGTGCTCATCAGCCAGGGCGCCAAGGCGCAATACGGCTACGACCCGCTCACCGGCCGCGAATTCTGGCGCGTCGAAGAGCGCAGTTGCCATTCCGCCAGCGGCCGGCCCCTGCTCGGGCGCGGGATGGTCTATATGACCTGCGGCTTTTCCCGCGGCCTCTTGCTGGCGCTACGGCCGGACGCAAAGGACGCCGCCAAAACCCCCGAAGTCGCCTGGAAGGTTGCCCGCAGCATGCCGAACAAGCCCTCCCCGATCCTCGCCGGCGACCTGATCTTGGTGGTGGACGACGGCGGCCTGGCCAGTTGCCTTGATGCCGACACCGGCGCGGAACTCTGGCGGGAGCGCATTGGCGGCAATCATTCCGCCTCGCCTTTGCTCGCGGAGGGGCGCGTCTATTTCTTTAATGAAGAAGGCAAAACCACGGTGATCAAGGCTGGCCGCCAATTCGCCAAGCTCGCCGAAAACCAACTGGATGCCGGCTTTATGGCGTCCCCGGCCGTCAGTGGCAAAGCGCTGATTTTGCGCACCAAAACCCACCTTTACCGCGTCGAGGAGTAGCGGCGCGCAAAACCGGGCGCGGACGCTTGGCCACGGGCGGGAAGGCGGCAAGGCGGCTCTTGGCGTTAGGGAGGCGGGGCGGAGGCGGCTGGCTTTGGCGTGGGGGCGAAGTCTTGGAGATCAAGACGCCCCTCACTGACCCCCTGGCGGCGGCCAGTCGGGGTGTAAAAGGTGCTGGCAATTTTATAATCAAACCGGCGGCTTTCGATGATCGCCTTGATGCGGGTGGCCAACCGGAGGTTGCTTAGATGCACGGTCACTTTTTGAGTGCCGGTGGCTAGGCGCGGGACTTCCAGGGCCTGATTGTCCAGCCCCTGGCCGATGTAAAGCCCGTTCAGGTAAATTTTATGCGCGGCCCCTTCCAGGGCCAACGGCTCCGGCGTGTCATTGCTGATGCGCAGGGTGAATTCCGCGGTGGTTTCCAACACCGTGGCGCTGGTGAATTGAACATTGACGAGGTTGACTTCCGGCGCGGGGGTGGTGGCGCAACCGGCCAGGCCCAGGAGGACCAAGGTCAATGTTTGGCGGAAATTAAGGGGATATTTCATTTTCTCACCAGGGAATAGCGTTGCGCCCAATCGGGATTCGGTTCGGGGTAATCGAGGTTGTAATGCAGCCCGCGGCTCTCGGGACGCTGGAGCGCGCAGGCGATGATCAGTTCGGCGACCGTCGCAATATTGCGCAGCTCGAGCAGGTCGGCGGTGACGTTGAAATCCCAGTAATACTCATGGATTTCCTGCTGCAAATTGCGGATGCGCGACTGGGCGCGTCGCAGGCGTTTGTTGGTGCGCACGATGCCGACGTAATCCCACATGATGCGACGGATTTCCTCCCAGTTGTGGGACACGACCACGATTTCGTCGGCGTTGGTGGCGTTGCCGCTGTGCCAGGGGGGAATGGTGATTTGAACGGGGGGCGGAGGCTGCGCCAGCGCTTTTTCGGCGGCGCGGTGGGAACAAACCAGGGCTTCCAGCAGGGAATTGCTGGCCAGGCGGTTGGCGCCATGCAGGCCGGTGCAGGCCACTTCGCCCACGGCAAACAGCCCGGCGATTTCGGTTTCGCCATCCAGGTTGGTGACCACGCCGCCGCATTGGTAATGCGCCGCCGGCACCACGGGCATCGGCTCCTTGGTCATGTCCACGCCGTATTTCAACAGCGTCTCGTAAATGTTGGGAAAACGGTTCATCACGAACCGGGCGGAAAGGTGGGAAATGTCGAGGAACACGCAGTCCGCGCCGCTGCGCTTCATCTCGCTGTCAATGGCGCGGGCTACAATGTCGCGCGGGGCCAGCGATTTCATCGGATGCACCGCGTCCATGAACTCGACGCCCGCGGCGGATTTGAGCACCGCGCCTTCGCCGCGAACGGCCTCGCTGATGAGAAACGATTTGGCTTTGGGGTGGTACAAGCAAGTGGGATGGAACTGCACGAACTCCATGTTGGCAATCGGCGCTCCGGCGCGGTAAGCCATCGCCACGCCGTCGCCGGTGGCGATGTCGGGGTTGGTCGTATAGAGGTAAACCTTGCCGCACCCGCCGGTGGCCAGCACCACCACCGGCGCCTCGAAGGTCACCACTTGCCCGGTTTGCTTGTTCAACACGTAAGCGCCGACGCAACGATTGGGGCCGGACTGCCCCAGCTTTTGGGTGGTGATCAGGTCAATGCCGAAGTGGTTTTCCAGAATGGTGATGTTGGGGCGCAGCGCCGCGGCCGCCAGCAGCGCCCGCTCCACCTCCCGCCCGGTCATGTCTTTGGCGTGCAGGATGCGCCGGCGGGTGTGGCCGCCTTCGCGGCCCAAATCCAGTTCCGCGCTCCCGCTTCCTTCAGGGCTTTCCCGCTCGGTGAATTTCATCCCGAACTCGATCAATTCCGCGATGCGCGCCGGGCCTTCCTCAACGATGGTCCGCACCGCCGCCTCCTTGCACAGACCCGCGCCGGCTTTGAGGGTGTCGGCCACGTGCATCTCAAACGAGTCATCCTTGCCCATGACCGAGGCGATGCCGCCTTGAGCGTAATTGGTGTTCGATTCGGCGCTGTTTTTCTTGGTGACCACCGCCACCCGGCCATGCCGCGCCGCTTTCAAGGCGTAGAATAGGCCGGCAATCCCGCTGCCCAGCACCAAAAAGTCAAAACGCTGCGTGTTCGACATATCGGCACCCAGCTTATCACGCCTTTTTCGGCGCGTCATGCTTTATCCACCGGCGCAGAAGCCGCCGCCGGCGGGGCGCGAAAAACCTCCTTCCCCCGCTCGACAGGCGGGATATTATCGGGTAAAAAGTTAACGTGTATTTGGAACATTACGGTCTGAAAGAGCCGCCGTTCGACATCACGCCGAACCCGCGATTTCTCTTTTTCAGCGCCAAGCACCGGGAGGCCTTCAACCACTTATTGTATGGCATCCGGGAGCGCAAAGGCTTTGTGCAACTGACCGGCGAGGTTGGGGCCGGCAAGACGACCGTCTGCCGGGCCATGCTGGAAAAGCTGGGCGACCACTACGCCACCGCGCTGATCCTGAATCCGGTGCTGGACGCCGACCATCTCATCAAGGCGATTGCCATGGAGTTCGGGCTGAATGTCAAGGGCCTCGACCGCCTGGACACGCTGGCGGCTTTTAATCATTTTCTCCTCGAACAGGTCGAAAAAGGCCGGGATGCGGTGCTCATCATTGATGAAGCCCAGGACCTGACCAACGAGTTGTTGGAACAAATTCGCCTCCTTTCCAACCTGGAAACCGACGAGCGCAAACTGCTGCAAATCGTTCTCATGGGGCAGCCGGAACTGCGCGACCGCCTGAATGACCATAGCCTGCGCCAACTGCGTCAGCGCATCACGGTGCGCTATCATCTCAAGCCGCTGACCCGTTTTGAGATCGGGCAATATGTCCAACACCGCCTGCAAGTGTCGGGCGCCAACGGCGCGCCGTATTTCACCGCCGGCGCGCTTTGGCGAATTCACCGCTACACCCGCGGCGTTCCCCGCCTTATCAATGCGGTTTGCGACAAGTGCCTGCTGGCCGGCTATGTAAAGCAGCAAGACAGCATTGATTATGGCGTCGTTGGCCTCGCCATTCGCGAATTGGAAGGGGACATTGATTCATGAGCCTCATCAATGATGCCTTGAAGCGCGCCAGCCAGGCCGAAAAAGCCCGGGCCGCCCGGCCCCCGCTGGCCGGCACCCTGCAAACCGTCGCCGCACCGCGCCATGCCGCGCCCCTCACCTCCCTCCTGGCGCCGCTGCTTCTGCTGGGGCTTTTGGCGGGGGCGGGTGTTTTCTTCTGGCTCTGGTATCGCGACCACCAGACGCCCGGGCCGATGGCCCGTCATAACCTCGCCAATCCGCCAAAAGTTGTCACACCGCCCATCACACCCCACCCCCCTCCGCCCATTACACCTCCCGCCAGCAACGCCATCAAGCCGCCGCCAGTCGCGCCTCCCATCCAAATCACCACGCCAGCGCCCGTCGTTCCCCCGCCGGTCCGCACCAATCCGACGCCCAGCGCGACATCCCCCGCGTTGCCGAATTCCAATAAGATCGCCAAAATCCCCGTCCCTCCGCCACCCGCGCCCCCCACGTCCACCAATGCCTTGGTGGTGACTCCCGCGCCGCCGGTCACTCCGCCACCCGTGGCGCCTGTGCTGCCGCCGGCCACCTCTCCACCGGTGCAAGTCGCGGTCCTTGCCGTGCCGCCAGCGCCAGCTACCAATCGCGCGCCCCCTGCGGCACCCCCTCCGCCCGCCCTGCCGCCGCCCGCCCCGGTGGTTTTTCCGCCGCTGCAGTTGCAAGGAATTTTTTATCGTCCTTCCAACCCCTCCACACTCATCAATGGCCGCACCTTTTTCGTGGGCGATTACATTGGCGACGTGAAGATAGTGACTATTGACAAAAGCAGTGTGGTGGTGGAACTGGAGGGCGCCCGCAAGACCCTGCGCCTGCAGTAAAAATCCTTGCCGATGCGTTCCGACCCCAACCGCGGCCGCCACCTCGGCCTTGGCAGGCAAGGCTCACCTGCTTGCAGGGTAGCAGGCCGTCTTCTTGTCGCCGTTTCTTTTCAATGGCCGCGGTCAACCTTATCGCGCTAAAATGCCGCCGATGACCGGCCTGAAGGAGAAATTGACGCGCAATCTCACGGCCAGGAAGCTGTTGGCCCCTGGCGCGACATTGGTGGCGGCCATATCCGGCGGCGCCGACTCGATGGTGTTATTGCATTTGCTGCACGATCTGTCGGCGAAGTTCCACTGGCGCCTGGTGGTGGCCCATTTTAATCACTGTCTGCGGGGCCGGGCTGGCGATCAAGACGCCAGGTTCGTCGAGAAAACAGCCCGTCAGATGGGCCTGGTTTTTGCGACCGAAGCCGCCAACGTGGCCGCCGAGGCCGCCAGGGCGTCCGTTTCCATCGAGATGGCCGCCCGCCGCCTGCGGCATGAGTTTTTGGCCCGTGTCGCCCTCCACCATAAAGCCCGGGTGGCGGTCCTGGCCCATCACGCGGACGACCAGGTGGAGCTTTTTTTTCTTCGGCTGCTGCGCGGAGCCGGCAGCGATGGCCTGGCCGGCATGAAATGGTCCAGCCCTTCCCCGGCGAATCCCAAGGTAAAGCTGGCGCGTCCATTGCTCAATGTTCGCCGCGCGGAAATCCTCGCTTACGCCGAGGAAAACCGCGTGCCGTACCGCCACGACGCCAGCAATTTTTCGGACGAACCTCTGCGGAACCGGATTCGGCTGAAGTTGTTGCCCCTTTTGGCGAAGTGGCAGCCCGGTTTCGACCGCACCTTGCCCCGGGTGATGGAAATCATCGGCGAGGAATCCGCTTTTTTGGAAGCGTCCGCTCGGGCGTGGCTAAAACGGGGAAAACCGCCTTTCCGGCGGTTGCCGTTGGCGCTGCAAAGACGCTGCCTGGTGCTGCAATTGCGGGATTTGGGGGCGGAACCGAAGTTTGAAATCATTGAGCATTTGCGGCAAAAGCCAGGGGTGCCATGGTCGGGCGATGCGAAAACGGTATTGGTTGCCAATCGCCAAGGCGTGGTGGCCCGGCGGCGGGTCGCCGACCTGGCCTTCCAGCCAGACGAGCTGCCGGTGGACCTGACGGAACCGGAAGGGAAAATAGATTTTGGCGATTGTCATCTCTCCTGGCGGGTGGAGCCGCGTCCGCGGCGTTTGGCCGGGGGGTCTTCCGCCGCTGGCGGGGTGGAATACTTTGACGCTCGCAAAATCGGCGCGCGCCTGACCTTGCGCCATTGGCGGGCGGGCGACCGATTCCACCCGATAGGCGCGCCCGCGCCGCTGAAATTGCAGGATTTTTTTACCAACCAAAAAGTTCCGCGCGCGCAACGCCGGCGCCTGGTGGTTGCCGAGGCCGGGGATGGCCGCCTTTTTTGGGTCGAAGGCCGGCGAATTTCGGAATGTTTCAAGCTCGACAAAACGAGTCAATTTGCGCTTAGATGGCAATGGCGACGCCGGAGGATGCCCGATTGCGATTGAGCGTCGGTCATGTTAGGTTGGAGGTGTCCGAAGGAATTGCATGTTTAACGACGACAAAAAGAGCGATAATAACGACAACGACCGCAAGAATGGCGACCTGAAGCTGTCCTCGAAGACGTGGTTGGTGTGGATTGCCATTCTGGCGACGATCCCGTTGTTGATGATGTTCAAGGAGCGTGCCGACACCGGCGAGCGTCCTTTGAAATACACCGAATTCGTCCAATTGGTGGAAAGCAACCTAGTGATTTCCGGCACGATTCTTTTCAATCCGCAATCGCCCGATTTGCGGGAAATTACCGGCAAATACTACGTTACCGACGAGAAAGGCAACAAAAAGTTCAAGGACGGACGTCCGGTGGAAATGCCGTTCAAGATCAAAACCGTGCTGCCGGACAAGCTGCGCGACAAACTGTTGGAAAGCGGCAAATTTGAGAGCAAGGAGCCCAACACCTTGCTCACGCAATTGCTGATCGGCATTCTGCCCATCCTCCTGATTGTGCTGATCATTTATTTCTTCCTGATCCGCCAACTCCGGATGGCCGGACGCGGCGCGCTTAGCTTCGGCAAGAGCAAGGCCCGGTTGCTGAACAAGGAGAAAAACAAGCTAACCTTCAAAGATGTGGCCGGGGTGGATGAAGCCAAGGAGGAGGTTTCCGAACTGGTCGAGTTCCTCAAGGACCCAAAGAAATTCCAGAAACTGGGGGGGCGCATTCCCAAGGGCATCCTGATGATCGGCGCGCCCGGCACCGGCAAAACCCTGCTCGCCAAAGCCATCGCCGGCGAGGCCGACGCCGCGTTCTTCAGCATCAGCGGCTCCGACTTCGTCGAGATGTTCGTCGGGGTTGGCGCCAGCCGCGTTCGCGACATGTTCGAGCAAGCCCGCAAAAACACCCCTTGCCTGGTGTTCATTGACGAAATAGACGCGGTGGGCCGCAGCCGCGGCCACGGCTTGGGCGGCGGCAACGATGAACGGGAGCAGACCCTGAACGCCCTGCTGGTCGAGATGGACGGCTTCGACACCACCGAGGGCATTATCATCATCGCCGCGACCAACCGACCGGACGTGCTGGATCCCGCGCTGCTGCGGCCGGGGCGTTTTGACCGCCAGATCACGGTCAACTTGCCGGATGTGCGCGGTCGGGAGGCCATTCTCAAGGTCCACGCCAAAAATGTGAAACTGGATCCGTCGGTGGACTTGGCGGTTATCGCGCGCGGCACCCCGGGCTATTCCGGAGCGGAATTGGCCAACCTGCTGAACGAGGCCGCCCTGCTGGCGGCGCGGGCCAATAAGAAAGCCATTACGATGACCGAGCTTGAGGAAGCCCGCGTCAAGGTGCGCTGGGGCCGCGAGCGGCGCAGCATGGCCATGAGCGAGGAGGAGAAGAAGCACACCGCCTGGCACGAGGCCGGGCACGCGCTGGTCAACGTCCTGCTGCCCAACACCCACCCGCTGCACAAGGTGACCATCATCCCGCGCGGCCAGGCGCTTGGCGCCACCATGTCGCTGCCCAAGGAGGATGTTTGGAGCCGGCGCAAAAAGGAAATGCTGGCCATGATCACCGTCATCATGGCCGGGCGCATTGCCGAGGAAATGGTTTCCGGCGACATCTCCACCGGCGCCGCCAACGACATCCAACAGGCCACCGCCATGGCCCGGGCGATGGTTTGCCAGTTCGGCATGAGCGACAAAATGGGCATGGTGCAATACGGCGAGGACGACGGCTATGTCTTCCTGGGCCGGGACATGGCCCGGCGCAAGGATTACAGCGAGGACACCGCCCGCGAGATTGACGCCGAAGTCAAGCGCATCATTGACGACTGCTACCGGCACGCCACCGAGTTGATCAACGCCCACCGCGACAAACTCGAATTGATTGCGCGCGCCTTGCTGGAATACGAAACCTTGGATGGCTCGCAGGTCGAGGAAATCATCAAGACCGGACGTTTCACCCCGTCCGACCCGCAGACCAAGGTCGCTCCGCCCGCGGGCGCGCCGGCGGCCACGCCTTTGACCGAGACGCCTCCGCACAAACCGCCCGTGCTGCCGGGACTCGGCTCGCCGGCCCCCGCTCCCGCTTGAGTTCGCGCCGTCATGCCGGGTGGCGGCGCTTGAGCGGTTGTCTGCTGCTGGCCGCCGCCGTTGGGCCGACCGCTGCGGCGACCAACTTGCCCGGCTTGGCTTGGGGCGATTATCCCCCGAACCTGCCGGTGTTTTTTCTGGAAGCTCAAGGCCCCTTGTCGCGCGAGCAGAAAACCCCCGGCCAGGTCCGCTGCCTCCCGCCCCAGCCGCAAGCCGGCGCTGACACCAACCTGCCGGCGGTGGTGCGCATCCATGGCGCGACCTCGTCCGGCTACCCCAAGAAATCCTTCGCCCTCACCCTGGATAATCCCGCCGGGTGGATGGGCCTGCCGCCGCGCCGCCACTGGGTGCTCAACGCCGCCTACATAGACCGTTCGCTCATGCGCCACAAGCTGGCTTATGACCTTTTTCGTTCCCTCGCCGCTCCGCAAACGCCGCGCCACGCCGCCGGCAGCCGCTTTGTCGAAGTTTATTTCAATGGCGGCTATCATGGCGTGCATTTGTTGATGGAACGGGTGGACGGCCAGTTGCTGGGACTGCGGCCGTTCAACAGCAACGAACTTCATCATGCCTGCCTCTACAAAGCCGTGGATCATGCGGCGGACTTTGGCCGCGCCGGCAACGCCGGCTTTGAGCAGCGGGAGCCGGAACCGGAACGACTCGCCTATTGGCCGCCGTTGCAGGAACTCACCCGTTTTGTCAGTTCCGCGCCCCGGGAAAAATTTTTCGACCCGCAGGCCGGCGTCGAATCCCTTTTGGACCTCGACAACGCCATTGATTTTCACTTGTTGGTGCTGGTGACCGGCAACCGCGATGGCATCACCAAGAATTACCTCGTGGCCCGCGACGCCCCCGCTTCCGACACGGCTCCCCGACCGCGCTTTTTCTTCGTGCCCTGGGATTACGACGGCACCTTCGGGCGCGACTGGAATGCCAGCCGCGTCGGGGTCGAATTCTGGCTCACCAACCATCTCTTTGAGCGTCTGCGCCAAAATCCCGAATACCGCGCCCGGTTTGCCGCCCGCTGGCGACACTGCCGCGACGGCCCGTTTTCCGCCAAAAGCATACAGGGGATGATGGAGGCCAACGCGCGCACTTTGGGGGAGGCCGCCGGGCGAAATTTCCAGCGGTGGCCCCTCAACCGCGGGCCGTATCCAGACCGGCTGACCTTCGAGGAGGACTTGGCGCAAATGCGGACCTGGATCGAGGCCCGGCTGCAATGGCTGGACCGCGAAATTGAACGCTGGGCAAAAAGATAAAAAGCGAGCCAGCGGGAATTTTGCCAACCGCAAGAGCGTGGTGGTGCCGGTTGGGGAATTCCTGGCGGTGGAAAACAAGCCTGCGGGGGATGCCAAAGCGCAGGGTATAGCGGACAGCGAAAAGAATAGCCAAGCCTGAGCCGCCTGTTTATTTTGACGCCATGATGACGCTGACGGATAGGGTGGAGATGGAATCAATGCCCGTGAAGGGTCGGGATTTTCCGGTTTCGCCTATGGAAATCATGGGCAAGCGCATCCCGTCGCCAGCAATAGCCAAATCCTGATCGGCATGGCCACTAAAACCACCGCTCTGGTCAAGTCGTCGCAGCCGCTTTTGGCCGATGTTCGGGAACTCATCCTTTCCGCGCGCCAGCAAGTGGCGCAGGCGGTTAACGCCAGCCTGGCCTTGTTACACTGGGAAGTCGGGCACCGCATCCATAAGCACATCCTCAAGGAAAAGCGGGCCGAGTATGGCGCCCAAGTTGTCACCGCTTTGGGACAACATCTGGAACGTGAATTTGGGCGCGGCTTCAGCCCCAAAAACCTGCACCGCATGGTCCAGTTTGCCCAGGTATTTTCAGACCGGAAGATTGTCGTATCGCTGATACGACAATTGAGCTGGACGCATTTCCTTTGCCTTATTCCCATTGAGGACCATCTCAAGCGGGACTTTTACGCGGAGATGTGCCGCATTGAAAACTGGAACACCCGCACCCTTCGCAAGAAAATCGGCGGCATGTTGTTTGAGCGAACGGCCTTGTCCCGCAAGCCGGCTGCACTGGTGGCAAAGGAACTGAAGCAGCTTCGCGACGAGGACAAGCTCACCCCCGACCTGGTTTTCCGCGACCCCTACTTCCTCGATTTCCTTAACCTCAAAGACCGGTTTATTGAGAAGGACATCGAGGACGCCATCATGCGCGAGATGGAGCGATTCATTTTGGAGCTCGGGGTGGGGTTCACTTTTGTGGCCCGCCAAAAGCGGATTTCTGTGGACGAGGATGACCATTACCTCGACCTGCTGTTTTTCCACCGGCGTTTGCGGCGTCTGGTTGCCATTGACCTAAAGCTGCGCGATTTTCAACCGGGCGACAAAGGCCAAATGGAGCTTTACCTCCGCTGGCTGGACAAATACGAACGCCAGGCAAACGAAGAATCGCCTATCGGACTCATCCTGTGCGCCGGCCAGAAACACGAGACGGTGGAGTTACTCGATCTGGAAAAAAGCGGCATTCGTGTCGCTTCTTATTGGACTGAAGTCCTGCCCAAGGCGGAACTTGAGCGCAAGCTTCACGAGGCTGTGTGCCTGGCTCGTGCCCGGTTTCAGCAAGAAATGGCCGGTTCCGCTCCAAAACCAGGCGCGCCCTGAGTTACGTGGGAGAATGATGTAACCAAGAGAAAAGCTCCAGTGATCCCGTCGTCGTCTTCGTCTCTGGCCCGCGACGGCCCGTTTTCCGCCAAAAGCATACAGAGGATGATATGGACGCCAACACGCGAACTCTAGGGGAGGCCGCCGGGCGAAATTTCCAGCGGTGGCCCCTCAACCGCGGGTCTTATCTGGACCGGCTGACCTTCGAGGAGGACCTGGCGCAAATGCGGACCTGGATCGAGGCCCGGCTGCAATGGCTGGACCGCGAAATTGAACGCTGGGCAAAAAGATAAAAAGCGAGCCCTCGGGCCGTGCGCCAACCGCAAGAGCGTGGTGCCGGTGGTGAAATTCCCGGTGCCATCAGGCATGCGGACGGCGAGCCAGAGGCCGCCTTGGACTAGTCAATACAGATTCCTCCACGTTTTCAGTGGAATGCGGTCACCAACCCCGTCGGGGCGGCATGTTTGTAGAACCGCCCGGAAACAGAAAAGTTGAGGAATACGATGTCAACCGCTGGAATCGTTGGATTTTGTTGATTATTAAGGAGTTATAATTGGAGCCAGCGGTCGGGATCGAACCGACGACCAGCGGTTTACAAAACCGCTGCTCTGCCGCTGAGCTACGCTGGCTGCTCCGTTAATACGGCTCGCACGATCACCATAGTCCACCGGCGCCGCGGACGGCAAGCTCTTTTGGCTTTTTCTGGCGCGCTGAAGGGCTTATGGTCATCCCCATGAATTCGGTGGCCTTGATTACAGGCGCCTCGCGCGGCATCGGACGGGGGATTGCCTTGGAATTGGCAAGCCTTGGCTGGGACGTGGTGGTGAATTATGCCGGCAATCAGCAGGCGGCCGAAGCAACCGCGGCTGATTGCGTGGCCCAGGCCAAAGCTGCGGGACGCCAAATTCGCGCCGAGGTTTGCCAGGCGGACATCTCACTGGCCGCCGACCGGCAGCGCCTGGTGGATTTTACCAAGAGATCGTTCCACCGCCTGGACTTACTCGTCAATAACGCCGGAGTGGCTCCCAACATCCGCGCCGATATCCTCGAGGCGGGAGAGGAAAGTTTCGATCGTCTCCTCAGCATCAATGTGAAGGGCCCCTATTTTCTGACGCAACAGGTCGCGCGCTGGATGATTGAACAGGTCCGCGGCGATGATTCCGGCCGCCGCAGCCCCAAGATCATAACGGTTAGTTCCATCAGCGCCTACACCGCCTCGGTCAACCGCGGCGATTACTGCGTGGCCAAGGCGGCCCTCTCCATGATAACCCCGCTTTATGCGGCGCGGCTGGCGGAATTTGGCATCCGCGTCTATGAAATCCGACCCGGCGTCATTGCCACGGACATGACCGGCCCGGTCAAGGCGAAATACGATCAGTTGATCGCCGAGGGCCTGACGCCCATCAAAAGATGGGGACAGCCATCCGACATCGGGAAAGCGGTGGCGGCCATCGCCCTGGATTTGCTGCCGTTCAGCACCGGCGAGGTTATCAACGTGGACGGCGGCTTTCATCTGCGGCGTCTGTAACCCGCAACTTCACCCTGCTGCTATGGCCTTGAAAATTGACCATGAACTTACTCCGGCGCGGCTGCGGCCCCGCTTGAACCATTTTTTTGAACTGTCGGCGCAAAAAATCCGGCGCTTGGAAAAGACATGGAATCCGGCGCGCGGCACGCCGGTGTTCACCGTCCAAGGCCGCTATACGACCCGTGGCTGGACCGAGTGGACCCAGGGTTTCCAATATGGCTCGGCGCTGCTACAATTCGAAGCCACGGACGAGAAGGCTTTTTACTTGCTGGGCCGCCGGCATACCGTTGAACGCATGGCCTCGCACGTCTCGCATACCGGGGTGCATGATCACGGTTTCAACAATATCTCCACTTACGGCAACCTGTATCGCCTGATGGCCGAGGGAAAAATTGTCGAGCAAACCGGCTTCGGGCATTTTCTGGAAATGGCTTTGAAGGTTTCCGGCGCGGTCCAGGCGGCGCGCTGGACCCCGACCGCCGACGGCGGGGGGTTTATTCATTCATTTAACGGCCCGCATTCGCTGTTTGTGGACACCCTGCGCAGCCTGCGGATATTGGCGGTGGCCCATTGCCTGGGGCATTGCCTGATGGGCGAACAGGACCGGCGGATTTCGTTGTTGGAACGGCTGGTGCAACACGCCGACGCCACGGCCCGCCACAATGTTTTTCATGGCCGGGGGCGCGACGCCTATGATGTGCGCGGACGCACCGCACACGAATGCCTGTTCAATGTCCGCAACGGGGTTTATCGGTGCCCCAGCTCCCAGCAAGGTTATTCCCCGTTCAGCACCTGGACGCGCGGCCTGGCTTGGGCGCTCTGCGGTTTTGCCGAGCAGTTGGAATTTTTGCAAATTTTAACGAATGACGAACTAAAGCCTTTCGGCGGCCGCCGCGGGGTGGAAAAACGCTGGCTGGAGTCGGCGGTGGACACGGCGGATTTTTATCTCGCCAACACTTGCCGCGACGGGATCCCGATGTGGGATACCGGCGCGCCCAATTTGCATCGGCTGGGCGACTATCAAAACCGCGAGGCCAATCCCTATAATGACTGGGAGCCGGTGGACAGTTCGGCCGCCGCCATCGCCGCGCAGGGGCTGATCCGGCTGGGAAATTTCCTGCGCGCGCGGGGCCAAAAGCCTGAAGGCACACGCTATCGCCAAGCCGGCTTGACGGTGGCGCGGACGCTGTTGGCCGAGCCTTACCTCTCCACTGACACGCGGCATCAGGGCCTGATCTTGCATTCGGTCTATCACCGGCCCAACGGCTGGGACTACATCCCGCCCCGGCGCAAAATTCCGTGCGGGGAAAGCTCGATGTGGGGGGACTACCACGCCCGCGAGCTGGCGGTGCTGCTGCTGCGGGAGGCGCGGGGCGAAAGCGAGCACCGCTTTTTCAACGGGCTGCGCCGCTAGGGTTTAGCGGCGGGCCAGCCGGCCCGAAGCTGTTTCATCAGGCTGGCCACCAGCTCGCGATGGGCGGGGAGGCCGGCCACGTTGACGTTCTCCTGCGGATCGTTTTGGTGGTCGTATAGTTCCACGGCGTCCACCTTTTGCTTGTCCTGCCGGTCCAGCCAAGCGGTGAAGCGATAGCGATCGGTCCGCATGCTGTAGCCCATGAGCTGTCGGCCGCCCGCGGAGCGCGGGTATTGGCTGAAGGCGGCGGTTTTCCAAGGGCGCTTAGGATTCTCCAAAAGCGGCGCGAAACTGGTGCCCTCGAGATGGTTCGGCAACGGCAGCCCGGCCAGGTCGGCCAAGGTGGGGTAAATGTCCACAAACTCAACCAGCGCGTCGGTGCTTTGGCCGGCGGTTTTTTGGCCGGGCACGGACAAAACCAAGGGCGCGTTGGCGTCATTTTCCACACAGCTGTGTTTGCACCAGGCGTCGTGCTCGCCGAGTTTCCAGCCGTGGTCGCCCCAGAGGATGACGATGGTGTTGCCGGCCAGCCCCAGCCGGTTCAGTTCGTCCAGCACCTTGCCCACCTGCGCGTCCATGTAACTGGTGGCCGCGTAATAGCCGTGCTTGAGCTGGCGCGCCAAATCGTCAGGGATGTGCCCGTTGGGGATGCGGTCATAAGCCCGCATCTCGCCGCCGTCCAGCACGGCGTAGTCCGGCGCGTCCTTGGGGCGAAAAGGATTGGGCGCGAGCTTGATTTGGGACGGGTCGTAGAGGTCCCAGTATTTCTTGGGCGCGACAAACGGCAGGTGCGGCCGGATGAATCCCACCGCCAGGAAAAACGGCTGTTGCCTCGCCTTGATCTCGCGCAGCGCCGTTACGGCCATGTCGGCCAGGACGCCGTCGTGGAAGGTGGCGTCCGGCACGTCGGACGATTCAAACGCCGGGCCGCGCGCGCTGCGGGAGAGGGCTTTGCCTTTTTTGCCGGCGGCCTTGGCGACCTCAAGTTTCTTTTGGGCAATCGCCCGGCTTTCCGGCAGGCCATAGCTCTCCGCCTTGGGATTTTTCCATGGCACGGACCAAGTCTCGGGATCGTCGAAGCCGCCGTGATATATTTTCCCCATGCCTTGCACAAAATAGCCGTTGTTTTTGAAGTGCTGGCCGAGGGTGATGACCTTGGGCAGGGCGGCGCGGAAATGGGTTTCCAGATCCCAGACTTTGGTGGTGTCCGGCCGCGTGCCGGTCATCAGACTCGAACGCGACGGCGAGCAGACCGCCTGCTGGCAATACGCCCGGCGAAACACCATGCCGGCCGCCGCGATGCGGTCAATATTCGGGCTGTGAATGTATTTCTGCCCGTAGCAGCCCAGCTCGGCCCGCAGGTCGTCCACGGCAAAGAAAAGGATATTGGGACGGCCCGCCGGCGCGGGAGCGCCAAGGCAGGAACCCATTGCGGCCATGATCGCCAAGCCTGCCAGCATGGCGCCCAGTCCCAAGGAAGCTGCGTTTCGTTTCATGCGCCCAGTATGGACGAAATTTGTCATCATGGCAATGCGGCAATGAGTGCGTTGGCGGGCAGACCTTCATGATGAGTGCTTGGCATAAACGACAGGCGCCCCCTCACCCTGCCCTCTCCCCCACGGGGGAGAGGGAGAACGTCGCCCACGGTGACAAATTGTGTATTGCCTCCCGGAGACCATACCGTAATGAAGTGTGAATCCCAAGCGATCCAGGCAATTCCATCAGCGGATTAGCAGGCGGATGAACAACGCTCTGCCGGATTGCCATCTCCCGTTGAATACCACCGACTCACGCTCGTTGCTCTCGGGCACGACTGCGGGCGGGTCCAGGTATCCCAGCCACGGCTCCCAATGCGCCAAATCACTGGAGACCTGCAGCTCATAGACAAAACCGGCCTGGCGATGACGCCGGAAGGCAAACTGCACGCTTTTGGCGCCTGGGCCGAGGGTGACCTGAGCTTGGAGCTGCGGCTTGGATTGGGCGTCGAAAGGATTGCTGCCGAGCGCAATTTCCAAGGCATTCGGGTGACCGTCGCCGTCGGCGTCGCCATCGCCATGCAACGCGGCCAGGCTGTTGGTTTGCGCCATCTCCCATGCGTCGGGCAAGCGGTCCCCATCGGTGTCCAGGCTGGCGGGCGGCTGGACGGTGGTGACTAGCAGTTGCAGACGCTCATCGGCCACCGTATTGGTGTCGTCCGCCGAAGAGAAGGCCACGCCGGCGAAACTGCGGCTGGTCATGCGCACCCGAAAACCGTGATTGCTGGCGCTGCCGCTCAGAAATTGGCCGACGATGGCCGTGACCCGTCCGGTTGGATCAAAACCAAGGTCGTTCGTGCCGGGCAGCCCGGGTGTGCCGCTGTAAAAACCCTGGGCTGTCGCGTTCGTGCCGAAATCCTGGTTGTGACCAAACAGGAAAGCATCCGCCACCGGAGTTTGGTCGAACAGCGGGAATTTACCGGTGTTGGTTCCCCAAGGCTGTAGCACGCGAGCGAGTTCCAGCGCCGACGAATAACCGCTGCCGGTGTTGGAATTGAGCTTGTGTTTTTGATGCACCCGCAGGCGCGCTTCGACCAAGTTGCCGGTCACCTTGGACAGGTCGAATTGGAAAAACAATTGGGTGCGGTATTCCATGAAAGTGCCGGTGGTCTGCCGCTCCCGCACAAACAACGCGCCGGCCTCCGGCCAGCCATTGGTGCCGAGCGGCTGGGGGGCGTTGGTGGTGCCGTTGACCCCTACGGCCTGAACCATGACTGGGGACAAGATAACCTGCACCGGAGGCGGCGGCAGCGGGCGGCTGGCGGGATTGCGCGGATTGGAAAAGGCCAGCAACTCGGCGCCGTCGTTGACTCCATCCCCGTCGGTATCAGCCAGGAGTGGGTCGGTGCCGTGAATCAGCACTTCGTCGCCGTCGCTCAAGCCGTCGCCGTCGGTATCGGCATTGCCGGGCAAGGTATGGGAAATGCGCACTTCGTAGGCGTCCGGCAAACCGTCGCCATCCGCATCGGCCAACAGCGGATTCGAGCCGTTTTGAAATTCCTCGAGGTTCGTCAGTCCGTCCCCGTCGGCGTCCAGCACCGCGTCCGCCGGATCCTCCGGGTTGAGGCCGTAACGGTTCTCAAAGGCGTTGGGCATGCCGTCGAGGTCGTTGTCGGGCGGCGGCACCCCGCTGGTGGGAGTGCTTCGATAAAGGGCCAGCCGTGCTTGCAGATCGGCCAGTTTGTTGGTGGCGGTAGCTTGGAGATTGGTGTTTTCGCCAAGGTCAGTCGGCAGGTGAAAAAGCTGCTTAGGCGAGCCGCCAATGACGCCATAGGCGTTGGTGATGTTTTTGTTCGAAGCATCGTAGGAAGTGGCGTTGCCGCCGCCGCCGGTGCCGTCAATCAGCTTCCAGCCGTCAAGGGTTTTCAGCGCGAGTTGATTGTCAATCGAGGCGACGAGAATCGAATCACGACGCGCTGCCGGCTTGCCTTGGTTGCGAAGAATGTTCAGGAAGCTTTCCGAGTCGGGGGCGTCATTGGGCCCCAGGTCAACCCCCAGAATGGCGGCCACGGTGGCGAAGATGTCGCCCTGCCAAACCAGTTCATGGGTGATACGGCCCGGGGCAATGCGACCAGGCCAGCGAACCACGAAGGGCACGCGGGTGCCGCCCTCCCAACTGTCGCGCTTGACCCCGCGAAACGGGCCGTTGGAGTCGTGGCCAAAGGTGCGGCTGCTGGTGTAGGCATGGGTTTCCGGCCCGTTGTCGGAGGTCAGAATAATGAGGGTATTGGTCAGGGAAGGCTGGCTGTCAATGGCGGCGATCACGCGCCCTATCCAATGGTCGGTTTCGTGGACGAAATCGCCATAAGTGTAGCCGACCGACCCTTGGAAGGCCGGCGTGGGCAGGTGAGGAGCGTGCGGCGAATAAAGGGAGACGTAGGCGAAGAACGGCTGCGGATTGGTGCCGCGGCTGTTCAGAAAAGCGACCGCTTCGTCAATCATGTCGGGGGAGAACTGAATCTGGGCGATGTTGGTGTCGCCGACGCCGTCCGGGCTTTCGGCGGCGAGATCGGTTCGCCAGGTCCAGGGATGGGTGCCCGGCGCCGGCACGGACCCGTTGAAAAGCACCTTGTCGTCCCGCATATAGGCGAACGGCGGGCGGTTGACGGTATCCGCCGCGCCAAAGAACGAATGAAAGCCGCGATGCACGGCATGCTGCTCGACTCGGTGGAGGTCAATTTGGGAGGCATTGTTGATGGTGGTCTGGTTGCCAATGAAAGGATTGCCATTCCGGTCATAGTACTGCGCGCCAAGGTGCCACTTGCCGAAGGCGGCGGTGCGGTAGCCCTGGTTTTGCAGGAACTGCCCAAGGGTGAGTTCGCCCTGGCGGATGATGGGGTTGCCATAAAGTCCGACGATGCCGGAGGGCAGCACGCCATCCCCGGCCAGTCGCCAACTGTACCGGCCGGTGAGAATCCCGTAGCGGCTGGGAGTGCAAACCCCCGAACAACTGTGGGCTTGGGTGAACAATAAGCCCTGGGCGGCCAAGGCGTCCATGTGCGGAGTGGGAATGATGCTGCTGGTGCCAAATAACCGCCCATAAGCGGCCATGTCGCCAAAACCCAGGTCATCGGCATAGATGATTACCAGGTTGGGCCGCTCCGCCGCCGCCAATGTCCCACCCGCCAGCAAGCTGGCAACCATGGCGAACCATAGGACAACATAAGAAAGCCAAACCGAGACTAAACCGCGGGTTGAAAGGTGAAGTTTTGCGCATTCAGCGACGCCCTTTCCCCTCACCCTTAATCCCTCTCCCTTGGGGAGAGGGAAACATCGCTGGCGGCGCGCGGTGAAACCGCAACGCCCGATCACTTCGATCACTGGCGAAAGAATCCCCCTCTCCCCAAGGGAGAGGGCGGGGGTGAGGGGAAACCGCGCCGGCAATAAATCCAGCGCCGACGTTATGCGCCGCCACGCACTCCCTGCCATTCCATTGAAAACGCCGGGCAACCTCATTTCCCCGCTTTCTTTTTCTTGCCGCCCGTGGCGCCGCCCGTCGCGGCTTTGGGCGCGCCGGAGGGCACCGCGCTCTTCAGCCACGGCGCGAGTTTGGCCTCCAGTTCCTTGACTTTGTCCGGCTGCTCGGCGGCGAGGTTTTTCTTTTCGCCAATATCGTTGGCGAGGTTGTAAAGCTCGAAACCGCCGCCCTTCGGCGCCACGGTGGCTTCCTCAGCATCCACGTCGCTGGCTTTCACCAGCAGTTTCCAATCGCCCATTCGCAGCGCGGCCTGGCCGGGCGCCATGCCCGGCAGGAATAGCGCGTCGCGTTGCAGCCTGGCGTTTTGGGTCAGGACCCGCCAGATGTCCTGGCCGTCAAGGGGCAGCTTCTGTTCCAACGAACCACCGGCTAATTTAACGAGCGTGGGATACCAATCAACAATGTGCAGAGGTTCCTTCACGCGCTGTCCAGCGGGAATTCGGCCAGGCCAGGTGGCGAACGCGCACACCCGGATGCCGCCTTCGTAGATGCTCCCCTTGCCGGCGCGCAGCGGGCCGTTGGAGGTCACCTTGCCGGGCGAAGGCCCGCCGTTGTCGCTGGAGAAGATGACCAGTGTGTTATCCACCAGCCCTTTCTCTTTCAGCGCCGCAGCGATCTGCCCAATGGCCTCGTCCATCGCCGACAACATGCCGGCGTAAGTGCGGCGCACCCCTTCCAGTTTCGTGTAGGGCTCCTTGTAGGACTCAGGAACTTGGTGCGGACTGTGAACGGCGTTGAAAGGCACGTAGAGGAACAGCGGCTTATCCACCGGCTTTTCCCTGATGATGCGGCAGGCCTCTTTGGCGACCAGGTGGGTCGAGTAACCTTCATCGCGGCACGGCTGGTCGTTGCGATACCAATCAAGCTGGCCATCGCGCTGGTGTGTGAAATAGTCAATCGCCCCATACCAGTGCCCGTATTGGCTGTCGAAGCCGCGCTGGGTAGGACGATAGGCCGGCTGGAATTCGCCCAGGTGCCACTTGCCGCAGATCGCCGTCTGGTAGCCGGCCTCCTTCAAGGCTTGCGCCAGCGTCCGCTCCGCCAGCGGCAGGCCCCACGCCGCCCCCGGCCTAACGACCTGATAAACGCCGGTGCGGGACACGTAGCGGCCCGTCATCAGCGAGGCCCGGGTGGGCGAACAAACCGGCTGGACATAGAAAGACTCCAGCACCGTGCCGCCTTGAGCAAGCTGGTCCAGGTTTGGCGTGCGGATTTCCGTGCCGCCATTGAACCCGGCATCCGCATAACCCATGTCATCAGCGAGGATGAAAACAATGTTCGGCTGGCCGGTGTTGTCCGCGGCCTTCAGCCACACCGCCGAACCCAGCAAGAGACATACAAGGGCTTTTCTTATGTTCACCCGAAAAAAATACCCCAAAGCTGAATCAGGCTCAAGGTTCTTCGAGATTCGTAAGGTTCCGGTTAAATGTTTTTCAAACGCGCCGTCAAACCGGCTTTCACCGCGTCGTGGATGAATCCGGGAAATCCCTGGGGAAGTTGTTTTTCGACGGTGGCAATAGCTTTGCCAGCCATTTGGGCAACCTCGGCCAGAACTTCGGTGGCAAGCGATTCCGGCAATCCAGCCCGCTTGGCTGTCTGGGCAAAATGACCGCCTTTGATCTCGTCCATCCGATAATGCCGTCTATCTCCGACGGACATGGCCAGCTTCATCTGCTTGCGCTCGATGCGCCGGGCGACCAGGCTAGGCTGCGCGGTCAACACGTCATACACCGGTGCCAGGCGGAAGCGACCGCCCTCGCCCAGGAATATGCTGAAATTTTTCGCGTGCCCATCCGTTGCCCCCAGCAGCCAAAACAAGACCTGCGTTTTTATGAAGGCTTTCTGGTCTTCGGCCGGGGTGTCGCTGCCTTTCAGCAAATTGAGCCCCTCCACCATGCCCGGCCCTCCCTGGTTTTGATACTTCAGGCTCGGGGGACAGGCAAGCGCCTGGCAGAAGTCCTCTTGGGGGATTCGCAGCAGCCGGCCATCGCTTGTCCACTTGCGGTCAAACCGCTCGATGACCAGGGCCGTGGTGCGTCCGAAAACGGCGATTTCAGCCGCATTCGCCGGCAGACCAAACGCGGCCACCAGCTTCAGGCAATAATACTCATTTTCCACGCTGTGCGAGAGGTCAAGTCCGTTCGGCAGGGTGCCAATCTGCGTTTTCAGAATGTGGGTGGTCGGCGTCGTCCCGTGGGGTTTCCACCACTTTCCCTGGTGATGAAGCAACGCCGTTTTCTCCTGCGCCCCGGCCACGGAGATGCGAAATTCCCGGTCCCGATCAAGGCCCAGCGGCGCGCGAGCGAGGTTCTTTAGCAGTTTCTCGATTTCTTGGTCGCAGATGGGCTCGCCTTTGATCGCCGAGGTGTCCATTTCGATTTTCTCGTCCTCAGGAACAAACTGCAGTGCGCCGACACAATCCCGCCCGATTTGAGCGAGCAGGCTGAAAGCATCGGTGCCGTTCGCGCCCACCCTTTCCGCCACCCGCCACCGCAAGGCGTCGGAATCCGGCAGCAGATTGTCAAGGACAGCCGTCAGCCGCTCGCCCCTAAAAGCATCTTCGCGCAAGGGCAACGACAGGGAGATGGGGAATGAGCCGCTCCAAGACAGCCAGTTTGCATCATACTGAAAGGAAATTGCGCCGCTGGTCTCTTTTATAATCCGGCCAACCAGCCGGTTGTTTTGCAAAACCCGGAGCGGCGTGTATGTTCGCTTGCGGGGCATCAGAATTCACTTTCCGCCCCCAGTCCGCCTTTCGAGCGGGGGGCAATGCGGAGTTCCAAGTCCAACGCCGCCAGCACCGCCAGGAGGGTGGCAGCCCTGGCCGCCGGGTTCCCGTTCTCGATCAGCGAGATGGTTTCCTGGCGCAGGCCCGCCCTGGCGCCCAAAGCCGCTTGACTCCAGGCCCGGCGCTTCCGGGCCCGGCGGATTACGTTCCCCATCTGTTTGGGATCACGGGCCAATTCATACATGGACGGATTATGCGCCATAACCGATAATTCGTCAATATCGAATTTAACGCATAATACAAGATTATGCGTATTAACACATACTGATGAGCGCTTGGGATAAACGACACGCGCCCCCTCACCCTGTGGGGGAGAGGGAGAACGTCACCCCCGGTGACCGGTTGTGTATTGCATCCCGGAGACCGTGCATTAACCAAGGGCTGGCGGCCGCAGCGACCAAACGCCCCAAGCGCCGGGAATCCCGCTTGCTGGATGCGTTGTTCGTTGCTAGGGCGGACGCAATTTCCCTCTCGAAGTGGGCTGACCGGGAGAGCATAATCCGCCCCGATGCAGCACCGATCTCCAGGCGGCCCGCGACGATGCCGGCAGTTGGCGCCGGTTCACCACTGGATTTATTTTGCGGTTTTCCGCGCGGCGGCGATGGTTGCACTCCCGGTTTTGGCGGCGGATGTCAACCCGCTGTTTCTCAATCCGCAAGCTCCCTTGGAAAGCCGCGTCACGGATTATCTCTCGCGGTTGACGCTGGCGCAGAAGGCGCAGGTGCTGAATCATCGCGGGACCACGGTGCTGGTAGAGGGACACTCGCTGCGCGCCGATCAGTGGAACCAATGCCTCAACGGCGTGAAATGGGACCGGCCGACGACGCTTTTCCCCACTTGCATCGGCATGGCGGCCACCTGGAACACCGGCCTGGTGCACGAGATCGCCACCGTGCTCTCCACCGAGGCGCGTGCCATCTACAACGGCTGGCATCTCGACCCGAACGCGCCGGGCGAGCACAAGGGCCTGATCTACCGCGCGCCGGTCATCAACATCGGGCGCAACCCTTACTGGGGGCGCAACCACGAGGCCTGGGGCGAGGACCCGTTCCTCACCGGACGCATGGCGGTGAGCTATGTGCGCGGCCTGCAAGGTGACGACTCCCGCTATCTCAAAGTCGCCGCCACGCTCAAGCATTACGCGGTCAACAATGTCGAGACCGACCGACAGAAGCTCGACGCCAAAGTATCCGAGCGCTGGCTGCGCGAGTATTGGCTGCCGCATTTCCGCGACGCGGTGGTCGAAGGCCGCGCTCAGTCCTTGATGGCCTCCTATAACGCCATCAACGGCGTGCCCAACAACATCAACCGCTGGCTCCTGACCGACGTGCTCAAGGGCGAGTGGCGGCACGAGGGCTTTGTCGTCTCCGACCTCGGCGGCGTCCGCACCATGGTGCAGGGCCACGCCGGCGGCAACATGAGCTTCGTGGATGCTGTTGCGCAATCGGTCATGGCCGGTTGCGATTTTTCCGACCGGGAATACGAAACCCACATCCCCGCCGCCGTGCGCGGGGGCAAGCTGGCCGAGGCCCGCCTTAACGACGCCGTGGCCCGGGTGCTGCGCGTGCGCTTCCGGCTGGGAGAATTCGACCCGTTTGAGGCCGTGCTTTACAGTCGCATCCCCCCGTCCGTGGTCGGCAGTCCGGAGCACCGGGCGGTCGCACTCGAGGCGGCGCGGCAATCCATTGTCCTGCTGCAAAACCGCAACCAGTTTCTCCCGCTCGACAAGTCGAAGCTCAAGCGCCTCGCGGTGATCGGCCCGCTGGCCGACCAGGTGGTGCTGAACAATTACAGCGGCAAAGCGGGCCGGACCGTTTCGCCTTTGCAGGGGCTTCGGGATTACGCGACGCCCGGCCTCGAGGTTTTACACGCCAAAGGCTGCGACGTTCTGGGCGGGGCCGGTGTGCGGACGAAAGTGGATAACGAACAAGGCTTCAGCGGCGGAGCGAGCCTCAAGCTCGAAGCCGCCGCCGCCGGAGAATTCATTCAATTCGCGGTGACCATTCCGGCCCCCGGCAACTATACCGTCGGCCTCCAATACAAAAGTTTCCCGACCCGCGGGACTTATCAGTTGAGCATTGACGGCGTCAACCACGGGCCGCCGGTGGATATGCACGCCGCCGAAGCCCGCTACGGGCAAGTCGCCAATTTCGGCGCGCGTGAGCTGGCGGCGGGAAAACACCAATTCCGCTTTACAGCGGTGGCGAAAAACGCGGCGAGCACTTCCTGGACCGGGCATTTTGACAAGCTGGTGCTTGGCGGCGCGAAAGCGCTGAGCTTTGAATTGGAGAACGCCGCATTCACCACGGGCGGCGGCAGCGAAGAAAATTCGATCGCCCAGGCGGCGGCGCTCGCCCGCGATGCCGATGTCGCGCTGGTCTTCGTCGGCACCACGCCGCAGGTGGAGCATGAGGGCCGCGACCGCAAGTCCCTGGGACTGCCGGGAAGACAGGAAGAACTGGTCAAGGCGGTCTTCGCGGCTAATCCGCGCACCGTGGCGGTGCAGATGAGCGCGGGCCCGCTCACGGTTCCCTGGCTGGCGCGGGAACTTCCGGCGATGCTCCAAGTCTGGTGGCCCGGCGAGGAAGGCGGCCGCGCCATTGCCGAGGCGCTGTTCGGCGAGATCAATCCCGCCGGGCGTTTGCCGCACACAGTCTATGCCTCCGAAGCCCAGGTGCCGCCGCAGGATGAATACGACATCAGCAAAGGGTTTACCTACATGTATGTGCGGGGCGAGCCCCTCTTTCCGTTCGGCCACGGCCTTAGTTACACGAAGTTCAAATACTCCAACCTTCGGCTTTCGTCCGAACAAATCGCCAGCGACGATTCGCTGGCAGTCAGCGTAGAAGTGGAAAACAGCGGCGCGCGCCCCGGCGACGAAGTCGTGCAGCTTTATGTCAAAACGCTGTCGCTATCGGCCACGGTCCCCCATCCGGCACGGGAATTGCGCGGCTTCCAACGAGTGACTCTGAACCCGGGCGAAAAGAAAACCGTTTCTTTCGCCGTGCCTGCGGAGAAGCTGGCATTTTGGGACGGAAAGCAAAACCGGTTGGCGGTTGCGCCTGGTCCCCGGCAAATCCAGGTGGGCGCCTCCAGCGCGGACATTCGCCTGACGGCCCCGTTCACGGTAGTGGCGGATTGGTTCTCCGCTCCGCAAATTCGCCGGTTGCGCCTTGAAATCCTGGAGGCGGCCATGGCTTCCTTGCGCCAGCATCCCCGCACTAATGTCATTGCCACCTTGTGGGAAGGCAACACCCCTTATCGCGACGCGCGCGTGCATCTCAAAGGCGCCAGCAGTTTTCGCCCGGTGGATGACCGGCCAAGTTTCACGATCAGCTTTGATCCGGCAACGCCCCCAACCTTCCACGGCCTAAGCCGGATTCACCTGAACAATTCCGTGGAAGACCCCAGCCGCCTCAATGAAATTCTGGGGAGCGAATTCTTTCGTTCCGCCGACTATCCAGCCCCCAGAGCCCGCCATGCTTTGGTGGAACTGAACGGGCGCGCTTTGGGGCTGTATGTGGTGAAAGAAGGATTAACAAAGGCATTTCTGGAGAAAAATTTCACGCCAAGTGTCAACCGGTTGTATGAGCCTAAAGACGGTTATGATATTGACGGGGAACTGGATTTGAAACTAGGCCCCACCAACAACCCCCAAGCCCCGTTACAGGTGTTGGCCGCCGCCGCGCGCGAACCGGATTTAAGCAGCCGCTGGGAAAAGTTCGGCCAGATTCTGGACCGGGACCGCTTTGCCGCCTTCATGGCGTTGGAGGTGATGATCGGGCACCGCGACGGCTACTGCATGGCCCGCAACAACTTCCGGCTGGTTCAAATGGAGGAAACTGGGCGATTCGTCTTTTTACCGCACGGCCTGGACCAGTTGTTCGGCAAACCGGATTTAACTTGGATGCCGCAGCCGCCGGCCCTGGTAGCCCGTTCCTTCTTGGAAACACCAGAAGGCCGGCGTCTCTATCAACAGCGATTCCGTGAATTATTTCCCAAGGTCTTTCGACTGCCGGATTTAACCAATCGCGTTAACCAATTGATCGCCAACCTACAACGAGAACTCGATCGGCCAAGCGCCTCCGCGTTGACTACCGCAGCCGCCGACCTGTTGGAACGAATCACCCAACGGCACTCCTACCTCCGCCAACAGCTTGCCTTGCCAGAACGTCAACCGCTCAAATTTGAACAGGAGGCCGTCCGATTGGAAGACTGGCGACCGGTGGATGAGCCGCCGGATGGGAAATTGGACCGCGTCAAAGCGCCTGACGGCAGGCCTTCCTTGCACATCCACGCGGGAGAACGGACGGCAGCCTCGTGGCGCACGAAGGTGTTGTTGCCTCCGGGACGCTATGTTTTTGAAGGGCGCGCGATGGTCAAAGGCGTTATCCCCAATGCCTTCCATCGCAACCAAGGTGCGGGATTGCGGGTGGGTGAAATTCCCCAACTGAAACCCCATCAATTGGTAGGCGACACCGGATGGACCCCGTTGGCGGTCAGCTTTACAGCGGCTCGCGAAAAAGAAATAGAACTTATTTGTGATCTATTTGCGGCGCAAGGTGATGCGTGGTTCGATCTATCGTCTTTGGTGCTGAAAAAATTACCGTAACCTACGAGAACCATTCCCCGAGATAGCTTGGCTAATCAATTATAAGGCACCCAATACCAGCAGGATATACTTATTTAATCCGCAGACGCTCCGGTGTTATTCCTTTTTTTGGGGATGAACGCCAAACCCAAGACCTTGCACCGGCGCTTTTTAGGCACGAATAATGCTAATATGATTGGTTCATGCAGGTCGAGGACAGCCATTCAGGGCAGGGAGATACTGCTTGCGGTAATGGCGTGGATAGAAGCGTTTGAATTGCAGATTGACAAATGACTTGGTGAAGTAAAACTTCTAAAAAGTCTTATGAAGCGGTTTGCCTATCGGGAACGGATGGCGTTCACCCTCATCGAGTTGTTGGTGGTCATTGCCATCATCGCCATTCTCGCCGCGTTGCTGTTGCCTGCTTTGGCGCAGGCCAAAGCCAAGGCCAAACGGATTGATTGTGTAAACCGCCTGCGCCAGATCAGCTTGGGCTGGCGGATGTGGGCGAACGACAACGGCGGCAAATACCCCTGGCAAGTGGATTACAACGACGGCGGCAGCCTTGATTCCGGCAATTGGGTGGACCATTACTTGGTGGCCTCGAACGAGATCGCTTCTCCCCGCATTCTGGTCTGCCCCGATGACACCGACAAGCGCTACAAGGACCTGTGGCGGATTTTAAATGGCATCAGTGACGTGAGCTATTTTGTCGGCACCACCGCCGAGGAAACCAAACCGCAATCCATCCTCGCCGGCGACCACAACGTCACCGGCGGCGGCGGGGATGTGGAATTGTTTTGGAACGCGGCTTTTGGCACTTCCATTGACGCGGGTTGGGATGGGCGCATCCACCAGTTCAAAGGTAACATCGCGTTAGGCGACGGCAGCGTTCAGATGATGAAGTCCGAGGCGCTGAAAGCGCAAATCGGCGCCGCCATTAACAGCGGCGTCACCAATGTCATCTTTTCCAAACCGCAAGGGCCGTTCTGAACAACCGGGATAACGCCATCCGCATTGTCGCTTCGGCGGTCATTGTGGCCGCGGGTGTGTTTTTATACCTTTTCCTGCGAACACCCGGCGCGGATTTCAATCCCAAGCCGCACCAGGCGCTCGGGCGCGTCGTTGCCGAGGAGGCTATGAAACTGATTCAGGGGGACGGACGGTTGATTGTGTTTGCCCGCGACTTCAAGAGCTTTGAATCGCCAGCCATGAAGGCCCAATGGGGCGGCTTTTGCGAGGCAGTGGCCAATGGCAAAGTTAAAATTGCCTCCACCAACTGGCTGCAGGTGGATCCTTTGCGCACCCCCAGCTTGCCGGCCGGCGGGTATGTCGAGCGCGCCCAGCGCGCTGGCTCTAACGATGTCATAGTTTCCTTTCTGGGATTGCCAGAATTGACCGAAGCGCAGCTAAGGCGCTTGGAAGCTAAGCGGGTGCAGCTGGTGGCTGTTTGCACCGGCAACACCCCGTTGCGGACCAATATGAGGCGCCTGTTTGAGCGGCAATGGTTGCAGGTCGCCATCATCAGCCGGCCAATTCCGCTGCCGCAGCCTTCCGAAAATGCCCCTTGGCGCGCCTGGTTTGACGGCTTATTCCAAGTCATCACCGCCGCCGAGGCGGCGGATTTGCCCATTCCAGCAGGGGAAAGGTTATGAGTGCTTATTCCGCGAACGATGATTGCCGAAAGCGCATGGGGCAGGCGCGAGCGATGTTCCCCCTCACCCCAACCCTCTCCCTAGGGGAGAGACTTCCCCGAAAACCGGTTTCGCGCCTTGCCACCCCTGAACCGCATAGGAGCCGACGTAAGGAGGCTCTGATTTCATGGCCATCACGCCCGGGGACCAATTTGAGCCTCCTTACGTCGGCTCCTACAACCAGAGGGTTCATGGGGAGGGAGTTGCCATTGGCGGCTTTGGGAGGAATTGGAACTGGCGGGATTAGCGAACGGCGCAAGTCGGGAGAGGCCCGGGGACGCCCATTAACACCCCGCTTTAGCGGGGTGGTTGAGGCGCTCGAAGAAGGAGATAACGGTTTCAACCGTTTTAGCAGCGGTTGGCAAACGGCTAAAATAGTTGCCGCTTTCGCCTTTACCCTCACCGAACTGCTGGCAGCGCTGGCCGTGATTTCGCTGCTGGCGGCGGTGGTGGTGCCCATCGTCACAAACGTCCAAGCCAAGTCCCGGCTGGCCACCTGCACTGCCAACCTTGGCCAGGTGGCGCAAGCCGTCCTAAAATATGCCGAGGAAAACCAAAAGACTCTGCCGGTGATGACCAACAAGCCGCCGGGTGGTTGGTGGTGGTATAAGGACCAGGTGAAACAATACGTTGGCCTAACCGGGCCGTCCTCGGCAAACGATAAGGTTTTCGCTTGCCCCAGTGATCGCGGCTATGCCTCCGGCGAGAAAAAGCCGGTGCCGTTTTATGCCGATCCCGGACATAATTTCACCAGCTACATCTTCAACGGGGTTAATCTCCCCGGGGCCCCCAACATTGGCGGGCTGCCGCTGGAGTCCATCCGGCAGCCGGAGCGCACCCTGCTGGTGATGGAATGGTCGGTCCACGCGCCGCTCTCCTGGCACAAGAGCCTGACCGGCAACGCCAACGGGCCTTTTTATTGCGATGCCGAAAATGTGGTGGCGTTTGTGGACGGCCACGTGAAACTGGTGAAAATCTATTATGACGGCATGAACCCGGCTTATTCGCGGGAACCCATCCCTGGCTATGCATACAAGTTTGGCCCGGATTAAGGACTGGCCAGGGAGGGCGGTTTGCAACCCTTGCCCGATGGTGGAAAATTTTAGAAGGCTGGGAAGCCAGGCTTTGGAATTTTGTCCGGACTGGCGGGGACGATGATTTGAAGCGATGTATTTGAGTGAGCCGTATGGTTATGATTAAGAAGTTTTTGATCGGCCTATTTTCCGTCAAGGAGGGGCGTTCGCCCTGTTCCCTCCCATTGACACCCCGCTTCAGCGGGGTGGTGGAGACGCCTGGTGGAAATCCGAACGGTTTGAACCGTTTCCGCCAACCGCGGCACACGGTTGAAACAGTTGCTTCATTCGCAGATGCTTTGCCCACCCCGCTGAAGAAGCAAGGTGTTAATAAAATTGGGGCCAACAGTTGGAGGCACCAAGGTGCAATGCGCGGTTTAACCCTGTTTTTCCTGATGCTGGGATTGTTCGCTGGCCAGGCCTCCACAAACCACACTCCCTGGGTGCCCATTTTTAAGGGGATTGAGCGATGCACCGGCACCAACAACACCGCGTACAATAACGGCGAGCATGTCATACAGGCGCTGCGCATTGATTTGCAGGATCCCGATGTGCGCATTTTCACCACGCCGCCGGTGACCAATAATTGGGTCGCCAATTCCCGCGAAACCCTCAGCCGCCGACCGGACACCTTCCTGAAGGAGAACAACCTCAAGGTGGCCATCAACGGCGCTCACTACGGCGGCAACACTTCTTACACCACCACCGACGGCGCCAACGAATGGATTCACGGCTTGGTGATCTCGCAAGGGCAGTTGGTTTCCCCTTATGATGCCGGGGGCGAATCCGAAGCGCTGATGTATTTCACCTCGAATAAAGTGGCGTCGTTCATTGCCACTAATTTCCCGTATTTAACCGATACCAATAATATATGGACCGCTATCCCCGGCATGTTTGCCTTGGTGGACAAAGGGGTCAACCTCTTTGCCGGTCCAGGCGGCCCGATCATCCCCGGCACCTCCTTACAATTGCCGCAGCCCCGCACCGCCATAGGATATTCGCAGGATGGACGCTATCTCATCCTTCTGGTTATTGATGGCCGGCAGTCAGACAGCGACGGCGCGGTTTCCTACGAAACGGCGGATTGGTTGATTCGCCTGGGTGCTTATTACGGCATGAACCTGGATGGCGGCGGCTCCACTTGCATGGTGATGGCCAATGAGTGCGGCGACGGCATCACTTTGAATGATCCAAGCATCCAATATGCCTTCAATCCCGTTCGGCCTGGCTGGAAGCGTTCCGTGGGCCACAACATCGGGATCGCGGCCAAGTCGCTGCCCGGCTCGTTCATCCAAGACCCGGTCATCACGCCGGGCCGGAGCATGGCACTGCTGCAATGGGACACCGCCGAACCTTCGAGCACCCAGGTCGAATACGGCCCCACCGTCGCGCTGGGCTCCTTCAGTCTGCTCGACCCAACCCCCCGATCCCGCCATCAGGTCCTGCTGAGCGGCTTGAGTCCGGGCCAGACCAATTATTTTCGTTTGATTTCAGCAACGGGCCAGGCCTACACCACGCCCACTTGCTTTTTTGTAACGCAAACCAATCCTGCTTCGGTGGTTACCCCCAGCAACGTCTTGAGTCGGCTCTTTGGGGTGACCCAAGTCTGGGCTTACACCTCCAACAACCTCGATGGCATCCCTTGGACCCAACCCGGCTACAATCAAGCGGGCTGGCAGGGCAGCGGACCGGGGCTGCTGCATGTGGAGAATAGCGAATATGTCTTTCCTAAAAACACCCTCCTGCCCACGCCTTGTGATCCAATGCCGCCTGATAATATTTACTGCACATTTCTGCCGCGCACTTACTATTTCCGCACGACCTTCAATTTCCCCACCAATCCCGCCGGCGTTTCGCTCGTGTTCACCAACTGGATTGACGATGGCGCGGTGTTTTACCTGAATGGCCGGGAAATTTATCGCCTGCGGATGCCGCCAGCGCCGAACGTGATTTCCAATCGCACCTTGGCCAGCGGTTTTACGCCTACCCCGGGCTACCCCAATGGTGACCCGCATTATGGCGATGCCATTTACGAGGCGCCTTCCATTTTCAATCTGACCGGCCCGGTGGTGACGACCAATCTGATTCAAGGCACAAATCTCATGGCGGTGGAGGTGCATAATTACACAGCCGGCAGTCCCGACATCGTTTTCGGTACCGAGCTTTATTATTCCAAGTCCACGCTGCCCACCACCAATGCGCTGGTGGTCGCGGCCTCGGACCTGGCATTGGCCGTGCCGATGACGATTACCCCGACGGACAATTACGGCGAGGGCAACGGCCTCACCCCTTTTGAACGCATGTTTTTCCCCTCCGCCACCGCCAATGTCACCGCGCCACTTGAAGTTGGCGGCCGGTTTTTTCAAAAATGGCGGCTGGACGGCGCCGACTTTTCGACCAACCCGACCGTAGCGGTCGAGATGTCGGCCAACCATTTGCTGGTGGCTGTCTATGGTGTTTCGCTGACGGTGCATTCGCAAAACCCCACCGGCGGTGTCTCCGTCGCGGTCTCGCCCGCCGACAACTCCGGCAGCACTCATGGCTCTACGCCGGCCAGTTTTGTCTATGAAGGCGGCACCGCCGTAACCTTGACCGCCCCCGCCTTTGCCGGTCCGAATTATTTTGTGAAGTGGCTTCGGAATGGCGGCGATTTTTCCACCAATACCAGTGTTATGGTGGACATGGACACCAACCACGTTCTGACTGCGGTCTATGCCACGCCGCAATGGACCCTGAGCGTGGAATCCAGCAATCCGAACGCCGGCGTGGCGGTGGCGATTGCGCCCAATGATGTGGGCGGCTTGGGGGCGGGGGCCACCCCGCTGGTGCGCACCTATGAACAAAATGCTTCCGTCACGGTGGCCGCGCCCCGATTTGCCGGCACCAACATTTTCCAAAAATGGATGAAAGACGGCACGGATTTTTCGACCAATCTCACGGAAGTCGTCGTGATGGACACCAACCTCACGCTCACCGCCGTTTACACGACGCCCACGTGGCGGCTGAGCCTATCCGTGTCCAATGCCGATGGCGCGGTGACCGTGCAAGTCACCCCGAATGACCTGGGAAATTTGGGCGGCGGCGAATTGCCGCTTGATCGCGCTTACCGGCAAGGCACCCCTGTCACCATAACCGCGCCCGCCACCTCCGGCACCAATGTCTTCCAGAATTGGATCAAAGACGGCGCGGTTTTCACCAGCAACCTGGCGGAAACGGTGGTCATCGAAACCAACCTGGTATTAACGGCGGTTTATGCCATCCCGCAATGGACGCTCAGCCTGATTCCCTCAAATCCCGTGGTGGCCTTGGCGGTGGAGATTGAGCCGGCGGACGCGCAGGGCAACACCAATGGCATTGTCCCGCTGAGCCGCGTTTATCAGCAAGGCGCCATCGCGAGGGTGACCGCGCCGGCCATCGTGGGCACCAATCATTTCGCCGCCTGGATCCTGGACGGCGCCACCGTATCAAATCTAACCATCCAAGTGACGATGGACACGAATCACACCTTGGCGGCGTGGTATGTGACACCAGTTTGGACGCTTCTCGTGCATTCGGAGAATCCCGCCACTAATGTGGCGATGATCATTGAGCCGCTTGACCAGGCGGGTCATGGGGACGGAATCACGCCCCTAACGCGCAGCTATTGGAACGGCAGCCTCATTACTTTGACCGCCCCTGCCTTCGCCGAAGGGAACCAGTTCCAGAAATGGCAAAGCGGCGGGGCCGACCTCTCCACCAACCAGACGCTTCAACTCACTTTGACCCGCGACACCGAAGTCACCGCCCTCTATCTTGCCCTGCCGCCCGAGCCGCCGCTGGTGAATGTCCTGCGTTTGGATGACCGCCTGATCATCAACTGGACCAACGCCGGTTTCACGTTGCAACAGGTCACGAACTTTGCCCGCTGGGAATGGGGCAACGTTCCTGGCCCGGTCACCAACGGCCCCTACACCAACCTGATGTCCGATCCCGCCGGTTTCTTCCGCTTGAAGCAATAGGCCGGCAGGGGATCGAAAATAGGCTGGCTAACGTGATGGCGTGAGGGAGTTGATAGCCGCTTCCTGAAAAGCTTGGCGGATTTCCGAGGCATCGGCGTTGGGCAGTTTGGCGCGCTGGATCATTAAAATTAGGATGAGGTTCTTTTGCGGATCAGCCCAGCTTTGCGTGCCATAGGCGCCGCCATGGCCGAACGTGCCTGGCGCCAACAGGGCGGTCACGCCTTGCGGTTCTTTGACCACCGCGAAACCCAGCCCGAAGCTCATCCCTTCGGTGAAGCCGGTCTTTATATCGCCGGTTTGGGTGCTGGTCATTTGGGCAAGCGCTTCCCGGGAGAGTAGCCGTTTGCCTTTGACCATTCCCTGGTTGAGCGCCATGGCATAGAAGCGATGCACATCCGCGGCGGTGGAAAAGAGGCCGCCGGCGGGGTAGGCGGTGCGGGAGCGGTCCGACAAGCCCCCTTTGAGAAAATAAATGGGGGTCGGCTCCAAGCCACTGCCGTCTTTGCGCGGTTGGTAGGAAGTGGCGAGGCGCCGGGCCTGGGCCGCAGTGGGCCAAAAGGTGGTGTCCTTCATCCCCAGCGGCTGGAAGAGCCGTTTTTGCATGAAATCGGCATATTTCAGGCCAGACACCACTTCGACAATGCGGCCCAAGGTGTTGATGCCGGCATTCGAGTATTGCCAGCGCGAGCCCGGGGGAAAATTCAAAGGCTGCCGGGCGTAGGCCATGACCAGTTCCGCGAGCGAACAGTCAGGGCGCGGGGCGGGCAGGTCGCCCAAGCCCGAAGTATGGGTCAACAGGTCCTTAAGCGTGATCGGGCGGGGCGGGCGCGAGAGCAGGAGGGTGTGGGCGGTTTTTTCCTGGATCATCCATTGGTCTTTGAATTCGGGCAGGAACTTTTCAACCGGATCATCCACCCTCAGTTTGCCTTCATCCTGGAGCATGAGAATGGCGGCGGCGGTCATCGGCTTGGTCATCGAGGCGATCCAGAACAATGAATCCGGCCGCATCGGTTTGCGCTCAAACAGATCGGCGTAACCGACCGCCGTCAGGCTGACCGCCTCGCCGCGGCAACTGGCCAGGGTGACCGCGCCGGCAATGGTCCCCTTGGCGACCAACTCCTGCATGCGCCGGGGAATCTCCGCCAGCTTGTCTTTGTCGAAGCCGTCCGGCGCCGGCCTCAGCGCCCACAGGGGAAAGGTCGCCAAAGCGAACAACGCCGCTAATGCCGCCATCTTCGCGAGTTTCATCACGCCAAGCTAGCGGGCGGACTTCCTTTTGGCGAGCGTCAAAAAAACGGCCGCGGTTTTCACCGCGGCCGTTTGCCCTATTCACGGGTTAGGGGCTGTTAGATTTTCTTGGGCATCTTAGTCCAAGCGCCTTTCTTGGCGGCGCTCTTGACCGCTGTCTCGATGAAGGCCAGGCCCATCCAGCCGTCCTCGATATTGGCGTATTTGCTGCCGTCAATCGCCACCTTGCCCTTGGCTTTCCAGGCGCGGATGTCCGCCTCGAAGCAGCGGTGCAAGCGGGCGAAGGCATCGTGGAAGGCCTCCGGGTGCCCCGGCGGAATGGTTGGCTCCGCCATCAGGTCGGCCGGCAGGTCTTTCAGGAATCCATCATTGGCCGTGACACAGCCGCGCCAGTAGGTGCGGTCGGGCTGGCCCATGAGGCTGATGGTGATGCTTTCCGGGTCTTCCTGCCGCCAGCGCAGCGAGCCTTTGGTGCCGTTAATGCTGATGCCCAAGTCGTTCTTGTGCCCGATGCAAATCTGCGAGGCCCGCACCAGCGCCTTGGCGCCGTTGCTGAGCTTGCAGTAAGTGGTGAAGTGATCGTCCAGCGCGCGGCCCGGCACAAAGGTTTCCAATTGCGCCGAGACTTCGGTGACTTCGAGCCCAGTCACGTAGCGCAATTGCATCAAGGCGTGGGTGCCAATGTCGCCGCCGCAGCCGGAGGCGCCGGCCAGTTTTGGATTCACCCGCCAGGAGGCTTGTTGCTGGCCGGTGTCTTCGAGCTTGGTGGCGAGCCAGCCTTGGATGTAATAACTGTCCACCCAGCGGACTTCGCCCAGCAGCCCGCTGCGGACGATGAAGCGCGAGAGGCGGCTGGTCCAATGGCCCAGGTAAGTATGCGCGACGCCAAATGGCACGCCGGTTTTGCGCTGGAGCTTCACCAGTTCGGCGGCCTGTTTCAGATTCACCGTCAGCGGTTTTTCGCAGAACACCGGGATGCCCGCCTTGAGGGCCTTCATGGCGGGATCGAAATGGACGTGGTTAGGCGTCACAATGAGCACGTAATCCAGCCGCTCCTCCTCCGGCAGGCTGGCCTGGGCGGCGATCATTTCATCATAGGAGCCGTAGCCTTTGATGGGATAGGGCCACTTCTCCGCCTCTTCCAACGCGATCTTGGGATCCGGGAACAAGGCCCCCGCGGTCACCCGGCGGGTGCCGTCAAAATGGATTGCCTTCTGGTGGGGGTGGACGATGAACGCCCCTTTGCCGCCGCCGATTAAGCCGACATTCAATGGTCTTTGTGCCATAAACAATGGTTTTCCTAATTGTTGTTGTTGCCAACAGCCTGGAGCGGACGCGCCAACTGGCCGCGCCTTGCCGGGCTGACATTCTTGCCGGACAGCATAAACCGGTGCGGGCGGGTGACAAGTTTTTTATTGGGCAAAACTTATGTTGAAGTTGGGAAACCGGGTGTTACAATCGCCGTCCGTTGGGTGGATGAAATCCAGTCGGTATGTTGATACACATTTTGAAGTCGAAGATTCACCGGGCGCGCATTACCGGATCGAGCCTGAATTACGAAGGCAGCCTCGGAATTTCTGAGGATTTGATCGAGGCGGCCGGGCTGCGCGTCTATGAACGCATCCTTTGCAGCAACATGGCCAACGGCGCGCGCTTTGAGACTTACGTCATCAAATGCCCGCGCGGCCAGGGGGAGATTGTCCTCAACGGCGCCGCCGCCCATTGCGGCAAAATTGGGGACCGCCTCACCATCATGAGCTTCACCGAGATCGAGCAAACAAAGGCCCCCAAGTGGAAGCCCACCGTCATCGTGCTGGACGAGAAAAACCAAATCGTGGCCCGCAAATAGCTCCCCCATGCCTTTCACTGCAGCGCAGATAGCGGCCCGCTTGGGCGGGGAAGTTCAGGGCGACGGCGACACTGTGATCACCGGGTTTGCCCCCGCCAACGCCGCCCAAGCCGGCGACCTGACCTTCGCCGAAACCGCCGAATACCTGGCCGCCGCCGAGCAAAGCGCCGCCGCCGCCATCCTCGTGGCGGGAGAATTTCCGGCGGGCCGGAAAACACGAATCAAGGTCAAAAATGCCCGCGTGGCGTTTGCCAAAACCCTGCCACTGTTTTTCCCCGAGCCCGATTTTCCGGCCGGCATCCATCCCACCGCGGTGGTGGACGTGTCCGCCCAGGTGGACCCTTCCGCGCACATCGGCCCCTTATGCGTCGTGGAAGCCGGCGTCATTATCGGTCCGCGCGTCATCCTGGAAAGCCACATCCATATCGGTGAAAACTGTCGTTTAGGAGAGGAAACCCATCTTTTCCCCAACGTCTCACTTTATCCCAACACGCAGGTTGGCCGGCGGGTGCGCATTCACTCCGGCGCCGTAATCGGCTCGGATGGCTTCGGCTATGTGCTCGATGAGGGCCGCCATCTGAAAGTGCCGCAAGTGGGCCAAGTCATCATCCATGACGACGTGGAAATTGGCGCGAACGTCACCATTGACCGCGGGGCGCTGGGGCCGACGGTCATCGGGCGCGGCACGAAAATTGACAACCTGGTGCAAATTGCCCACAACGTCCAGGTGGGCGAACATAGCATCATTGTCGCCCAAGTCGGCGTCGCCGGGAGCTCCAAACTCGGCAATTACGTGGTGCTGGCCGGTCAGGTCGGCATTGCCGGCCACCTCAAAATTGGCAACCAGGTCACCGTCGCCGCCCAGTCCGGGGTCATGCACGACATCCCCGACGGCGAAAAATGGCTCGGCTCGCCCGCTCAGCCCGACAAGCAGACCAAACGCCAGATGATTGCCATCACCCAACTGCCCGAGCTCATCAGACGGGTTCGGGCGCTGGAGAAAAAACTCGGAATCGAGGCGGAGACGGCGAGGCCAGGGGGCCAGCCAGGCAGTGGCTAGCCAGCCGCGCATCATGCGTCCCTTGGCTCGGCGGCCCGGCGTGCGACCTTGGCGGTGGTCTTTCTTTATAGTATCCGGGAGCTGATACAGAATTTGTCGCTGTGGCCAACGTGCTCCTGCTCCCCCATGAGATAGTTCCGAAAGATACGCATGGTCGTTTGGGAAAAGAAGTTCCTCGACGTTTTCAGTGGAACGTCATTGGCGAGAAATGCGATACCGCTGCCGCCTGAACGCCAAGGCCAATATTGCCGGCGGCAGCTTCGCTAGGAGCGGCATGGGGGTAGCAAAGTCGCGCCCATAAGATACCTCCGCCGTTTGGGGCGGCATGATCAAGATATTCGTTACCTGCGAGATTCAAGTCATGCCGCCCCAAACGGCGGAGGGGGTTTTGGGGCCGGGCCAGGCTATAAACATGCCGCTCCTAACGGAGCTGGCGACCGAACTCCACTGGAAACGTCGAAGAACCGGAACAGCCTGGATGTTCGAATGAGCCGGGCGCACTTGAAAATATCTCACGGGGGCATAGACCTCCTCGAAAACCAGTTTCGCACGCTGCCCCCTTGAAACCCGTAGGAGCCGTCGTCAGGAGGCTCTGATATAAGGGAGACCCCGTCCGGGGATAAATTTGCGCCTCCTTGCGTCGGCTCCTGCAACCAGGGTGAGGGGGCGCGTGTAAGTTATCCCCAGCACTTACGAGGATGGGGCCGAACGCGCAATCCAACCGCCGCCCAGCACCAAGTCCCCCTGATAAAAAACACAGGCTTGGCCGGGCGTGATGGCCCGCTGGGGCGCGTGGAATTTGACCCGCGCCGAATCCGGCCCCCGGGCGGTGACGGTGGCCGGGGCGCCGGCATGGTTGTAGCGGATTTTGGCGAGAACCTTCAACGGCTCCGGCGGTTGATCAAAGGGTATCCAGTTGCAGCGTTCCACCACCAGCTCGTCGCGTTCGAGCGCCGCGCCGTCTCCCACAATCACCCGGTTATTGTCAGGGTCCAGGTCCAAAACGTAGAGCGGCGTGGGATGGGAAACGCGCAAACCGCGCCGCTGGCCGATGGTGTAAAACTCGATCCCCTCGTGCTCGCCGAGCTTGCGGCCCTCGAGATCCACGATGTCCCCGCGATGCGAAGCCGCCAGGCCGGATTGCCGCAAAAACTTGCCGTAATCGCGGTCGGGCACAAAGCAAATCTCCATGCTCTCCTCCTTGTCGGCGGTTTTAAGTCGCAACTCCCGGGCGGCCTCCCGCGTGTCGTTTTTCGTGTGATCGCCCAAGGGGAAAAGCGCGCGGGCCAATTGCGGTTGGCGCAGGGAAAACAGGAAGTAACTTTGGTCCTTGCGCGGGTCCCGCCCCCGTTTCAGCAGCCAGCGTTCGGCTTGCCGCTCGACGCGGGCGTAATGACCGGTGGCGATAAATTCCGCCCCCAAGGCGCGAGCGCGGCGCAGCAAAGTTCCGAATTTAAGGTGCTCGTTGCACATTACGCAGGGATTAGGGGTGCGACCGGCCTTGTATTCCGCGGCAAAATAGTCAATGACGAGCTTTTGGAACTCGGCGGCCTCGTCCACCAGATAAAAGGGGATGCCCAATTTGTGGCAAACCGCGCGCGCGTCGGCCACCGCCTGCGGGCCGCAACATTTGTCTTCAGCGCGGCTCAGGCAATCCTGGGGCCAAAGTTTAAGAGTGATGCCGACCACCTCGTAGCCCTGCTCCAACAGCAAGGCGGCGGCGGTGGAGGAATCCACTCCGCCACTCAGTCCGATCAATACGCGCGGTTTGCTTGCCACTGACATGCCGGCATTAAAATAGAGGCCGGGATGCCTGCTGTAAAGTTTGCGGGTTGAGTTTGCCAAATGGCGGCCTTTGCCCGAATAGCCCCTGCTATGCTGCCGTAAACGAAGGGTGCGATTGTCAGTCCCCCCCGGCCTCAGCCAGGGGTGGGGGCGATTTGCGAACAGGGAATGTTTCCCTGGGCGGGCTAAAACGGAGACGAACCTTTGCGCAAGCCATTTTTAGCGTCACCAGGGCGGGTTTTTACCCTTTGCGCGGGCTATTGGCATGGAGTAAGCTTGAAGTTAACTGCTAAGAGAACGCTCAACTATGATTGGAAAAACGAACGCAACGGGACGGGTGGCTGGTTTCACCCTGATTGAACTGTTGGTGGTCATCGCGATTATCGCCATTCTGGCGGGATTGCTCCTGCCGGCGCTGGCGAACGCCAAGAAAAAGGCCCAGCGGATTGCCTGCGTCAATAACCAGAAACAAGTGAGCTTGGGTTTTCGGATGTTTGCCAACGACAACGAGGACAAGTTCCCCTGGCAGCACACCAACCAAGCGGTGCATTCCCTGATGTATGATGCGCGCAACGAGATTGGCTCGCCCAAGGTTCTGGCTTGTCCCTCCGATGATCGCACCCCGGCCAATACGTGGGCCCAGATCGAGCCTAACAACAATCACACCAGCTTTTTCATCAATACCAGCGCCAAAGAGGCGGAACCGCTTAACTTTTTGCTGGGGGATCGAAATATTGACGGGGCGCCGCATCAGACCGAAATCACGACCCACACCGGGTTGGGGTGGGGCCGCGACAATATCGTCATGCACAATAAGGCGGGCAATATCGCCATCACCGATGGCAGTGTCCAGCAGGTAAGCGAAGCGGCCCTGCGCCGGGCCGGCCAGGCGGCGCTCGAAGCCGGTTCCAAAATCAAGCTGCGTTTGGATTTGTAAAGACGGCCTCAGCGGTTTGATCAGGGCGGGATGGGCTTTCGCAAAGTCCGACCCGCCCTGCGTCATTATCGCGCACAATGCGCGGAACGGCAACGAGACCGGGAAATTGCTTGCCATCCGCGTCCGAAAAGGATGCCATCAGGAGCGGCACGCATGAATAAAGGCACTCGCACAAAATGGTCGGTTATGGGGACGGCGGCTATCCTGGGATGGTTTGCGCCATCAGCCATGAGCCAATCGTGGCAGCCGCTTTTCAATGGCCGCGACTTTTCCGGCTGGGTCATCAAAGCCAAAACCAACGACCAGGCAAAAACCTTTTGGAAGATCGAGGAGGGCGTGATTGTCGCCGACTCCTTGAAGGACGGGCAGCATGATTACGTTTGGCTGATGACCGAGAAGGAATACGGCGATTTTATCCTGCGCCTGAAGTTTCAAGCCTTCAAGGAAAGCCCTGGCAACAGCGGCGTGCAAATCCGCAGCCGCTATGACGACCAGGAATTCTGGCTTCACGGACCGCAGGTGGACATCCATCCGCCGGGCCCGTGGCGCACGGGGATGATCTGGGACGAAACGCGGGGCAACCAGCGCTGGCTTTATCCGCCGGTGCCCAAGGGGACCTGGGTCAAACCGGAGATGGCCAGGCCCAATCTCAAATTTTATTATCATACCGACCAGCCGGCCTGGAACGAAATGGAGATAACCGCCCAGGGCACGCGGTTGCAGGCCGTGCTGAATGGGGTGACGGTAATGGAATACGATGGGGCCGGGGTGTTGGATGATGAAACCCATCGCCAGCGGCGGGTGGGGCTCCAGGGGCATATCGCCTTGCAAATTCACACGAAGGACCGGCTGCTCATCAAATTCAAGGACATCGAAATCAAGGAGTTAAAGAAAGAATAATCCCCCGTTTTTCTCCTTCCCCCGGGGATTGCATGAGGCAGCAATATGACGATTGAGCAGATGCATCTAGGCATGAAGGTCCGCCACCCCCAATACGGAGAGGGACAGGTGAAAGCCTTGGCGGGACAATTGGCGGATATCGAATTCAATGACGGCGTGCGGCAAGTGTCGCCGGAATTGAGCGGGTTGCAGCCGGCGGAAGCCCGGGCCGAACTCTCCGGCTTGACTCTCCCGCTGACGCAACTGTTGGCGGAGACGGTGCGCCGCACCGTGGAGGAGCTGGGCTGCGAAAATCCCGATGCCACGGTTCAGGGACTGGGTTCGCGTTGGAACGGCGGGCGGCTGGTCTTGCATCCGGGGGACGAAAAAACCCAAAGCAAGGAAGTGCCATTGGAGATATTTTTTCACAAGATCGTGATGATGCGGAACAACCTGCGGTGCCTGGAGCAAAAAATCAATGGGCACCCGCAGTTGAACGATGGCGACAAGGTGGAGTTGCAGCAATACATCACCCGCTGCTACGGTTCGATGACCACGTTTAACGTGTTGTTTCGCCGAAAAGAGGACCAGTTTATTGGCTCCACCGGCAGCTAGGAGCGACCGGCGGCAACCGAGGCGAGCATGGCAACCGAGGAAAAACCAAGCGGCTCTTCGCGGACCGGGCTGTTGCACGACACCGCCTACGTCAACGCGATGTCTCATTTTTACCGGGGCGAGTTGGGTCGCATCATGATGTGGCGCAGCCGGCTGGACACGACCACGACCTGGGCCATCACCTCGACGGGCACCATCTTCACCGTGGCTTTTTCGGTGCGCGACCTGCCGCACATCATCTTCTTTTTCAACCTGGCGATTGTCTGGGTGATGCTGTGGATTGAGGCGCGGCGCTTTCGTTTTTACGACGCTTTTCGCGCCCGGGTGCGGATGCTCGAGGCGCATTTTCTAGTGCCGATGGTGATGCAAACCGAGGAAAAACTGGAGGGCGACTGGCGTCGGCTGGTAGCGGAGGACTTATTGATACCCAGCTTCAAAATGAGCCGTTTGCAAGCCATCGGCCAGCGGCTAAAGCGCAATTACGTCTTCATTTTCCTTATCATCCTCGTGGCTTGGCTGGCCAAAATCTTCCTGCACGCGCCGCATCCCATTGACTCCTGGACCGCGCTTTACCGGGCTTTGGCGGTAGGCGAGATACCCAGTTGGTTGGTGGCTGCGGTCATGGCCGGCACCTTCCTGGGGGTCGTCGCTTTTTCTCTGCTGATGGCTCGCGCGGGGGTGGGCGAGTTCTCCGATTTCGGCGCGGACAGCCGGTCTCGCTGGAAAATATGACCGGGCATGAATCGGCCCTTCAAAGCCATCGCCGCCATGTCGCTTAACCGGGTGATCGGGCGCGACAACACCATCCCGTGGCGGTTGCCGGAGGATTTCCAATGGTTCAAGCGGACCACCATGGGGCACACGCTGGTCATGGGCCGCAAGACCTTTGAATCCATCGGCCGCGCGCTCCCGGGGCGGCAAACGATTGTGCTGAGCCGGTCGGCTTTTCAATTTCCAGGCGTGCGCGTGGTGAGCAGTCTTGAGGAGCTGGCGGCGGCGCCGCCGCCGGGCGACTTGTTTATTTGCGGCGGGGCGCAGGTTTACGAGCGGGCGCTGCCGTGGTGCGGCGACCTTTATTTGACCTTGGTCAAAAGGGAGGTGGAAGGGGACGTTTTTTTTCCGCCTTTCGAGGACCGTTTCCGGCTGGAAACGCTAATCCTGGACCGGCCCGAATTCAGCATCGCGCATTACGTCGCGAAAACCTTTTGATTTTTCGGCCAATCCGTTTCTAATGGCGCGCGCGGTGTCGCAGATGTTGAAATCGAGCGGGGCGCTGGGATTGGCGACCATGATCAGCCGGGTGCTGGGCATGGTGCGCGAGATGGTCTATGCCCGCTTCATGGGGGACGGCTGGGTGGCGGGAGCGTTTGTCCTGGCCTTTCAAATCCCCAATCTGTTCCGCCGTTTGCTCGGGGAAGGCGCCTTGACCGCCGCCTTTATCCCGGTGTTCAAAGAAAAGGAGAAAACCGGGACGCCGGCGGAGATGTGGCGGGCGGCCAATGCGATGATCAGCGGCCTGGTGGCCGTTTCCGGCATCCTCATCGCGCTGGCGATGACGGGCCTCAGCCTGGTCTTGCTTTTCGGGGGCTTGCCCGAGCAGACACGCTTGCTGCTAAGCCTGCTGCGGTTGATGTTTCCCTACATGCTGCTGGTTTGCGTGGCGGCGGTGTTTATCGCCATGCTCAATGCCCGCGGGCATTTTTTCATTCCGGCGATGGGCGCCACGATGCTGAACGTCGTTATGATCGCGTCGGTGTTGTGGCTGGCGCCGCGCCTGGGCACGGAATTGAAAGATCAGATTTTTGGGCTGGCCATCGGCGTGCTGCTGGCCGGCCTGGCGCAAGCGGCTTTTCAACTGCCATCCCTGCGCCAGGAAGGCTACCGTCCGGCTTGGGTTTCGCCTTGGCGCGACGAAACCGTGCGTCGGGTGGTGCGGCTGATGATTCCCGGCGCCATCGGCCTGGCGGCGGTCCAGATCAATGTCCTGCTGACGCAGGCCCTGGCGTTTTGGGTCAATCCCACCATCGTTGCCTCCTTCGGTTACGCGGTGCGGCTGATGGAATTGCCTCAGGGCGTGATTGGCATCTCCTTTGCCACCTACCTGCTGCCCACGCTCGCGGGCCTGGCGGCGGAGAAAAACTTCGGGGAATTCCGTGCCACCATCCAAAAAGGGCTGGCCTATGTATTCTATATCAACTTGCTCGCCTCCGTGTTGCTGCTGGTGCTGGCTGAACCCGTGGTTCGGCTGTTGTTCGAGCGCGGGCAGTTCGGCCCGCTGGCGACGCAACGGGCGGCGCTGGCGCTGGCCTGCCTGGCCCCGAGTTTGGCGGCCTATTCCATGGTGACCATTCTGGCGCGCGGTTTTTACGCCCTCAGCGACACCCAAACCCCGATGAAAATCAGCATCTTCTGCCTGGGCGTGAACCTGGTGCTGGTCTTTTTGCTGGTGTTTCCCTTTGCGCAAGGCGGGTTGGGCATGGCCAATACCTTGAGCGCCACCGCCAACGCGGCTTTGCTTTATTATGCCTTGCGGCGAAAATTGAGGGAATTGGACCTGGGCGAGATGCAACCTCACCTTCTCATCGTGCTTTTGCTGGCGCTGGGAGCGGGGGTGACGGCTTGGGTAAGCGCCTGGGGATGGGAATATGGCTTCGGCCATTCCACTTTGGCGCGAAAAATCGGCGCGGTCTTTGTTCCCATGAGCCTGGCGGCGGCCCTTTATCTGGCGGGGGGCGCTTGGTTTAAAATCGGCATGGGTGGCGAAGCCTGGAAAATTCTTAAGACTCGCTTAAACCGAAAACGGGCCTGAAGAGGAAGAACGGAGGAAAGAGGCCGGACGCGGCGCCCTTGAGCAATAATCCATTCCCGGCGCCACAGGGTTACCTCCCGGCTTTCGCACCAGGTCGTTGCGGGCCAAGGAAACGAAGAAACAACCCCGCATTCGTGCGCCCTTCGTCTCCTTTGTTGCCTTCGATACCACTTTCCTCGGTGAGGCATGCCGACGGGAGCGGCGTTTGAACCACCGGCCCGCATGACGATCCGGCGTTGGGTGGGTGATGCCCCGTCTGTAACGGCGAAGTCATCCAGGCCATAATGGACATTCTGCAACAAGCGCGCCATAGCCGACGGCGGGAATCGGAAACCAGTCAACCTTAACTGTTTCGCGGCCGGCGAGGGATGGGAGCGATGGCCAAAAGCAGTTCCTTGGTTGTGCTCAAAGCGCGGCCATGACTTGGGCCAGCCGCTTGGCCAGCCAATCCCGCATGGAGGCCGCCGGCGGATTCAAACGCAGGAGGCGGGGATTCCAAGCCAGACTGTAGGCCGTGCAACAGCGCCTTAATTCGCGGATTTCAAGCGCAAAAAATAATTCCTGGGAAAAGCCTTGGCTGGCGAAGTCCGGCAGCAAACCGGCCAGGGTTTCGCGTTGCATAGCGGCCTGCACCTCGAGGATATTCTGACACCACAGAGCGGCCTTATGGTCGCGAAATACTTCCCAACAAACCGGGGGCAGGTCCGCGCCAGCAAGCGCCAGCGGCAAACGCTTTTGCCGAAAAGCCAAAACCGCGGCCCGCCCCTCCGCGAACAGGCGCCGGGGCACGAGCAGCCGAAATCGGCAGGAGGCCAGCCGGGTCAATTGCAGCGGACGGCTCAGGGATTCCCGAGAGGTCACGGCGAAATCGAGCCGGAGATCGTGAAGTTGCTGTTCCAACTCGTCCCCGCGGACCGTTTCCAAATGGAAACGGGACGGGTTTTTTGCGGCCCGACACTCCGCCAATACCGGGGCCAAAAACCAGGCGCTGAAACCGGGATCGGCGCTGGTGCGGGAAATTATTATACGGCAACTGGATGTGGCCCCCGACCAGCTTGTGCCGGAAGCCCGCCTCATGGCCGACCTGGGGGCCGACTCCCTGGACATCGTTGAAATCGGCATGAAGCTGGAGGAGGACCTCGAACTCAGCCTTCCAGACGAGGAATTGGAAGGACGCGAAACTTTTGGCGATCTATGCCAGGCGCTGGCCGTTCATCGGTCCCGTCAACGATGAGCGCAAGAAGATGACCAGCTAAATCATGGTCTGTATCCTCTCCCCCCAAGGGGGTAGAGGGAGAGCGTCGCCCACAGTGACAAATTGTGGTTCTTCAATGTTTTCGGTGGAATTGCCGGAAGCGAATTACGGTGTATAACGTCAGGCCTGGGGTTTTCGATAGCGCTGTTTCCCCTCACCCCTCCCCTCTCCCTGGGGGAGAGGGAGACTCGTTCGCCAGTGCTCGAAGTTGTCAAGAGCTGCGGTTTCACAATGCGCCGCCAGCGATGTTTCCCTCTCCCTTGGGGAGAGGGATCAAGGGTGAGGGGAAACGGCGCCAACGAATACGAAGGGTTTCCGTTGTCAAACAGCGGGCTGACCGATTCTCCTTGCCCCGCCTTTACCCACTGGAAACGTCGAGGAACCCAAATTGTGTATTGCCTCCCGGAGACCATACAATAACGCTCAAAAGAGCAACCTTGTCATGGGCATTCGCCCGAGATAAGTTAGGGCGGTTATTATTTTATGAGCGATTACCCCGCCCCGCCCGTAATGCATCCGCTGGATGGCCAGGCGCGCACTTGGAACATGCTCTGCCACTTGAGCGCGTTGGCGGGATTCGTGGCGCCCTTTGGCAATATTCTCGGGCCATTGATTGTCTGGCAGTTGAAAAAAAATGAAATTCCCTCCACGGAGACGCACGGCAAAGCCTCTGTCAATTTCCAGATCACCGTCACCATCGTCACTTTTCTGCTGGGCGCGGCGGCCTTCGTTCTTTCCTTTTTCTGCGTGGGAATTCTGCTGATCCCCTTGGTGGCGATGGCCCCGCTGGTCGGCGCGGTTTTGGCCATTCTCGCCGGCATCAAGGCCAACAACGGCGAGTCTTTCCGCTATCCGTGGAGCATGGAGCTGATTAAATAGCCAGCGGAAACACGGCACAGCAGGCATGCCGGGCGCCATGCGGGGAGAGTTCGCTGCGCATCAAGCAAAAGCTCGCGACCGACCAAGCGCCAAAGGTGGCGCCGGCAAACCGCTCCAGGCAGTCCGCCAAAGCCGCCGTCTCACGTCCGGAAATCCATTTAATCCGCCCCAGCGTCAGGTGGGGAACGAATGATGACTCCGCCGACTTTTCCGCCCAGGCATTGGTGGCCGGCTGCATGGCGGTCCAAAGTTTTGCCAAGTCCCCCTTTGCCTCTTTTAGCCCCGCCCAAATCACACGCGGACTGCTGGCGGCGGGGAAAACGCCCAGGCCCTCGGCCCAAACCTCGACCGGGGCATGCGCCGCGGCAACAGCATTCAAGGAATGTTTTAATGTCTCGAGGCGGTTGAATTCCACCGCCCCCAGAAAACGCAGGGTCAGGTGCATTTGCTCGACGGGGGTCCAGCGCACAGCGGCTTTGCGCAACCGCTGGCGCAGCTCTTGCTGCAAGGCGGCAAGGCGTTGTTTGACCTCGATCGGCGCCTCCAAGGCCACGAACAGCCGCCAAGTTTCCGGTTTGGCCTCCTCCATGTTCAGGGAAGCCGCCCGCCGCGGGCGGCCTCAAACAGCCGATACCAATCCTCGCGGCTGAGACTCACCGCGTCCGCTTGAACCGCCTCGCGGATGCGCTCGGGTCTGGTGGAACCGATAATGGGAATGATGCCGGCGGGGTGGCGCAGCAGCCAGGCGAGCGCCAGCGCCATTGGACTGATGCCGTAACGGGGCGCGATATTGGCGAGCGCCGTCACGATGCCTTGCGGACGATAGGTTTCCTGGGCGGGTAAAAGGCGCGCGGCCCCGTCGCCCAACAAGCCGCCCGCCAGCGGACTCCAGGCCAAAGGGGTAATCTTCTCGGCCAGGCATTGGTCCAGCGTGCCGTCGTCGAAAGGCGTCAAGCACGCCAAGCTGATCTCGACCTGGTTGACCACCAGCGGCATGGGACAAGCCCGTTGCAAAGCCGCCAACTGGGCGGGACGGAAATTACTGACGCCAAACTCGCGCGCTTTTCCGGACTGCCGCAACTTATCGAAGGCCTCCGCCACTTCGGCGGGATCGCCCAGGTAATCGGGACGATGCAACTGGTAAAGATCAATGGTGTCCACTCCCAGCCGCCGCAGCGACTCCTCGCAACAACGGACAATGTGCGAGGCGGAAAAATCGTAACGATAAGGGGCCTCCGGCCCGCTGTCGCCCGCTTTGCGGATGCCGCACTTGGAGGCCAGCAAAATCTGGCGCCGCAACCCGGGGGTCTCCCGCAACACCTCGCCGAACAAGGTCTCAGCATGGCCGTCGGCATAAATGTCAGCGTGGTCAAAAAGGGTGTAGCCGGCTTCAACCGCCGCAAGGATCGCCTTTTTGCCCCGAGCCCGGGCCGTTTCCGAACCATCGCCGACAATGCGCCAGCACCCGTAAGCCAGGCGGCTGCTGGACAGTCCGCCGGTCCCGATAGCCATCGTTTTCATGGAGGCAGCCTACCGCAGAACAGCGCAACGGCCAACTCCAAAGCGATTCAGGTTCAAGATGCGCGCGTTGCATCAAGATAAAAGACACCGGGGCGGTTTCTGAGGCGGGAGCCAAAAGAGGTCGTTGACTCATGGGAAAAAGACACCGGAAAAAGCCGGTGAGAATGAA